>Ga0187892_10000206_pt1 | contig 157130 bp, 158 predicted proteins | sample MA1701073metaG_FD_139345 | JGI IMG/M metagenome (GOLD analysis project Ga0187892, IMG submission 139345) | Bio-ooze microbial communities from a basaltic lava cave in the Kipuka Kanohina Cave System on the Island of Hawaii, USA - MA170107-3 metaG ...
CGCTTGCCGTGGGCGGTCTTCGCCGACCTGATGCGCCGCGCCTTGCGGCCGATCGCCACGCGGCGGCATCGCGGCGCCTTCTGGCGTGGGTGGCGTCTCGTCGCGCTCGATGGCACGCAATACAGCGTGACCAATACGCCGCAGATCACCGCGACGACCACCAAGGCGCAGTCGCGGCGTGGGCGGGCCGCTTTTGCGAAGATCACGGTCAGCGTGCTGCTCGAACTGGGGCTGCACAACCCATTGGCGGCGAGCATCGGGCGCCAAGGGGAATCCGAATGGGCCCTGGCCTGGCGGCTGTTGGCCCAACTGCCCAAGCGGGTGCTGTTGTTGGGGGATCGCCGGTACGGGGTCCCGGCGTTCATGGGTCAGGCGTGGACCCGGTGCCAGCGGACCGGCAGCCAGTTTCTCTTGCGGGTTCCCCGCACGATCAAGATGCGCGTGATCGCCACGCGGCCCGATGGCAGTCGCCGCGTGCGCGTCGCCGTCCGGGAGCCGCGGCGGCCCTGGCACATCGTGCGGTGGCTGGAGATCCGCGCCATTCGCGTCCAGGTAGGCCGGAAGGGATTTCGGTCGCACGAGTTGCGTTTGGGCACGAGTCTGCTCGACCCGCGGACGGCGCCGGCGCTGGAACTGGCGCAGCTCTATGCCCCGCGTTGGGAACACGAGTTGTACTTCCGCGAGGCGAAGCGGATCTTGCGCCAGACCGACGTCCTGCAGAGCCATACGCTGGTCACGGCGGCGCAGGAACTCGCGGCCATCGTGTTGGCCACGGCCGTGCTCGCGCGCGAACGCGCTCGGGCGGCGGCCGGCCACGTCCCGATCCTGAAGGTGAAATTCGGCGTGCTCCTCGCGGTCGTCCGATCGACCTGGTTTTTTCTCGGGCCGTGCGAGGATCTGCTGACCACGCGCCAGAAGGCTCAGATCGTCCAACGGGGTGAGGCGCTCATGCGTCGCTGTGTCACCGCCACGCGGCGCTCGCGGACCAATCCGCGGGCCGTCCGCCAGCCCGTTCGAAAGTGGCCACGGCTCATGGAGACGCACTCGATTGAGGGACCGTGGCAATTCAAGGTCGTGTGACACCATGACTCAGCGAATTTCCGAAAGGCATTGGAGCTAGCCCCCGTTTTGCCGCCGCTGTGAGCCGCGCGCTTTTCGCCCATGCTACGCGTCGGGCGCGCCACCGATCGCGGCCTGTAGCGAAGCGTAGCGGCCCGAGCCGCTGAGAAAGGCCGGCGGCAGTCTTCGTAACCGTTTAAGGACTAAACCGTTTGGCCCTCATATCGCGTGACGAAGCCAAGAGCTTTCAACTTCGCCACCGCCTGATGTGAATTGGTCGGGTCGTTGGGCGGAACCCCTGCAGCAGTCAGAACGAGTGGACGGACGGGGAGTTCCCGCCCGTCCACGATGACCGTCCACTTTGGAAGCTTCCGATTCCAGACGAACGACTTCGCCGACTTTGTGATGTCTTGCTTGGTGAGAGCGTCGACTTTCTGGCTAGCCATTCCCTTGTCTCCGCTAGGCATCATATTCTACATATTAATATTACGCAACATATCCGTACTACTACTCATTAACGGCTTTGGTGTTAGCAATTTGCTTCTTGAGCGCCTCAAGTTCGGCGCTCTGGCTACGCAGCTGCATCGCGGCTCTCTTAAGGTTGAAATCCTTATTTGCGAGTTCCACTCTTAAATCCTTGACCTCTGACTCCTTTTGACGGTGCCGGAATTCCGTAGTCTCCGTGAAGTCTTCAATAAAACTACCGTAATAATCCGGAACGTTACGTTTGCCTCGTGCCCGCCCTGGCTTACTTCTCACCGAAGTAAGTTTCTTGATGGTCTCCACTCTAATGCGCGCTAATACGATTGATTTTTCTTCCACAAGAACTCTCCCTTGTTAAGACGATTATCTATATAACATGTTGATATATAAGGACTTACGGCTCTCACAACCTAAGGATACGCCTGCCCGAGCCAGCCCGTCAAGGGTGCCGTTGATGCGTCAGCCCCCGTCGATCCGTGTGCCAGCCTGCGCGGTGGCTTGCTCGGCTCCTGCTTCGACATGGTCAAATCAGTCGTGTGGTGATCTCAGTCTTTGGCGACGAAAGTTCGGACGAAACTCACGAGCGGGTGTTCTCGCTTTCTGGCCTCATCGGCAACCAGGCCGAATGGGCCGAGGCCGATCAGCTCTGGGCCCGCGCGACTGGAGCTGAAGAATTCCACGCCGCCGATTGGGAGCACGCTAAGAGGTTTGACGATTACAAAGCAGCGACGCAGGCGCTCATTGCTTCGCACTTGGCCGGCATCTCAATGTCCGTGGACCTCGCCGCGTATCGAAGCGCGATACCGGACCAGCTAGTGGACGTTGGCTACTACATCTGCTTCACTAAACTGGTCTCAGGGATCACCCGCGAGTGGCATCGGTGGAATGAGCGCGTCACCGCCGATCCTCAATGCGGCGATCCGGTAGTCAGCCAAGTGCGGTTCACGTTCGATCATCGCAAAGAGAGCGCGTCGAATGCCGGACGCGTCTATGCGGCGATTAAGGGCATCGACCCGCCGGCACGGACCAAGCTACTTGGTACCGACGTGTCGTTCGACTCCCGAAAGAATCCCCGAATTCAAATGGCGGACCTCGTAGCACGAGAGGCCATGAAGGACTTAGATCGACGAGTGGGACCGAAGCAATATGCGAAGCGGAAGTCCATGATTGCCCTCCAGGAGGGCGACCGCTTCAAGTTTGTTGAGTTTGGCCGCGACTACTTTGAACAGCTCGTCGAATATGTGGCTGAGGTGGACCGGAGCGAGGACTACCAGCGGCGATACTCGCAGTGGTTGACACACACCGGCAGAGTTCAGAACGGGCACCCCCACGACACGTGGCCGAATCGAGTGGCGTTTCTCGTCTCGATGTCCCACGCCGGGCACTCTGTAGCTGCTGGCCCTAACTCGGGCGCGAATCGAAGATGACTTCGATGTTGGAGGCCGCCGCATCTCGATCAAGACTTCGGGCATTCGAGTTTTTCAGGCGTGGCGAAAAGAACTTGTCTTGGGCCGCCCAGAGAATCCAGATCGACTTCACGATGGAATTAGCCTTGTAGTTCACGACGATGTAGTTCTCACCGTTGATGACCTTCGATTGATTGATCGTCAGTCCGGAGTCCTTGCAGATCTTGACTTCCCAGTCCTGACCGAATCGACACAGGTCGCAATGTCGGTCGCCCTTCGTGAATGACTCGCAATGCTGGATGATCGCCTTCTCGATCTTCTCTGACAGATCTCGCGCGATCACACCCGCCGACGGCGGCGTGAAGCCAAAGTCCCCGAAGATTGGGACGATCTTCGCGTAGAGGTTCTTCAGCTTCCGGAAGGCCGAGCTCACTGCAAGGATGATGCCCTCACGCTCGTCGGCGGTCAGCGGGGGCCTATTGTGGCTCTTCGCCATCTCCACAACTATCGGCGGCTGGCCGTCCGGACGGTTCGCACTATTGCAGCTTCCTCCTCGGAACTATAATCGAGCTGCTCCCATGGCCACACGCCGCGCACGGACCGGAGGTCCGACGCAGCCCGCACAACGATTCAGAGGTCGCTCCGGTCGGCGTAACCTGATCGAGGCTTTGCGATCCCAGGTGCTTGTGTCGAATGAGCACGACGTGGCCAAGGCAATCGCCAAGGCTGGTGAACTTGTTGAATTCCAAAAGGGTTCAGTCCTGATCGAGCAAGGCGCGCCCGATAACGATGTGGTTTTCATCCTACACGGTGAAGTAGAGATCATCGCGAACGGTCGCCCGATAGCTACTCGTGCGGCAGGCACGCACATTGGGGAAATGGCGCTTGTTGATCACCTTGCGAGACGAAGCGCAACATCCAAGGCTGTAGAGCAAACAACCGCACTCCGAGTCCCTGAATTCAAGTTCACCTCCATAGCTAAGAAGCATCCTGAGCTATGGAGGAGAGTCGCGGTCGAGATCGCCCGACGCCTTCGGGAGCGAAACAAGTTCATTTCGGTGCCGCACTCGGAGCCGGTCCTTTTCATAGGTTCGTCATCCGAAGGACGCTCTGTGTTAGAGGCTGTTCATGCCATTGCCAAACGATGGGACGTGGTGCCCAAACCTTGGACTGACGGTGTCTTCGAGGCATCAAGCACGACAATCGAGAGCCTGATGAGTTTGAAGCAAGAGGCAGACTTCGCTTTGCTGATTCTCACGGCGGATGACGTGACAACCTCACGAGGACGGCGCCGGTCGTCACCTCGGGACAATGTGATCTTCGAGCTGGGATTGTTGATGGGTGCGCTCGGCAGGGAGCGCGTCTTTATCCTCAAACCCAAGAACGTTGACGTTCGCATCCCGACCGACCTGCTCGGCTTGACCCTGCTGGAGTATCGCGTCGGTGGACCTGGCACCTTGCGTTCGAAGCTCGCGACCCCATGCGACAGGGTGATTAGAAGAATCAGGGGCTTGGGACCAAAGTGAGGCGTCCGACATGAGCGCGCTGACCGAAATGCAGAAAGAGGTCTCAGCGATATTCGCGACCTCGTGGAAGACTCGCTCGGGACAGGTTGTTCCGGAACCGGAACAGGTCCAACTCGGCAACGACGCCGTGACAGTTCAAGGGACAGTGCTGTATGCAGACCTAGTGCAGTCCACCAGCCTCGTGAATTCATACAAGGCTCACTTCGCGGCCGAAGTTTACAAGGCATTTCTAGTGACCGCGGTGCGACTCATCCGAAGCGAGAACGGGATTATTACGGCGTTTGACGGTGACAGAGTCATGGCCGTGTTCATTGGCGGCAGCAAGAATTCGTCGGCAGCCCGAGCTGCGCTGAAGATCAATTGGGCGGTCAAGAACATCGTCAATCCGGCGATCAAGGCTCAGTATCCAGACACATCGTTTGCGCTGTCGCACGTCGTTGGGATCGATACAAGCTCTCTGTTCGTCGCAAAGACAGGAATTCGCGGCTCCAACGATCTAGTCTGGATTGGTCGCGCGGCCAACTACGCCGCAAAGCTGTGCGACCTTCGAGACGGCTCGAACCCATCCTTCATCACTGCCGAAGTGTTCAACCAACTTAGTGAGGACGCCAAACTCGGTGGAAGCCCGAAGCGTTCAATGTGGGAGAAAGCGACTTGGGCGGAAACGGGCCTCACGATCTATCGATCGAACTGGTGGTGGGAGATTAGTTAACGGCTGGAGCGCGAGATGGACATTCCTGATCAAGCAGTTATCACCGTTCTCACATACCTTCTGCCGGGGTTCATCACCTCGGAATTGCTTCACGTTCTGACGCCGGCACCTAGGCCCATTCCGTTTGAGCGGGTTGTGCGGGCATTGATCTTCACGATGCTCGTCCAACTAGGAGTGTCAGTCGTAGACTTCGCCCTTCGTCGGTTCGGATCGGCGGGCCTCACGGCTGGGAACTGGATTGAGCCAAGTCGGCTCGGCTTGTCCGTCGTTGTGGCTGTCGTCCTAGGTGTTCTGTTCGCGTGGATCGCTAATGCAGATAGACTCCATGGCGCTCTTCGCCTTCTGCGCGTCACCCGCCAAACGTCATATTCCTCCGAGTGGTATGGTGCGTTTTCGAAGAACGTGGGTTACATCGTCTTGCACTTAGAGGGGAAGCGACGACTCCTTGGCTGGCCAGTGGAATGGCCAAGCACTCCCGGCAAGGGCCATTTCGTTATGGCGAACGCTGAGTGGCTGTCGGACGAGATCGGCGGCAGGAGTATTGAGCTAGCGGAGGTCAACCAGATCTTAGTCAAGGCTGAGGATGTCGAGATGATTGAACTAATGAAGGTCTCGGATAGACCGAGGGAAGGGACAGATGGGAGAGCGAAAGCAACCGATACCACCGCCCCCGCAGCCGGGCAGACCACCTGACCACCATGGGAAGCCACCGACTCCGCCACCGCAGTTCAAGCCGCCACCGCCTCCGCCGCCTCCGCCCAAGCGATGACCCCAACTGCCCAACTTCAGCTACCGCCTGTTCACCGTGCACCAGTTTGCACGTCGCTGTCACACTCGCTTGTCCGTAACCACCGGAACAGCCAGAATTCTTCGGGATCGGGTTGTGGACGCACAAGGTGCCGACTCCAGCGCGCCTGGTCAGTGCGTGCGCGGACTGGCCACGCGCTTCGTGACGACGACGCGGCTTGCCGGCAACCCGGCCACGTTCGACTTCTGACAATACGGGCAGGTCAGCTGCACGTCGTGCACGTCACCGCCCTGCACCCAGTCCAGGCAGTCGATGGTCAGTTCCCCGCCGCAGTGGGGACACCTGATGTCGAGAGTGACTGGCTCTGCAGGCATGACTTCAGAAGGCCAGGCGGGCCTGTCGGCGTGGCACGTCGCCATCGTCGAGCATCCCCACGATGTCGGGAACCGGGACATTCGCCAGTTCCAGCGGTTCGAGTTTGTGTAACCCGCCGCCGTACACACGACCTTCACCCAGCAACTGATCGGCAGGAATGCTGTTCAGGAACTCCCAGACCTTGCGGACCAGATCCCCGTCTCGCTTCATCGCAGCGGTCATTGCCGGCGTCGGATACATCGCCAGGTAGACGTTCGCCACCACCGCGCTGGAGTGGTTCAGGATGAACCGGAACGGGCGACCGTTCTTCTTGTCGCCGCGTCCCAGGTAAGTGCAGACGATCGGTGCTGGCGGTCGATGCTCCTGGGAATACCAGACCGTCCTATGACGACAGAGGTAGCGATCATTCAGACCGCGCGCCTTGCCCTCGGACAGGTAGGCCGCCAGCGTGGGGTAGCGCCGTTCGATCTCGTCTTCCGGCAGCCGAGTATCCAGCAGGAACAACCGCTTCGGGAGTTTCGGCATCCCCGCCTGGTCCGCTGTGACTTCATCGCTGTCGAGATATCGCGGACTTGGCAGGATCGGCTTGAAGCACTCAGCCGGCAGTTTCCGTTCCGCGATCTCCTCGGCGCTCAGGATGAAGTAGCGGTTGTCGCCCGTCGCCAACCCACGCTTGATCTTGAAGAAGTCCGCCAGCGTCGGTCCCTTCTCGGCTGATCGAACGTCGGCAATCGGGAACCGCGTCCACTTCGCTTCATCAGCCAGGGCCGCTGCTGGAATGGTCTTGACCAGGCGCGGGGCGGTCAGCGTGCCGCCAAACGTGAACGTCACCTGATGGCCGGTAGGTGGCCCTTCGTTGCGAAAGCAGACGATGGCAGACGACACTAGGGCGTCGGTGAATTGCACGTCGTTCGGGTCGAACCGGTGGATGTGCAGCAAGGTGACGCGTTCCACCAGGTAACGCTTGACCGCCTGGCCGTAGTTCACGTCCATGAACTCGCTCGGCACGAGCCAGATCGACACCGCGCCGGGGGCCAGCCACGCGTGCGACAGCGCGATGAAGTAGCAGTAGAGGCCCGCCAGTCCACCGATCCGCACGCCGCATGCCTTTTCAGACTCGTGCTGCAACCGAATCTTGTCGTCTGCCTTCAGGTGGTGATGGCGGACGTAGGGCGGATTGCACACCAACAGATTGAAGTTCGGCGCTGGCTTCAGCTGCGTGAAGTCGGCCTGCTTGAGTCGGAGGCCAGAACCGGCCCACAGCTTCTTCGCTGCCTCACCGTAGTGGCCGTCGAGTTCGACGCCGACGGCTTCATCGACACGACCGGCTGGGAACGTTCGCCGCAAGGCGGAGAAGAACGACCCAGTGCCAAACGCGGGATCGAGAAACCTGACCTTCGAACGGGCGGGCAGCAGCCCCCTGGCGTGAGACAGGATCTCAGTCGCCAGCCCGGCAGGAGTCGCGAACTGCCCCAGTCGATTGCGTTCAGCCGCCGACTTCTCGCCGTCGAGCGCCGCTTGCAGCGCCAGCCGGCGTTCTTCGCGTGCTTTGTCCATCCTACCTATGCCCCGAATTCTGCCAGATCGTCGATCCGGTGTTCCCACACCCAGTCGATGCCCTCTGCCGCTTCATACCCCAGGTAGGGACTATCGAAGTAGCCGCACAGGAACAGGTTGAAGCGAATGTCCTTTCCGTGGACCGTGCGCAGCTGGATCATCTTCGCCGCTTCTTCCTTCCGCCGCTTGTTGGTGTTCGTGAAGTCGCCTGCCGACTTCGCCTCGAACAGCAACGGGAGTTCTGTCGCCGCCGATCCCTTCGGCTTGATCACTGCATCGATGGGGATGTTAACCGTCTTCGTGCTGCTCTCTTGTTTGCCAGGGACGTTCATTCGAAAGCTGAAGGAGCCTGACGGCATCGCGTCATACTTCGTGCCGGCCGGAACCGCCTTATAACCCCGTGCTTCCAACCATGATTTGATCGATGCAAGCTGTCGCTTCTCTTGAGCGTTCCGAATGATTGGATTGGCCACGGATCCGCACAGGCGATCCGCTACGATGGTCGCCGCTCGATGGACCTCCGCGTCTGTCGCAGCGGCCGCGCGGCCCAACCACACGAAGATGTCTGGATCGGCCATCTTCTCGATCACGTTACCGATCTTCTTCAATTCGGCGTCCGCAGCCGCCGCCGACATCGTAGGAGGCAGCCGCTTGTTGTTCTCCAGCGACTTGACGAGGTTGGCCGAAGCGCCAGCCAGACCGATCAATCGGTCAACCGCTATCGGCGGGCAGGTGGACATCCGCAAGGTCGCCAGCACGTCTGGGTTCTTCCGAATGGTGTCGGGTCGAATGTCGGTCATGTTGGCGGTCGCCTTCAGTGCTGATTCCACCGCCTTCGTTGTCTCGATTCGCGTCTCCCGAAACGCCTTCGGAGCGAACTGCATAAACCAGGCGTTGTACATGTCCACCGACTGGGCAATGTCCGCTTTCCAGTTGTCCGGTTTGTCTCGATTGACGGCCATTTCACCCCGCAGCGCCCCTCAGGAACCAGAAGCGAATCACTGGCGTCGGCGTTCGCCTTCCCACATTTCGAGAAAGATCCTGCGTGGGCTGACGTGCCGGCGATCCGCCTCTGCCTTGAACGCTTCGGCGGTCGGAACGGGCAGGCTCAAGCCCAGCACTTGGCGCGGCGCTTTCTTGGACCGATCCTTTACCGGGGCGGTCGACGTGGCTGGGTTCGGCTGCTGGTCCCGGTATCGTGCCCAGATTTCGAGAAAGAGTTCACGCACGCGCAAGCCCTTTTCCGATGCGGTGCGCTTGAAATCCGCCACGATCTCCGGCGGCAGGCTCACCCCCACGATCTGGCGTTCGGCGGCTCCGGCTTTCTCACGTTCCATTGGCGAATCATCCTCTCACAAGGCAGTCGGCCCGGCGTGCTCTGTCACGCCCGTTTCACGCTCCAGCCCGATGGTGCTCAGATCGGCCTGTTCTCGGCTCTGAACCTCGGAACCGTCGCTCGCGCGGAGCCTCTGCCAGCGAGGCTGTCAGTGGTCCACTTCCCGACCAGGGATGTGCCTTGCTGAAAAACAGAAGGCTCGGATCGTAGTGGTCCCGGACTCCCTGGCCTTTGGGAATGGGCCGAACATAGAAAGCCGAGTCACCAAGGCCCCTGTGGCTTGTCAGAACTCAAGACCTGGCGGTATCCTCTCGCCGCCTCCCCATGGCTGACAGCGGCTCGCTGAAAGAGCATGCCGAAATCGTTGCACTGTGTGCCGCTGGTGCTATTGGCACCGCAGCCGTGCTGGGGTTCGTCACTTCAGTCGCGTGGGAAATCCGGATGGCCGTGCCATTCGGCTCCACCATGTCGTTCAGCAATCTATCGGCATTAGGGGGACGGATTGTTCTCGCCACTACGGTCTTGTCGCTATTTGTCTTCGGCCTCTTGTCAATCCTGGAGTTCGTCAATGTGATTCTCGGTGGCCGACTCAGGCGACTGCTGACCAGCCTTCGGCCTAAGACCTCATCCCCCGCGACCGACGGCCGGGTTGTCGCACTTAGCGGCTTGGGCCTGGCTGGTTTCCTAGTCTTCCACCTGATGTTTAGGAGCGTTTGGAATGTGCTACTCCCACCAGAGGCACCAACACCAATTTGCTTGTCCGGGAGCGACAGGGACGCTTACATGCCCCTCGCGAGTCTCGTCCTTCTTGCGTTGGTTGTGCTCTTGTGGCGGCTATTGCAATCTCCATGGCTCGGCTCGCTGACTTCGTCGGTCGCCAACGCCGGCCGCGTCCTGTGCTCCGTTCTTGTCATTCTGCAAGCTCTCGCGGTCGCGGCTCCTTGGAAAACCGTCTATGACGGCAGACGCCCGAAGGTGACCGTTGAGACTCAGTCCGGCTTCCTCATCGCTCTGGCGGATGGTGCCGCGTATGTTTATGTCGCCGACCGGGATCAAACCCTAGCAGTGTCCATAGAGCGCGCTCACTTCACCGGAGAACAAGCCGATGTCTTCATCTGCAAGTAGACTCCGGTGCTCAGGCTGTACGTTCGTAGTCCTTCTGCTGTGCGTGTTCCCGACTCTTGCCCAAGCGCAACAGCCCGGGTTCACGCCGTCCTCAGTCACCGCCCGCCAGTCCGACCATAACTACTTCGTTGCGGGATTCTTCCGCTGGATTAGCAAGATGAGTGGCCCAGGACCGTTTTTCTCATTGGGACTGGAGATTGGGAAAGAGACAACTCACACCATTCCGCCGCTCAGAATGTATGGGGTCGTTTCCTACAGCCACGCTTCCGAGGTAGCCGACGTCGATTCCCTCTCAATCGCGTTCATGTTCGGAACTGATGGTCGCCGTCTAGAAGCGAATGGCGGTGGCTCGTTTCATGTCTTCTGGAGTGACGCCTTCGAGACGGTTAGGCGTTTCTCGATCCCGCTGGAATTAGGTGTGCGAATAACACCGAACTTCTCGATGGGCGGCTCCGTGCAGTTCTTCATTGGTCTGGACGAGGATTCCGACTTCAAACCACAGTTTAGCGTCACAGGCGCCGTCGAGCCCGTAGGGGGGCTTTATGCACGGTTCAGGTTTAGATAGCTACTGCGCTGCCGCGACTTTCACCCTTTCTGTCCCGTCCAGCCACAAAAGCATCGAGGAGTCGCTGGCCCAACAAGCCCTGAGGGCCAGCTTTGTTCCATGTGAAATCGATGTGAAACATTGGCCCGACGACCGGGCCGCGTGAAACGGCCGGCCGCCGGGGTGTGTCATGTCTCGGTCAACAACTGGGCGGGTATGTCCACGTCGGGGATCTCGGGTCCCGCGTTTCTGCGAGACTCAAAATCTTGTGGGCTTTACCGCCCGTGTGGGTTCGATTCCCTCCTCCGGCACCAGCTAACTTCCGCGGACGGAAGCACTTCGTCGCGCCTCGGGCTTTCTCACAACTCGCGGTGAGTCCCGCGTTTTCGAGGCGACTTTAGCCGTTCTTTAACCGTTCCTCGAACTGCACGAGCTGCCCACGCCTCCGCTCGGCTTCGGCGTGAGCCTTGGCTTTCTGCTCGACAGTGAAAGCATCCAGCTTCACACCTCCCTCTTGCAGCATCGCCTCGTCCACGATGGCGTAACGCTGGTAGATGGAGACGGTCTTGTGCCCCACCATCGCCATCGCTGTGGACCTCGGGACGCCTGACCGCTCCAGCGAGCGCACAGCCGAGCGGCGGAAGTCGTGCAGGAGCTTGCCGGGATAGCCCGCCTGCTCACAGGCCTTGCGCCAGTAGGTGCGGAAGTCCCTGATCCGTTTCGCGATCTCTGCTCGCGCCAAGACCGCTTCTTCGACCATCGCGGGATCGAGCAGCGTCTTCCACTCGCGACCGCCGCCCGCGCCTTTCGTTGGCACGCGACCGACTGTCACAGACGCCGCTTCCATTTCGCGTCGCTCGGCATCAGTCGCGGAGTGGTAGAAACCTGCGATGTCCTCCGGGGTGTGCTTGAGCAAGTGCGACACCATCAGATCGACACGTTTCTGATCCGGCGTCGTCGCGTTCCCCCTCAGCGCGACCCGCTGTTCGAGCAGGTCGGCGTCGATGTTCCTGAACAGGATCACGGCGACGCGAGCCCAGAACGCGGCCGACTCGTCGGACACCTTCGGTCGGGTGTTGCAGGAGAACCAGAGCTTGCAGACCGGGCGAAATGAAAAGGCCCGCTGGTGCTTGTCTCCAGCCATGACCTCATCGCCACCGGAAATCTGTTTGATGCGGTCGTGGTGCAGCGTGGTCGAGTCGCCAGCCTCAGCGCAGTGGACGAAGCGCTTGCCGGGCAACTTCGCAAGGTTGAACGGTGTGCCCTCTTTGCGCCTGTCGAACGTAGCGGCATCTACCTCGAGGGCGTAGTCGGCGAGCGCCGCGCGCACCGCGCCCAGGATCGTCCCTTTGCCGTCCCGACCCTTTGGGCCATTCGGCAAGAACCACCTATCAAGGTTCGTTCCGCCCGTGGTCGTGTAGCCAAGCGCGATCTGGAGGTAGGCCCGCTCGTCCGCCTCTGGGAAGATGCTCGCCAGCGTTTTCTCCCACAGATCGGATCGCGCGGCTGGATCGAACGGGACGCTCGTCCGCATCGTGATTCGCTCTTGCGGGTCAGCGCGTCTGACGACGCCTGTGCGGAGGTCCACCACGCCGGTCGGCGTGCCGAGCAGGTGTGCGATGGCATCCCAGTTCTCTCCGCTGTCGGCGATTGGCTCGAAGTCCTGAGCAAGAGCGAGCATGTTGGTGAGGCGTGCGCGACTCTCGCCCTTGAGTGCCCAATCCGCGGCTCGTTTTCGGTCGGTTGTTTGGCCGATCTTCAAAGACTGCTGCTGCCGGGCACGCATCGTGGCCAGTGCCAGACGCGTGACGTAACCGTCCGTATCGGGAAGCCAGATACCGGAGGCATCGTCGAGCACGAGCCACCGTTCGGCTCGGTGATCGAAGCGAACATCGTTGGCGTATTGGAGCGCGAAGAATGCAGCATCTCCGGCTTCGGTGAGTGGAAACGAGTCCCCGCCTGGCTCATACTTCGCGGCACCCTTCGCGATGCTTTCAACCTCTCGCAAGGGCAAAGGCGGGCGGCAGCGGTGCTGATTGATCGCACTGAGCGCCGCAAGGATCTCCGGTTGCTCCAGCCCGAGGCGTCGAAGGCGGCACCCTTCCCGAAAGAGCGTCTTGTTCCGCCCGCCGTCACCAACGGCCTCGGGCAGAGGCTCGGCGGGTGCGGACGACGCGACCGCGCCGCCATCGAGCAACTGGGCAATGAGTTCGCTACTCAGCGACTCCGGTGATATCTCTGGTAGCGCGTCAAGCGAGCCAGGCCACGGTTCTACTTCGGTGTAAACGTGCCCGCTCGGATGAACGCTTGGCGGTGCCACAACATACTGCCCGTCGCGCTTGATCTCTACAGTTACGCCTTTGAGCGAGATCGACGCTGGCAGGGGGAACTTTCCTGGCCGCCGGAAGTAGCGGTGCAGCCCCCGGGCGGTCCGCGTCATCATTCGCGGACGCGGCAGGTGTTTTTCGCACTGTGCTTCCGCCTCAGGTGAGTCGGATTCCACGACCACGACGCCTGAGATCTTGCCGAGCACGATGCCGATGTTTCGCGGCGTCCCGTTGCCGAACCACGCCATGAGTTCGGCCTCGGTCGGACGCCTCGTTTGATACTCAGCCCAAGAGTCGAGGTCCGGCTTCTTCGTCCCGAACTTCAGCGGGATGACGCAGAGGCCGAGAGCCGCGTATCGGCGTGCCCGTGTCAGCAAGTCCGCCTCCTCGGTCACGCCTGTCTTCTCGCGTCGATGAAGGCGTCGAGGTCCTGACGATCCAGGAGGATCCGCCTGCCGGGCTCGCCCGTGCGGTTGCAGGCCGGGAGCCGGACCGGCGTCAGGTGTCCATTCGCGACGAAGGCGCGAACGGTCCACGGACTGACAGAAAGATACGCGGCAGCGCCGTCCACGTCGAGTAGACGCGGCTGCGCGCTCCTGGCGGCTTCAGGCTCGAGAATTGCGCGACCCAATGGAACACCTCATTTCGGTGCCTCCCACTGGTCGCGATCTGGCAGCAGATCGATTTCGGGTGACGGGAGCGGTTGAACGCGGACTTGCGCGCAAACAATACGGCACGTTCGCGACGACACGCAAGCGAACGGATCGCGTAAGCAAACAGACCGCGTAAGGAGCTAGCCCCGGGCTAACGGTGGGCTAACGGCGCGACGAAACTCGCTGCTCGCCACTGACCTGCGCTGGGACGATTCGATCAACGATTTCGCGCGCCTGCCTTCTCACCGCACGTCACCCGCGTGCGTCCGTCTCGACCGAGAATCCTGAGCCCCGAAAGGGAGCGTGTGGGTTCGACTCCCACCCCCGGCACGATCCACGCCACACGCTCGCGCGACGAACCGACAACCCTCCTTGCGATCGGGATTCTCCACAGGGGGAGTGCAGAAACTACAGTCCTGGCCACACGGCGCGATTGCCATTCTTGCCATCGTCGAGGCCGGCGGCGCGTTGTCGAGCGCGAGTTTCGGGAGTTCCTGGCCTGCGGCCGCCTGGCCGCGGGCTTCGCGCGGTTGCGCTGCCGCGGCTGCGGCGCGGACCGGCTGGTCGCGTTCTCCTGCAAAGGCCGCGGCTTCTGCCCGAGCTGCGGCGGACGCCGGATGACCGGGCGCGCGGCGCATCTGGTCGATCGCGTGTTCCCGCACGTGCCGATCCGGCAGTGGGTGTTGACGCTGCCCGTCCGGCTCCGCTACGTGGTGGCCTTCGATCATGCGGCCTGCCGCGCGGTCGCGGCGGCGTTTCTCGGCGCTGAGTTCGGCTGGCTCCGGGCGCGCGCCCGGCGGCGTGGCGTGACGCGGCGACGGAGCGGGGCCGTCGTGATCGTGCAGCGCTTCGGGGGCGCGCTCGGATGTGATCTTTGAGCCGGTGGAGCTCGTCGAGCGGCTGGCGGCCCTGGTGCCGCGGCCGCAGAGAGGCAGCGGGCCAGTCGTCGGGCGAGCGCCACGAGGGCGATCCGTCGACCGCGGCGGGCCGCCACGCGATGGACCCACGCATGGAGCGCCGCCGCGCTGCCACGGCCCCTACGCCAGATGTGCCAACGGGCTTGGACTCACCGCGCGCGCGGCCGACCCGGGCCGGCCTTCGTGATCGATCCGCGATGCCGCCGCTCCGCCGAGCTGGCTTCGCGCGGGACCAACCCGAGGGAGGCGGTGGCGCGCCCCGCATCGGGAAACCGACCGATCTGGTCCAGCGTGGCGCGATCACTCAGCGCGGTCACCGGGCCGACCCCGGGCGCCGTCATCCACCTGCGCGTCACTGGATCCGCTGTCGCCGCCTGGTACGCCCAGGCCTCGGCGTCGCGCAGCGGCCTGGCGAGGCCCTCGAGCCGGTCGGTTCATGGGCGCAACGCCTCGCGAATCGGCGCCGGCAGGTCGAGCGCGGCGAACCGGGGGGAACGTGTCCGCGGCGCCGGTCGGCCGCCGCCGACCGGTCGCGCGCACCTGCCATCGCAAGAGATTGATCAGCGGTGTGCGCATGCGGACGAGCTGGTCCCGCACCAGGCGCCGCTGCCGGACCGCGCGCGGCCCGGGGCTGACCCGATACGCCGGGCGATACACGCCGGTGCGGTTCGCCTCCGCCAACGCCGCCCCGTCGCGCCGATCCGTCGTGATCCGGCGCGTCCGTGTCCCATACCTGGCTCTGCTTCGTATGCAGATCGATGGCACCATACTCCATGGCTGGCTGCTCCTTCTGCGCCTTGAGCGCGTTTACCCTGGTGGAGCGATGACGCTACCACGCTGGGATCAGCCAGCCGCTTCATCCCATCTATCATCTTCATCAAGGAGCGTCGCCATGAACCGCCTGGGACTGATGTCACTCGCGTCACTGGGGGTGTTGTTTGTCTTCCTGGCCGCCCGCGGGCTCGCGCGCGACGCCGGCGTGCAGTTCGAGAAGCCCCAGCCGAGGGGCCCCGCGTCGTGTCCCGCGGGCTGGACGCTCAATCCGCTTCGCGGCGAGTGCTACAGGTGCCCGGACGGCTACCGGGGCACGATGGTGCCCCTGGACGGCATCGCGTGCGAGCGGTCCGCGACGATTGACTTCAAGCCGGCGCACAAGTTCCGGCTTGGAACCGGGCTCTTCGGACTCAACTGCCCGGCGGGGCAATTCCGTGACTGGGACGGCTACTGCTACAAGTGTCCGGACGGTTACGTTCGCACACCGACAGGCATTCGCGACCCGGGCGCGTGCGCGAGGATCGGGCTGCCGGCGTTCGCCGATGCCCGATGGACGCCCGCCTGCCCGTCCGGCGCGTTCCGGGATCTCGGGCGCGGCGACTGTTACTCCTGCCGGAAAGGCTGGTTCCGCACTGCCGCGCCCGTGGACAGCGAGACGGGGTGCGCCGACAGCCCGGCCGGGATGCTCGGGGTGAACCCGCGCGGCCTGTGCACCGACCTTTTGACGGCGATCGATCGGGGCGGCGCGGCGTTGGAGCGCGTGCAGACGACGATCGAGACCTTCATCAGCCCGGTCATGAAGCCGGTCCACGACGGCGTCCGCAAGCTCGCCGAGCAGGTTCGGACGCCGGCCGGATTCGACCAGCTGCTCGAGCAGATACGGCCTCACATGCGTCCCTACCGTGATGCCTTTGAAACCGTGGCGAGTTTCTCCGAGCGGGTCTGGAAGGCGCGCGAGGGGCTCGACCGCCTCATGAGCGACCCCGCCATCCTCTGCGACGGCGATGCCGCCCGCGTCAACCGCGAGCTCGGGGCGCTCGGGCTGCTGCCGAACGCTCCACGCGAGGCTGGCAGGCTCGACACCCTCGGGCTGAACCTCGCTCGCCGACCTCAGTTCGGCGTTGACGACGCCGGTGACGGGCAGTCCGAATCGTCGCTGTTCGTCGTGGCGGCGAGGCAGGGGGTTGTTCCCTTGGGGGGCATCTTCAGATTCATCTACTCGGTCGGCGTGGTGACGAACGGCGCGCGCGCGGGCGCGTTCTTCAGCGGGGGCCTGGCCGTGGCGGCAAGGGAGCCTGGTCTCGACTTTGAACGCACGTACTCGTTCCTCGTGTTCCCGTCTGCCGGTATCGATGACTTCTCGGGCGTTGGCGCGCTCTCGGCCGAGATCAGCCTCGGGGCGGGCGATCGGGCGACCGATTTCTTCGGCCGGCTGCGGCGGATGTCGCTCGAGTCCGGCAGGCCGCTGCCGAGGACCACGATGGCCGGCAAGCTCGGCGTGCGGGTGCCCAGGCTGGTCCTGCGCGAACCCCAGCCTCCGCTTGCTCCGCTCGTGATTCCCCTGGGCGTGAGCTGGTCATTCGATCTTGATCCGCCGAAGTGGGCGCGGGGCGGCCCCTTCGTCTGGGGACTGGGTCCGACCTGGACCGTCAAGCGCACGACGCCGAGCGCGCCGAAAGTCGAACCGGCCACGCCGGCGCCGGCGATGCGGTGGTTCTCGCCGGGCGCGTCGTTCGACTTCACCACCCTGCTGTGGGTCCGCTGACGTCGGGCACGTACGGCGCGACGTCGTGCCGCCGCGCGCGCCGGTTCCCTTCCATGCTCGACGAGTCCACCACGTGGTTGGTCATCCCATGCGCGAGCAGACAGCTGGGCCACCAGAAGCCATCGCGCCCCGCCTCGTAACCACTGATCACCGGGGCATCGGCCGCCAGGCCGAACCGCATCTTCGCCGCGCCGACCTCCGTCAGGACGGTCGCGACAGCCCCCGCCGCGACCTGCCGGACCCGCGGGCGCGGGCCCATCCCGACGCCAAAACCCAGCTTCCACGATCGGTGCCCCATCTCGAACGCCAGCAGCAAACACGGGCGTGGCGGGCTACCCCCACTGCCACGGGTCATGGTCATCATTGGAGCGCTCCGTTCTTCACTTGCACAAACGGAGCGTACCAACCATGACCCGCACCGGTCACGCCCTGCATCGTCTCTCTCGCCCTTCGCCTACAGCGAGCGACACTAGCATGAGGGGTGAGGAGCAGGCATGCCAGCCATCTCGGCAGTCGTCTCATCGACTACCTCGAGCGCAACCACAGCCTCGAGGAGTTCCTGGACTCGTTTCCGACCGTGTCGCGAGAGCAGGCAGTTGGTGCGTTGGAGGCCGCTCACGAGGCGGTGACTGCCCGTGCGCGTGCTGCTCGATGAGCAGCTGCCGAGGCAGCTTGGCCCGTACCTGGCCGGCCACGACGACCGGGAGATGACGCGCCGCTACTTCCGCATCTCAACGACCATTACCTCGATCGGCTGCGTGCCGCGGTTGATGTCGCCGTGCTGCTGGCCGGGAGGATCCCGCTCGAGCCAGTAGGCCTTGCCTGTGTCCCACACCACCTGCTTCGTGGTCTTGCCGTTCGCGTCAACGATGTCGAGCGTGCCGCCCTTCAAGGCGACAATCGTACGACCGAAGTCGTGCCGGTGCAGGGTGAGCGGCTGATTGGGCAGGATGATCGACTTCCAGACGCGGACGTCCTCGTTCTCGAACTGCGGCTCGCGCCGCGTCTCGGACGTCTGCGCCTGGTGCATCAGAATCACGGCGACCGCCGCGATCGCGGTGTGTCGCGCTGTCATGTCCGGCCTCCCGGACCCGCATCATACGATCGGTCCCGCTGTGGGGAGCGCCGCGCCCCTCGCCGGGCAAACGGCTCTTGACACGAGCCGGCGAAGGTGACAAGTACGCGCCCGTGACCATCCGTCCGTCCGGCAACCGCGTTCTGCAGCTCGCGGCGTGCATGCTGGCGATGGCTGCCGTCGCCAACCTGCAGTACGCCTGGACGCTCTTTACCACCCCGCTGACCCAGCATCTCGGCGCGAAACTGTCGACCGTTCAAGTCGCGTTCAGCCTGTTCGTCGTCACGCAGACCTGGCTCGTGCCGATCGAGGGCTACTTCATCGATCGGTTCGGCGCGCGCTGGATCGTCACGCTCGGCGGCGTCCTCGTCGGACTCGGCTGGATCGGGTCCGGTCACGCGAACACGGTCGGCGCGCTGTACTTCTGGTACGCGCTCGGCGGCGTGGGCGCCGGGGCCGTCTACGGCGCCGCGATCGGCACGGCGCTGAAATGGTTCCCGGATCGGCGCGGCCTGGCGGCCGGCCTGGCCGCCGGGTCCTACGGGTTCGGCACCGCCCTCACGGTCATTCCCATCCAGCGCATGATCGAGAGCCGCGGGTTTCAGGACGCGTTCATCTTCTGGGGCATCGTGCAGGGCGTGCTCGTGATGATCGCCGCGCAACTGCTCGCCACACCTCCGGAAGGCTGGTCACCGCCCGGACGGGGATTCACGTTTGCGAAGCAGCCGCGCCTGTCCCCGTTGCAGGCCAATTACACCCCGTGGCAGATGATCCGCACGCCGACGTTCTGGCTGATGTACGTGATGATGACGCTCGTCGCGTTCGGCGGGCTGATGGTCGTCGCGCAGCTCAAGCCGATTGCCGCGACGTACGGCCTCGACAAGGGCGTGCTCTGGTTCGGCGTGTCCGCGCTCGGCGTCGCGCTGGTCCTGGACCGCGTGCTGAACGGCATCACGCGGCCGTTCTGGGGGTGGATCTCCGACCACATCGGCCGGTACAAGACGATGGCGATTGTCTTCGCGCTCGAGGCCGGCGCGGTCTTCCTGCTGCTGCGGTTCGTCGATCACCCCGTGTGGTTCGTCGTGCTCTCGGGCTTGGTGTTTTTCGCCTGGGGCGAGATCTACTCGCTGTTCCCGGCGGCGATTGGCGACGTCTTCGGCGCGAAGTACGCGACGACCAACTACGGCCTTCAATACACGGCGAAGGGCACGGCGGCGATCTTCGCCGGGTGGGGCGCCGCGTGGGTGCTCGAACGGACCGGCCAGTGGGCGTCGGTCTTCTGGCTGGCGATCCTCTGCGATCTGATCGCCTCGGGACTCGCGCTCTTCTGGCTGGGTCCGCTCGTCGCCCGCGTGACGCGCGAACGGCTGGAGACGTCGCCAGGTGCGGCGGCTCCGAGTCTCGCGTCCGCGGGACTGGCGGCGTCCTCGGCGCGGCCGCCGGAGTCGTCAGGCGCGCCTACGCGCGCAACTCGCCCCTGAACGGCGCGACGCCCGGCACGTCCCATTCGTTCCACATCGTGTCGACCATCCCCTGGATGTAGTCGATGTCTTCGTTGACGAGATGGGCGAAGCGTCCCTGCTTTTCGAGGTACTCGCGCACGGGAATCCGGCCCTTCTTGCGCGGGTCGTAGGTGTAGACGACATGGCCGTCGATCACCTCATAGAGCGGGAAGATGCCGCTCCGGATGCCCAGCTCGCCGAGCTCGCGCGAGTAGCGGGGATGGAAGTCCCAGCCTTTCGGGCACGGGTCGAACGTGTGGATGAACGTCGGGCCGCCGATGTTGAGCGCCTTGCGGACCTTGTTCATGAAGTCGAGCGCGGGGAACGTCGCGCTCGCCGTCGCCACGTACCGGCACGTCGGATGGCCGACCGCGAGCATGCCGGCGATGTTCTTCTTCCACCGCCGCTGCATGATGCGGTGTTTCGAGCCCGGCGGCGTGAACGTCGTCTGCGCGCCGTACGTCGTCGAGCCGGTCGCCTGGATGTCGGTATTGGCGGCCGACTCGTTGTCGTACAGGATGATCAGCAGGTCGTAGTCGGTCTGGAGGGCGCCCGACACGCCGGAGAGGCCCATGTCGCCGCCGCCCAGATCCCCGGAGAAGTTGATGACGTTGATCTTCTCCGTCGGGACCTTGCCCTTGCGCATGAGCGCGCGGAGACCGGCCGCCATGCCGATGGCCGAGGCGCCGCCGGCGCCGAGCTGCGTGTGCATCCAGGGGACGATCCAGGGCGTCGTCTGGTAGCTCGTGTTCGCGACGTACATGCAGCCGGTCGCGCCGGTGACCACCGTGCGCGCGCCCGATGCCTTCGCAAAGTCGCGCATGACAAGCGCGGACTCGCAGCCCTGGCAGGTCCGGTGCCCTGAGGTGTAGAACTCCTCGAGCGGCGTCTCCTTGACCTTCCTGATGTGCTCGTAGTCGACAACCGGGAGTCTGGTAGCCATGCCGTCTATTCCCTCAGCCCAATCCAGATCACGCTGACGTCCTCAATGCCCTTCTCGGCGGCGTGCGTCGTGAGGTCGAACATCCTGATGCAGTCGTCGATCGAGATGTCGCGCCCGCCGAGGCCGCCGATGAAATTCGCCATCACCGGCCGCTTTGTCAGCGGGTACAGACAGGATCGCATGTCGTGGAACAGGATGCCGCCCGAGTCCGGCGCCCCGTGGGCGCAATCGCGATCGATGATCCCGACGCCCTTGAACCGGCCGAGCCGCTCGCGGAGCTCGGTGGTCGGGAACGGCCGGAACCAGCGCAGGCCGACGTAGCCGACCTTCTGTCCCTGATCGCGGAGCCGACGGACCGCCGTTCGCGCCGGCATCGCCACCGCCCCGAGACCCACGAGCACGATCTCCGCGTCGTCGGTCATGAACTCGGCGAAGTACGGACTGCCGTACCGCTCGCCGAAGATCGCGTTGAATTCCTGATAGGCCCGGGCGATGACCGGCCTGGCGCGGCGCGCGGCTTCCCAGTTCTGGCGCCGCAGCTCCATGACCCAGTCTTCGTTCACCTGCGGCGCGATCGACACCGGGTTGTCCGGGTGCATCCGGCGCTTCCCGAGATCGAAGCGGGGCAGGAACCTCGCGACGGCGTCGCGCGACGGCACCTGCACCATGTGCTGCGAGTGGGTGAGGAACGCGCCGTCCATCGCGAGCGCCATCGGCATGAGCACCCGCGGATCCTCGGCCACGCGATAGCCGATGAGGACGTGCTCCAGCGCTTCCTGCGCCGTCGTCGCCCAGCAGAGCAGCCAGCCCATGTCGCGCACGGCCATCGCGTCGTTGTGCTCGACGCCGAACGCGCCGGGATCGTCGAGCGCGCGGTTGCCGACGAGAAAGAGCGGCGGCAGCCTGTCCGTGGCCGTGACGACCAGCGCCTCGAACCCGTACATCCAGCCGGTGCCGCTGCTGCCCGCGAACGCCCGCGCGCCGACCGAGGCGGCGTGCTTCACGATCTCGAACTGAGAGTGCTCGCTGTCGGCGATGATGTACTCGGCGTCGAGCTGTCCGTCGGCGATGATCTTCGACAGCGCGTCCATCACCTCCGTATACGGACGGATGGGATACGCCGCGATGACGTCGACGTCGGCCAGCCGGACGCCCTGCGCGACGGCCTGACAGCCGTTCAGCAGATCCTGACGCTCCCACGCGCCGGTCGATGTCGTTTCCTGGGCTACGGACACGGAAGCTCCTTTAGTCCTTCGCCGCCACCTTCAGCGGCACGTCCTTCCCCTCGGTCACCACCACGCCCGTGCCCGTGACATGCGGATAGCGGACGCGCTCCCTGCCTTTCATGTTCTCGGCCCAGGCGGTGTAGGCGACCGGGTCCTTCTTGTAGTGCGTCCACGGGCTTTCGTCGCTCGTCGCCTTCAGCTCGTCGACCATCACGATGCATTCCGGCACCGGGCAGACGTCCGCGCATTTGTGACAGCCGACGCAGACCTCGTAGTTCACGTCGTAGAGGCCGTCGGCGGTCGGATCGAAACAGGCATCCGGGCAGTCGAGCCAGCACAGCGTGCACTTGATGCAGAGGTCGAATCGAACGATCGGCCGGTGCGTCTTCGTCGTGCCGCGCTTGAACATGTCGTTGCGGGCCTGGCCGCGCGGCCCCACGGCGAAGCCGCGCTTGACGGCCGGCACGACGACGCCGAGATCCTCGAATTCGTGCCACTTCGGCAGCACCGGGATCTGGTGCGGCCAGTCGATGCCCTGCGCCGGCGTGACGACGTCGATCCGGCGCAGCGTCGCGTCGTAGGCCTCGCGGGCGGCCGCGGCGCGCCGTGCGCCGTCCTGCGTGTCAGCTCTCGTCGCGAGATACGCCTCGACGGCGTCGATCGAGATGATCCCCGGATCGACGGCGGCAATCGCCCCGAGCACGCGCTCGCGCGTGAGGTCGTCCTTGAACACCCAGAGGCCGGCGAAGCTCGCGTCGCCGTCGAGCCTGGCCAGCCGGTACGGATACGGCTTCCTGCCGATGAACTGGAGGAGATCGGCGGCCTTCTTCTGGGTGACGACGAGGAGGCAGCCCTTCTCGCGGACCTTTTCGTTGATCGATCGGACGCCGTGCCAGCCCCACGGCTCGACGCCCTTCACCATCGTGTCATCGAGCACGACCGACACGTCCGCTTCGTCGATGTCGAGCTTGGCGCCGCACTCGGCTTCCAGCTCTTCCTCGGCGAGGTCGGGCGACACGAACGCAAAGTACTTGCACGGAATGCCGTTGCGCTCGGGCGAGTCGCTGTACCGGCCGTTCGAGAACGCCACCTTGCCCAGGCTGGTGGCGATTCGGACGATATCGCTGCCGATGTACTTGCCGAGGTGCTTCTGGAAGATGCCGCGGTAGTTCACTTCGACGCGCTTGATCATTTAACGAGCCCCTTCAAGTCGAACGACACGTCGTCGATCATCAACCGCGCCACGGCCGTTGCGGTGGGCACCCGGAACGAGAACTCGCACGAGTACGGGGACGTGGCCGCGACGTTCGTGAAGCTCTGCGCCGTGTTGTAGATCTTGCCGGCGGCGTCCACCAGAGTGGGCTTCGCGAGCTGAACCGGCGTGAACGAGGGCAGCACCGTGACGTCGATCGTGACGGTGACGAACTCCTGGTCGTCCACCGGCCGGATGACGCCGCGTTGGGTGTTGGCCCCGGGGGGACAGTCGCGCAGGCTGACGCTCTTCGATCGCGCGACCGCCGTGGCGGCGATCGCCAGTCCCTTGTGGGTCTGGACGAGCGGCGCGCGATCCTGCGCCCGGGCGTGGGCCACGGCGCCGGCGCACAAGGCCGTCGAGCCCAGCGCCAACACGGCGCACGGAATAGCGGCGCCCCGCGGGCGCCAAGACCGGTCCATGCTCATAGCGGCCGATCGGGAAAGATCATCGTCCGCCACATGTGAGACGACGCGGTGTTGTCCCACCCGAGGCCTTCCTTCGGCTGCTTGAAGTGGCGCCCGATGATGTCGATGAACGGGTCGATCGTCACCTTCACGTTCGGATCGAACGAATAGAGATCGTTCACCGTCACGAGCCGCGGGTGTTCGTACCATTTGTGCTTCCGGACGAACTCGTAGGTGCGCTGGAGGTACGGCTCCGGCGAGTAGTCCTCGCCGAACATCCGGAAGTACATCTCCGGGTACTCGTAGCCGAACGCCGAATCGGGGTAGAAGCGCAGCGTCTGGTGGTAGCGGATCGCGAAGGTCGTGATGTCCGGCACGTACGGCTCGACCAGCTGCGCGCCCCACCATCCGTGGTCGGGATGAATCATGTTGAGCACGACGTCGTGCAGGAGGCACGCGAGCACGATCTCCTCACGCATGCCGGTCTTCAGCGCCCGGTTGGCGCTCTGCAGCACGTGGCCCGCGGGCTCGAAGCGGTGCTTGAAGAAGTCCACGAGCGTGGGCGTGTCGGGCATCCTGGCGAGCGGCTTGAGCTTGCCGTCGCGACCCGCCACGAACAAGCCGCCCGCGCCGCGCCGGCTCGTCCGGTCGAGGTCCAGGCTCTGCGTCTCGAGCGAGGCCACGGTCGGGTACTGGCTCTGCGCCTGGCCCGAAAGCGCGGCGTTGAGCTGCTCCTCCATGTAGTGCTCGAGCGCATCCGCCTTCTGGTCCGGCGTCATCAACGCCAGCGCCGCCGGTCCACCCAGGCTCGCGATGAAGACGCGACGATCAACCTCCATGATGTCCTCCAGCCCGGCGTCGGGCGCCGGTGGATTCGCGCTGCAAACGGTGGCTGGATTCTACCACCTCGTCGACGCCTGGTCGCAACCGGGGAGCGGCGGCCGCTCCGCGTCGCCGGGCGGCATGTGCCAGTACCGGGTGAAGCTGACGAGCGCGGCGGAGGTGGACCGAGAGCTCGTCGCGTGGATCCGCCAGGCGTACGACGCGGCGGGAGGTTAGGCGCGCGCGCCGGATCGTCTATCATCCTCGAATGGAGACGCCGCTGGCCGCCGACACGCCCCTCGACGTCGAGCGGCGGCAGGTCGAGGCGTGGCGCCGGATGACCCCGGCCGAGAAGGCCGCCATCGTGACCGCGCTCACCGAGACCGCCTACGACCTGACGTGGGCGGGGATGCGGCAGCGCCACCCTCAGGCGACCGAGCGAGAGCTGTTCCTGCGCGTCGCCATCCTCACGCTGGGACGGGACCTCGCCTGCGCCGCCTACCCCGATGCGGCGCCGCTCGTTGCCGCCCCATGACGCCGATCGATCCCGTCGGCGTGGCCCTGATCGTCGTCGGCCACCTCGAACGGATCGGCATTCCACACACGATTGGCGGGTCGATCGCCAGTTCGCTGGCCGGGGAACCGCGATCGACCGTCGATATCGATCTCGTGGCCGTCATCGACGAGTCCCAGGTCGAGTCGCTCGTCGAGCGGCTCTCGGCTGAGTTCTACGCGGACGCGGACGCCTTCCGCCGGGCGATTCGATCGAAGTCGAGCACGAACGTCATCCACCACGCCACGCAACTCAAGGTGGATGTTTTCATCGCCGGCGGCACGCCCCTGGACGAGCGGCAGATCGCCCGGCGGCGCCGAGTGGTCCTCGGCGACGGACGCATCCTGCACGTGCATCCGCCGGAGGACATCCTGCTGCAGAAACTTCGCTGGTATCGCCTTGGAGGCAACGTCTCCGACCGCCACTGGCGCGACGTCCTGGCCATCGTCAAGGTGCAGCAAGACAGACTCGATCGGCCCTACCTCGAAGATGGCGCGCGTACGCTGGGCGTGGAGGATCTGCTGCAACGCGCGTTCGACGAGAGCGCCTGAGGCCAGGCCTACCGGGCGATCCGCACCCTCCGCAGGCCATCGAGCCCCGGCATGCCGGCGCGGATGTCGTCGCGGATCGCGACGGCCCCCAGCGGGCCCGACCTTCTCCTGGCGCGAGAGCCGCCGGTGTGGCGCGTGCCACGCCGCCTTCGCGTCGAAGCGAGGTCGCGTGTCGCGCCGCCAGGCGCCTACCGGCGGATCTGCACCTCGCGGTTGAGCTCGAGGATGTCCGTCGAGGTCGGCGCCGATCCCAGCAGATGCTGTGAGAAGTAGTCGATGCGCCGCCAGACGGTGTACTCCTGCATCGGCCCGTACCCGTGACGCTGGCCGGGCAAGAGGATGAAGTCGAAGCGCTTGTTGGCCCGGATGAGCGCGTCGATCACCCGGTAGGTGTTGGCCGGGTGCACGTTGTTGTCCATGTCCCCGGTCATGAGCAGCAGCTTGCCCTTCAGGTTCTTGGCGATGTCCTGGTTCTTGTCGATGTCGTACTCGAACGTCACTTCGTCGCCCTTGACGACCTCGCGCACGCCGTCGTGCTTTTCGCTCCAATTGCGGTTGTACACGCTGTTGTCGTGGTTGCCCGACGTCGAGACGCCGACCTTGAAGAAATCGGGATAGCTGAACATCGCCGCCGCCGTCATGAAGCCGCCGCCCGAGTGGCCGTAGATGCCGACAAGGTTCTGATCGATCCACGGGTGCCGCTTCGCGAGCTGCTCGACCGCCGTCTTCTTGTCGGCCAGCCCGTAGTCGCGCAGGTTGCCGTAGCCGTAGTTGTGGTACCACTTCGAGCGCTGCGGGTTGCCGCCGCGGTTGCCCACCTCGATCAGGATGAAGCCGACCTGCGCCATCATGACGTTCGCGTGGCGCGGCGAGAACGTCTTGGTCACCGACTCGGTCTGCGGGCCCGGATACACGAAGAGGATGACGGGATACCGCTTCGACGGATCGAAGTCGAACGGCTTGTACATCGTGCCGTAGAGATCGGTGATGCCGTCGTCGGCCTTGACGCTGAAGGCCTCCGGATACTTGAACCCGGCCTCGAGGAGCGCCGAGACGTCCGTCTTCTCGAGGTCCATGATCTTGTTGCCGAGGTTGTCGTAGAGCACGGACACCGGGGGCGAATCGACGCGCGAGGCGTTGTCGATGACATACGTCGCCTTGTCGTTCATCGTCGCCGAGTGCGACGCGTTGCCCGGGTTGAGCAGCTTCATCGCGCCCGTGTCGATGTTCACGCTGTAGAGGTGGGGGAAGTACGGATCCTCGCCCGGTTCGCGGCCGACGGCCGTGACGTAGAGCGTCCGTGTTTTCTCGTCGACCCCGGCGATGCCCGTGCACACGAACTCGCCGGAGGTGATCGGCCGGATCACTTTCCCGTTGGCGCCGTAGAGGTAGTAGTGGCCCCACCCGTCCCGCTCGGACCAGTGGATGAGCTCCTTGCCGGCGCTGATCGTCCGAAGCGGCTGCGTCTCGATGTAGGTGTTCAGCCGCTCGGCGATGACCACGCGTGACTCGCCGGTCGACGTATCGGCTTCGACGATGTCCACGCGCTTCAGATCGCGGCTCTGGCGGCTGTAGTAGACCTTGTCGCCCTGGAGCGTGATCCAGCGCGACGTCGTCTCCTGCTGCAACCGCTGCAGGTTGGAAACCGGCGCCGTCACGACGCCCAGGTTCTGATCCTTGAAGGCCTCGGTCTTGACCTTTGTCAGCTTCTTCGTCGGGATGTCGACGACGTACAGCTCGCTCTGAGGCTGCTCGACCTCCCCCGGCATGCCGTACTTGTAGGTCTCGAGCGTCGGGCGCGGGTTGGCGAGCGAGTTGATGACCCAGAGCGGCGCGACCTTGCGCTGGTCGCGGCGCATCACCGAGAACCGCTTGTTGTCGGCCGACCACGTGAGCCCGCCGGCGTTGCGGCGCGGCCCGAACTTCTTGTCGGCGTCGCTCTGATTCGCGCCGGCGCCGCCGGCGCGCCCGGCGCCGCCGGTCTGTTCCTCCTGCTGTTCGTCTTGCTGTTCCTGCTGCTGCTGATTGCCCCGGCCGCCGCGCCCGCCGCCGGCGAAGCTGTAATCTTCGACGCCGTCGGTCGTGAGCTGCGTCTCGACGATCGCGTTGTCGGCCGGGGTCTTCTTCGCCAGCTCGAAATTCGCGGCGTCCATCATGAAGAGGTTCTGCCCGCGCGCGAAGATCACCACTGCCTTGTCGGGGGAAACCGTCGCCCAGGCCGGGTTGCCGCCGTTAGCGGGCTCGGGCGTGTGCGTGTCGTTCAGCACGACGGTGCCCGTCACCGTGTCGTACTCGAGCCACCACTGCGTCGTCTGCGCGGCAGCGCCGCCCTCACGGCCGCCCTGCCCCTGCTGTCCCTGGCCGCGTCCGCCCCCGCGTCCGCCGCCGCGCCCGACCTGACCCTGCTGGCCACCGCCGCCGCGCTGGGTCTGCATCTCGCCGGTGAGCTCCTGGCCGGCGGCGTTCTCGACGCGCGAGTCGCGCGGCAGGGTGACGCTGAATCGGATCTTCGTGTCCTTGTCGAAGAAGCGGATCTGGGTGATCGGCAGATGCTGCGCGTCGTACGGCGTGCGCAGGATGCGCGTGAGCTGCGCGGCCATCTTCGCGTTGTCCCAGAGCGGCGTCTTCGTCCTCTTCACCGGATCGACCATCCACCACTTCTGGCCGGCCGGCGTCTCGTAGCTGTACCAGAACCGATCGCTGAACTCGAGCCAGTTGGGCGTGACGGCCGTCGAGAACACGTACTTGCCGACCTTGGCGGAAGTCCAGCGCGAGGCCAGGTCGTAGTTCGGCTTGGGCAGCTCGCGCTGCGCCGGCGCCGCCTGCGGCGCGTCGGAGAAGACCGCCCGCGGCGCGGCCATCGGGACGGCCGTGAGGACGAGCACGAGCACGGGGGCAAGGCGAACGAGCATCTTCATGGTCCGGCTCCTTGAAGTGGGCGCGGGGATTTTACCTCGGGTCGAGCCGCCCGGGGGCGCTCGATCGAATCCGATACGGGTGCCGGTCCGTGCGGAGGAAGAAGGAGCCGTCCGACACGGCTGGAGACGCCAGCGCCGCGCCCTCGAGGGTATTGACGGCCAGGCGCGAGAACGTCCGCCCGGCACGACGATCGTCGTGACCCCCTTCCCTCGGTGGCCACGCCTTCTCCTCCCGTCACGTTCCCATATAATCAGGCGCGTTCTCGCTTGTCTCTCACCCCAGGAAGTCGCATCGGCCCGTACGAACTCGGAAGCAAGATCGGTGCGGGTGGGATGGGTGAGGTCTATCGAGCCACCGACACGCACCTCAAGCGCCAGGTCGCCATCAAAGTTCTCCCCGCGGCCGTTGCCGGCGATCCGGAACGCCTGCTCAGGTTCCAGCGGGAAGCCGAGGTCCTCGCCTCATTGAACCATCCCAATATCGCGACCATCCATGGCCTTGAAAAGGCCGGCGGTGTCACGGCGCTCGTCATGGAGCTGGTCGAGGGTCCGACGCTGGCCGGCCGGATCGCGCAGGGGCCGATCGGCGTCGACGAGGTGCTGCTGACGGCCCGGCAGATCGCCGAAGCCTTGGAAACGGCGCACGAACAGGGCATCGTCCACCGCGACGTGAAGCCTGCGAACATCAAGCTGCGACCGGACGGCACGGCCAAGGTGCTCGACTTCGGGCTGGCCAAGGCGCTGGAACGGGTGTCTCAGACGGACGCGGAGGCGACGGACGCATCCACGATTACCTCGCCCGTGGTGATGACACGAGCGGGTGTCGTGCTTGGCACGGCGGCGTACATGTCGCCGGAGCAGGCGCGTGGACAGCCCGTCGACAAGCGCGCCGACATCTGGGCCTTTGGATGTGTGCTCTACGAGATGCTCGCCGGGCGCGCGGCGTTCGCCCGCGACACCGTGACCGACACGCTTGCGGCCGTTGTCAGCGGGAAGCCGGATTGGACGCTGCTGGAGCGCCGCGTTCCCGCCCGTGTCTTGCGGATCGTCCGCCGATGCCTCGAGAAGGACCCGAGGCAGCGCCTCCGGGATATCGGTGAGGCGCGAATCGAGCTGGCGGAGGCCCTGGCCGAACCCCTGGCCGCCGAGCCGCCGGCGGCTGGGTGGCGCGTGAGGGCGCTTCCCCTGGCGGTCGTGTCGTTCGTGACCGGTGCGGCCATCACGGGCGTGGTCGCCTGGAATTGGTCCGGGCTCGCCGCGAGGCCGGACCCGGCGCCGGGTTCGGTGCGCGTGTATCGGCTCACGGACGCGCGCGGCATGGAGGAGTTCCCGGCGCTGTCCCCGGACGGCAGGGTCGTCGCATTCGTTGCGCACGCCGGCGGGAACCGTCAGCTCTTCGTCCGTCTGGTTGCCGGCGGTGGCACGCTTCAACTCACGCACGATGCCGCCGACCATCTGTATCCTCGCTGGGCGCCTGATTCGGCGTCGATTCTCTATTACTCGCCGGCACCCGACGGCGAGGGTCCAGGGGCGATCTGGGAGATTCCCGCACTGGGCGGGTCGGCGCGCCGCATTACGAGCAGTGCGGGCGGGGCGGACATCAGTCACGATGGCCGGCGGCTTGTCTTTCCACGCCTGGTCGGCGGCCGGATGGAGCTGACGGTGTCGGCCCGTGATGCGTCCAATCTCCAGACGATCGCGCCGCTCGAACTCGGGTACTACTACCTGACGCCGCGCTGGTCACCTGACGACCGCCGGATTGCGTACCAGCGCGGGATTGCGAACGTGCACGAGATCTTCGTGGTTCCGTCGAGCGGAGGGCCGCCGCGCCAGATCACCGAGCACGGCGCGTTGATCGAAGGACTCACGTGGGCGGGGCGAGGGGATCGCCTCGTCTTCAGTTCGAGCCAGGGGGCCACCATCCGGTACCTGCCACCGACGAGTCTCTGGAGCATCGATGCAGACGGCCGGAACATGCGGCAGCTCACGTTCGGTGAAGCGTCCTATGCGTACCCCGATGTGAATCCGAGTGGCACCGTCGTCGCGACCCGCTTGCGGCGCGAGTTCGACATCTGGCGGTTTCCCGTCGACGGATCGCCGACGGAGAACGTGCGGCGCGGTACGCAAGTCACGAATCAGACCAGCCACGTCCACGCTCCATCGGTGGCGCCGGACGACAGCGAAGTGGTCTACGTGTCCGACAGCGGCAGCCACGCCAACTTGTGGGTGACCCATCTGGCGACGGGTGTCTCGCGACAACTGACCTTCGAACACGACCCCGACCGCCGCATCGGGCTGCCGCTCTGGTCGCCGGACCGTCGCTTGATTGCGTACTTCGTCTCCGGGAGTTCGTCGAACGAGTACTTCCTCATCAATGCGGACGGGAGCAACGCCCGGGTGCTGATGCGCAATGCGGGATTCGCCGCATGGTCGCCCGATGGGAAGTGGCTGTACTACTCCGAATTCCCGACCGGAAAGTACCTTCGGAAGCTCTCCGTCGAGACGGGCGCCTCGACGATGGTGAGGGCCGACAACGCGTCGCGCCCCGCGATCGCGCCGAATGGCGCCACGCTCTACTACGTCATCGAGCTGCCGCTCGTGACCGGCGGATCCGACCTCGAGATTCGTGTCGCGCAGCCGGAGGACGGGCCCTCGCGCCTGCTCGCGCGAATCCCAGTCGGCCGGACGGCCCCCTGGCAGGCATTTCAGCCCGTGATCTCCCCCGACGGCCGATGGCTGGCGTTCGCCTTGGTCGATGGCACCATCAGCAACCTATGGGCCATCTCCACGTCCACGGGGCAGCTGCGCCAGCTGACGGATTTCAGCCGAGGGCCGACGTTCATCGCGCGGCGGGTTTCGTGGTCCCGCGAGGGTCGGTTTCTCTTCGTGGCGGTCGGGCAGGGTGACGGTGACGTCGTGCTGCTCGACGGCGTGAGGCCGTGAGATCCACCGTGTGCCTGCGAGAGGGGAGCCGATTGGGTCGTCCCCCCTGCCTTCAGCGGAAGTTCCTGATCAACAGCACCTCGTTCGAGGTCTCCTCGCGGCGGGTGAAGAAGAGCCGCGAGCCGTCCGCAGTGAAGGCGTACTCCCAGAGGCGGCCGCTCGTGAACCCAGTGACGCGCCGGGACTCGCCGCCGGCGACCGGGATCCGCCAGATGTTGTCGACGCCGTCGACGGTGCGGACGAACGTCAGGGCATCGCCGGCAGGCGTCCACTGGATATCACGGCTGTCGGCAGGGAGTGCCAGCGAAGAGGCCAAGCGCTCACCGTCGATGGTCACCACGGTGATCGTCATGGGCGCGTCGCGCGCCGGAACATCGGCCGGAAACCGCCAGAAGCGCCGGCCGTCGGGCGAGAAGCGCGGCGTGGCACGACGCGTCTCCGAGACCTTTTCCTCGGCGCCCCCACCCGCCGCCATCTTCCACAGCGAGTCGTCACCCGGCTTGTTGAAGAAGATGGTCAGTCCATCGCGGAAGAACCTGCCGGCCCCATTTGCGGCCTGCTGCAACCCACCACCTTCGCGGTCCATCCGCCAGTTCTCCGGAGTGTCGTCCTCCGACCAGACGCCGACGAAGACCACGTCGGCCAGGGCCGCCGGCAGCACCGCCGCCAGGTTCAGGCGATCCGGCGTCAGCCGACGCCGACGACTGCCGTCCCGGGACATCGTCCAGACGGCGCCCCGGCGGTTCTCGCGGGCCACGAACAGCATGCTGTCGGTGCCGGCCCGCCAGAAGGGGCCGAGCTCGCCCGGAAGCCGCGTGGCCTCGGCCACGTTTCCGGCCGGCGCCACCCAACTGCTGGTGGCAAACCGACGCAGTGACGAGCAGGTCGTCCTCGATCCGGCACCCGCGCGCGTCCTTGAACTTCTCCACGTCGGCGTCGTTGATGAACGCCCGGGCGAGGCGCAGGTAGCCCAGCCCGAACTGCGGGCTCGCCATCGGGCGGTCTGGGGCATCGTGGGCGCGAGGTCGGCGCGAAGGGTCCGTAGCGAGAAGTCCTATAGTGTCCCGATGCCCCCACTCCGCCTCTGGCGCGCCCGCCGGCGTCACGACCACATCGACGCGGTCCTCGAGCGGAGGGAGGCCCCGCCCGTCGTCTGGGAACTGCAGTACCTCTGCAACGACCGGCCGTTCCTCGCCTGGCGGTATGCCGATCGCGCGGCGGCAGAGGCCGACGCCGAGGCGCGGCTCGCCGACCTCCAGCGCGCGGGCTGGACGTCGCACTGGTAGGTCCGACTGCCGGCGAATCGCTACTGCCTGACGATCTGGCCCCGGACGGCCCCGCTCGACGAGCACGACCTCGCCACTCGCCAGGCCCGTGTTGACCGTCACGCCGCCGTTCACGCCCGCCGCGCCGGGATGGATGTGCGCGCCGGTGAGCGTCGTGTTGGCGGGAAAGCCGGTCACAGTCACCGCAAAGTCGGCCGTCGCGGCCGTAATCGCCCCGGCGCCGTCCCGCGTGACGTTCAACGTCATCGTGACCGATCCCGCTGGCGCTCGCGTCGGCGTTGGTCACCGGCGGCACTTCATTCGAGGGCAGGAGCGTCGCGCGAGACGTGTCGATCCTCCATGCGATGAGTGACGATGCAGACGTGCCGGCGTCAGAAGAAGCGCCGGCCGAGGTTGAAGCCGAGGTAGATCGTCCGGGGAAAGCCGCCCTGGGAGATCTGGCCGAACGTCGTGCCGATCGAGTTCGTGAAGGTGAGCTGGAACATGTGGCCGCCGGCCCGGCGCTCGAGCCCGAACGCGAACTCCGCCGAGCCGGGCGCGAATCCGCCGAGGCGCGGCGAGACCTCCGCCACGCCGTACACCTTGGGCCCGAGCCGCACGCGTCCGCCCAGTCCCAGAAAACCGGTGTCACGGTGGCCCTCGGGCACGACGGCGCTCCGATGCACCCAGACCGGCACGGCGTAGACCGCCAGCCGGTCGCCGACCGTGCGCGACACAATCGCGCCGAGCGCGGGCGACCGCTCCGCGTCCGCCACGACGCCGTCCTCGCTCCGCCGGGCGCGGAAGTTGTTCGTGCCCTCGATCGACACGAGCCCGGACACCGACACCGGCCGCGTCGGCCCCTGCCGGACGGCGTCGTACTGGCCGGCGAACTGCCAGGTCCTTTTCAGGCTGCTCCGATGCACGACCAGCTGCAGCCGGCGGACGGGCGCGTACCGGAACTCGAGACCGATCACGGCGCCGTTGTCCAGACCGAAGAGGTTGCTGAGGTGCTGCGAGAACGTGCCCTGGCGCAGGTTCGCCAGGAAGCGATGCGTCAGCCGAAAGTTGCCGCCCTGCAGGGGCAGCCGGAGCGACGTGGGCAGGTTGACGAGCGCGAAATCAGGTTCGGCCAGGCGCAGCTGGCGGTCGTCGAGGTCTTGCTGCACGGCCGCCGGCAGCGCCGGCGCCGGGGACTGGGCCGAGGCGCCCGCGACCGCGCCCGGCGCGGTCAGGAGACACGTGGACAGGACAAGCGTACGGACAGCGACCGACATGGGCCGGACGTCCTGCAAGACGGAGGCCGCTCGAATGCCGGACGATCCGGCCCGGCGTGGGGCCCCGATCTTTCGGCCGACGTAAGCGCTTACATCGCCCGTTGCCCCTGAAGGTGACAAAGGCCCGGGGGGAGGGCATAATCTGCCGCGGCTGGAAACCTATGGACATTCAGTGGTGGCACTGGCTCGTCTTCGGGCTCTTTCTGGTGCTGGCCGAGATAGCGACGGCGGGCGGCTTCTACGTCATCTTCTTCGGCGTGTCGGCCATCGTCGTCGGCGTCTTCGCCAGTATGAACCTGGCGGGCAACACGCCGATGCAGTTCCTGCTCTTCGGCGTGCTGTCGGTCGCCTCGCTGCTCCTCTTCCGGCAGCGCCTCCTGCGGTGGTTCCAGACGGATCCGCAGGCCCCGCCCGTCGACCAGCTCGTCGGCGAGGTGGCCGTGGTCACGGAGGAGCTGCCGCCGAACGGCGTCGGCAGGGTGGAGCTGCGCGGGTCGGCCTGGTCGGCGCGTAACGGGGCCGCCGTGGCGCTCGCCCGCGGGGCGCGCTGCCGCGTCACGCGTGTGGATGGACTCGTGCTGTGTGTCGAGCCGGAGGGAGCGCGCTAATGGACTTCAGTCCGTTCACCGTGGTCGCCGTTTTTCTCGCGATCGTCATCCTCATCGTCATCGCGAAGACGGCCGTCGTCGTGCCGCAGCAGAGCGCGTACGTGGTCGAGCGGCTGGGCCGGTTCGCCGGTGTGCTCCAGGCCGGCTTTCACATCCTGATCCCGTTCCTCGACGTCATCCGGTACCGCCACTCCCTCAAGGAGGCGGCCTTCGACATTCCGGCGCAGGTCTGCATCACGCGCGACAACGTGCAGGTCGGCGTGGACGGCATTCTGTACCTCAAGGTCCTCAATCCCGAGCGCGCGTCCTACGGCATCGCCGACTACATCTTCGCCATCTCGCAGCTTGCCCAGACGACGCTGCGCAGCGAGATCGGCAAGATCGATCTGGACCGGACCTTCGAGGAGCGGATGAACATCAACGCCTCGGTGGTGGCCGAGCTGGACAAGGCGTCGGAGCCCTGGGGCGTGAAAGTGCTGCGCTACGAGATCAAGAACATCACGCCGCCGCACGACGTCCTGGCGGCGATGGAAAAGCAGATGCGCGCCGAGCGTGAGAAGCGCGCCGTGATTCTCACGTCGGAAGGGCAGCGCGACGCCGTCATCAACGCCGCCGAGGGCGAGAAGCAGCAGGTCATCAAGGCGTCCGAGGCGCGGCGGCAGCAGCAGATCAACGAGGCCGAGGGCGAGGCGGCGGCCATCCTCGCCGTGGCGAAGGCCACGGCCGAGGGCATCCGCCAGGTCGCCGACGCCGTCAGGCAGCCGGGCGGCCTCGAAGCCACGCAGCTCCGGGTGGCCGAGAACTACCTCACGCAGTTCGGCGAGCTGGCACAGAAGACGAACACGCTCATCCTGCCGGCCAACGTCGCCGACGTGTCGGCGATGGTGGCGACGGCCATGAAGGTGTTCAAGACGTCGTAGCGGCGTCAGCCCGACACGCCGTACGCGAGCGCGGCCGCCATGGCCGCGCCCATCAGGACGAGCCCGGCCGCCGTGAGCGACCGGAACCGCCCGCGTCCGATGACGAGCGTCATGCCCAGCTTGACGGCGGTGTTCGCGATCAAGCCGGCGAGGACCGCGCGGGCGGCCAGATCGGCGGGCGTGCCCGACTGGGCGAGTTGCGCCATGGAGATGGTCAGCGCGTCCATGTCGACGAGGCCGAGCGTCACGGCCGAGCCGTAGAGCCCGAGGTCGCCGAACTGGGCGCGCGCGAACGTGGCGGCAAAGAGCACGAGCTGAAACAGGCCCGCCATCTGCAGGGCGGCCAAGAACTGGAGAGGATTCCGGTCGGGGGCGATGGGCTCGGCCTGGCCGGGATCGCGAAGGCCGCAAAGCGCGAGCGCGATGCCGATGAGGGCCGGCGCCACGAGCGCCGGCCAGAGCGCGGCGGTCACGCCGGGCGCGAGGAGCGCGGACGCGATCGCGACGCGCGGCAGAAGCACGACGTTCGCGCCGAGCGTGCCCGACGCGAGCGCGCGGCCGGTCGACGGATGCTCCTGGCTCAGCCGCGCGAAGGTCAGCGTGACGGACGTCGATGACAGCACGCCGCCCAGCGTGCCGGCCAGCGCAAAGCCGCTCGCGCCGGCGCCGCCGCGTCCGGCCAGGTAGCCGACGAAGCTGAGGGCCGAGAAGAACAGCACCAGCGCCCCGAGCAGCCGCGGCCGGATGCCGCCGAGCGGTCCGAATGGTCCCTCCGGCAGGAGCGGCAGAATGACCGCCGCCATCACGGCAAAGCGGGCGCCGGCGCGCACCTCGGCCTGGTCGAGCTTGGACACGACGGCGTGCAACTGCTTCTTCTCGACGAGGAGCAGGACCGTGATGGCGATGATGCCGGAGGCCAGTCGCGTGGAGCCGGACCCGGCGAGCACGCCCGCGGCCAGGACGACAAAGGCCGCCACTTCGGTCGTGCCGTCCACGTCGGTGCGGCTGGCCGCGTAGTAGGCGAGGACCACGAGGGCGCCGAGGCCGCCGAGCAGCACCACGGACAGGCCCGTGAGTCCCGCCGTCCAGAGCCAGCCGCTCAGGCCGGCCACCAGGCCGAGCATGGTGAACGTCCGCAGGCCGGCAAAGCGCGCGCCCGGGCCCATCGCATGCCCGCTCCATTGCCGCTCGATGCCGACCGCCAGCCCGCCGAGCACGGCCACGGCGAGGGCCCACAGGTGCGTGAGGTCGAGCGTCATCGCCACGATTCGCGAAGCGCCGGGCCCAGCCGCGCCAGGCCGGCCTCGAGCGCATCGGTCCGGCCCGCCAGGCTGACACGGAAGTGCGCCGGCGCGTCGAAGAACCGGCCGGGCGCGACCGCGACGCCGTGCCGGGCGCGGAGGTGCTCGACGAACGGCTCGGCGTCGGCACACCCGGCAATCCGCGGAAAGATGACGGATGCGGCCGGCAGTACGCCGACCTCGAGCTCGGGATGAATGGCCAGAAAGCGCTTGGCGCGATCGAGGTTCTCGCCAAGGAGGCGCCGCGCACGCTCGCCGAGCGCGGCGAGGTGCTGGAAGGCGAGCGCCGCCAGACGATCCGCGGGTGCGCTGCTGAGGTTGTCGACCACGTCGCGCGTGCGGCGGAGCCGCTCGGCCACGGCGGGCGTCGGCGCGATCGCCCACCCGGATCGGAGGCCGGGCAGGCCGTACGACTTCGTGAGGCTGTTCGTCACGACGAACGGCCCGTCGAGCCGCGCGGCCGACATCGCCGTGGGCCGATCGCCGCGCACGAGATTGGCCGCATCGAGATAGACCTCGTCCACGAGCACGTGGGCGCCCACGCTGGCGGCGAGCCGGCCGAGGCCGTCGAGCGTCGCGCGGTCGAGCTCCGCGCCAGACGGGTTGTGCGGCGTGGAGACGATGATGAGGCGCGTGGCCGGCGTCACGCGCCCGGCGAGCTCATCCAGGTTGACGCGGTAGCCGCGTGCAAACAGCCGCTCGAACCGATCGATCCTGGCGCCGAGGACGGCGCAAGCGGCCCAGAGCGGGTCGTACGCCGGCTGTTCGAGGAGCACGTGGTCGCCGGCGCCGACGAGCGCAGCCACCGTCACGAAGTTCGCGCCCGAGCAACCCGCGGCAGTGACGACCCGATAGGACGACACGCCGTAGTGATCCGCGATGGCCCTGATGAGGGGCGCGTAGCCGTTATCGTTCGGCGCCGTGAGCTGCAGCGCGGACGCCGCGCCGGGCAGATCGTCGAGCGTGCAGGGCAGCAGGTTGCTGCCCGCCAGGTCGATCGCGGCGGCCTGACGCGTCTTCGCCCAGTGGAGGTACGGCGCGAGCGGCAACTCGAGCATGAGGCCTTCAGCGTACCGGATCGCCAGGGCCCGCGTCGGCGTCGCCTGTCGACCCGCCGTCCGCCCGCCCGCCGCCGAAACGCCGGAAGGCGTAGTAGACGGGAATACCTGCGGCGAGCAGGCCCGTGCCGATGAGCGAGCGGACGGGCGCTTCCCGAACCGCGCTGAACACCACGACACCCGCCACGAGGACGAAGACCGCGGGCAGCCACGGATAGCCCGGCGTCCGGAAGCCCGTCTTGGAGTGGCCGAGGCGGGGGCGCAACACGAACAGCCCGGCGACGGTGAGCCCAAAGAAGATCCAGTCTGCGAACACGACCGTGCCGAGCAGATCGGCGTAGTCGCCCGGCAGGAGGAGCAGCCCGATGGCCCAGCCCGACTGGAGCAGGATGGCGTTGCCCGGCGTCCGATACCGCGGGTGCAGGCGGGCGAGCGCCGGCACGAACGCGCCGTCGGCGGCCATCGCGTAGTACACCCGCGTTGGCGCGAGGATCGCGTGATTGAGGAACCCGAACGTCGAGATCGCAATGGCTCCGGCCACGAAGCGCTGACCGTTCGCGCCGAACCAGGCGCCCGCGGTATCGGCCGCCGGCGTTGACGTGCCCGCGAGGCCGTCGAGGCCGAGCGTCCTGAGATACGCGACGTTCACCAGGACGTAGATCGCCACGACGCCGAGCGTGCCGGCGAGGAGGCTGCGGGGCAGATTGCGCTCGGGATCGCGCATCTCTTCCGCGACGTAGTTCACCGTCTGCCATCCGCCGTAGGCGAAGAGGATGGGGATCAGGGCCGCGCCAAACGCGAGCGCGCCGGTGGGCGAGTCGTCAACGCGCGACCGCGTGAGCCAGTCGGGCGCGCCGGGCTGGAACCACGCAAAGAAGATCAGGATGGCGAGCGCGGCGACCTTGAGCACGACGAAGACGTTCAGGACGCGGCTGCCGGCCTTGACGCCGACGTAGTTGATGGCGGTGAGGAGCACGATGGCCAGGAGCGCCACGGTCTTGGGCGCGAGCGCCGTCGTGCCGGCGAGGCGAAGAGCGTACTCCGCGAAGGCGAGCGACACGGCGGCCATGGCGCCGGCCTCGATCATGAAGAGCAGGGCCCAGCCGTAGAGGAAGCCCACCAGCGGATGCCAGGCCTGGCCGAGGTAGACGTACTGGCCGCCGGCACGGGGCAGCAGGCGGCCAAGCTCGGCATAGGCGAAGGCGCCGATGAGGGCGACACCGCCGCCCGCGGCCCAGGCGGCCAGGACGAGGGCAGGGGAGTCGAGTGTCCGGGCGACGAGGTACGGGTTGATGAAGATGCCCGATCCGATGATGCCGCCGACGACGACCATGGTGGCGTCGAAGGGGCCGAGGGCGCGTCGAAAAACAGTCACGACCCCTACTCTAATGGCGATGCTCGACGCCGCGATCCGGGCCCTGGACGAGCCGCTGGGAAAACGACCTCGGAGGTCGTTTTACGCAACACGTAAAACGACCTCCGAGGTCGTTTCGCTAGAATGACAGGAATGACCCGACGCGGGCTCCTGGTGCTGGCCGCGCTCGCCGTGACCGGCTGCTCGATTCGCGACGCGGCCTGCGGCACGCCCAGGCCCGCCGAGTCGGCGGCGGGCCCGGGCGTGCCCGAGGCCGCCGCACGGCCGCCGTCCATCGCCGACACGGGCCTCCGCGTCGCGATCCTCGGCGACAGCCTGACGGCCGGCTTCGGGCTGCTCAGCGAGCAGGCGTACCCGGCCGAGCTCCAGCGGCTGTTCGAGGGCGAGGGCTACCACGAGGTCGAGATCGTCAACGCCGGCGTGTCGGGCGACACGACGGCCGGCGGCCTCCGGCGCGTGGCGGATCTGCTCGAACCCGGCGTGCGCATCCTCGTCATCGGGCTCGGCGGCAACGACGCGCTCCGGGGCCTGACCACCCGCGAGACGCACGACAACCTGGCCGAGACGATTCGCATCGCCCGCACCAAGGGCGTGTCGGTCGTACTCTGCGGCATGGAGGCGCCCACCAACCTCGGCGAAGACTACCGGACGGCATTCCGCGAGATCTACCTGCAGCTCGTGCGCGAACACGAGGGCGCCATCGGGTTCGTGCCGTTCCTGCTCGAAGGCGTCGCGGGCAACCCCTCGTTGAACCAGGCCGACGGCATTCACCCGAACGCCGACGGCGCGCGCGCCATCGCACAGGCGATCTATCCGAAGCTGCGCACGCTCGTCGATTCCTTCGTCGGCGGCGGAGGATGATGATCCGCCTCCGGGACGTGTCCCGCACGGTGACGAGCGGGGCGGGTCGCCTGACCATCCTCCATCCGACGTCGCTCGACATCGCTCCGGGCCGGGCCGTGGCCATCACGGGCCCTTCAGGCAGCGGCAAATCGACGCTCCTCGGCCTCATCGCCGGGCTTGACGCACCCACCACGGGCCAGATCTGGCTGGACGGCACGGACATCACCGGTCTCAGCGAGGAGCGGCTCGCGCGGCTCCGCGGCGAGAAGGTGGGCATCGTGTTCCAGTTCTTCCACCTCCTGCCGTCGCTCACGGCGTTCGAGAACGTGCTCGTGCCGATGGAAATTGCCGGCGTGCCTGACGCGCGGGCGCGGGCGCAGGCGCTCGTCGACGACGTGGGGCTTGCCGGACGCGGCCACCACTATCCGTCGCAGCTCTCGGGCGGCGAGCAGCAGCGCATCGCGATTGCCCGCGCGCTCGCCAACGATCCGCCCATCGTGCTCGCCGACGAGCCGACCGGCAACCTGGACAGCGCGACGGGCCGCCTCGTCATCGATCTGCTGATCGCGGTGAACCGCGACCGCGGCCGCACGCTCGTGCTGGTCACCCACGACGCGGAGCTGGCCTCGCGCGCCGACGAGGCCATCGCCCTCCGGGACGGCCGGGTCGTGGACCGATCATGAGGGCCGGCGCGGTGTTCGCCCTGCGCATGGCGTGGCGCGAAACGCGCACGTCGTGGGGCCGGCTGCTGTTCTTCTTTCTGTGCGTGGCGCTCGGCGTCGCGGCCATCGTGGTGCTCCGCAGCGTCGTGCAGAACGTGCGGACGACGCTCACGCGCGAGGCCCGCGCGCTCATCGGCGCGGACGTCGTCGTGCAGTCGTCGCGGGCGCTCGACGACGAAGCGCGGCGGCGCCTCGAGGCGACCCTCGCCGATTCTGGCGTCCTCGGCACGACGTCGGTCGTCGAAACGCAGACCATGGCGGCGGCCGCGGCGAAAGCCGGCGCGGACCCGGCCGCCGTGGGTGCCGTGCGGCTGGTGGAAGTCCGCGGCCTCGAGAATGAGTTCCCCTTTTACGGCGCGCTCGAGATGGAGGGCGGCCGGCCCTACGGCCACGAGCTTCTCGCGAACCATGGGGCCCTCGTGCAGCCGGAGTTCCTGACGGCCCTCGACGTGCGGGTGGGCGACACGGTTCGGCTGGCCGGCCGGCCGTTCACCATTCGCGGCGTCGTCACGCGGGACCGCGTCCAGCGCGCCGCGGGCGGGTTCGCGTTCGGTCCACGCGCGTACGTGGACCTGGCCGACCTTCGCGGCCTGGGCATCCTGGGCTTCGGCAGCCGGGCCACCCACCTCGTGCTGGTGCGTGTCCCGCCGGACGGGGTGGATCGGCTCACGCGCCGGCTGCGCCGCGAGGTCCGTCGCGAGACGGCCACCGTCCGGTCGTGGCGCACGCTCGAGGACCGGCTGGGGCGCAACCTGTCGGTTGCGGAGAACTACCTCAGCCTGGTCGGTTTTGCCGTGGTCGTGCTCGGCGGCATCGGCGTCTGGAGCGTCACGCGCGTCGTCGTCCAGCAGAAGATCCGGAGCGTGGCGATTCTCAAGTGCCTCGGCGCCTCGTCTGGATGGGTGCTCGCCGCGTATCTCCTGCAGATGCTCTGGCTGGCGGCCGCGGGCAGCGCGCTTGGCGTGGCGCTGGCAGCCGGCGCGGTCACGGCGATTCCGGCGTCGCTCGTCCAGCCGCTCGGCCTGGCGGGCGTGCGCCTCACCGGCTCGGCCGCGGTGCAGGGACTGGCCGTGGGGCTGCTCGTGTCCGCGCTCTTCGCGCTCGTACCGCTCCTCGAAATCCGGCGCGTGAAGCCGCTCCTGCTCCTGCGCGCCGACACGGCCCCCACGGCGCGGGCGCGCGACTGGCAGAGCGCGCTCGCGACGTCGCTCACCGTGGTGGCGCTGGCGCTCGTCGCGATCTGGCAGGCCGGGTCGCTCGTGGCCGGGCTGTTCGTCACGGTGGGACTGGCGGCCGTCGCGCTCCTGCTCCTGGGCGTCAGCCGGCTGCTCATCCGGGCCACGGCGCCGCTCGCAGCGTCGCGCCGCTTCGCCGTGCGGCATGCGGTCATCAGCCTCACGCGACCGGGCAACCAGACTCGCGTCATTCTGATGTCGGTCGGCCTGGGCTGCTTCTTCGTGCTGGGCATGCGGGCGCTGCAGGCCAATCTCACGCACGAGCTGTCGGGGCAGCTCGGCCCGCGGACGCCGGACCTCATCCTGATCGACGTGCAGCGCGACCAGGTCGAGGGGGTGCGCGCCGTCGCGGCGCCCCACGCCGTCGCCCCGGCGCGCCTCGTGCCGCTCATTCGCGCCCGCGTGTCGGCCGTGCTGGGGCAGCGCACGACGCTGGCCGACGCGGACGCCGTGCGGCGGCACGGCCGCCTGACGCGCGAGTTCGGAGTGACGTTCCGGGACGGGCTCGAGGACAACGAGCAGGTGATCGCCGGCGCCTTCTGGGACGGGCCGCTCGGCGGGCCCCCGGATGGCGCCGACACCGAGGTGTCCGTCTCCGACGAAGTGCGGCGGGACGCCGACGTCGGCGTCGGCGACCTCATCCGGTTCGACATGGCCGGCCCGACGCTCACGGCGCGCGTCACGAGCATCCGCAAGGTCGGCTGGGACGAAACCCAGAGCGGCGGCTTCTTCTTCGTGCTGCGGCCGGCGCCCGCGGTGACGCGCCTGCCCGCGAACTACGTCGGCTTCGTCGAACTGGGCGGCCGGGCCGACGCGCGCGGCGCGCTGCAGCGCGACCTGGTGAAGGCCTACCCGAACGTCTCGGCCATCGACGTCGGCGCGGTCGTGCAGTCGATCCGCGAGATGCTCGACAACGTGACGCTCGGCATCACGATCGTCGGCGGCATCACCCTCGTGGGCGGCGTCCTCATTCTGATCGGCGCCGTGGCCATGACCAAGTTCCAGCGCCTGTACGACGCCGCCATCTACCGCACGCTCGGCGCCAGCACGCACCGCATTGCCGCGATGGTCGCGGTCGAATACAGCGTCCTCGGCTTCCTCGCGGGCCTGCTCGGCGCGGCGGGTGCGCTCGGGCTGACCTGGGCGCTGGCGCGGTACCTGTTCGAAATCGAGTGGCGCCCGGCTCCGGGCCTCCTCGCGCTGGGCCTCGGCCTGACGACGGCGGCGGTGACCCTCGTCGGACTGGCGGCCAGCGTCGACATCCTGATCCGGAAGCCCCTGGGCACGCTCCGAAGCGAGTAGCCCCGCCGTCTAGTGCTAAGATGCCCTGTTAGAGCCGCGCCGGAATTCGCGGCCTCCTGGTCCGATGCCTGAACGCGCGTTCGACGACGCCTTCTTCGCGACGCAGAAGGACGTCTTGCTTCGCAAGCGAGGCGACATCCTGGCGGCGTCGACCGGGACGCGGCCGCTGCCGGCGGCGATGGATGTGAACAGCCGCCAGGGCGACCTGGCCGACCAGGCCAGCGGCAACAACGAAGTCCATATCCAGCTCAAGCTGAAGCAGACCGACGCCAAGATCCTGCAGGCGATCGAGGAAGCGCTGTACCGGCTGGAGAGGGGGACGTACGGCGTCTGCCGCGACTGCGGCGAGCCGATCGCGCCCGCGCGCCTGGAAGCCATTCCCTGGACCCGGGTCTGCATCAGTTGCAAGCAGAAGCAGAACGTGTGACCGCCGCCGACCTCGCACACGTCCTCACGGACTTTCACCGCGAGAAGCTGGCGCTGCGCCAGCGGCACGCGGCCGTCGCGCGGTACGTGTCGGACTACAACGCGAACAACACCTACCAGTACGTCATCGCGCGCGAGGACATGCACCTCGCGTGGCTCGAGGCGGCGCTGGGTGAGCTGGGCGTCACGCCGGCCGACCAGCCGGAGCCCGCACTCGCGTCCCCGGGGCGCAAGGACTCGGTCCGTCCGTTCGTGGAGCAGGACGCGCGCGAGGCGGCCGACTTCGTCGCGCGGTGGCGGGCCCGCGTGGGCGACCTCACCCACGCGCGGCACCGCGGCCTGCTGCAGGTGATCCTGGGCGAAACGCTCGAGCACGAGCGCTTCTTCGGCCAGATCGTGTCGGGTCGCGACGACGTGCTCGGCCGCCGGGCGAACGGTCCCCGGTCGCCGGGCACCGGCGACGGCGTGCTGCCGGTCCGATGGATTGAGTGACGCCCGCGCTCGTGGCCATCGCCGCCGGGTCGAACCTCGGCGACCGCCGGGTCCACCTCGACTGGGCCTTCGACCAGCTCGCGGCCCGGCTGACGGACTTCAGACGATCCACCTATCACGAGACCGATCCGGTCGGCGTGTCCGGGCCGCAGCCGCGCTTCCTCAACGCCGCGGCCGTCGGACGGACGTCGCTCGAGGCGCCGGCCCTCCTCGAGGTCCTGCTCGACCTCGAACGGGCCCACGGGCGCACCCGGGCCGCCCCGCGAGCCCCGCGCACGCTGGATCTCGACTTGATCTTCTACGGTGACCTCATTCTCGACAGCCCCGCGCTCGTGGTGCCCCACCCGCGGTTCCGGGAGCGCGAGTTCGTGCTCGGCCCCCTGGCCGAACTCGTGCCCGCCTGGCGCGATCCCGTGACGGGCCGAACCGTGGAGGAGCTGCTGGCGAGGTGCCAAAAGCATTCACCATGAGGACGTGAAGAGCATGAAGAGGCATGAAGGCCTTCATGTTCCTCACGTTCTTCACGGTGAAGGCTCTTGTCCAGCGAGCCTTGAGGCGGGGCGCCGTGTACGAGAACAGGCGCGGGCCGGAGGCCCGCGCCTGTTGCGGTCCCGGACGTCGGCGCTACTTCTTCGAGTAGGTGATCGTGTTGGTCGTCGGCGCGCCGCCCTCACGACCGGGGTTCGTCGTCGCGAGTGTGAGCTTGCCGCCTTCGAGTGACACGGCCAGGGTCTGTTCGAAGCTCTGGTCGCCGAACGAGACATTCGTCTTGATCACGAGCTTGGCGCCGTCCCAGCTCGCCTTGGAGACTTGCTCGGTGGGACCCGCGCCGCCGCGGCCGGCGATCATGTTCTTGCTGTCGGATCCGTCCAGCTTGTAGGTGCGCTCGACCGGCGTGGGCTCGCCGCCGCCACGCCCCGCCTGCATCCACTTCACCGTCAGCGTGTTGGCGTCCTGCGAGATCGTGCACTCCATGCCCCAGCCGCCGCCCCCGCCGCCGCGCCCGCCACCGCCCGGCGCACCGCCGCCGGCCGGCATGTCCCGCACCCACGTTCCGGCGAAGCTCGGCTTCGCCTGCGCGAACGCGCTCGTCGCCCAGAGGACGACGGCCGCCGCGCCGATCAGTGCTGTCATACGTCGCATAGTGATTGCTCCCCTCGATAATCGACCTGGCGTCCCGCCGGCCGAATCCTGTGCCCGCCTATTCGAACCGCAGAGCCTCGATCGGATCAAGTCCGGCGGCCTTGCGCGCGGGGTAGAACCCGAAAAAGATGCCCACGACGGCCGAGAACATCACGGCCGTGGCCACGGCGTCGGGCGGAATGAGCGTCTGCCACTGGTTGTAGCGGCCGATGACCTCCGAGGCGCCGTAGCCCACGCCGATGCCGACGGCGCCGCCCACGAGGCTGATGACGACCGCTTCGATCAGGAACTGGAAGAGCACGTCCGATCCACGCGCGCCGATGGCCAGCCGGAGGCCGATCTCGCGCGTCCGCTCGGTGACCGACACGAGCATGATGTTCATGATGCCGATGCCGCCGACGACGAGCGAGACGAACGCCACGCCGGCGAGGAGCTGGGTCATGGTGCTCGTCGCCCGCGTGTGCAGCGCGACGACGTCCTCGAGCGTCTGCACCATGAAGTCGTCGGTGTCGCCCGGTTGGATCTCGTGGCGCACGCGGAGCAGGGTCGTGACGGCGGCCGCGGCCGAATCCAGTCCTTCGGCCGTGCGTGACGCCGCGTAGATCCGGTTGAGGTGCTGCTGTCCGGACAGCCGCTTCATCACGGTGGTGTAGGGCGCAAACACCTGGTCGTCCTGGTTCTGGCCCGTTCCGGACGCGCCCTTGCGCGCCATCACGCCGAGGATCTTGAACATGTGATTGCGCACGCGGATGGGGAGGTCCGTCGGATCGATGCCCTCGCCAAAGAGCTGCTCGGCCACGTTCGCGCCAAGGACGAGCACCTTGTTCGTGGCGTGCACGTCCTCGGCGGAGAAGAAGGTGCCGTACTGCATCTGCCACGACCGGATGTCGGGCAGGTCCACGTTGGTGCCCTCCACGCTCGTCTGCCAGTTCTGGTTGCCGTAGACGAGCTGCGACCGCGTGCTGGCGATCTCGGCGACGTAGGCGATTTCAGGCAGCTCGCGGATCGCCTCGGCGTCGGCCTCCGTCAGGCGCGTGTTCATGCCGCCGCCGCCCTTGGCGCCGCCCGTCATCGAAAACCCCGGCGTGATCGTGATGAGGTTGGTGCCGGCCGACATGACCTGCGCCTCGATCATCGCCCGGGCGCCGGAGCCGAGCGCCACCATGGCGATGACGGCGGCGACGCCGATGATCATGCCCAGCATGGTCAGCGCGGTCCGCAGCTTGTTGCGCCCGAGCGCCTTGAAGGCGATCCGAATCGTCATGAGTATCGACATGGTCGGTCAGCGTCCTCGCAGGAAACCTCAGTGGTGCGCCGGCTCGGCGGACGTCTCGTGGTGCGCAATCTGATCGGGCTCCGGCGGCGGCAGGGCCGCCAGCTCCTGCTCCGCCTCGCGCCGGTGGAGCACTTTCTGATCGGCCACCACGCGCCCGTCGCGGAAGCGGATGAGCCGCGTGCCGTACTCGGCAATGTCGTGCTCGTGCGTGATCAGAATGACCGTAATGCCCCGCTCGCGGTTCAGGCGCTGGAAGATGCCCATCACCTCGATGCTGGTCCGGCTGTCGAGGTTGCCCGTCGGCTCGTCGGCCAGGATGATGGAGGGCTCGTTGATCAAGGCGCGCGCGATGGCCACGCGCTGCTGCTGGCCGCCCGAGAGCTGGTTCGGCATGTGGTGGTGCCGCTCGCCGAGGCCCACGGCGTTCAGCGCCTCCATCGCCCGGCGGTGCCGTTCGCTCGTCCGGAACCCGTTCTGCGACCGGTAGAGGAGCGGCAACTCGACATTGTCGAGCGCCGTCGTCCGGCTGAGCAGGTTGAAGCCCTGGAACACGAAGCCGATCTTCTCATTGCGCACGCGCGCGAGGTCGTCCTTCGACAGCCGTGAGACGTCCCGGCCGTCGAGCAGGTACTCGCCGCTCGTCGGGCGGTCCAGACAGCCGGCGATGTGCATGAACGTGGACTTGCCCGACCCGGACGGCCCGGTGACGGCGACGAAATCGCCCGGCTCGATCTGGAGCGTCACGCCCCGCAGGGCGCGGACCTCATGCTCGCCCATCGTGTAGATCTTGACGAGGTCCCGAACGTCAATGACTGGCATGCTCAGAAGCCTCCGCGGCCCCCGCCGCCGCCCCCGCGCCCGCCGCCCCCGCCGCCGCCGGGCTGGCCGAAGCCGCCGGGCTGGCCGAAGCCGGGCTGGCCGCGCTGCGGCTGCCCGAAGACCGATCCGCCCGGCGCCGTGGCCGTGGCCCGCGGCAGGATCACGCCGGTCACCAGCATGTCACCGACTTTGACGTCGCCGGAGACGAGCTCGCTGAACGTGCCGTCCGTGACGCCCAGGCGCAGCTGGATCTCTTTCAGTTCCTTCTTCTCCTCGTCCCACGTCCAGACGGAGTTGCGCGATTCGGCGCGCGGCACGGGCGAGAAGAACTCGTCGATCTTCTGACCTTCCTTCTTCTGACCTTCCTTGACGGCCGCCGTCGCCGCCGGCATAGCCTGACCAGCCGGGCCGCCCGCGCCGCCGCGGTCCTGGGCCTGGTTCTGCTGGTCGCCACGGCCCTGGCCGCCACGACCCTGATTGCCGCCCCGGCCGCCGCCCTGTCCGGGCTGGCCGAACCGATCGCGCATGGCCTGCAACTGCTCGGGCGTGAGGTTGGCCATGCCGCTCTGCGCGCCAAAGCCGCGGCCGCCACCTGCCGTTCGATCGCCGCCGCGGCCCTGGCCGCGCTCGCCCTGGCTGGGTTGACCCTGCCGGGCCGCCGCGCCGCTGCCGTTCCCGCGGCCCTCGGCCTGGCCCGCCGCCGCCGGCGGTGCGGCGTTCGGCTGGTCGGCTCGGGACCCGCCCGGTGCGGCGCCGGGCGTCGCCCCGCCCTTGGCGCTCGTGTCCGGATCGTCGGCCAGCCGCCGGCCGCGGCCGGCCGCCGGCGGCTCGAGGCCGAGCGCCGTGTAGATGTCGGTGTTCGGCCGGAAGCGGAACGCCTGGTTGGGAATCCGCACGACATTGGTCGCGCGCGAGATGATGATCTTCGCCGAGGCCGTCAAGCTCGGCCGCAGCCGCAGGTCGGGATTGTCCACGCGAATCCAGACCGGGTAGGTCACGACGTTGTTCTGCACGGACGCGTTCAGCCGCACGGCGTCCACCACGCCGCGGAAGATCTGCTGACCGTAGGTCTCCACTGTGAAGGTGACGTCCATGCCCGCCCGCACGCGGCCGATGTCGGCCTCGTCGACGCCCGCCGTCAGGCGGAGCTGCTCGAGCGGCGTCGTGAGCACGAAGAAGCTCGCGACGCTCATGCTCGACTGCACCGTCTGGCCAACGTCGACCTTGCGGTCGATGACGACGCCGTCGATCGGCGATCGAATGGTGGTGTAGCTCACGTTGAGCTCGGCCTGCGCCAGGGTGGCCCTGGCCGTCACCAGCTGCTTTTCGGCCGATGCGATCTGCGCCTCGCGGTTCTTGACCGCAAGGTGCGCCTGCTCGAGCTGCTGCTGGTTGGCCAGGCCCTTCTCGAAGAGCTGCTCTGTCCGGCCGAGCTGCGTCTTGAGATCCTCGAGGCCGACCCGCTGGTTGGCGATGTCGGAGCTCTGCCGCTCGATGTTGGCCTTCTGGATCTCGACCTGCACCTGGAGCAGCGACGGGTCGATCTGCGCGAGGATCTGGTCCTTCTTCACCACGTGGTTGAAGTCCACGAACATGTCCTTCACCACGCCCGAGACCTGCGAGCCCACGTCGACGCGCTTCCACGGCTCGAGCTGCCCGGTGGCGCTCACCTGCTCGATGATGTCGCCCTGGGTCACCGGCGCGCGGGTGACTTGCGGCTTCTCGACGGGCTTTGAGTACACGAAGTGGTAGTACGCGTACCCGCCGCCGCCCCCCAGGATGACAAACGCCAGCAGTAGTCTCTTCATGGTCGTTACGCTCGCTCCAGATGCGACTCGGCCGCGCCGCGGCGGAGTCCAGCCCAACCTTCTTCGAACAACGTGTACACCGACGGCACCAGCACCAACGTCACGAGCGTCGACGCCGCGAGCCCGCCAATCACGACGCGCGCGAGCGGCGCCTGCAGCTCGGCGCCCTCGCCGAGGCCGAGCGACATCGGCACCAGCCCCAGAATCGTCGTCAACGTCGTCATGACGATGGGCCGGAGCCGCGTGCGCCCGGCCAGCTCCACGGCCTCGCGCAGCGGCTTTCTGTCGCGGCGGCGCAGGATGTTGGTGTAGTCCACCAGCAGGATCGCGTTACTTACGACAATGCCCGCCAGCATGATTACCCCGATATACGCCTGCAGGCTGAAGGCCGTTGACGTGATCTTGAGGGCCGCGACGACGCCGATGGCCGCCACGGGCACCGAGAACATGACGATAAAGGGGTCCCGCAGCGACTCGTACTGGGAGGCCATGACGGCGTAGACGAGCAGCACGCTGAGCAGGAGCAGCACCTGCAACTGCTGGAACGCGCGGGCCTGCTGCTCGACCTCGGCGCCGAGCGCGACCTGGAACCCCTGCGGCATGTTGGCCTGGACCTGGGGCAGGCGGCCCTGGACGGCCTTGACGGCGTCGCCCAGCGCCGTACCGGCTTTGAGCTCGGCGTTGACCCGCATGATCCGCTGCTGGTTCTTCCGCTCGATCTGCGTCGGGCCCGTCTGGGGCCGGAGGTCGAGCAGGTTCTTGGCCGGCAGGACCAGCCCCTGCGGCGTCGAGATGAGGACGTCGTTCACGGACTCGACGCGCTCGCGGTCCACCTCGCGCAGCCGCACGATGATCGGGAACTCCTTGCCCCGCTCGCGGTAGAAGGCGGCCTGCGTGCCGCCGATGTTGGTCCGAATCGTGTTGGCGACGCTCGACACGGAGAGCCCGAGCAGGGCGGCCTTGGGGCGATCGACGCGGATGGCCATTTCGGGCCGGCCTTCCTCGCGGCCCACCTGCGGATTGTCGACGCCCCCGGTGCCCCGGAGGAGCTCGAGCACGTCCTGCGCGATCCGCCGGGATTCGCTGATGTCCTCGCCGCGCACCTCGACGGCAAAGCGGCTGTCCTGATTGCCGCCGCCGAGCGCGCGGTTGAGCTGCTGATTGCCGCCCGAGGCGCGCGTCGTGACGACGGTGCCGGCCAGGCCGACGAGCTGGCGGCGCAGGTCCGTGGCGATCTGGTCGTTCGACCGCGGCCGCTCGTTCCGGGGCTTGAGCTTGACGTTGATGTTGACGGTCGAGGCCGACCCGCCCATGAAGCCGCCGCCGCCGGCCGAACTGACGAGCGTGAGCATTTCGGGCACGTTGTCGCGGATCATCTCCTCGAGCCGGAGGGCGACCTGCTCGGCGCGTTCGATCCGGGTGCCGGTCGGCATGCGGGCGCTGACCGTGACCTCGCCTTCGTCCGTCTGCGGGACGAGCTCCGTCGGGATGGTCGGCAGAATCAGGAACGCGGCGGCCGTGAGCGCGGTCGCGCCGAGGAAGACCGTCGGGCGGTGGTGCAGGGTGGTGTGCAGGACGCGCCGGTAGCGTTCGTCCACGCCGCGGAAGAACCGCTCGCTGAGCGTATAGAGGCCGCCCAGGACGCCGGTCCGCTCGCCGACCGGCGGCGGCAGCTTCAGCAGCCGGGAGCAGAGCACGGGCACGATGGTGACCGCGACGAAGAGCGACATCGACAGCGAGAACATGACGACGATCGAGAGCTGGACGAAGAGGATGCTCGACACGCCCGCGAGGAAGAGCAGCGGCACGAAGACCGCGATGTGCGTCAGGGTCGAGGCCAGAATCGCCGACCACACCTCCTCGCTGCCCTCGATGGCAGCCTGCATCCGCGGCTTGCCCATCTCCATGTGCCGGAACGTGTTCTCGAGCACGACAATGGACGCATCCACGATCATGCCGACGCCGAGCGCGAGCCCGCCGAACGTCATCGTGTTGAGCGTGAAGCCGGCGAAATAGAGCAGCGCGAACGTGCCGATGATCGAGATCGGAATCGACGTACAGATGATGAACGTCGACCGCACGTTGCGGAGGAAGACGAAGATGACCGCGATGACGAGGAAGGCGCCGAGGTAGACGGCTTCCTTGACGGCGTCGATCGACCGGACGATGAACCGGGACTGATCGTCGAGCAGCGTCAGCCGCACCGCGCGCATTTCACGGTTGATGCGCTCGATCTCCTGCTTGACGGACGCCGCAATGGCAACGGTGTTCTTGCCCGACTGCTTGGCGACCTGCAGGCGCACGCCCGGCTTGCCGTTGATGCGCGTGAACGACCGCATGTCCTCGGTCGTGTCCTTCACGTCGGCGATGTCGCGCAGGTACACGGGGACGCCGTTCCGGGTCAGGACGACCAGGTCGCGGATCTGTTCGAGGTTCTGGAACTGGCCGGTGCTGCGCAGGAGGTAGGACGTGTCGCCTTCTTCGACCTCGCCAAGCGGCGTGTTCTGGTTTTCGCTGCGGACCGTGGCAATCACGCGATCGACGGAAAGATCGAGCGCGGTGATCTTCTCCTTGGACAGCTCGACGTGAATCTGCCGGCGCAGGCCGCCGTTGACCGTGACGGCCGCGACGCCTTCGACGCGCTCGAGGCGGGGCGCGATGTCGGTTTCAGCGATCTCACGCAGCGTGACGCGGTCGTAGTCGCCCTCGACGCCGATGCCCATGATGGGCGCGGCCGCCGAGTCGAACTTCTGGATGCTCGGCGGGTCGGCCTCGGGCGGCAGCCGTCCGCGGACGCGATCCACGCGCGTGCGCACCTCGTCGGCGGCTTCGCTGAGCTTGGTGCCCCAGGCGAAGCTGAGGCGGACCATGCCGGACCCTTCCGAGGCCGTGGAGTTGATCTGCTCGAGACCCGGCACGGCCGCGAGCGACTGTTCGAGCGGGCGGACGATCAGCTCCTCGATCTCCGCGGGGCCGACGCCGCCGTACCCGACGCGCACCGTGATGCTCGGGTACGTGATGTCGGGCATCAGGTCCACCGGCAGCTTCGCGAACGAGATGCCGCCGAGCAGCACGATCACGGCCGAGATCATGAACATCGTGACGGGGCGTTCGATCGCGATGCGCGGTATGGACATGGACTCCTCTGCTGGGTTCGCCGGCCTCTCGGCCTGCGCGTGCCGCTCCGTTACTCTTTTACTCTTTGCCCGCCGATTCGCGCCCGCCGCCCTTGGCGCCGGGCTCGCCGCGGCCGCGCCGGCCCTCGCTGCGGCCCTCGCCACGGCTGGACGCCTCCATCAGCACGACGCGGTCACCGTCGCGCACGGCCAGCGCGCCCACCGTGATCACCCGGTCGCCCTCGTTCAACCCGTTCGTGATCTCCACGCGCTCGGCGTCGGACAGGCCGGTCTGCACCTCGCGGAACCGGGCCGTCTGCGCGTCAACCAGAAAGACACCGCGTTTGCCCTCGGTGTCAACGACGGCGTTGCGCGGCACGGTCAATGCGCCCGGTCGCCGTTCGACGGTGAGCCGCACGCGCGCGTAGCTGCCCGGCTTCAGCCGGAAGCCCGGGTTGGGCACTTCAATCTCCATGGCGGCCGTGCGTGTCGCCGGATCGAACACCGGCGCCACGCGGCTGACGACGCCCTTGAACTGCTCGCCGGGGAACGCGTCGACTTCGACGTCGGCCGACACGCCGGCGGTGATCTTGTTGAAGCCCTTTTCGATGAGGTTGGCCACGAGCCGGACCGTGCTGATGTCCACGACGGTCAGGATGGCCGTATTGGCGCCGGCAAAGGCGCCCGGGTCGAGGTTGCGCCGGCTGACGAACCCGTCGAGCGGCGAGAGCACGGTCGTGTTGCCGAGCGTGATCCTGAGCTCGTCGAGCCGCGCGTCGGTGGACTGCTGCTGCGCCTTGGCCACCGCGACCTGGGAGAGCGCCGAGTTGTACCGCGACTCGGCGTCCTCCAGGCTCTGCTTGGACGTGAGACCCGCCGCGGCCAGCTGCTTGAACCGGTCGAAGACGTTCTCCTGGACCTTGAGGTCGTTCTCGCGGGCCGTGACGGTGGACCGGTTGACCTCGAGCGCCGCCTGGGCCTGGCGGATCTGCTCGCGGAGCTCCCGGTCCTCGATCTTGGCGATCTGCTGGCCGCGCGCGACCCGATCGCCCAGCTTGACGGACACGGACTCGATGCGTCCCGCCACGCGGGGGACGATATCAACCGTCGCCTCGGCAATGAGATTGCCCACCACCGTGATGTAGTCCACGAGCTCGTGGCGGGCGGCCGGCGCCGTATCCACGGTCCAGGGCGTCCGGCCGCGGCCGCCGGGGCCGCCCACGCCCATGCCCGCGCCCGGTCCAGAGCCGGACGCCGCGGGCGAGGCCGACGCCGTCGTCGCCTTCGGGCCGAACCGGTAGTACCAGACGGCGGTCCCCGCCAGCCCCATGATCGCCACGATTACGAGCGCTCTGCGCATACCTGCCCGCGGTGGGGGGTGCCGCTACCGTCCGACGCGCTGCACGCGGTCGAACTCGGCGACCGCGTTCACGTAGGCAATCAGCCGGCCGAGCTCGGTCAGCCGCGCCGTGGTGAGCTGATTCTGGAGCTGCACCACCTCGAAGTTGGTGGCCATGCCGATGTCAAACCGCGTCTGGGCCGCGTCGGCGTTCCGCTCGGCCGCCTCGCGCGACTTCTGCGCCGCCTGGTAGAGCTTGTAGGTGTTCTCGACGTTCAGGCCGGCGTTGACGACCTCGGTCCGGATGTTGAGCTCGCTCGCCTTGACCTGCAGTTGCGACTGCTCGAGGCCGAGGAGCGACCGGGCGTAGTTGGCCCGGGCGGCCCGCATGCCGATGGGATAGTTGAAGTTGAAGCCCATGTTCCAGGCGGGCGTGTCCAGGCTGGCAATGCCCCGGAGCGCGTCGACGTAACCGCCGGGCGTGATGCACGGCGCCGACGTCGAGCACCCCGGGCCCGACGTCACGCGCTGGGTGCCGCCCTGGCCCGTCAGCGTGTAGCCGGCGGAGAACGACAGGTTCGGCTTCGTCTGGTTCCGCGAGACCTCGAGGCTCAGCCGGCTCGAGTCGATGGTGCGCCGCGCCTCGATCAGGTCCGTCCGTTCCGCGAGCGCCTTGGTCACCGCGCCCTGGATGTCGACGCTCTGGATGCTCAGCGCCGGCAGGTCGACCGGGTTGATCGTGACGCCGTAAATCTCGTCGTCCGCGCCCGAGACGAGCAGGCGCTTGAAGTTCAGCTCGGACGTGCGCCAGCTGATCTGCGCCGCGAGCAGCTGCTGCTCGGCGTTGAACACGGCCGTTTCGAACTGCGTGGTGTCGATCGGGGCCGCGGTGCCAATCTCGACGCGCAGCCGGCTCTGTTCGTAGGACTGCCGCGCGATGTCGAGCGCGCGCTTGGCGATCTCGATCTGCTCGATAGCCGAGCGGAGCGCCCAGTAGGCGACGCGGACCTGGTTGCGCAGGTTCTCGATGGCGGCGAGCAGTCTGATGTCCGAGATCTGGCGCGTAATCTGGAGCGTCCGCAGGTTGTTGCGGTTGTTGTCGATCTTGAATCCGGCCAGAAGCGGCATCTGGTAGCTCAGCCGCACCTGCGAGTTGTAGCTGGGGTTGAGCCGCGTCGTGACGTTGTTGGTGGACTGCCGGCCGTTGGTGAAATTCACCGTCACCTGCTGTCCGAACCACGGCAGCGTCTGGCTCAGGGCGCCGTTGAAGCCCTGGCTCAGGCTGGTCAGGCGCGTGACGCCTTCGAGCGTGTTGTTCGACGGCTGCGTGGAGTTGTTGAAGGAGTACGAGCTCGTCACGGTCGGCGTGAACGACGCGCGGGCCGCGGCCAGCTGGAAGTCGACGCTCTGCGGGTTGAGGCGCGTCGCCTTGAGATCGAGGTTCTTCTCGAGCGCCAGCGCCACGGCGTCGTCGAGCGTGAGATCCCGCAGCTGCGTGCCGGGCGCGAGGTCGATCGGCGGTTGCGCCCGGCCGACCACGTAGCGCTCGATCGGCTGGCTCTGCTGCGCCGGGACGGCGGCGGCCGGCGCCGGCAGCGTCCCTTGTGAGGCCGGGGGCTCCTGGGCCGACACCGCCGGCGCCATCACCCCGATGGCGGCGACAAGCGCCCATACCGTGTGACTCCGCTGCACCTTCATCATGGCTGCTGCGCTCCTGCGAGTGGAGCCGGCGACCGGCGCCGGCCGTAGGTCTGTTGAATGACGGTCTTCACAAAACCGCTACTGGCTACTGGTGCGGCCCGCCCCGTCCGCCCCGTCCGCCCCGTCCGACGCGGCTCCGCTCCTGGAGATCGCGAAGCTTCTTGTACTGCTCCGGCGTGAGCTCGAGGTGAATCCGGTACAGCATGACGGCACGACTCTCGTCCCGCCGCGACCGCAGGAACACCACGCGCGCGACCTGCAGGGCAAACGTGCTTTCGTCGACGACCCGCTCGGCGGCCATCTGGTCGAGCTTCTTCTGCTCGACGGGCAGCTCCTCGGCGACCGCGGCCATCCGCTTCGACCGCTCCTGGAAGATCTGATCGATGCGGCGCGCCTTCTGAGAACTGAGCTGCAGTTCCTTGATCACCAGCTCGTCCTTCCACCACTCGCCCCAGCCCGACCCCGGCCGGGGCGCCGGCGGACCCTGGCGTGGCGGCCCTGCCTGCGCCTGACCGGCCTGTGCCGGCAACGTGGGGGGCGTCTGCTCCCGGGAGGCTGAACCCGGCTGACCCCGCTGGGCCAAGGCGCTTGAAACCGAGAGCGCCGCGGCCAAGCTCAGCACCGAGGCGGCCCAGACGACGTACTGTAGCCGATATTTGAGGGTGGTCACGGCTAGACTTACGTTCCTTTCCCCGGCGGTGTTTACCCGGATGCGGCGCCGGCGGCCAGGGCCTCCAGACGCTCGATGACCTGCCCGACGATGTTGTTCGGGGTCGAGGCCCCGGCCGTGAGGCCCACGCGCACGGGGCCCTCGGGCAGCCACGCCCGGGTGGCCGTCTCCGCCACGGCGGCCGTCGACGGCGCCCCGATCGGCCGGTGGCGAATCTCGGTCGCCGAGACGAGACACGACGGCTCGGCAATGTGATAGGTCGGCAGCCGTTCGGCGCAGATCCGCGCCAGGTTGCAGGTGTTGCTGCTGTTGTACCCGCCGATCACCACCGCCAGGTCGAGCGTCTGGCCGTCGAGCATCGCGATCACGGCATCCTGGCGCTCCTGCGTCGCGCTGCAGATCGTGTCGAAGGCGCGGAAGCGCCACGTCAGCTCGGCCTCGCCGTACCGATCGGCCATTGCCTGGCGGAACATCTCGCCGATCTGGAGCGACTCGCTCATCAGCATCGTGGTCTGGTTGGCGCAGCCGATGCGCTGGAGGTGGACGGTGGGGTCGAAGCCGGGCGACACGGCCTGGCCGAACCGCGCCGCGAACGCGCCCGAGTCGCCGCCCTGGCGGACAAAGCCGCAGGCGGCCGCCGCCTCCTCCTCGTCCCGTACGACGAGGAAGTGCCCGCCGGGGAACGCCGTGGCCTGTGACGCCGTGGCCCGGGTTTCCTCGTGGTGCATCTTGCCGTGGATGACGGCGGTCAAGCCGTCCTTGGCGTACCGCCTGACGTTCTTCCAGACGTTCAGCACGGAGCCGCACGTCGTGTCGACCAGCGTACAGCCCTGACGCTCGAGCGCGGCCAGTTCGCCGACCGACACGCCGAAGGCCGGCAGGATGACGACGTCATTCGGGCCAAGCGTGGCGCGGTCCTCGCCGGCGTCGGTCAGAAAGCGGATGTCGAGCGCCCGGAGCCGGTCGTTGACGTGCGGGTTGTGGATGATCTCGCCGGTCAGAAACACCCGGCGGTCGGGGAAGCGCTTGCGCGTTTGATAGGCGTAGTCGACGGCGCGATCGACGCCGTAGCAGAAGCCGAACTCTCGGGCGAGATGGATGGTCAGGCGGCCCGACCGGCGCACGAAGCCGGCCGACCGCACCTCTTCGACGATCTTGCTGTGATAGGCCGCGGCCAGCTCGTGGGCGACGGCCTCTTTCAGGTCGAGGCCTTTCCGGAAGACGATCGCGGGCAACGGGCGTCAGCCGCCGATCCGCGCCTGCACGACACGCGGCGTGATCTCGTCGAGCAGCTCGAGCGAGCGGACGGTCAACGGCTCCTCGTACTCGGACTGGAGGAACGACGTGTCAATCGGACGCGCCGGCGTGCCGGCCGGCTGCGTGTCGGCGAGCGTGGCGTCCACGCGGGACGTCATCACGCGCGCGCTGTACTGGCCGCCGATCACCCCGATGACGAGGCCCGCCGCGGCCGCCACGGCCACCCAGGAGACGGCCACGCGGCGTCCGCCCGCGCGCCCGTCGACGCGCGGCGCAAAGCGCGGGAAGCTGATGACGCGCGCCGGTTCGTCGAGCTGCTCGAGCCGGCGCAGGATCTGCGCGCGCTGCGCCGCGAGCTGGTCCGGTGAAAATACGGCGTCGGCGGCGTCCAGGCCGAGCGCCCGCGTCTCGTCGAGCCACCGGCCGAGTTCCACGGCGCGATCCGCGCAGAGGTCGCACCGCTCGAGGTGCGCGGGACGCTGGCCCGACATCACCGCGTCGATGATGGACGCTTCCGACAAATGTCCCCGGCGAAGCACGAAATCAGCGAGCCGCACGGTTCACCCTCCTGCCCAGTCTGGCCGCATCCGCCGGGTTGGCCAACAGCGACCGCAGCCGCCGGATCGCCCGGAAGAGATGCACGCGGACCGTCGACTCGTTGAGGCCCGTCATGGCGCTCACTTCCCGAGACGAACGGCCTTCGAAGTGACTCAACATGAACACCAGCCGCTGCCGTTCGGGCAGCTTCGAGAGCGCGCCGGTCAACTGGCGGCGACGCTCGCCGGCGAGGACCTCGTCCTCCGGGCTCGGACCGCGCGCCGGCAGGTAGTCGGCCGGGTTGCGCTCGGTGCCCGACGGATCGAGCGACGGCGCGGCGATCCACCGCTCGCGCCGCTTGCACGCCTTCAGGCGGTCCAGGCACCCATTGATCAGGATGCGCGTGAACCAGACCTCGAAGGGCAGCTCCTCCCGAAACGTCCCGATGTGCAGGTACGCCTTGATGAACGCGTCCTGCACGGCTTCGTCGGCATCGGCCGCGTCGCGCACGTAATGGAACGCAATGCGCGACGCCCGGCGCTGATGCCGCGTCACCAGCTCCGCGAACCGCTCGCGAGCCGCCGCGAGTTTGCCGGCAGCCTGCAGCGCTTTCACGTCGACCGCCACGCGGGCGTCGGCTTCTTTGGCGCTCACGGGCGGGAGACTGGCTCCTGTCATGGGGATACGTCCGGAACTGAGCGGTGTTTACGATTATAGGGTCGTACCTGTTTTCCACAGATTTCGGCCTTTTGGTGCCAGGCCTCCCCGGTGGGCCCGTCAGCGGGCGACCGCGGGCTCGACCGAATGGAGGACGGCCCCGGCGAAGTAGGCCGTGAGGATGGCGTCCGTCGATTCGCCGCGTCGGGCGCGGGCCGCGGCTCCAGCCTGGCACAGGCCCACGCCGTGACCGAAGCCGGTGCCTTCGAACACATAGGCGCCGCCGGCTTTCCGGACTGACAGGCGCGTGCTCTGGATCGTCCGTGCCCCAAAGGCCCGTGAAACTGCAGCCCGAAAGTCCTCGCCCCGGACCAGGCGCCGGCGTTCCCCGGCCAGCTCGACCTGACTTGCCCGTCCGCTTTCGTCCCGGGTGGCGACGGCGATGTCTGTCAGCGTCCTGCCCACGTCCGTTCGCGGGTCGCGCGCCAGGGCGGCTCGCAGATCCGGTGCGGCGGCCGTCCACCGCCACGTGCGATGCACACGCGGCGCGAGATCGTCGATCCGCGTCAGGAGGTACGGCACGGGTCGTCCGCCCCACACGGCGTCGGCCGCCGCCGTCGCCCCGCCGCAATCGGCGTGAAACAGAGCCTCCGCCGGCCGGCGGGCGTAGCTCAGGACGACGCCGGCCGTCCGGGCGACGGCGAGGCGGGCCGGTTCGGTGAATCGGGACGTCCGAAGACGGGCCGGATCGTAAATCTGACAATGCATCGTGTCGCAGAGGTCGAATCCCTCAGCCCCGTGGCGGCCGAGACTGGCGGCCGCGTACGACCGGGCGACGATCGCCTGAACCTCGAGGATGCGGGCGGTCACGGCGGGCGTCTCGCCGACGGGCGCTACCTCCGCGAGCACAGTGCCCAGGACGTAATCCTCGAGGGCGACGGGCGCGACCGTACGGCTTGTCCTGACGGCGAGGTGCGCCGGCAGCGTCAGGGGCGGTGGGGCCGGCGTTCGTGGCGGCGCGCAGCCCGCGACGAGGAGGAGGGTCGTACCTGTTTTCCACAGCTTTCGCCAAATCGGAGCCAGGCCTGCGCGAGAAGCCGTACCGCCGGCCGCCGCCACTCGCCCGTCCGGGGGCGTTCTCGGGGTTGGGTTGGGGAGGGTTGGCACCGAACCGGCCATTTCTGTGGAAAAGAGGTACGACCCCGGTCTTATCGGCATCGGTTGACTCGGGCTGCACCTTGGGAGAAAAGTGCTCGCCATGAGCGACCCGGGGACCGGCGCCCGGCAGCCGGCCGCTGAGCTCCGCGAGCTGCGCGAGGAGCTCGAGCGCACGCGCCAGGCCCTGCGCGACGCCACGGAGCGGCTGCGCGTGGTCCAGGCGCACCTCGTGCAGGCCGGGACGCTCAGCGCCCTGGGCCAGCTGGTCGCCAGCATCGCCCACGAGATGAACAACCCGCTCACGAGCGTGATTGGCTACGCCCAGCTCGTGCACCAGCAGCTCGTGCGGCGGCCGGACGTCGCCCTCGACACCCAGGAGCTGGTCTCCGACGTCGGCCACATCCTGGCCGAGGCTAGCCGGACGGCGCGCATCGTCCGCAACCTGCTGATGTTCGCGCGCCGCCAGACGGTCGTCCGCGCCTATCAGGACATCGAGTTTTTGTGCGACCAGGTCGTCGAGCTTCGCTCGTACGACTTCAAACTGAACAACATCGCGATCACGACGTCGTTCGCACCCCACCTGCCGGCCGTGCTCGCGGATGCCTCGCAGGTGCAGCAGGTGCTGCTCAACCTGCTGCTCAATGCCGAGCGTGCGGTTCTTGGCGGCGCCGAACGCCGCATCGCGCTCGAGGTGACGGCTGAACCCGACTGCGGCGCGGTGCGGATTGAAGTACGCGACTCGGGGGAAGGTGTTCCGGCCGATCGCCTGGGCCGGGTGTTCGATCCGTTCTTCACGACGCGCCCGGCGCCCGACGGGACGGGCCTCGGCCTGACGATCGCGCAAAGCATCGTGCGTGACCATGGCGGCGAGATCTGGGCCGACAGCGAACCGGGCGTGCGGACGTCCTTCTACGTTCGGCTTCCGGCGTCCGAAGACCAGACGGAACCGGGCTCGAGCGGGACGGCGGTCGTCATTCACGAGGATGCCGGACGTCAGACGGCGATTGCGGCCGCGCTCGCCGGCTGGGGCTTTCAGGCCGGGACGGCCGCGCGGGTCGGCGACGAGGCCGACGCCGTGCCGCCGACGATCGTCGTCGCCCAGGCTCGAGCCATTCGGGCCGATCCGGCGGGCTGGGAGCGGCTGTCGACGCGAGACGGCGCGCCAGGACGCCTGATCCTGATTGAGGACGCCGCGGCCGGCGCGGTGCCGGCCGATCTGGCGGCGACCGGGGGCACCCGACGTCGCTGGACCGTGACGCCGGTCAGCGAGGTGTGCGGTCTCTGCGAGCTCCGGCGGGCCGTGGTGACCGCGTTGGGGCCCCGGCTGGCCGGGCGACTAAAATAGAGCGTTTTGTCGGAAGGGAGAGACGGCACGATGTCGCACGGCGAGCCCACGGTCGGGCTGGACGTCATCGGGATCGAGGGCCCCGCGTCGGTCCACTGGAACCTGAGCGTCGCGGCGCTCTACGAAGAGGCCGTGCGCCGGCGCGAAGCGATGATTGCCGCGAGCGGCCCGCTCGTCTGCAGCACGGGGCAGCATACGGGACGCTCTCCCAACGACAAGTTCATCGTCCGCGAGCCGTCGAGCGAGGCGCACGTGGCGTGGGGCAAGGTGAATCGGGCGATAGACGTCCAGGCCTTCGACGGCGTGTTCGAGCGCCTGCTGGCGTACCTGCGCGGCAAGGACCTGTTCGTCCAGGACTGCTACGCGGGCGCGGATCCGGCGTACCGGCTGCCCATCCGCGTGGTCACCGAGCGCGCGTGGCACAGCCTGTTCGCGCGCCATTTGTTCATCCCCGAGCCCGATCCGGCCGTGCGGCCGCGCCACGCGCCGGAGTTCACGGTCATCGACATTCCAAGCTTTACGGCGCGCGCGTCGACCGATCACACCAACTCGGAGACCTTCATCCTGGTGAACTTCGCCAAACGGCTGGTGCTCATCGGTGGCACCAACTACGCCGGCGAGATCAAGAAGTCGATCTTTACCGTGATGAACTACCTGCTGCCCCTGCGTGACGTCATGCCGATGCACTGCTCGGCCAACCTGGGCGCCTCGGGCGACGTGGCGCTCTTTTTCGGCCTGTCGGGAACGGGCAAGACGACCCTCTCGAGCGACGTGCACCGGCGGCTGATCGGCGACGACGAACACGGCTGGAGCAGCCGCGGCGTGTTCAACTTCGAGGGCGGCTGCTACGCAAAGATGATCCGGCTCTCGGCGGAAGCCGAGCCGCAGATCTACGCGACGACGCGGCGCTTCGGGACGGTGCTCGAAAACGTCACCTGCCACCCGGAGACCCGCCAGCTCGATCTGAACGACGATCGCGTGACCGAAAACACGCGGGGCGCGTACCCGCTCGAGTTCATCGACAACGCGGTGCCGTCCGGCCAGGGCGGCCATCCGGCGACGGTCGTCATGCTCACGGCCGACGCGTTCGGCGTGCTTCCGCCGATCGCCCGCCTCACGCCGGCCGCGGCGATGTACCACTTCCTGTCGGGCTACACGGCCAAGGTGGCCGGCACGGAGCGCGGGGTCACAGAGCCCAAGGCGACGTTCAGCACGTGTTTTGGCGCCCCGTTCATGGTGTGGGATCCGAACGTGTACGCGCGGCTTCTTGGCGAACGCATCGCCAGGCACCAGGCACGCGTGTGGCTCGTCAACACGGGCTGGACGGGCGGCCCCTACGGCGTCGGGTCGCGCATGAAGATTGGCCACACCCGCGCCATGATCAACGCGGCGCTCGTCGGCAACCTGGACACGGTCGCGTTCACGACGGACCCCGTCTTCAACCTGTCCGTCCCGTCGGCGTGTCCGGACGTGCCGGCCGAGGTGCTGAATCCTCGCAACACCTGGGCGGACCGCCAGGCCTACGACGCCCAGGCCCGGAAGCTCGCGGCCATGTTCCGGGAGAACTTTTCGGCGTTTGCCGCGACGGCGGCCGACGACGTCAGGGCCGCGGGCCCGCGCGGCTGACGGGCTCACAGGAGAGCGGGCGGCCGTGACCCCGGCACGCGGCGAGTTCGAGCCTGTCATCGGGCTCGAGATTCACGCGCAGCTCCTGACCGACACGAAGATCTTCTGCGGCTGCCGGACGACGTTCGGCGCGCCGCCCAACACGGCCGTGTGCCCGGTGTGCACCGGCCTTCCCGGCGCCCTGCCCGTCCTGAATCGCCGCGCCGTCGAGCTGGGCGTGCTCGCCGCGCTGGCCCTCAATTGCACGATCCCGCCTCGCTCGGTATTCGCGCGCAAGAACTACTTCTATCCCGACCTGCCGAAGGGCTACCAGATCTCCCAGTACGACCTGCCGCTCGCCACCGGCGGAACCCTCCAGGCGGCTGGCGGACCTCCGGTCGGCATCACGCGGGTGCACCTCGAGGAAGACGCCGGCAAGTCGCTTCACCACGGCCTGGCGGACTCCGATCGCGCGACCTACGTGGATTTCAACCGCAGCGGCGTGCCGCTCATCGAGATCGTGACGGAGCCGGACCTGCGGTCGGCGGCCGACGCCGCCGCGTTTTTCGCCGAGCTGCGCGAGATTCTGGTCACGCTCGGCGTCTCGGACGGCAACATGGAGGAGGGGAGCCTCCGCTGCGACGCGAACGTGTCGCTGCGCCAGGCCGGCGCCGCCCGGTTCGGCACCAAGACCGAGGTCAAGAACGTCAACTCCTTCCGGTACCTGCAGCGCGCCCTCGAGTTCGAGATCGATCGGCAGCGGGCCGTCCTGGACGCCGGCGGGACGGTCCGCCAGGAGACGCGACTCTGGGACAGCACGACCGGCGAAACCGTCGCGATGCGCACCAAGGAGGAGGCCCACGACTACCGGTACTTTCCGGAACCGGACCTGCCGCCCGTCGTGCTGGAGCCGGCCTGGGTGGAGGAACTGCGGCGGCGCCTGCCCGAGCTGCCGGACGCACGACGCCTCCGGTTTGTCGGCCAGTACGGACTCAGCGAGTACGACGCGGACGTGCTCGTGCGGCTGATGTCCGGCGGCGCCGACTACTTCGAGGCCGCCGTCCGGGCCGGCGCGCCACCCAAGTCGGCCAGCAACTGGATTCAGGGCGAGGTGCGCCGGCTGATGAAGGACCGCGGCGTTGAACGGCTCGCGGATGCGCCGGTGCCGGCCGAGGCACTGGCCGAGCTGGCCGGCCTCGCGGATCGCGGAACCATCAGCAGCACGGTCGCCAAGGACGTGCTGGCGCGCATGTGGACCACGGGGCGACGTGCCGCCGACATCGTGCGCGAAGACGGGCTCGGACAGATCGGCGACGAGGCCACCCTCACCGCGCTCGTGGCCGACGTCCTCGCGGCCAACCCCGACGCCGCCGCCGAGTACCGGGCCGGCAAGGGTGCCGTACTTGGCTTTCTCGTCGGGCAGGTCATGAAGAAGAGCGGCGGGAAGGCCAACCCCAAGGTCGCGAGCGAGCTCATGCGGAAGACGCTGGAGGGGGGATAGTCGAACGCCGGGCCGCCGGCCCCCGGGATTGCCGCAGTGCGCCGTCCGGCAACCCTGGTGGTTTGACACGACCCGACGTCCCGCCTACACTGAACTGGCCTGCGGCGATGAGCCTGAAGACCAGTTCGACGAGCGCCGACGCCCCGGGCTTGCCGCGCCTGTTCAGTCCTGTTTGCCAGTGTCGCGTCGAGTTCTATCGCGAAGAGTTCCACAAACACCGGCAGTGTCTCGAACGACAGCGCGAGTACTACTCGGAAGTTGCCATCGCCCAGGCCGAGGGCGCCCTCATTAGAATCCTCACGGAAATCGAGCAGCTCTGCCAGCGCGACGACGCCTGCGAGGTCGTTGGTCAGTTGCTGCGCCAGTTCGACCTCGTCACCAAGCTGTCTGCCTGGACCGAGCCGAAACAGCTCCACTAGAGACCGGACTCGGCTGCGCGATGCGCGGCCGCTCGCGAACGCGCTTACTTGACCACTGTTGCCGTCACTTCCACCGTCACGCGCCGATCCGTGCCCGGATCGGCGGATTGGGACACCAGCGTCGGCTTGCCGGCGGCCAGCACGAGACTGATGGACTCGTTCAACGTGGTGGTCTCGAGCGACCGGTCGGGCATGTACTCGATGGTGATCGACACATAGATCCGGCCGTCGTCGGCGACGCGCGCCTGGCCGTCGACGTTCAGGACGCCCTGGTTGTTGCCGGACCGGATCCGGCCGTTGTCGCCGTCGGCCACGAGCATCGACACGACCTTCTTGGTCGTCCGTTCGGCGGCGTCGCTGATGGTGACCTCGATCCGGACGTTCTGAGCCGGAGGCTCCCAGCGTCCGCGGATCGCCGGGACGTTCGGGGGTACGGCGATGCCCGGCTGCTGGCCACGCCCGCCCTGCGTGGGCGGCGCCACGCTGCCGCGGCCGCCGCGCTGGCCTGTCGGGGGCGGCGTCTGGACGCCGGGCGGGACGACGGCCGGGGGCGGCGGCGTCGCCGGTGGCGGCGTCACGGCCGGTGGGGGCGGCGGCGGGGGCACCTGGCCGTGGACGGCCGTCGGTGCGAGCACGACTCCGACGAGCAACGCGTTGAGCAGCAGCTTGAACATGGTGAACCTCACGTCTCGGTCAATTCGCCCCGGACCTATCGTCCGCCGCCGTCGCCGCCGAGGGGCGCGACGTCGATCGACGCCATGGCCAGCGCGGCGACATCCAATGGACTGATCGTCAGGCTCACGGGTTGGATGTCGGCGATCACAATCGGTGGCACGGTCGCGAGCGCCGGAATGGCGCGCGCGCGCCAGGCGACGAGCTGCGGCGCCGGTTCGGGATCGGCGACCGCGAGGCGGCGGTCCCTCCGGCCGACGCTCGCGTTGTAGACCCCCGCGTCGCGATTGACGGCGACGGCGGCCTGCGACGAGGACGCGGCGCTCGCCAGAGCCGGCGAGGCGCTCGTCGGGGATTCCGGCGTCCGTACTGTCAGCACGCCCGCCGCGACGGCGACCGCGGCGGCGCCGGTGATCAGCAGGACCAGCCCCGACTTCGATCTCGACGCGCGACGCTGCACCGCGGTCGTCACGGCTTGGACGACGCGTGTCCGGAAGCCAGGCGTGGGATCGCCGGACGTCATGCCGGCGGCGATCCGGTCGATCGCGCCATCGAGATGGTGACTCACAAGGGTCCTCCCACGCGCGCGGCGATGAGCCGCCTGGCTTCGGCCACGCGCCACTTGACGGTGCCGAGCGGGACGCCGAGCATCGCGGCGATTTCCGGGTACGAGTACTCGCCGCCGGCCGCAAGCAGGAGTGTGTCTCGGAGCTTGGGCGACAGGCCGCGGATCTCGCGGCGGATCCGGCGCGCCGTGTCGCTGGCGATCGCGCCCGCTTCGGGATCGGCCGCGGCGGCCGGGAGGTCGGCGAGGGTGTCGCGGCCGCGCGCGCGCCCGCCGGTCGAGCGGTCCTGGCCGAGCCACCAGCGGGCGCGGCGTCGCCGACGGTCCAGCGCCTTGCGCCAGACGATCGTCAGCAGCCAGGTGCGGAACTGCGACTCGCCGCGGAAGGTGGGCAGCTTGCACCAGGCGACGAGCAGGGCCTCCTGCGCCGCGTCCTCGGCGTCGGCCGTCGATCCCAGCGCCGCCATGGCCGCGCGGAACACGGCCCGCTCGTGGAGCGCGACCAGCCGCCCGAAGGCCTCCGGGCATCCGGCGCGTGCTTCGGCGATCACCGCGGCCAGCGCCGGGCTTTCCCGGCTGTCTGGCGGCAGGTCCGCAGCCGGCGCCAGGCGCTCGTCGAGGGGCAGCGTCACGAGGTCGGCGACGGCGACCGTCACTGGGTGAGTAGACCTCCGGACCGCCCGCGCGGTTGGGTGCGGCCGGACGGCTCCGACGGGAAGGATAGACTTAGGTCCATGTTCACGGAAGATCGGATTCTGGCGCTCGTGCGGGACAAGGTGGACCATCCGGCCACGGCCCGCGAGCTCGTCCAGATCCTGCGCGTCCCGCCGGACGAGCGCGCGGCGTTCAAGCGGCGCCTGCGGGCGCTCGTCAACGCGGGCGCGCTCGTCGAGATTCGCGGCCACCGGTTCGGCCTGCCGGACCGGATGAACCTCGTGGTGGGCCGCGTGTCCATGAGCCCGCGCGGGTTCGGGTTCGTCGACGTGGAAGGCGCCGACGCCGACGGTCCCGCCAGCCTCTACATTGCCGGCAACAACCTGAACCAGGCCATGCACGGCGACCGCGTCGTCGTGCGCGTGGAGCGCGGCCGCGAGGCCGGCCGGGCCGAGGGCCGGATCCTGCGCATCCTCGAGCGCGGCGCCGCGCGCGTCGTCGGCCGGTACGAACGCGGCGACGCCGGACTGGGCTACGTCGTGCCGTTCGACCGCCGGCTGATCATGGACGTCCAGGTGCCCCGCGGCGAGACGAAGCACGCGTCGCCCGGCGAGATGGTCACGGTGCAGATCACGCGCTGGCCGACAGCCACGCGCCCGGCGCTCGGCCGCGTCGTCGAGGTGATCGGCCGGCTCGAGGCGCCCGGCGTGGACACGACCGTCATCATTCGCAAGCACGCCCTCCCGGACGAGCCCTCCGAGGCGGCCCTGGCCGAGGCGCGCCGCCTCGGCACGGCGGTCCGCGAGCGGGACCTGGAGGGGCGCACCGACTTCCGCCGCTGGCCCACGGTGACGATCGACGGCGAGCACGCGCGCGACTTCGACGACGCGATCTCGCTCGACCGCCTGCCGAACGGCAACTTCTGGCTGGGCGTCCACATTGCCGATGTCGCGCACTATGTCGCCGAGGACACGGCGCTCGACACGGATGCCTACGAGCGCGCGACGTCCGTGTACTTCCCGGAGCGCGCGGTGCACATGTTTCCTGCCGAGCTGTCGACGGGGCTCTGCAGCCTCAACCCGCACGTCGACCGGCTCGTTCAGTCGTGCCTCATGGAGGTGGATCGCCGGACGGGGCAGGTGCTGCGATCGGAAATGCACGACGGCGTGATCCGCAGTCACGAGCGCATGACCTACACAGCGGTCAACGCGATTCTCGCCGACCGCGATCCCGACGTGATGGAACGGCACCGGCCGCTCGTGCCGCTCTTCGAGCGCATGCACGAGCTGTTCGGCATCCTGAACGCCCGACGCCGCCGCCGTGGCTCGATCGACTTCGATCTGACCGAGTCTGAAATCGTGTTGGACGATGAAGGCCTCGTGGAGGCCATCGTCCGGTCGGAACGGAACGTCGCGCACCGGCTGATCGAGGAGTTCATGCTCCTGGCCAACGAGACCGTGGCCGCGCACCTCGAATCGCGGGGCCTGCCGGCGCTCTACCGGGTGCACGAGCCGCCGGATCCGGCCAAGGTCGAGATTTTCGAGGAGTTCATCTCGACGCTCGGCTACGCGCTGGCGGGCGGCGAGAACCGGCTCGAGCCGCGGAGCTTCCAGCAGCTGGTGGAGAGGATCCGCGGGAAGCCGGAGGAAAAGCCCGTGGCGTTCCTGATGCTGCGCACCATGCAGAAGGCGCGGTACGATGCGGCCAACCTCGGGCATTTCGGCCTGGCAGCCGAGGCCTACACGCACTTCACGTCGCCGATTCGGCGCTACCCGGACCTCGTGGTCCACCGCCTGCTCAGGGAGTCGCGACGCGGGATGGACGAGGACCGCCGCGCCGAGTGGACCGCGGATCTGCCCGACCTGGCGCGGCACACGTCCGACCGCGAGCGCCGCGCCGTCGACGCCGAGCGCGAGCTGGTGCAATGGAAGAAGGTCCGGTTCATGGCCGACAAGGTCGGCGACGAGTTCGAGGGCTACATCACGGGCGTGAGCGCGTTCGGCCTGTACGTGGAGCTCGTCGAGCCGTTCGTCGAAGGCATGGTCCACGTCTCGACGATGGCCGACGACTACTATCGCTTTGTCGAGCGCGCGCACATCCTGCGCGGCGAGAACAGCGGCCGCCTCTACCGCCTGGGCGATCGCGTCACCGTGCAGGTCGTGCGCGTCGACCTCGAGCGGCGGCAGATCGATCTGGGCCTGACAGAGATCCTCGATGCCGTCCGCGAGTCCGGGGGGCGGCGATCGGGCCGGCGCGGCCCGTCCGGCCCGAGGTCCGATCGGGCGGGTCGCGCGGGCGCGGCGCGGGGCCGCGGCGCGGCCCGCGCGCGTGGCGGACGTCGGCGGGGCGCCCGATCGCGTCGTCGCTAAGGCCGGCCCGTCGTGCGCGCGATCGTCATCGGCACCGCCGGCCACATCGACCACGGCAAGAGCGCCCTCGTGAAGGCGCTGACCGGCACCGATCCCGATCGCCTCAAGGAAGAGCGCGAGCGCGGCATCACGATTGACCTGGGCTTCGCCCACCTCGAGGCGGGCGACGTCACGCTGTCGTTCGTCGACGTGCCCGGCCACGAGCGGTTCGTGCGCAACATGCTGGCCGGCGCGGGCGGCATCGATGCCGTGCTGCTCGTTGTCGCGGCCGACGAGTCGGTCAAGCCTCAAACGCGCGAGCACTTCGAGATCGTGCGGTTGATCGGCCTCGACAAGGGCGTCGTGGCGCTGAGCAAGGCGGATCTCGTCGACCGGGACACGCGCGAGCTCGTGGCGCTGGAGGTGCGGGATCTCGTGTCCGGCACGTTCCTCGAGACGGCGCCGATCATTCCCGTGTCGGCCAGGACCGGCGAGGGCCTGCCGGCGCTCGTCGACGCGCTCTGCCGGCTCGATCCGGGCGCGCCGCGGCAGCGACGGTCCGGCCTCGTGCGATTGCCTATCGACCGCGTCTTCACGGTGAAGGGGTTTGGCACCGTGGTCACCGGCACGCTCGTCTCGGGCCGGATCGCCGAGGGCGACGCGCTCGAGGTGCTGCCCGCGGCGCGCGAAGTGCGCGTGCGAGGCCTCCACGTCCACGGCCGAAGCGTCCGGACCGTAGAGGCGCCGTCGCGGGCGGCGGTCAATCTCGGCGGTACCGACGCCGGGGCGCTGGCGCGCGGCCTCACGCTGGCGACGCCGGACTCGCTGGAAGTGACACGCCGCGCCGATCTGCGCCTGACGCTCGTCGCGGACGCGGCGCCGCTCAAGCACGGCGCCCGTGTCCGCGTGCACCACGGGACGGCTGACGTCGTCGGCCGCGTCGCGGTTGCGGCCGTCCGCGCGGCGGGCGGCGACGCGTGGACGCCAGCACGGCCCGGCGAGCTGGGCGTCACCGTGCCCGGCGGCGGGGACGCCTACGCGCGCCTGCGCCTCGATCGGCCCTTCGTGCTCACGCGTGGCGATCGCGTCGTGCTGCGGTCGGCGTCGCCGGCCGCCACCATTGGCGGCGGCCTGGTGCTGGATCCCCTCCCGCCCTCCGGGGGCGTGCGACGGCGATCGGCGCTCGATCGGTTCCTTCACCTCGAATCCGCGGCCGACGCCGTGTGCGTCTGGCTGGCGGAGGCCGGCGGGCGCGGCATCGACACCCGCGTGCTGATGCGGCGGGCGGGCCTTGACGCCGACGCCGCCGGGCGCGAGGAGGCGGCGCTCGTCGAGACCGGGCGTGCGGTGTCGGCCGGCGGACGCGTGTTCGATCGCGATCTCGCGGCGTCACTCGCCGAGGCGGTGACCGTCGCCCTGCGGGCGTTCCACCAGGCCGAGCCTGACGAGGACGGGATGTTCCGCGAAGCGTTGCGCGAGCGGGTGGCCGGACGCGCCGCGCTGGCCCTCTTCGACGCGGTGCTGGCTGGATTGGGCGCCGATGGGGTCGTCACGGGCGCCGAACGCGTCGCGCTGGCCGCTCACCGCCCGGTCCGGTCGGCCGCAGAGGAGCGGCTCGCCACCGATGTCCTGACGGCGTTCCGGCGCGCCGGCCTGACACCGCCCGATCCGGCCGCGCTGGCTGGGTCGCTTGGCCTGGCGTCACCGGCACTCGAGCGCCTGCTCCAGAGACTCGTGCGGGAGCGGCGGCTCGCGCGCCTGGCCGACGTCTATTTCCACCCGGAAGGGCTGGAGGCGCTCAAGCGCGAGGTGCGGGGCCTGGGCGCGACGTCGACGATTGACGTCGCGACATTCAAGGCGCGCTACGCCCTCACGCGCAAATTCGCCATTCCCCTGCTCGAATGGCTGGACCGGGAGCGTGTCACGCGGAGAGTCGGCGACAGGCGGGTGGTGATCTGAACCGGCTGGCGGGCCGAATTGGGTCAGCTCTTGTCGGCGCCTTCCTTTGTGGCGTCCTTGAAGTTCTTGATCCCCTTGCCGATGCCCTTGCCGAGCTCGGGCAGTCGATTCGCGCCGAAGATGAGGATCACGATGACGAGGATGATGACCAGTTCCCAGATGCCAAAACGCATGGAGGACTCCTGCCGGCTGGCCGTGCGGCGCTGTTCAATTATAGGGCGGGGCGGCCGGGCGGGGACAGCCTGCGTCCTAAGGGGTTGACGGCCCCTCGCGGCCGGCCGCGCACGACGCCGGGGTGCTCCGGGCATCGGTCTTGCAGGGCGGTCTAGAAACGACCGGGGCCCTCCGTGGGTATACTGTCTGAGACAACGTCATCGACCATGAGCAACGATCACGCCGCACCGTCAGCACCGTCGGCGTCAGCGTCCGGCTCAGCGCCAGCCAACCCGGCGGGCGCGTGGCTCGGTTCGCAGTCGGTGTTCGACACGCGCGACGACCGCAAGATCGGGCGTGCGTTCAGCGCGTCGGTCGCACTGCACAGCGCCATGCTGGCGGTGCTGTTCCTCGCGTTCGCGGTGGCGCCGAGCACGCTGACCCAGCCGCCGCCGACCTACGACATCGTGTTCCTGCCCGAACCGGGGCCCGGTGGCGGCGGAGGTGGATCGCCCGCGCCGGCGCCGCCCAAGAAGCTCGAGGTGCCCAAGCACGCCGAACCGCCGCCGCCCACGCCGATTCCCGACCCGGTGACGCCGCCGCCCACGCCTGTGCTCACGGCGCCGGTCGAAACGAACATGGCGTCGGTGCTCCAGGCGGCAGGTACGTCGATGACGTCGCTGGCGGACTACGCGGGCGGCGGGCGCGGCCGCGGCATCGGCCCGGGACGGGGCGACGGCATCGGGCCTGGCACCGGTGGCGGTTTTGGCGACGGCGCCTACGGGCCCGGCGCGGGCATCTCGGACCCCGTTCCGATCTTGATTGAGAAGCCGAAGTACACGAGCGAGGCGATGCGCGCGAAGATCCAGGGCGTCGCCCAGGTCGAGGCCGTCGTGCTCGAGAACGGCATGGTCGGCGAAGTGCGTATTCACCGTTCGCTCGACAAGGTCTTCGGGCTGGACCTCGAGGCGCTCGCGGCCGCCCGGAAATGGCGGTTCCGCCCGGCGACCAACAAGGGCGTGCCCGTGAAGTTCCGCGTTCTCATCGAACTCGAGTTCCGCCTGCATTAGCGCGCGGCTGCGTGCGGCCGGTTCAAGAAAGACGAAGGGGTCGGCGCCGGGTACGTCCGGCGCCGACCCCGGGTTGTGTGCGCGAGGGCTGGCGTCAGTACATGCCGCCCATGCCGCCCGGCGCCGCGGGCGCGTCTTTCTTCTCCTCCGGGACCTCCGACACCATCGCTTCGGTCGTCAAGAGCAGCGCGGCAATTGACGAGGCGTTCTGCAGCGCCGATCGGACGACTTTGGTCGGGTCGATGACGCCGGCCTTGACGAGGTCCTCGTACTCGTCCGTCGCGGCGTTGTAGCCGAGGTTGGCTTCCTGGGCTTCCTTCACCTTCTGTACGACGATGGAGCCCTCGACACCCGCGTTCTGGGCGATCCAGCGCAGCGGCGACTCGATGGCGCGCCGCACGATGTCGGCGCCCACCTGCTGGTCGTGGTCGAGGTTCAGCCCGTCGAGCGCCCGCGCCGCGCGGAGGAGCGCAACGCCGCCGCCCGGCACGATGCCCTCTTCGACGGCCGCCTTGGTTGCGTGCATGGCGTCCTCGACGCGCGCCTTCTTCTCCTTCATCTCGGTCTCGGTGGCCGCGCCGACCTTGATGACGGCGACGCCGCCCACGAGCTTGGCGAGCCGCTCCTGCAGCTTCTCGCGGTCGTAGTCGGACGTCGTGTCCTCGATCTGGGTCCGGATCTGCTTGACCCGGCCCTCGATCGCGGACTGCTTGCCGTCGCCCTCGACGATCGTCGTGTTGTCCTTGTCGATCGTGATCTTCTTCGCCCGGCCGAGGTCCTCGATCTTGATGTTCTCGAGCTTGATGCCGAGGTCCTCGGTGATGGCGCGGCCGCCGCTGAGGATGGCGATGTCTTCGAGCATCGCCTTGCGGCGGTCGCCGAAGCCCGGGGCCTTGACGGCCGCGACCTGCAGCGTGCCCCGCAGCTTGTTGACCACGAGCGTCGCGAGCGCCTCGCCGTCGACGTCCTCCGCGATGATGAGAAGCGGCCGGCCGCCCCGGGCGACCTGCTCGAGGAGCGGCAGCATGTCCTTCATCGCGCTGATCTTCTTCTCGTGGATCAGGATCACCGGGTTTTCGAGCACGCACTCCATGCGCTCGGGATCGGTGACGAAGTAGGGCGACAGGTAGCCGCGGTCGAACTGCATGCCCTCGACGACCTCGAGCGACGTCTCCATGCTCTTGGCCTCTTCGACCGTGATGACGCCGTCACGCCCGACCTTGTCCATCGCCTCGGCGATGATCGTGCCGATGGCGTCGTCGTTGTTGGCCGAGATGGTGCCGACCTGGGCAACGGCCTTCGAGTCCTTGCCCACTTCCTTCGACAGCTTCTTCAGCTCGCCGACGACGGCGTCGACGGCCTTCTCGATGCCGCGCTTGAGCTCCATCGGGTTGGCGCCCGCGACGACCATCTTGATGCCCTCGCGGAAGATCGACTGCGCGAGGACCGTGGCGGTGGTGGTGCCATCGCCGGCCGTGTCCGAAGTCTTGCTGGCCACCTCGCGCACCATCTGCGCGCCCATGTTCTCAAGCGGGTTCTTCAGGTCGATCTCCTTGGCCACCGTCACCCCGTCCTTGGTGATGGTGGGCGAGCCGAACTTCTTGTCGATGACGACGTTGCGGCCCTTCGGGCCGAGCGTCACCCTCACCGCGTCGGCCAGGGCGTTGACCCCGCGGAGGATCGCCTGCCGCGAGTCCTCGCCGTACACAATCTGCTTTGCCATTGCTCCCTCTCCGTTCGGAAAAACTTCGAAGCGCGAACTTCGAAGTTCGAAGTCCGCTTACTTCTTCTCAATGACGCCGAGCACCTCTTCCTCGCGGATGATGAGGTACTCGTTGCCGTCGATCTTGATCTCCTGTCCGGCGTACTTGCCGAACAGCACCGTGTCACCCGCCTTGACGTCGAGCGGCGTGACCTTGCCGTCCTTTTCCACCCGGCCCTTGCCGACGGCAATGATCTTCCCCTGCTGGGGCTTCTCCTTGGCCGTGTCCGGGATGATGATGCCGCCCACGCGCTGCTCCTCTTCCTCGAGGCGCTGGACGATGATCCGGTCGTGCAGAGGTCTGACGTTCATGGCAATCCTTTCCACGAGGCCGTCGCCCCGGCGCCCGGGGGGGCGCGAGAGCCGGCCGATGCAAGTAATTGGGTTCCGGCCGGACACGCCTGGCAGTCCGCCACCCGGACTGTTAGCAGTCGATACGGCCGACTGCTAATTCTAGAGAAGCCGGCCGAGGGCTGTCAATTCCGGCCGGCTGCCGGCCGCCCGGCCCGGGTCGGGAGCCGCGTCAGGCGGTCTTCTTGATCCGGTATTCGGCGATCTTCCGGCTGACCGTGTTGCGATGCAGGCCGGTCATGCGGGCGGCCTTGCAGACGTTGAAGTTGGTCTTCGCCAGCGCGCGCGTGAGGAAGGTGCGCTCGAACTCCCGCTGGGCGTCGTCGAAGAGGATGCCGCGGTCGATCATCTGCTGCACGAGCGCGGCCAGGTCGTCCCGCATCATGGGGGGCTAGTCTCTCACGAACCGGCGGCCGGTCAATCGCTCGTAGGCCTCGATGTACCGGGCGCGCGTGCCGGCGACGACCTCGTCGGGCAGGGAGGGGACGGGCGGCTGCTTGTTCCACCCGATCCGCTCGAGGTAGTCCCGGACGAACTGCTTGTCGAAGCTCGGCTGGCCGCGGCCGGACGCGTACTCGGCCGCGGGCCAGAACCGCGACGAGTCGGGCGTCAGCACTTCGTCGATCAGGATCACCGGTTCGCCGGACGAAGCGCCCGGCGCGCCGAGGCGGCCGAACTCGAACTTGGTGTCCGCGATGATGATGCCGCACGACTCGGCGTGCGCGACGCCGCGCCGGTAGATCCCGAGCGTCAGGTCGCGCAGCCGACCGATGAGGTCCGCGCCGACGATGCGGCCGGCCTCCGCCTCGGTGATGTTCTCGTCGTGGCCGGACTCCGCCTTGGTGGCCGGCGTGAAGATGGGCTCGGGCAGCCGGTCGGACTCTCGAAGCCCGGTCGGCAGGGCGACGCCGCACACGGCTCCGGTCCGCTGGTAATCCTTCCAGCCGGATCCGGACAGGTAGCCGCGCGCCACACATTCAATCGGCAGCGGCGTCGTCTTCTTCACCAGCATCGACCGGCCGCGCAGGAGATCGCGGTACGGACGCGCGGCGGCCGGAAACTCGTCGACGTCCGTGCTCACCAGGTGGTGCGGCGTGATGTCCTGGAGGAGGTCGAACCAGAAGGCCGAGAGCCCGGTCAGCACGGCGCCCTTGTCGGGAATCCCCGTGCCCAGCACGTAGTCGAACGCGGAGATCCGATCGGTGGCGACGATGATCAGGTGCTCGCCGAGGTCGTACACGTCACGCACCTTGCCGCGACGGGCGAGAGACAGGCCGCCGAGCTGGGTATCAAGAACGACAGGTGCGGGCATGCGGCGTCCGAAAGAGCGGGAAGCCTATCACTTCGCCCGAGCGATGACAATGTCGCCGCGGGCGTTCCGGAGCACGACACGAGCCGTCGCCGCGCCGAAGCGGTGCGTCAGTCGAGCGCCCCGCTCGCTCCGCTCGACGTCGAGGCCGAGCTCAACGGCCTCGATCGACCGCTGGCTGGCCCAGGCGTCGAGGGCGACTGGCGGGGGGCCGTCGAGCGTGAGCCGCAGCGGCTCGTCCGAGCCGATCACGGTGACGGGCGCGGCCGCCGCCAGCGTGATGTCGACGGGCGCGCGCCGAATGTCAATGCGGACCTCGCGCCGCGGGCGGTCGAGACGCAGGTGGCCGCCCTCGCCGCCGATCTCAATCGGGCCGTCATGATCCCGAATCATCAGGCGGGCGCTGGTGCTCGCAAACGCGATGGGACCACGCGAGCCTTCGATCTCGCACTCGCCGCCACGCGCGTTGAGCACCAGCCCGCGCTCGATGCCGGCAAATCGCGCGCGCGAGTTGATCAGGATGAGGTCCACCGACCCGGTGGCGCGCACCGTCACGTCGCCGTTGAGGTGCGTCCCTGTGACGGTCCCGCGCACGCCTTCGACGACGGCCTCTCCGCTCACGCGGCCCAGAAACACGGCCGCCACACCGGTGACCTTCGGCCGGGCGCCCGTCTCGATTCGAACCGCCAGCCGGGCCGGCACTTTGAGGAGGAGCGTCGCGGTCTGGGACCCCTCGGTGGGGAAGTAGGTGCCGATGTTCAGCACGCGACCGAGATCGTCGAACTCCACGACGCTCCGCTTCGCGAAATCAAGTGCGGAGGCGGGATCCGGCCCGGTCGATCGCACCGGCATCTCGAAGGCGATATCCCGGCGGTCCTCGCCCTCGATGGTGACCGGCACGCTTCGCGACGCGCCGATCCGGAGCACCTCGACGTCAGCCGGCACCGCGAACGTGCCCGCCTGATTGAACTCGGCGCGCGCCGAGTCGGAGGCGATCTCATCGCGCAGTCCCGCGAACATGGCGCCGATCGAAAAGCCGCGCTCGCCGGCCCGCGGCGCCGACGCCGTCAGGTGATAGGCCACCGCGGCGACGACGACGAACGCGCCGGCGATGAGTAACTCTCGCTTTCCCATAGACTTGCCGCCAATCTTATAGTAGAAACGGGACGGCCTTGCGCTTCCGCGTTCGCTGGTCCACCGCATTCATCCTTGCGCTCACCGCCGGGCTCCTGTGGCTCTTCCTGAAGGACATCGATCCGGGCGTGATGTGGCGGGCGATGGTCGACGCGCATCCAGGGTTCATCATCGCGGCGATCGTCGTGACGATGCAGACGTACGTGATCCGGGCGATCCGGTGGCGGGTCCTGCTCGAGCCGGTCGGCCCCACGCGCTTTCGGACGGCGTTTCGGACCACGATCATCGGCTTCGCGGCGCTCTTTCTCCTGCCGGCGCGCATTGGCGAAGTCCTGCGCCCGTATCTGCTCGCCCGCCAGGACGGCCTCAAGGCCACGTCCACCTTCGCGACCGTGATCATCGAGCGGCTGCTGGACGTCGTGACGGTGCTGGCGCTCTTTGCGGTGGGGATTCCGCTAGCCGGCGTCGAAGTCGGGCGCGAGGACCGGATTGCCGGCCTGATTGCGGCCTCGGGCGCCGCCGTTGCGCTGACCGCCCTGTTCCTGCTCGCGGGCCATCCCGAGCGTCTCGGGCGGTGGGTCGGCGTCCTCAGCCGGCGCCTGCCCGAGCGCATCGCGCTGCAGCTGGCCCATCTGGCGCAGACGTTCGCCGAGGGCCTGCGCGTCATGCGCAACCCCGCCCACCTGGGGCTCGCGATGCTCTGGTCCCTGCCGCTCTGGGGATCGATCGCGCTGGACATCTGGCTGACCACGCTCGCGTTCGATTTGACGTTGCCGGTGGTGGGGTCGTTCCTCGTCATGGGCTACCTGACCGTCGGCGTGTCCGTGCCCACGCCGGGCGGCACCGGCAGCTTTCATTACGCCTACCAGTTCGCCATGACCAAGCTCTTCGCCGCCGACGCGACCGTGGCGGCGGCGGCCGCCATCGTGCTGCACGCGGTGTCGTTCGTGCCCGTGACGCTGCTCGGGCTGGTGTTCATGTGGCAGGATGGGCTCACGCTGGCCGGGCTGCGGTCGATGCGGTCGGCGGCGGTGGGATCGAGGGAGGGCCGGCTCGCGTGAAGTGTCCCTACTGCGGTCACCTGGGAGACAAGGTCGTCGACTCCCGTGAGAGCAAAGAGGGCGAAGTCATCCGCCGGCGCCGCGAGTGCCTCGCCTGCAGCCGCCGATTCACGAGCTACGAGCGAATTGACGAGATCCCGTATATGGTCGTCAAGAAGGACGGCCGGCGGGAGCGGTTCGAGCGCCAGAAGCTGGTGGCCGGGCTCCTGAAGGCGTGCGAGAAGCGCCCCATCCGCGTGGGCGCGCTCGAGGCCGTCGCCGATCGCATCGAAAGCTCGCTCCAGGATCGGCCCGAGCGCGAGATGACCTCGCAGGAGATCGGCGCCCTTGTCATGCAGGCGCTGAAGAGCCTGGACAAGGTCGCGTTCGTGCGCTTTGCGTCCGTGTATCGCAACTTCCGTGACCTGGATGAGTTCAAGGACGAACTGAACGCGCTGCTGAAGACGCGTGAATGAGATTCGTGCAATGGGGCAATGCGGCACTGGGGCAATGGCTGCAATGGGGAGAGTGAGGCAATGCGGCACTGGGGCAGTGGCCGCAATGGGGAGAGTGCGGCACTGCGGCAATGGCCGCAATGAGGAGAGTGAGGCAATGCGGCAATGGGGCAGTGGCCGCAATGGGGAGAGTGCGGCACTACGGCAATGGCCGCAATGGGGAGAGTGAGGCAATGCGGCAATGGGGCAGTGGCCGCAATGAGGCAATGCGCCGGCGAACCCGGAGTGCGAGAATAGGGCGTTGGGCGTGAAAGGGATGAGGCGTTCGCTCCTCGCCGTGCTGGCGGCCGTGGCCGGCGCCACGGCGCTCGCGGCGTCCGACGCCGGCGTGCGCGTCACGCCCGTCGTGTCCGACGGCCGCGTCCTGGCCACGTTTGCCGCGCCCTCGGCCTGGACGCCGGACGCCCGCGAGCTCGTGCGCGGCGGCCTGGCCCTGACCTTCCTCTTCGACGTCGAGCTCCGGCGTCCGTCCACGCTCTTCTTCGACGCGACGCTGGCGCGCACGCGGGTGACCTCCGAGGCGCGGTACGACACGCTGACCAAGAGCTTCCGCGTGTCGAAGACGCGCGACGGGCGGCTCGTCGAGTCCACCCGGAGCGAGCAGGAGCCCGAGGTCCGGGAATGGATGACGGGCTTCCAGCAGGTGCTGCTCGAACCCGCGGAGCCCCTCGAACCGAACGCCGAGTACTACGTGCGCGTGCGGCTCTACGTGCGGCCCCGCCGCACGGTCTCACTGTGGTCGCTCTGGCCCTTCGGCCGCGATGACGCCTCGGGCCGGGCCACGTTTACCTATATCCGCTGACCGACGACGGACGATCCATGGCCGGGACACCGCCGGACGAGGCTGGAGCGCGGCCGGAGCGACGGCGGCCGCTCGACAACCCGCGGGTCCTGATCGCGGCCGCGCTCGTGCTGCTCGCGCTGCTCGCCGGCTTCATCTGGCTCTCCGAGACGACCACGGACATCGCGCTGCCGGTTCTGGCCGAAGGCCTGCTCTACCCGATCATCGCCGTGGACCTCGCGCTCATTCTCACGCTGCTGTTCGTGCTGGCGCGCAACCTGCTGAAGCTGTGGGTGGAGCAGCGGCAGGCGGCGCCCTTCGCCCGTTTTCGCACGAAGCTCGTGGCCGCGCTCCTCGCCATGAGCATCATTCCGGCCGTCCTCGTGCTCATCAGCGGCAGCGAGATCATCCGCAACACGGCGCAGCGCTGGTTCAGCGAGCCGGTGGATCAGATCGTGAAAGCCGCCTCGACGATCGCGAGCACGTTCTACCAGGATCGCCAGGATCTCGTCGGACTGCGATCCCTGAAGCTGGCGCGAACCCTGCCACCTGGCGCCATCGTCAGCGGCGACGAAACCGGCGTGGCCGGGCCGGTCAAGGACGAACTCTCGACGATGCGTGACGCCATGATCGAGGTGTATCGGACGTCGGGGCTTCCGGGCCGCCCGACGGACGTGGCGCTGGTCGTCGCGGTGGAGTCGCCGACGCTGCCCGGTGCCTCGCCGGACGAAGAAGGGCGCCGCACGCGGGACGCCGTGCGCGCCTCGGCCGACCGGGTGGCCGCACGCGTCGTGGAAACCGGCAGCGCCGAGACGGCGGAAGACCGACTGGCCAGCGGCGCGCTGCTCCTACGGGCGGCGGCGCCCATCCGCGCGCCCGACGGCGCCATCATTGGCGCCGTCATCGTCTCGCAGCAGGTGCCGCCCGACCTGCACGCCGACGCCCGGCTCGCCACGGCGGCGTTCGACAAGTACGAATCGCTGCGCCTCCTGCGTGGGCCGATCGAGGGCGTGTACCTGACGATCTTCGTGGCGGTCACGCTGCTCATCCTCATCAGCGCCACGTGGCTGGGCCTGTACCTCGGCAAGCGGATCACGCGGCCGGTGCAGCAGCTGGCCGAGGGCGCCCGCGCCATTGGCGCGGGCCGGTTCGACGTACGGCTGGAGGCGGAAAGCTCCGACGAACTGGGGTCGCTGGTCGAAGCGTTCAACATGATGGCCGCCGAACTCCGCACGAGCCGCGAGCGGCTGGAGCAGTCCGGGCGCGACCTGGCTCTGAAGAACGTCGAGGTCGAGGGCCGGCGGCGCTACATCGAGACGATTCTCGAACGGGTGGCGACGGGCGTCATCTCCCTCGATGCCGCGGGTCGCGTGTCGACCGTCAACGGCGCGGCCGAGCGGCTGCTCGCGCTCGGGCCGGAGGCCATCGGCCGGCCCGCCCGCGAGGTGTTCGGGCGCGAGGACCTCGAGCCGCTGCGGGTCCTGCTCGACGCCCTCGACCGGCGCGACCCCCACGCCCTGGTTCAGGAGATCACGCTGGCGCGCCCGGACCGCGAGCTGCACCTGGCGGGCGCCTCGACGACGCTCGCGGGCGGGGAAGGGGAGATCGAGGGCGCCGTGCTCGTGCTCGACGACGTGACGCCGCTCATCCGGGCCCAGCGCGTGGCGGCCTGGCGCGACGTGGCCCGCCGGCTGGCGCACGAGATCAAGAACCCGCTGACGCCCATCCAGCTCGGGGCCGAGCGCCTCCGCCGGCACTTCACGAGCGCGCCGCCCGCAACGACCGCGCTCGTCAACGAGTGCACGGACGCGATCATCGCCGAAGTCGAAGCGCTCAAGAACCTCGTGGACGAGTTCGCGCAGTTTGCGCGCCTGCGCGGACCGCGACTCGTGCCGACGCGGCTGAACCAGCTGATCGACGACACGCTGGGCCTGTACGGCGGCGTCCTCCAGCACAGCCGCGTGCAGTTGACCCGCCGGCTCGCCGCCGAGCTCCCCCCGGTCAAGCTGGACGCCGAGCAGATGCGCCAGGTCATCATCAATCTCATCGACAACGCGCTCGAAGCGCTGGGCGGTCCGGCCGCGGCGCCGCGGCCCACCGGCGCGGCGCCCACCATCGCCGTCACGACGTCGCACGACGCCCCGAACGGCGTCGTCCGGATTGCCGTGGCCGACAATGGCCCGGGCGTGCCGCCGGCCGACCGTGACAAACTGTTCATGCCGTACTACTCGACGAAGGGGCGCGGCAGCGGGCTCGGCCTGGCCATCGTGCGCCGCATCGTCGTCGAGCACGGCGGCGGCATCGAGGCGGGCGACGCCGAGCCGACCGGCACCGTGTTTACCATTGAGCTGCCCGCCGCGTAGCCCATGTCTGCCATTCTGATCGTCGACGACGAGGCCGGCGTCCGCGGGTCGCTCGGCGCCGTGCTCCGCGACGAGGGCTACGCCGTCGACGTCGTCGACAGCGGCGAGGCCTGCCTCGAGCAGGTCACGCAGCAGGCCTACGACGTGATCCTGCTCGACGTCTGGCTGCCGGGCCTCGACGGCCTGGCGACGCTCGAGCGCCTCCGCGAGCGGCGCGTGGACGCCCAGGTCGTGATGATCTCGGGGCACGCCAGCGTGGAAGCCGCGGTGCGGGCCACGAAGCTCGGGGCGTTCGATTTCATCGAGAAGCCGCTGTCGCTCGAAAAGACGGTGCTGGTCGTGCGCAATGCCGTCGCGCAGCGGCGGCTGGAAGTCGAGAACCGGGCGCTCCGTGCCAAGGTCGACCGGCCGCTCATCATCGTCGGCGCGAGCGAAGCGATGCATCGCCTGCGCGAGCAGGTCAGCATGGCCGCGCCGTCGAACGGCCGCGTGTTGATCTCGGGCGAGAACGGCACGGGCAAGGAGCTGGTCGCGCGGCAGATTCATGCGCTCAGCCACCGCCGGTCCGGGCCCTTCGTCGAGGTCAACTGCGCGGCGATTCCCGAGGAGCTCATCGAATCGGAGCTCTTCGGCCACGTGAAGGGGGCGTTTACCGGCGCGGTCGCCGACCGGCGCGGCAAGTTCGACGTCGCAAACGGCGGCACGCTGTTCCTGGACGAAGTCGGCGACATGAGCCTCAAGACGCAGGCCAAGGTGCTGCGTGCGCTCCAGGAGCAGGTCGTCGAGCCGGTCGGCGGCCGCGGCAGCGTCCGCGCCGACGTCCGGGTGATCGCCGCGACCAACAAGGCCCTGGCCGACGAGATCCGTCAGGGCCGGTTTCGCGAAGACCTGTTCTTCCGCCTGAACGTCATTCCGATTTTCGTCCCGCCGCTGCGCGAGCGCGGCGACGACGTGCTGCGTCTGGCCGAGCATTTCGTGGCGGAGTTTGCGCGGGAATACGGCCGGCGGCCGAAGACGTTCTCCGCGGGCGCCGTTGCCGCGCTCCGGGCGTACCGGTGGCCGGGCAACGTGCGTGAGCTGCGCAACACCATCGAGCGCCTGATGATCATGGTGGCCGGCGACGTCATCGAGGCCGGCCACCTCGCGTTCCTCAATGGCGCCTTCCCGGTGCCGGCGACCGTCGCGCCGCTCTTCGAGGCGCGCGATGCCTGGGAGCGCGGCTATATCCTGGCCGCCATGGCCGCCTGCGACGGCAACATCTCGCGCACGGCCGACGCGCTCGGCCTCGAACGCAGCAACCTCTACAAGAAGATGCGGGGCCTCGGCATCGCGCCCGGGCAGAAAGAGGAGTCGTAGAAGGAGTGGAGCGCGGCGTCCGCCTCAGGGCTGGCGCAGCCGGTGTTCCAGGATCTGATCGTCGGTGAACGACTCGAGCTGCAGGTACCAGGCGGCCGTCGCCGTCAGGGCCGCGGCCGGCACGAGGCCGACGATCTCGCTCTCGAGCACGTTGACGCCGTAGCGGGCCGCCTCGCGCTTCACCAGGTCGAACACCCGGAAGACGGGCGTCTTCTCGAAGTTGGTCAGGTTCATCGAGACCTGCACGATGCCGCGATCCGTGAGCTCGACGCCCATGGCCTTGACGTAGCGCAAGCCGCCCGAGCTCTGCCGGACCGCGGCCGCGACCTTGCGCGCCACGTCGAGTCGATTCGTCGCCAGATTGATGTTGTAGGCAATGAGCGCCATGCGCGCGCCCACCACGGACGCGCCGGCGCTCGGATGCGGCGCCCGGGGGCCGAAATCCGGCGCCCACTCCGGCTGCTGCAGCTTGGCGGCCAGGCCTTCGAACTCGCCCCGGCGGATGTCCTCGAGGTTGCGGCGCGACGGCCGTGAGGCGGCCTCCTCATACAGAAAGACCGGCAGGTCATGACGCCCGGCCACGTCGGCGGCCACCTCACGGGCGAGAGCGACACAGTCGGCCATCGTCACGCCCTCGATGGGCACGAACGGCACGACGTCGACGGCACCGATGCGCGGGTGCTCGCCCGAGTGCTGGCGCAGGTCGATCCGGCCGACGGCCGCGCCGAACAGGGCCAGCACCGCGGCTTTCACGGGCCCCGGCTCGCCGGCGAAGCTGAAGACCGTCCGGTTGTGGGCCGCGTCCGGCTTGACATCGAGCAGCCGCGCCCCGGCGCCCCGAATCGCCTCGGCGCAGGCGTCGAGGACGATGGCGTTGCGCCCCTCACTGATATTCGGGATGCACTCGACCAGAGCCATGTGGCGAGAGATCTACCACAGTCCCGCCATGGCCTCATTGCCCGATTGCCTCATTGCCCCATTGTGCGGCTCGCCTCTTGTACTGTGCCAATGCGGCCGATATAATCCGCGAGGCCTGACGAGATGGTGGACCCCAAGCGCCTCGAATCGGAGCCTGCGCCGGACAGCCGAGACAGTGACCGCGACAGCCAGGCCGAGGCGCTCCTCGTCGACGGGCTGGATCGCTACTTCAACGGCCGCTACGAAGACGCCATTCACCTCTGGACCCGGGTGCTCTTTCTCGACCGGTCCCACGCCCGCGCCCGCGCCTATATCGACCGCGCGCGGACGGCCCTGGCCGAGCGCCAGCGCCGGGCCGAGGAACTGCTGCAGACCAGTCGAGACCTGCTCGAGCGGGGCCGGACGGCCGAGGCGCGCGACCTGCTGGCCGAGGCGGTCGCCCAGAGCGGAGACGACGAGCATGCGGCGGCACTCCGGGTGCGACTGGAACGCATCGAGCGCCTGCACGCCGCCCCGCCGTCGCGGCAGACGGTCCCGCCGTCGCCACCGGCCGGGGCGCCGGCCGCCGCCGTGCCTGGGTGGACGTGGTCGAGGCGGCCGCGGTCGCTCGTGGCCGTTGGCGGCGCGCTCGTGGCGGGTCTCGTGCTGGTTCTGACGGTGTCCAGTTCTGCGCTTCAGGACTGGATGGGCCTCAGACCGGCCGCCGGCGTGCTCCGGCCGGCCGCGGGGCCCTCCGAGCTGCGCGTGCTTTCGAGCGCCCAAGTCGCGCTCGTGCGGGCGCGAACGCTCGTCAACCACGGTCGACTCGCCGAGGCGCTTCGCGCGCTCGATCGAGTCAGTCCGGACAGCGCCGAACGTACGGCCGCCGATCGCCTCCGGGCGGATATCCAGCAGCTGCTCTTGGCCGGCGGCCACGGACCGGAGTCATCACGTCGATGAAGTGTCCGAAGTGCCACTATCTCAGCTTCGAGCCCGCGCCGCGCTGTCGCAACTGCGGCTTCGACCTCGGGATGGCCGACGCGGACCTGGCGATTCGTCCCGCTGAGACGCCGGACGAACCGCTCGCCGATCTGGAGCTGCAGCCGAAGCGGCGGGCGCGGCGTCCGCCGAGGACGCTCGGCCTGATCCACCCGGCGCGCGACCCCGAGCCGGCCGCGCCCGATCCGCTACCGTCTCTCGTGCCGACCGGCGATGGTCCGGCCGTGGCGCCGGCGAATGGGGCACAGGCGAGCCTGGTACCAGCGCCCATCAGCCTCGAGCCCGGCATCGCAGTGGACCTCGCGCGCCGGGACGTCGCCGCGCCGCCCGCGGCCACACCCGGGGAGCTGCCACTCTTCGTGAAGGGCATGTCGGGCGGGATCGACCCGCCGAATCGCCCGTCGCTCTCCGAACCCGCGCGACCGCCGCTTGCCGTGCGACGCGGGGCGCCGGAACTGACGCGCCCGCGCCCGGTGGGTCACATGCCGCCCCGCAGGCCCGGACCGATCGATCGCGACCTGATGGAGGATTTGCAGCGCGTTGAAGCCGAAGAGGGCGCCCGCCGCCGCGCGGAGGCGCTGGCGGAACGGCCGGGTGACGGGGGCGTGAGCCGGGGCGCACGCCTTGCGGCGCTCGCCACCGACTGGTCCGTGCTGGCCGGCATCGCCGGCCTCGTGCTCTGGGGATCGCTGCGCGTGTCGGGCGCTCATGTCGCGGACCTGGGCCCGCCTGCCCTCGCGCCGCTGGCTGCGTTTCTCATCCTCGTGGACGTCACCTACTTTCTGCTCTTCACGGCGGGTATCGGTCAGACGCCAGGGAAGATGGCCTTTCACATCCGGGTCGTCGATACGAGCGGCGCGGCAGCGGCGGGACATCCACCGTCGATGCGGCAGGCCGTCTACCGCACGCTTCTCGCCGGGGCGTCCGGCCTGCTCCTCGGGCTGGGCTTCCTGCCGGCGCTCATCGGGCGCGGCCTCACGCTGCCGGACCGCATGACCAACACGCGCATCGTCCGGGCATGAGCGGCCTGGCACTCTTCATCGCGACGGCCGGGCCGACCGGGTACGTCCGCTTCGCCCCCGGCACCGCCGGGTCCGCGATTGGCCTGGCCGTCTACCTGGCGATGCACGCCCTTGGCTTCGGGATCGCCACCGAGGTGGGCGTGACGGTCGTGACCGTCGTCATCGGCACCTGGGCCGGGGCCGCTGCGGCACGACATTTCCAGCAGGACGATCCCAGTCCGGTTGTGATCGACGAGGTCGCCGGCCAGCTCGTGACGCTTGCCGCGACGGGCGCCGGCCTCCGGGGCGCGGTGCTCGGGTTCCTCGTCTTTCGAGCGCTTGACGTGATCAAGCCGTGGCCGTCCGGTCGGCTCGAACGGCTGCACGGGGGCGTCGGCATCATGGCCGACGACGTGGCGGCGGCCATCTACGGTAATCTCATCCTTCGGGCGGCCTTTCTGGGGGTACCAGGCCTGATCTGATGCGCGCGCTCCACACGGCGGAGATCCTCGCCGTCGGCAGCGAGTTGCTGACCCCGTTCCGCCTCGACACCAACTCGCTCTTTCTCACCGAGCGGTTGAACGACCTCGGCATCGATGTGCGATGGAAGACCGTCGTCGGCGATCGCCGCGAGGATCTGGCCGCCGCGATCCGCTGCGCGCTCGACCGGGCCGACGCGGTCGTCGCCACCGGCGGGCTCGGGCCGACGGCCGACGACTTGACGCGCGAGGTGACCGCCGAGCTGCTGCACCTCGAGCTCGACGAGGACGTGTCGATCCTCGACGCCATCCGGTCGCGGTTCCTGGCGCGCGGCATGTCGATGCCGGCGGCCAACCGGCGTCAGGCCCTCGTGCCCCGTGGCGCGATCGCGCTCGACAACCCGCTTGGCACGGCCCCGGGTCTCTGGATCGAGTCCGGCGAGCGCGTGCTCGTGCTCCTGCCGGGTCCGCCGCGCGAGCTGCGACCGATGTTCGAGGCGGGCATCGCGCCGCGCCTGCGCGGCCGGACGATCGGGCGGGCGCTCCGCCGCCGCGTGATCAAAGTCGCGGGCCGGTCCGAATCGGCCGTGGAGGAGACGGCACACCCCATCTACTCCGCGTTCGGCGGGGACGTGCCCATTGAGACCACGATCCTGGCTGCCCCCGGACAGATCGAGCTGCACCTGTCAGCGTGGGGTCCCGACGTCGCCCCGCTCGACGGGGCGCTCGACGCGGCGGTCGCGCGGCTCGGCGCCGCGCTGGGTACGGCGGTGTTCAGCACGGACGGCCGCGCGCTTGAGGCGGTCGTCGGCGGCCGACTGCGAGAGCTGGGGCTCCGGATTGCCGTGGCGGAGTCCTGCACGGCGGGATTGATCCTCGGGCGCTTGACGGACGTCCCGGGCAGTTCGGCCTGGGTGGTCGGCGGAATCGTTGCCTACGACAACGACGTGAAGGTCCGGGATCTGGGTGTCGGCGCCGATGTCCTGCGCATGCACGGAGCCGTCAGCGAGCCGGTCGCGCAGCAGATGGCCGCGGACGTGCGGACCCGACTCGGCGCCGAGGTCGGCCTGGCGGTGACGGGCATCGCCGGCCCGACCGGGGGCACGCCCGGGAAACCCGTGGGCACGGTTGTGATCGCGGTGGCCGCGCCGAGCGCGGATCGCGCGCGGACGTTCTCGTTTCCGGGCGATCGGGCCACGATCCGGCAGCACGCCATCGCCGCCGCGCTCAACATGGTCCGCCTCGCGCTCGAGTGACATGCGCCTGTTCCTGGCCGTCGACCTGGACCGCGCGGCGCGGGCCGTCCTGGCCGGCGTGCTGGCGTCGGCCGAGCGGGCGACCGGCTCGGCCGGAGAAAGTCTCCGCTGGACCGCCGCGGAAAACGTCCACATCACACTGCACTTCATCGGCGAACTCGACCCGGAGCGGGCTCGCCGGGCGACCGAGATGCTTCGCGCGCCCGTTGCCCTCGCGCCTTTCGACGCGTCGCTCGACCGGTTTGGGGTGTTTCCCCCGACCGGCCCGCCGCGAACGGTGTGGCTGGGTGTCGGCTCGGGTGCGAGCAGCCTGCGGCAGATGCACGCGGAGTTGGGCCGGCGGCTGGTCGCGCCGGGCTTCGACGTCGAACCTCGTCCGTTCGCGCCGCACGCCACCGTGGCGCGCGTGCGACCCGGCACGCGCGACCGGGCGCGTGCGGCCATCCTGAGGCTGGCCGATCTGCAACTGCCGCCGCTTCGCTGGACGGTCCGCGGCGCCACGCTGTTCAAGAGCGATCTGTCCGGACCGCGGCCGAAATACACGTCGCTTGGAACCGTGGAGCTCGCCGCGGCCGGCGGCGCGGAACCCAGGACGTAGAATGACGCCATGCCCGCCGTGACCCACCAGGCCGCTGTCCTCGGGGCAGGGAGCTGGGGCACGGCGCTCGCCATTCATCTGGCGGGTGTGGGCCATGACGTGGCGCTCTGGGGCCGCGACCGGACGCTCATCGACGAGATGTCCGCCCGCCGCGCCAATCCCACCTACCTGCCGGACCTCACCTTCCCGGACGGCATTCGCCCGGTGCCTGGAGTGGACGAGGCGCTGTCGGGCGCGCGACACGTCATCGTGGCCGTGCCATCGCACGGCCTGCGCGCGGTCGTGCATGAGGCCGCGCGGTTCATTCCGTCCGACGCGGTCCTGGTCAGCGCGACCAAGGGCCTCGAGGCCGGCACGCTCCAGAGGATGTCAACCGTCATTCAGGAGGAGACTGGCGGCCGGCACCCCGTCGTGGTGTTGTCCGGCCCCAGCTTTGCGGCGGAAGTGGCACGCGGACGCCCGACGGCGCTGGTGGCCGCCTCGGACGACGCCGAGGCCGTGAGGTCGGTGCAGGACCGCTTCCGCGGCCCGGGCTTCCGCGTGTATGCGTCCGACGATGTCGTAGGCGTCGAGATTGGGGCGGCGCTGAAGAACATCATCGCCATCGCGGCTGGCGTGACCCAGTCGATGCAGCTCGGCCACAACGCGCTGGCCGCCCTGATCACGCGCGGGCTGGCGGAGGTGTCGCGACTGGCGTGCGCGGCCGGCGGACGCCGCGAAACACTGGCCGGTCTCAGCGGCCTCGGCGACCTCGTGCTCACCTGCACGGGTGAGCTCAGCCGGAATCGCCACGTGGGCATCGAGCTTGGCCGGGGACGGCCGCTCTCGGAGATCCTGGCGGGCATGCGGATGGTCGCGGAGGGCGTGCGAACGACCGACGCCGCGCTGGCGCTCGGCCGGCGTCACGGCGTCGAGCTCCCGATTGCCGGCCAGATGGCCGACGTGCTGGCCGGCCGGCTGACGCCGCGCGACGCGGTGGGCAACCTGATGCTCCGCCCTCAGCGCGGGGAGTCCGACGGCCAGCCCGGCTGATTCATGCCGTCCCTGTTCGATCGCCTGCGCGCGGGCCTCGCGAAAACGGCCCGCCAGATTCGCGAGCGGCTCGGCGAGCCGGCCGAGCCTGGAATGTCCCGGGCCGGTGCGCCCGCAACCGTCGGTCCCGAGACGCTCGAGGCCATCGAGGACGCGCTGGTCGCAGCCGACGTGGGCCTGCCGGCCACCGAGCGCATCATGGCTGAGGTCCGCCGCGACGCGGGCCGGCCGCGGGCGGTCGTGGAGCGCGTCATTCAGCGGATCCTGACCGACGTGCCGGCGTTGCCCGTCCCGACCAGCCGGCCGCAGGTGATCCTCGTCGTCGGCGTCAACGGGACCGGCAAGACGACGACCGTCGGCAAGCTGGCGCACTGGCACAAGTCTGGGGGCCGTTCGGTGACGATTGCCGCGGCCGACACGTTTCGCGCCGCGGCCGTCGAGCAGCTCGTTGTCTGGGCGGAGCGAGCCGGCGTGGACATCGTCCGCGCCAGGCCGGGCGCCGATCCCGCGGCGGTCGTCTTCGATGCTCTGTCGGCCGCCAGGGCGCGCGGCCGGGACGTCGTGTTGGCCGACACGGCGGGGCGGCTGCACACGCGCGCCCACCTCATGGCCGAACTCGACAAGATTCGACGCGTCGCGGCGCGCGAAGTACCGGGCGCGCCGCACGAAGTGCTCCTTGTGCTCGATGCGACCGTGGGCCAGAACGGCCTGGTCCAGGCGCGGGAGTTCATGGCCGCCAGCGGCGCGAACGGCATCGTCCTGACCAAACTCGACGGGACGGCCAAGGGCGGCGTGGCGGTGGCGATCGCCGATCAGCTGAAGCTGCCGATCCGCTTCGTCGGCGTGGGCGAAGCGATGGACGACCTCGTGCCCTTCGACGCGGACACCTACGTGCGCGCGTTGTTTGCCGACCCATGGTAGCGCCGGCCGACGCGCGCTTCATGGGCCGAGCGCTCGCTTTGGCCGAGCGTGGACTCGGCCGCACGTCGCCCAATCCCGTCGCCGGCGCCGTGGTCGTGTCGCCGGACGGCGTCGTAGTCGGGCAGGGCGCTCACCTCGTGGCCGGCGGCCCGCACGCGGAGGTGATTGCGCTCGACGAGGCTGGCCCGCGCGCGCGCGGCGCGACGCTGTACTGCACGCTCGAGCCGTGCTGCCACACGGGCCGCACCGGTCCGTGCGTCGAACGCATCGCCGCTGCCGGCATCGCCCGCGTGGTGGCCGCCACGTGGGACCGCAACCCGCGCGTCGAGCGGCGCGGCTTCGCTTGGCTTCGCGAGCACGGCATTGAAGTGGTGGAGGGCGTCGGCGAGGCCGAGGCCGTCCGCCTGAACGGGCCGTTTTTCTGCTGGGTTGTTCGCGGCCGGCCGTTCGTCACCCTGAAGGCGGTCGTCTCCCAGGACGGATTCGTCGGCCGCGTCGGCGCGCCCGTCCGCCTGAGCGGGGCCGCCGCGGACCGGTACTTCCACCGCCAGCGGGCGGCGACCGATGCCATCGCCGTGGGCGCAGCCACCGTGCTCGTCGACGACCCGCTCCTCACCGTGCGCGGCGCCCACCGGACGCGGCCGTTTACCCGGGTCCTGTTTGACTGGAGCCTGCGCCTGACGCCCGGCGGCCGCGTCTTCTCGACGCTCGAGGCCGGGCCGATAATAATGGTCGTGTCCGGCCGCGAGGCCGAGGCCCGGCCGGACGTGGTGGCCGAGTTCGAGCGCCGAGGCATCACGATTGAGCCGGTGGACGGCCGCGTCGTGGGGCCGATTCTGACGCGCCTGGCCGGCCGCGAGATTGTGTCGTTGCTGGTGGAAGGCGGTCCGCGGCTGCACACGGCGTTTCTGGCGGAGCGTTTGGTCGATCGGGTGCAGCGGGTGGTCACGCCCGAGGTGCTGGGCCAGGGCGTGGCCGTGGCCCCTGGACTGGACGCCGTCGAGGCGGGCGAGACGACGCGCCGGATCCTGCTCGGGCGCGACGAATTGTGGGAGACGGATGTTCACTGGGCTGATTGAGGCCGTCGGGCGCGTCGAACGGCTGGCGACGTCGGGACCCGTGCGCGCGCTCCGCGTGGCCACCGCGCTCGCGGACGCGCTGCGCCCCGGCGACAGCATCGCGGTGAATGGCGTCTGTCTCACCGTGACGGCCGCTGACGCGGCCGGCTTCGAGACGCAGGTCTCGCCCGAGACGGCGCGCGTCACGACAATCCGGGAGTGGCGCGAGGGGCGATTGGTCAACCTGGAGCGGCCGATTCGCGCCGACGCCCGTCTCGGCGGTCACTTCGTCCTTGGCCACGTCGACGGCGTCGGTGGCCTGGTGCGTCTGGCCCCGGACGGCGAGTGCTCCTGGCTCGACGTCGACCTGCCGGCCGATCTCATTCCGGCCGTCGTCTCGAAGGGCTCGATCGCGATCGACGGCATCAGCCTCACGGTCGCCGCCCTGGCCGGGACGCGCGTGGGCGTGCAGATTGTGCCCTTCACGTTCGCCGAGACGGCCCTTCGTCAGGCGTCGGCCGGCGACTTGGTGAATCTGGAAACGGACGTGATCGGCAAGTACGTCGCCCGGTGGCTCGCGGATCGCGCCGACGTCGGGGCGGGTGTGGCCCGGGGAGGGCCTCGCACGTGATGGACCGCATGCGACTCGCGAAAGGCGCCCGGCGTCGCGGGCCGTTTGCGCCCGTCGAGGACGCGCTCGCTGCGCTCCGCGACGGCCGCATGATCGTCGTCGTGGACGACGAGCAGCGCGAGAACGAAGGCGACCTGACCATGGCGGCGTCGAAAGTGACGCCCGAAGCCATCAATTTCATGATCAAGCACGGGCGCGGGCTCGTGTGTCTGGCGATGACGCCGCACCAGCTCGACGCCCTCGAGATTCCGCTCGAGGTGGCCGACAACTCGTCGGCGCGTGAGACGGCGATGTGCGTGTCGATCGACGCCAAGGGCGGCACGACCACGGGCGTGTCGGCGGCCGATCGTGCGATGACGATCCGGACGGCGATCGCGGCGGGCACGACCGCGCGCGATCTGGCCCGGCCCGGGCACGTCTTCCCGCTCCGCGCCCGCGTCGGCGGCGTCCTCGTTCGGGCCGGGCACACGGAAGCGGCGGTCGACCTCGCCCGGATCGCCGGCGAGGTGCCGGCCGGCGTCGTCTGCGAGGTCATGAACGAAGACGGCACGATGGCGCGCGTGCCGGAACTCACGCGTTTCGCGCGCCGCCACCGCCTGGTGATGATCACGATTCTCGATCTCATCCGCTACCGGATGCGGACCGAGAGCCTGGTCCGGCCGGTGGCGCGGGCGTCGCTGCCCACCGAACTCGGCCCGTTTACCGTGCACGCCTACGACAGCACCATCGACGGCCAGACGCACATCGCCCTCGTCTGCGGCGACCTCGGCGACGGCCTGGACGTGATGGTACGCGTCCATTCGAAGTGCCTGACGGGCGACGTGTTTCACTCGACGCGGTGCGACTGCGGATCGCAGCTCGAGGCGGCCATGGCGCAAATCGCGCTCGAAGGTCGCGGCGTGCTGCTGTACCTCAATCAGGAAGGCCGGGGCATCGGTCTGGCCAACAAGATCCGCGCCTACGAACTGCAGGACCAGGGCCTCGACACGGTCGAGGCCAACGAGCGGCTCGGCTTTCGGCCCGACCAGCGCGACTACGGCATCGGCGCGCAGATTCTCCGCGACCTCGGGGTCCGCACGATGCGGCTGCTGACCAACAACCCGCGCAAGTTCGTCGGACTGGAGGGCTACGGGCTGTCGGTAGCCGAGTCCGTGCCGCTCGAGATCACGCCCGAGACCGAATCCATCCGGCGGTACCTGAAGACCAAGAAGGACAAGCTCGGCCACACCCTGAAGCGCGTCTGAAGTCGGCTAGAATAGCGGTTTGCGCTGGAGCCGGTTGACGTGCCCATGTTCGAATCGCTCGCCAACCGCCTCCAGGACGTCTTCCGGACGCTCCGGGGCGAAGCGCGCCTGACGGAGGCGGCGGTCGATGCGGCGTTGCGCGAGATTCGCCTGGCGCTGCTCGAAGCCGACGTCAACTTCCGCGTCGTCAGGGCGTTCGTCGACCGCGTCCGGGCGAAGGCCGTCGGCGAGGAGGTCCTTCGGAGCCTGACCCCGGCGCAGCAGGTCGTCCGCATCGTGCGCGACGAGATGCTGGCGCTCTTTGGCGACGCGCCGGGCGGCTTCCCGCCGGCGTCGCGCGCGCCGCGGGTCGTCCTGATGCTGGGGCTCCAGGGATCCGGCAAGACGACGACGTCGGCCAAGCTGGCGCGATGGGCGGCGCGGCAGGGGCGCCATCCGCTGGTCGTGTCCACCGACGTGCGGCGGCCGGCGGCCATCGAGCAGCTCGCCGTGCTCGCACGCCAGATTGGCGTGCGCGTCCACGATCCCGAAGCCGTGCGCGATCCGGTCGAGCGCGCCACGGGCGCGCTGGCGGCGTGCCGGACGCTCGGATTCGACACGCTCATCGTCGATACAGCCGGGCGGCTGCACGTCGACGACGAGCTGATGGGCGAGCTGGGCGCCATCAAGGCGGCGGTCGATGCGACGGACCTCCTGTACGTGGCCGACGCCATGACCGGGCAGGACGCCGTGAACAGCGCCGGGGAGTTCCGCCACCGGGTGGGCGTGACGGGCGTCGTCCTGACCAAGCTCGACGGCGACGCGCGAGGCGGCGCGGCGCTGTCGGTCGTCGGCGTGGTGGGCGCGCCTATCGCGTTCGTCGGACTCGGCGAGCGCCTGGAGGACCTCGAGCCGTTCCATGCCGACCGGCTCGTGTCGCGGCTGCTCGGGATGGGGGACGTGCTGTCGCTCATCGAGCGCGCCGAGGAGGCGATTGATGAGTCCGAACGGGCCCGGCTCGCGGACAGGACCCGGCTCGACGACTTCACGCTCGAGGCGTTCCGGGATCAGCTGCGCGCGCTGCGCAAGATGGGACCGCTCGAACAGGTGATGGGCATGATTCCCGGGCTGGGGGCGCTCAAGCAGGCGGGCGCCGCGGCGGGCGAGGTCGACGAGCGGAAGCTCGGCCGGGTGGAGGCCATCATCAACTCAATGACGCCCGGCGAGCGGCGGAACCATGCGATCATCAATGGCAGCCGCCGGAAGCGGATCGCCCGGGGCAGCGGCACGAGCGTCGAAGAAGTCAACCGCGTGCTGAGGCAGTTCCTGGAAATGCGGCGCGTGCTGAAGGCGGTCGGCGGCATGGCCGGCGGCGGCCGGAAGGGACGCCAGCGGTTGATGGGGATGTTGCGGGGAAGAAGGTGAGTTGAGGAACTGGAGAACTGGTGAACTGGTGAACTGGAGAACTGGTGAACCAGAAGCTGGTGAAGCCGAGGGGAGCAGAACGGATGTTGGCAATCAGACTACGGCGTGCGGGGTCGAAGAACCGTCCGTTTTTCCGCGTGGTCGTGACAGAACGCGCGCGCGCCCGCGACGGCCGGTTCGTGGAGGTGCTGGGGTATTACAACCCGCGCTCGAAGCCTGAGACCGTGAGCATCGACCGCGATCGCCTGGCCCATTGGCTCAAGGCCGGCGCGCGGCCGTCCGACACCGTGCGGACGCTGATCGACCGGATGCCGGCGGCCGCCGAGGCGCCGGCCACGACGTGAGTCGCGCCGCCGACGTCGTCGAGGTCGTAGCGCGGGCGCTGGCGGCCCGCCCGGACGCCGTCAAGGTGACCGAAGCCGACCGGCGCGGCACGACCGTCGTGGAGCTGACGATGGCGCCGGGCGAGCTGGGCCGCGTGATCGGCCGGCAGGGCCGGACGGCTGCGGCCCTGCGCACGCTGGCCACGGCGGCCGGCGCGCTCGAGGGACGCCGCGTGTCGGTGGACTTCAGGGACGAGTGACGTCGCCGGCCTGGGACTCGATGATCACCGTGGGCCGCATCGTGCGGCCGCAGGGCAACCGCGGACAGGTGGTGGTCGAGCCGGAAACAGACTTCGCGGCCGATCGGTTCAGGGCGGGGGCATCCGTCTGGTGGCTGCGGGACGGGACGCCCGAGCCCGTCGCCGTTGTGGACAGCCGACCTGCCGACCATCGGTGGGTCGTTGGACTGGAGGGCGTCGCCTCCATCACGGACGCCGAAGCCGTGCGCGGCCTGGAGCTCCGGATTCCGGCCGATGCGCTCCGGCCGCTGGGCGACCGGAGCTACTACGTGCACGACCTGGCCGGGTGTGTCGTGGAGACGCTGAACGGCGGCGCGCTTGGACCGGTCGTTCGCGTCGAGCTTGGAACCGGCACGCCGACGCTCGTCGTCGCCGGGTCGCGCGGGGAGGTGCTGGTGCCGCTCGCCGAGGCCATCTGCCGGCTGGTCGACGTGGAGGCCAGGCGCATTGTGATCGATCCGCCGGAGGGGCTGATTGACTTGAACGCCTGACAGGTGACGGCCGGTGACGTGCGACATCATTACGATCTTTCCGCGGATGATCGAGGCGGCCTTGGTCGAGGGCGTCGTCGGCCGCGCCCGCGAGAAAGGTCAGCTGGACATCCGCGTGCGCGACCTTCGGGAATTCACCGGCGACCGCCACCGGACGGTGGACGACGTGCCGTACGGCGGCGGACCGGGCATGGTGATGAAGCCCGAGCCGTTCTACCGGGCGCTGCAGGCGGTGCGGGAGGAACGGGGGGAGCCCGACGCGGTGCTCCTGATGACGCCGCAGGGGCGGCCGTTTACCCAGCGGGAGGCGGGGCGCCTGAGCCGGATGGCGCGCCTGGTCGTCATCAGCGGGCGGTACGAGGGTGTCGACGAGCGCGTAGCGGAAGCGCTTGTGACCGACGAGCTGTCGATCGGCGACTATATTCTGACGGGCGGCGAGCTGCCGGCCCTGGTCGTCGTCGACGCGGTGATGCGGCTGGTGCCCGGGGTGGTGGGGGACGCGGCCTCGGTGGCGGAGGAGTCCTTCGCGCGGGGTCTGCTCGATCACCCGCAGTACACGCGCCCGGCCGACTGGCGCGGCCGGGCGGTGCCGGAGGTGCTGGTGTCAGGGCACCACGGCGAGATCGAACGGTGGCGGCGTCGCGAGCGCGTGCGCCGCACGCTCGAGCGACGGCCGGACCTCATCGCCGACGCGGCGCTGACCGCCGACGAGCGGCAGGAATTGGCCGCGCGCCACGCGCGCGAGGAGGAGTGAGACGAGATGAAGGCCATTGAAACGGTCGAGCGGCCGCACCGGACGGAGCGGCCGGCGATGCGATCTGGCGACACCGTGCGCGTCCACGTGAAGGTGCGCGAAGGGGACAAGGAACGCATCCAGGTGTTCGAGGGCACCGTCATCGGCATCCACCGCGGCGGGACGAACGCGACGTTTACCGTGCGCAAGGTGTCGTTCGGACAGGGTGTCGAGCGGATCTTTCCCCTCCATTCGCCGACCATCGATCACATCGACGTGATCCGCGGCGCCAAAGTGCGTCGGGCCAAGCTGTACTTCCTGCGCGACCTGAAGGGCAAGGCGGCGCGCATGAAGGAACAGAAGCGCACGGCCTAGCGACCCGAGCCCCGTTCCGGTCATGAGCCGCCCCAGAGCATCCCGCACTCTGGAGAACGCCGTGAGACGGATGGGGTACGTGCACGTCGCGGGTGTCGACGAAGTGGGTCGCGGCTGCCTGGCCGGACCCGTCGTCGCGGCCGCCGTCGTGCTTCGAGAAGACCGCTACGTGCCGGGCGTCGCCGACTCCAAGGTGCTGTCGGCCGAGGACCGGGACGGGCTCTACGACCCCATCCTGGCGGCGGCCGTGACGTGGGCGGTGGCCGTCGTCGATGCCGCGGAGATCGACCGGATCAACATCCACCGCGCGTCGCTGCAGGCGATGCGCCAGGCCGTGATGGCCCTCACGCCGCTGCCGGGCTTCGTGCTCGTGGACGGCTTTCGTATCCCCGGACTCGTGATCCCGCAGCGCAATGTCGTCGGGGGCGATCGCCGATCGACGGCCATCGCGGCGGCGTCCGTCGTCGCCAAGGTCACGCGCGATCGCCTGATGGCGCACCTCCACGATGTGGACCCGCGCTACGGGTTCGACCGGCACAAGGGCTACGCGACGCGCGAGCACCTGGACGCGGTGGGACGGTTCGGCTACTCCCAGGCGCACCGGCGGACGTTCCGGCCGCCGTCGTTGTTCGACCAACTGGCCGAAGGCTCCTCACAGGAGGGACGGGCGCCATCGGGTTCGTGACGCGGCTGCTCCTGGCGATCTATCTGGTCGAGGCGGGGCTGGTCCTGATGTTCTCGCCGTGGACGTCCTTCTGGGATCGCAACTACTTCGCTACGGTCTGGCCGGTATTGCGCGACTGGCTGTCGAGTACCGTCGTCCGCGTCTCGGTCACGCTCGTCGGATGCATCACGCTCGCGACCGGCGCCCGGGAGTTCACGGCGGCCATGGCCGTGCGGGCGCGGGCGCGGCGACCTGATTCGGAACGGCGCGCGCCGGACGCATGATCGCCCTGCCCACTCCATGCGTGTACCTCGTGACGGATCGGCACCGGCTGAGTCCGACGGCCCGAACCGTCGACGAGGAGATTCGCGCGCTGGAGGCCTTTCTCGATCAGGCCGTCGAGGCGGCGGCGGACGTGATTCAGATCCGCGAGCCCGACCTGGAGGCGCGCCGGCTGCGGGCACTCGCGGCGCGTGTCGGCGCGCGGGCGCGCGGGCGCTCGCGCGTTCTGGTCAACGACCGCGTTGACGTCGCTCTGGCCGCCGGTGTCGATGGCGTGCATCTGCGGGCCGACAGTGCCCCGACGGCCGACGCGCGCCGGCTGGGCCCGGCCGGCTGGATCGTCGGACGGTCCGTCCACGCGCCTGACGAGGCCGGCGGCGAGCTGGACGCGACCTACGTCCTGTTCGGTGCGGTGTTTCCCACGCGCTCGAAACCCGATCGACCGGCGGCCGGCCTCGATCGCCTGCGCGACGCCGTCGCCGCGAGCCACCGGCCCGTCCTGGCCATCGGCGGCATGACGCCGGAGCGGGCCGCCGCGGCGCGGGCGGTCGGCGCCGCCGGCGTGGCCGCCATCGGCGTGTTCCTGCCGCCGCGGCTCGCCCCCGGCGCGCTGGGGCCGGCCGACGCCGTGCGCGCGCTGCGGGCCGCCATGCAACCGCGGTAGACTGCCGCCGTGTCCGATCTGGGCGCCAGGCTGAAGCGCGCGCGGGAGGCACGAGGGCTGTCCCTGCAGGACATCGCGCTCACCACCAAGATCTCCGTCGTGGCGCTGGAGGCGCTCGAGCGCCACGACTACTCCCGACTGCCCGGCGGGATCTTCGGCCGAGCGTTCGTGCGTGCGTATGCGTCGGCGGTCGGCCTCGACGCCGAGCAGGCCGTGCAGGAGTTCCTGGAGGAGCGCGCCCGGCGCGAGCGCGAAGCCGAGAAAGTCGTCAGGCGTCCGGAAGTGACGGTCGACGATCGCCAGTTTCTCGATCGACAGATGCGGGCCATGCGCGTCATGCGCGGCGTCGTGGTCGCCGTCGCGGTCATCAGCGTCGGCGCCCTGGCGTACCAGTTGTGGGCCTGGTGGCCGCGGACGCCCGTCGGAGAGGCCGGCGAAGGGGCGTCCGACCGGCCGATGGACACGCCCGTCCAGACGCCGCCGGCGTCAGCCGACCGGGCGCGTCCCGCAGGGCCAGCGCCCGCTCCCGCACCGGTCGATCCGACGGAGCCCCCGCCGCGGACCGAGTCGACCGGATTGCCGATGGTGTTCGAGTTCGCCGCGACGTCGACGTGCTGGCTGCATCTCATCGCCGACGGCGTGGTGGTGTTCAATCGGGAACTCGCGACGGGCGAGCGGCATCGCGTGGAGGCGGCGCGCGAGCTGCGCATTCACGCCGGCTCGGCCGGCGAGCTCGAGTGGACCATCGACGGCCAGCCGGCGCGCGCGCTCGGCCAGCCGGGCGCGACGGCGCGGGCGACGGTCACGCGCCGGAACGTCAAGACCTACTTGCAGTTCCCGCTCCAGCCGCCGCCGGCTCGAGGCGGGGCGTCCTAGCGCCCGCGCCTCGGTCGGCCCCGCGCCCCCCATTCGGACCGCATCTGGGAGAGTCCGTCCATGTACACGGCGACCGCCTGGCGTTCTTCCTCGGAAGTGATCTGTTTCATGAGCTCGACGGCGCGCGCCAGATCGCGCTGGATCGTCGCCCTCGTGGTGCGGTAGTAGAGGTGCCTGATCTCGTCAGCGGGAACCATCGGTGACTACTGGCGTGTGAGCCTCAGGCCGTGCGTGTCGATCGTAAACGGCAAAATCGAGGCGCCCGCCGCCGAGAGCGCCGAGGCGACCCGCAGACGCCGATCGGGGTCGGTCAGGCAGACCACGCATCCGCCGCCGCCCGCCCCGCAGACCTTGCCGGCCGTCGCGCCGGCCGCCTGGGCGCGGGCGAGCAGCGCGTCGATGGCCGGCGTGGTCACGCCCGGAGCCAGGCGCTTTCGGTGGGCCCACTCGGCCGACAGGTGAAGGGCGGCGGCCGGCCAGTCGGCGCGCTCGAGCGCGTCGCGCACGCCCAGGGCCGCGTCGCGGATGCCGTCGAAGGCCGCGCGGACGACAGGGTCGCCGTTCAGCCGGCGCACCATCACGTCCCAGTTGTTGATCCCTGACTGCCGCGACGCGCCCGTGTAGGCGACGACGAGGCGCTGGTCGAGCTCGACGGGATCCACCGCCAGCGCCACGCGGCGCACGCCCGTCACGTCCAGTTCGACGGCCGACACGCCGCCGTAGAGCGCCGGGCGGTAGTCCTGCACGCCCGTCGGCACGCCGAGGACCTGCGCCTCGAGGTTCATGGCGATCGTGAGCAGCGGCTCGTCGGCCAGCGGGCGGCCCGTCCAGGCGGCGAGGGCCGCCGCGACGGCCACGTTCAGCGCCGAGGACCCCGCGATGCCCGCGCCGACCGGCGACTCGGATCGCGTGCGGACCTCGACGCCGCGCGCCCCGAAATGACGGACCAGGCGCGCGACGAGCGGCAGCGTGTCGACGCCGAGCGCGTCGGGGCCGGCGGCCTCGACGCTCTCGCCCGTGTCGTCCGAGACGATGGAGACGCGATAGTCGCGTCGTGATGTCAGCGTGCAGTGCGCGCGCAGGCTGATCGCGGCGTTGATGGTCTGGGCCCGATCGTGCAAGAGGTAGAGCGGCCAGATGTCGTACGTGCCGCCGGCGAGATCGATCCGCGCAGGCGCGGAAGAATCGATGCGCACGCGCGCATTATAATGGCCGGCGAATGTCGCGTCGGGAGCTGCGGCGTCACGCGGGCCGCCTGGCCGTCGTCGGGTTCACAGGATCCAGCGTGCCGGATGACCTGCGGCGTTTCGTGGCCGCCTTCGATCTGGGCGGCGTGATCTACTTCGCCAGAAACGTCGTCGAACCGCGACAGGTGGCCGAGCTGTCGCAGGAGGTCGCCTCGCTCGCGCGCGACTGGCCGCTCTGGGTGAGCGTCGATCAGGAGGGGGGGCGCGTGGCCCGCCTGAAGGCGCCGTTCACCGAGTGGCCCGCGGCCGTGACGCTCGGTCGCAGCGCCGACGAGCGGCTGGCCGAGCGATTTGCCGCGGCCCTGGCCGCCGAACTCAGCGCCGTCGGCATCAATCTCGACTATGCCCCCGTCCTCGACGTGCACACGAACCCCGAGAACCCCGTCATCGGCGACCGCGCGCTCGCCGACCGCGCCGAGATCGTGGCCAGCCTCGGCGCGGCGATCGTCCGCACGCTGCAGACGGCCGGCGTCGCGGCCTGCGGGAAGCACTTTCCCGGCCACGGCGACACGAGCGTCGACTCGCACGAAGCCGTGCCTCTCGTCCGGCACGATCGGCGTCGCCTGGACGCCGTGGAATTCGCGCCGTTTCGCCGCGCGATTGCGGAAGGTGTCGCCGCCATCATGACGGCGCACGTCGTTGCCGCAGCGCTCGATAACGAGCGCGTCGCGTCGCTCTCGCGCACCGTCGTGAGCGACGTGCTCAAAGGCTCGTTGGGGTTCGAGGGCGTGGTCATCTCGGACGACCTGGGCATGAAAGCCGTCAGCGCATCGCTGCCGTTAGCCGACGCCGCCGTGGCGGCCGTGGCGGCCGGGTGTGACGTCGTCCTGCTGTGTAACGACCGGCCCGATGACCAGGTTGCGGCGATCGAAACCCTGATTCGCGCGGTCGAAGCCGGCACCATCCCCGAGACGCGCATCGACGACGCCTTCGGCCGCCAGCGGCGGGTGAAGGAGCGATTCGCCGACTCGTTCCGGCGGCCGCCCGCCGACGCCCTGGACCTCGTAGGCTGCGCCCGGCACCAGGACGTCGCGCGCGAGATGGCGGCATGGCGGTGACGTCGGGCGATCGCACCGCGGCCGGCCTCTTGAAGTTCAGGCCGGTCCGGCCGGGCAGCCGCGTGGCACTCGTCGCCCCGGCCAGCCCCTTCGATCGAACCGAGTTCGAAGCCGGCGTCGCCGAGCTCCGGCGCCTCGGGCTGGAACCGGTCTGGGACGACAGCGTCTTCGCGCAGCAGACGCTGTCGGCCGGCCGCCCGCGCGTCCGCGCCGACGCGCTGCAGCGCGCGTTTGACGCGATGGACGCCGACGCCGTGATTGCCGTCCGCGGGGGGTACGGCAGCGTCGAGGTCCTGCCGCTCGTCGACGCGGATCGACTCCGCCGGTCCCGCACGGCGTTCGTCGGGTACAGCGACGTGACGACCGTCCACAGCTTCCTCGGCGCCAACGTCGGGCTGGCCTCCGTCCACGGCGCCATGATCGACGGCCGGCTGGCGAAGGGTCGATCGGCGTACGACCCCGTCACGTTCCTGCAGAGCCTGGGCGAGGAGCCGCTCGGGGAACTCGCGCCCGACGGCCTCGATACGCTCGGGCGGGGCGAAGCGGCCGGCGCGCTGGCCGGCGGCACCCTCACGCAGCTTCTGGCGTCGCTCGCGACGCCGTACGAGTTCCGCCCGCCCCCCGGCCACGTGCTGTTCGTGGACGAGGTCAACGAGCGCCCGTACCGGCTGCACCGGATGCTGACCCAGCTCCGACTGAGCGGCCGGCTGGCGGCAGCCGCCGCCGTTGTGTTCGGCCAGATGCCGGGCTGCGACGAGCCGGGCGGACGGCTGACGGCGCGCGAGGTGATTGCGGAAGTGATGGATGGGTTTCCGGGGCCGGTGCTCTTCGGCTTTCCTTCCGGGCACACGACCACGCCGCTCCTCAGCCTGCCGCTCGGCGTCGCCGCGCGCGTCGTCGCGCCGGCCGACGGCGCGCGCCCGCGCGTGATTCTGGAGGAGGCGGCAGCCTGGCCGTGAGCGATCGGATCCACTTCATTGGCATCTGCGGAACCGGGATGGCCACGCTCTCGGCCATGCTCAAGCACCGCGGCCACGCCGTGCAGGGATCGGATCACAACATCTATCCGCCGATGAGCGAGTTCCTGGCGCATGAGGGGATCCCCGTCCTCGCCGGGTACAACGCCGCGCACATCACCTCGAACCTGGACCGGGTCGTCGTCGGCAACGCCATCTCGCGCGGCAACGCGGAACTCGAGGAGGTTCTGGATCGCAAGATCCGCTTTCAGTCGCTGCCCGAGGCCATCCGGGACGAGTTTCTCTGGCAGGCGCGGTCCATTGTCATCGCCGGCACGCACGGCAAGACGACGACCGCCGCCCTGACAGGCTGGATCCTCACGGCCGGCCAGCGCGATCCCACGGTGCTTGTGGGGGGCATTGCCGCAAACTTCGAGGCGGGGTACCGGCTCGGCGCCGGCCGGGACTTCGTGATCGAGGGCGACGAGTACGACAGCGCGTTCTTCGACAAGACCCCGAAGTTCCTCAAATACCTGCCGGACATCGTCGTCGTTGGCAACCTCGAGTACGACCACGCGGACATCTACGCGGACATGGAGGCGCTCCGCACGGCCTTCCGGCGGCTGGTCGCTCTCGTGCCGAGCCGGGGTCGCCTGATCCTCGGCGCCGACAGCGCCGAGACGGCACGCCTCGGCCGCGACGCGCGATGCGACGTCGAGACGTTCGGCTTCGGGCCGGACGCCGACTGGCGGGCGTCCGACGTCCGGCCCGCCGCGTCGGGCGTCGTCTTCGAGCTGACCGCGCGCCGGGAGCCGATGGGACACGTGCGGCTTCCTTTGATGGGCGCCCACAACGTACTGAACGCGCTGGCCGCGCTGGCGGCGGCCGGCGCCGCCGGAATGACCGTGGGCGAGATGATGCCGGCCGTGGAGACGTTCCAGGGCGTGCGCCGCCGCCTCGAGTTCCGCGGCGTGGCCGCCGGCGTCTCGGTGTACGACGACTTCGCGCACCATCCGACGGCGATTCTCGAGACCCTGCGGGCCGTTCGCCAGGCGCGGCCGACAGGCCGTCTCTGGGCGATCTTCGAACCACGTTCGGCGACGTCCTGCCGGCGCGTCTTCCAGGACGACTTCGCCCGGGCGTTTGCCGAATCGGGCGCCGACGACATCATTCTCGCGTCGGTCTTTCGCACGACGCTGCCCGAGCCCGAGCGCCTGTCCGTGCCGGACGTCGTTCAGGCGCTGACTGCCGCCGGCCGGAGGGCCCGGCACATCGGCTCGGTGCCGGAGATCGTCGAGACCGTGGCTGGAGAGGCGAGGGCGGGGGATCTCGTGGTCATCATGTCCAACGGGGCTTTCGACGGCATCCACGACAAGCTCCTGGCCAGGCTTCGGGCGGCCGGCGGAGGCCGCTGACGTGGATCGCGTCGGTTTTGCGGCGCGCGTTCGGGCGATCGTGCCGCCGGAGGCCGTGCGCGACAACGCGCCCCTCGCGCCGCTGACGACGTTCCACGTGGGAGGACCCGCGGAGTGGCTGATCGACGTCGGCTCCGTCGACGCGCTCCGCGGCGTCATCAGCGCGGCGCGGCAGGCGGGCGTGCCGGTCACGGTTCTCGGGGGCGGGTCGAACGTCGTGGTGTCGGACGCGGGCGTGAAGGGGGCGGTGCTCCGGCTTCGACTCTCGGACCTGGCGCAGCCGCGGGCCGACCGTGTCCGGGCTGGCGCCGGCGTGACGGTGAACGGCCTGGTCCGCTGGACCGTCGGGCGCGGCCTGGCCGGGCTGGAAGCCTGGGCGGGCACACCCGGCACGGTCGGCGGCGCGGTGTTTGGCAACGCGCACTTCGCCGGACAGAATATCGGCGACCTGATGACCGAGGCTCTGCTTGTGACGCCCTCTGGCGAGGCAGTGACCGTGCCGCGCGCGTCGATGGAGTTCGCCTACGATACGAGTCGTTTGCGCCGGACGGGTGAGGTCCTGGCGTGGGCGGAGTTTGCCGTCAGTCCCGGCGAGCCCGAAGCCCTGCGCCGGCGTGCCCGCGAGTCGCTGGCCTACCGGAAAGGGACCCAGCCGCTCGCACAGCCGAGCGCCGGCTGCGTGTTTCAGAATCCCGACCCGGTGCGCGATCGGCTGCCGGACGGCATTCCGCCTTCGGCCGGCGCCTTGATCGACCGCGCCGGGTTGAAGGGGCTCAGGGTTGGCGGAGCGGCGATTTCGACGACGCACGCCAACTTCATCGTCAACGACGGGCGGGCGACGGCGCGGGACATCCGCGCGCTGGTCGAAACCGCGCGCCGGACGGTCCGGGAGCGCTTTGGCGTCGAACTCCTGGACGAGGTGGTCTTCCTCGGCGACTTCTGAATGGGGAGCGGTGTGTGATCATGGAATGGTTGGATCTAGCGGGCGGCGGGGCCGATGTCTGATCTGGTCATCCGCGGCGGGCGGCCGCTCTCGGGCCGCGTCGCGGTCGAGGGAAACAAGAACGCCGCGCTGCCGCTCCTTGCGGCCTGCCTGCTGACCGCCGAGACGTGCGAGCTGCGCAACGTGCCGCGCATCCGCGACGTCGAGGTGATGATCGCGCTCCTCCGGTCCCTTGGCGCCGAGGTCGAGGGGGACGGAACGACGACGCTTCGCGTCACCTGCCGGGACATCCGCTCGTCCGAGCCGGACCCGGCGCTCGTGGGCCGGCTCCGCGGGTCGGTCCTGCTGCTCGGCGCTCTGCTTGGCCGGACGGGGCGGGTCGGCCTGGCGCCGCCGGGCGGCGACTTTCCCGCGCGCCGGACCATCACGACGCACCTCCAGGCCCTGCTGGCGTTGGGCGCGCGCCTCGTGGACGATCCGGCCGCGCATCGGCTCGAGGCGCCCGGCGGCCTGGCCGGCACGTCAATGTACCTGCTCGAGGCGTCCGTGACGGGCACCGAAACGGCGCTCCTCGCGGCGGCCCGGGCCTCGGGCGTCACCGAGATCCGGCACGCGGCCTGCGAGCCGCACGTCGTCGAGCTCTGTCAGTTTCTCGCGGCCATGGGCGTTGGCGTGACCGGGATCGGCACGTCGGTCATCCGGGTGGACGCTCCGGCCATGTTACGCGGCGTGACGCACACGCTCGGCGGCGACTACATCGAGGCCGGGTCGTGGGGCGTCGTGGCGGCCATCACGGGCGGGGAAGTGGAGATTCTCGGGTGCGCCGCGCGCGACCTCGAGCCGACCGCCGCCGTCCTGGCCCTGATGGGTGTCAACATGGAGCTGGCGGACGGGCGCTTCCTGGTGAGGCCGTCCGCGCTCGTGGCGGCGCGCCGCATCACGACCGGGCTGTGGCCGGGGTTTCCGAGTGACATCGTGAGCCTCGTCACCGTGCTCGCGACGCAAGCGCGCGGCAGGACGCTCCTGCACGACTGGATGTACGAGCTCCGGCTCTTCGCGCTCGAGCAGCTCAGCGCGATGCGCGCCGACCTCTTCCTTTGCGATCCGCACCGGATCATCGTGACGGGGCCGACCAGACTCAAGGGCCGGCTGCTCGACAGCCGCGACATCCGATCCGGGATGGCGCTCATCGCCGCGGCGCTGGCGGCCGAGGGTGAGAGCCGGATCCTCGGCGTCGAAACCGTCGAGCGGGGCTACGGCAACCTCGTGGAGCGGCTGCGGGGGCTGGGCGCCGACGTCGAGCGCGTGGACGCCTGACTGGCGACGGCGGCTACTCGAACCTGAGCGCCTCGATCGGGTCCAGGCCCGCCGCTTTCCTGGCCGGGTAGAACCCGAAGAGGATCCCCACGGCAGACGAAAACGCGACGGCCGTCGCGACGGCGTCGGCCGGAATCACGGTGGGCGACTGCAGGTAGCCGCGGAGGAACTCGGCCACGCCGAAGCCGAGTCCGATGCCGGCCGACCCGCCGACGAGGCTGATGACCACGGCCTCGATCAGGAACTGCATCAGCACGTCCGATCCGCGGGCGCCGATGGCGAGGCGCAGGCCAATTTCGCGCGTGCGCTCCGTGACCGAGACCAGCATGATGTTCATGATGCCGATCCCGCCCACGACCAGCGACACACCCGCGATGCCGGCCAGGAGCGACGTCATCGTCTGCGTCGCCGCCGTGCGCGTCGCGATCAGATCGTCCTGCGTCTGCACGCGAAAGTCGTCGTCGGCGCCCGGCTCGATCTTGTGCTGGGCGCGCATGGCCTCCGTGACGGCCGCCGCCGCAGCGGGCACCTCGGCGGCCGTCCGGGCGGAGGCCATGATGTACTGCAGCGATTCGGTGCCCTGGATCCGGCGCATCACCGTCGTGTAGGGCGCGAAGATCTGATCGTCCTGGTTCTGCCCCGAGGACGAGGCGCCTTTCGGCGTCATGACGCCGAGGACCTTGAACACCTGGTTGCGGATGCGGATGTCGGTGCCGGTCGGGTCCACGTCCTCGCCGAAGAGATTGGTGGCGACGTTCACGCCGAGCGTGCAGACCTTGGCCGTGCTCGCGACATCGACGTCCGAGAAGAACGCGCCGTACTTCATGGGCCACGACTTGACGTACGTGAAATCCACGTTCACGCCGACGATGTTCGTCTGCCAGTTCTGGTTGCCGACGATGACCTGCTGGCGCGTCTGCAGGCCCTCGGAGACGTAGCTCACCTCGGGCACGAGGCGCAGGGCCGCGGCGTCGGCCGGCACGAGCCGGCTCGACGTCCCGGCGCCCTGCTTGACGCCGCCCATCTGGGCGGCGCCAGGGAAGACCGTGATCATGTTCGTGCCGGCGCCGCGGATCTGATCCTCGATGGCCGCCTGCGCGCCCGACCCGAGCGCCACCATCGAGATCACCGCGGCGACGCCAATGATCATGCCGAGCATCGTGAGGGCCGTACGGAGCTTGTTCCGGGCGAGCGCCTTCAGGGCCACCCGGATCGTCATGAGGACGGACACGGCGGGCTAATTCTTGATCACTTTCGGCGGAGGCGGGACGAGCGGCGCCACGGGCAGCAGGCCGTGTGGCAGGCCGGTTGTCACGGGGAAGCTCGGGCCGGGCGCCGGCGCGCCGCCGCCACCGCCGCCGCCGCGCGGCGGCGCGGGCACGCCGCCCGTGCCGCCCTCGAGCGTGGAGCCGTCGCGCGGCACGCGGAAGGGTCGCAGGTCCTCCTCGGTGACGGTCAGGCCGCGCACGATGTGCGGCGTAATCAGAATGACGACGTCGGTCTGCTCGACCTCGCGGCGGGTGCGGGCGAACAGGTTGCCGAGAATCGGAATGTCGCCCAAGCCTGGTACCGCCTCGCGCACGGTCCGTTCGTCGTCGCGGATGAGACCGGCGAGAATGGTCGTCTCGCCGTCCCGCAGCCGGATGGTGGTCGTCACGTTGCGCTTGCCGAACGTGGGACCGTCCACGGTCGAGCCGGCGATGCTGCTGAGCTCGATGTCCAGGCCCAGCGTGACTTCGTCGCTCGGGTGCGTGCGGGGCGTAATGGTGATGTTGACGCCGATCGTCCGGTACTCGTAGGAGGTCTGCGGCTGGATGTTGACGCCACCCTGCGTGATGGGGGCGATCACGGTCCGGCGGATGGGCACGTCCTGGCCGAATTTCGCCACCGCCGGCGTGCCGTCGACCATGCGGATGTGCGGGTTGGCGAGCGTGCGCGTCCGCACATCGGTCTTCAGCAGCCGGTAATAGAGCGCCGGGATGTTGGTCGTGAGGATGTCCGCGGCGCCGAGCGTCTGCAGGTCGCGGAGCGACAGGCCTTCGCGGTTGATGTCCACCTGGCCGTCGAAGCCCGGCGACCCCGGCGAGGCGATCTGCAGGCTGTACTCGCGCAGCTTGGATCGATCCACTTCCAGCACTTCCACGTCCACGACGCCCTCCGGGCGGGCCTTGTCGAAGGCTGCCAGGAGACGGGCCGCCGCGCGGTAGCGCTCGGGCGTATCCCGCACCGTGATGACGTTCAGGCCCTTGACCGGCGCGATGCTCCGCATGTCGGCGACGGTCCGCAACGCGTCGATCGTCTCCTGCATGTCGGCGTTCTGCACCACCAGGAGGCCGAGGACATCGTCGGTGTACTCGCGCCGTTTCGTGGCATTGTCGGGCGCGACCGTGATGGTGTTCGGCGCGGTGACCACGGCAAAGCTGCCCGTCGCGCGGCCCACGGCTTCCAGCGCCTGGGCGAGCGTCATGCCCGAGAGCAGAGCGGGCTGCGCCGGCACGTCCTGGAACTCCGGATCGAAGACGACGCTCAGGTTGGCGAGGCGGGCAAGCATCTGGTAGAGCACGCGGCTGGACGAGCCGGCCCCCGTGACAATCTCCGCCGGCAGCTTCACGTCCGGGAGTTCCGTGCCAGCCGGCGCAAGCTCGCGCGCGCGGGAGAGCAGCGCCTCGAGCGGCGTCGGTCCGGTCGCCGGAGCGCTTCGTTCGGCCCGGAGCGCGGCACGGGCGGCGCGCAGCTCCTGCTCCGCGTCGGTGCTGGCTGGATTCAGCTCCACGGCCAGCTGCAGCTCCACGACGGCGTCCGCCGTGCGGCCGCGAGCGAGGAGCCGCCGGCCCTGAAGCAGATGCGCCTCCGAGCCACGCAGTTTGGCCCGTTCGAGGCCCTGGAGCGCCTCGACGTTGTTCGGATGCGTGCGCAGGACTTTCATGTAGCTGGCAATCGCCAGGTCGTAGTCGCGCAGCTCGTCGGCGGTCTTCGCCTGCCGCAGCGCGTGCGCGGCGCAGCCTGCCGCCACGACCGCAGTGGCGACCACGAGAGCCGCGCGACGACGCGCCCCAGGGATCAGTGCCATCAGCGGATCTCCGTGCCCTTCGGAAAGCGGAACACGAACTCGGTGTCCCGCAGGCCTCGATTCGTCTGGAATCTGGTGAACTGGAAGGTCTGCGTGCCCAGATCGTCCGCGATCGCCATGCCCGTGAGCGCCAGCGTGTCGCGGCGCACGGCGAGGACGAGCCACGTGTAGTCGTCCTGGCGCGTCCGCGGCGTCAAGCGGAGCCGCCACTCGCCCGGGGGCTGCTCCGGCGGCAGCGAGGCCTCGAAATCGCGCGTGAGGTCGCCCTTACCGGCCAGGAAGAGCAGGGCCAGCGGCGCGTCGCCGGCTTCGGGCAGCGGGTTGGTCAGGCCCCACTTGTCCTCCGGAAAGTGCGCGTAGTACCGCGCGCCGTCGGCCACGAACTCCTTGCGCGTCGGTGTGCGGTACGTCCACCGCATGCGGTTCGGCTTCTTGACCTTCAGGTCGCCGCGCTCGACCGAGGTTTGCGGCTGGAGTTCGTAGCGGTACGACACCGTGAAGTCGGCCGTGAAGTCCGCCACCGAGTTGTAGTGGGTCTGAATCCGCCGGGCCAGATCGGCCGCCGACGGCGCCTGGGCCCCGCCGTGCGACTGCAGGCCGATGCCGGTGGCCAGGGCCACCAGGAGTGGAGCCAGCCCACGCATACCCCATACTATCGGGCAATCGGGTTAGGGGTTATTGGGTTATTGAGAGGGGTTGGGGCGCCCGGCAGGGGGTGCCCGCGGCGGAAACCGGGCGAAATGGCCGGGGAGGACGAGCGTGAACCGGGATGAGGCGAATGCAGTGTTGGCCCTGAAGAATGCCTGGAACGGCGCCATTCGGGCTTCGGATCGCCTGCGCGAGCTCCAGCCGGCCGTCGCCGCCCTGCCTGACGATACCGCGCCCAAAGACCTGGACTTTGAGACCTACCATCGCGCCTCGATGGCTCAGGCGAACGCCGCGATGGCGCTGCGCGGGCTACTCGAGGAACTGCAGGGGCGGGTGAAGAAATGAGGCGGAGAAGCCGCGCGGGAGCGGGGCGACGGTCTGCGGCGGTGCTCTGTGCCGCCGTGTTGATCCTCAGCACGGCCGAGGGGCGCTCGCCGAGCTACGTTCACGAGTCGACGGTGCAGCTCGGGACGGAAACGGCCGCAGCGGTCGCCTTCGATCCGGGCGCCAATCGAATCTGGGTTGGCACCCGGCGAGGGTTGCTGTCGATTGACCTCGATCGGCCGCGGACGGCAACCCCGTTCGGTCGGACGCCGGTCGCGGGTGCCCTGGCGTTCGCGCCCGAGCTCAACCGGCTGTTCGTGCAGCTCGATGGCGATCGGCTGGCCTATGTGGACGTGCGTGCGTCCTCCGAACCCGTGTCGGTCGGCCACGTCCCGAGATCGGCTGAGATGGTCTACGAGCCGCTGCGGCGGGAGCTGTACGTCTTCACCCGGACGGCCTCCGTCGCCGTGTTTGACGCCCGTTCGGGTGAGCGCGCCGCGACGATTGAGCTGCCGGGCGGGCCGGCCCGGACGCCTGTCGCGATTCCCGGACGCGTCTTCTTCACCGTGGCGCGGCGGGATGGCCTTTTCTCGCTGGACTCGACGACTCGACGCATCGACCGTTTCCCCGTGGCGCACGACGGCACGCCCGTCGCGATTGCCGTCGACACCGATCTCGGTCAGCTCTTCCTCGCCTACGGGCGCGAGGTCGTGGCAGCCGACGCGCGATCCGGCACGCTCATCGGGCGCGCGCCCACGGCGCCCATTCGGGCGATGGTCTATGACCCCGCCGCCCGCCTCCTCGTGGCGACGAGCGACGGGCCGCACGGCCCCCGTCTGGATCTGTATCGACTTGAGCCGGGTGGCCTGGTGCACTCTGATCGCGTCGCGTGGGTCGGGCCCGGCCTGCACAGGCTGGAGGCGACGAGAAACGGGTTTGTGCAGTGGGGGAGCGCACCCTGGCTCAGCGACGAACCCGAGACGTACAAGACGTCGCTCCTTCTCTGGAAAGCGCGATCGCACTAGCTGGCGCAGGCGCCCGCGGCGCCAGCTCGCCATTACCCAACTGCCGCATGGCCCCATTGCCGCACTGCCGCACTGCCTCATTGCCGCATTGCCGCATTGCAAGGATCGCCGAATTGGTGGACGGCAGGAGGCTCGAACTCCCGACCTCCGCGTTGCGAACGCGGCGCTCTCCCAGCTGAGCTAGCCGCCCACTCGAAGCTCACGTGCGTCGATGGCACACGCGAGCTGTCGCGCGTGACTGAAGACTCACAAGTCTAGCACGCCGGCGGCGGATGCTAGACTGACCGCAGGCATGCCTCCCGCCGTCAAACGCATCGGCGTCCTCACGGGCGGCGGCGATGCGCCCGGCCTGAACGCTGTCATCCGCGCCGTCGTGAAATCCGCGACCAACGCCGGTATCGAGTGCATCGGCCTGGAGGACAGCTTCGACGGTCTCGTCTACCCGGAGCGGTCGCGCCTCCTGAGCCTGCGCGACGTCACGGGGATTCTTCGCCTGGGCGGCACGATCCTCGGCACGACCAATCGCGGCAATCCGTTCGACTACCCCGTGAACGCGGGTACGGGCTCGACCGACTACTCCAAGCGCTGCCTGGACAACGCGCGAGCCCTGAAGCTCGACGCCATCGTCGTCATCGGCGGCGACGGGACCCTTTCAATCGCCCATGAGTTCCACCGGCGCGGGCTTCGCGTGGTCGGCGTGCCCAAGACCATCGACAACGACATCGTCGAGACCACGATGACGTTCGGGTTCGACTCCGCGGTCGCGTTCGCGACCGACGCGATCGACCGCCTGCACACCACCGCGGAGGCGCACAAGCGCGTCATGGTCGTCGAGGTCATGGGCCGGTACGCGGGGTGGATTGCGCTCTATGCCGGCATCGCCGGCGGCGCCGACATCGTGCTGATTCCGGAGATTCCGTTCGACCTCGAGCGCGTCGCGGCGCACGTCATGGACCGGGATCGGTGGGGCGCGCGCTTCAGCATTGTCGTGGTCGCCGAAGGCGCGCACGCGGCCGGCGAGGCCAGGTCGGTCGTGACGACGGCCAAGGACCGCGTCGAGCGGCTCGGCGGCATCGGCCAGCGCGTCGCGGCCGGCATCGAAAAGCTGACCGGCAAGGAAACCCGCTTTGTCGTGCTCGGGCACCTGCAGCGCGGCGGGTCGCCGTCGAGCTACGACCGCATGCTCGCGACGCGCTTCGGCAGCTTCGCCGTGGACTTGATCCTGCGCGGCCAGTTCGGCGTCATGGTGGCGCTCCGCTCGCCGGACATCGTCGCTGTGCCGCTCGAACGCGTTGTCGGGCGCCAGCGGACCGTGCCGCAGGTGAGCGACGTGATTCAGACGGCGCGGAACGTCGGCATCAGCTTCGGCGACCGGGTCTAGGCCGGGTCGCCAACCGCTGATGTCCAGACGTCGAGGTACGACCGCGGCTCCGAGCCGCCGAGCGCCACCATCAGCAGGAGCCGCGCCTTGGCGCCCGAGAGGTCGCCGGCGAGCAGGGCGCCGGCGCGGACGAGGTCGAGCCCGCCGCCCGGGTACGCGTACCGCGGTCGCACACGGCCCGCCACGCAGCGCGACGAGATCGTCACGATCACGCCCGACCGGATGACGTCCCGAATGGCGGGTACGATCGCCGGCGGCACGTTGCCGCGGCCGAACGCGACGATCGCCAGTCCCCGTGTGCCGTCGGCCACCGCGGCACGCACGACCCGGTCGGACATGCCGGTATAGGCCTGCACGAGCTCGACACGCGTGTCGATCCTCGGCACGCGCAGCCCCGCTCCGGCGGCTGGATCGCGCCAGGCGGATCTTGCCTGAGAGGCCCGCCGGTACAGGACGACGCCGGCATCGACGACGCCGACGGGCCCGAATTCGGGCGTGGCAAAGGCGCCGGCCGACTCGGTGTGGACTTTGCGGGCCTCACGGGCCGGCAGGACCTGCTCGTCCATGACAACGAGGACGCCGCGGCTCCGCGAGGCCGGTGCCGCGGCCACGCGGACGGCGGCCAGCAGGTTAGCCGGTCCGTCCCAGCTCGCGTCAGACACGGTGCGCATGGCGCCAACCAGGACGACCGGCTTGTCCGAGGTGAGGACCAGGTCGAGCAGGTACGCGGTTTCTTCGATCGTGTCCGTGCCGTGGGTGATGACGAGCCCGTCGATGTCCGGGCGCTCCAGCCACGCGGCCGCCCGTCGCGCGAGGCGCCACATCTCGTCCGGCGTCACGTGGGGGCCGGGCAGGCGCGCGTAGTCTTCGACCTCGACGTCCGCCACGGCGGCGAGATCCGGCACTTGCGCGAGGATCTCGGCGGCGCCGAGGGCCGGCACCGCGGCGCCGGCCGCCGGATCGAACTTCATCGAAATCGTGCCGCCGGTGAAGAGGATGCCGATCATCCGAGCACGTCGAGGTACTTCAACGCCCCGCCCGTGTTGAACAGCACGACGGTGTCGTCTGGCCGGATCCGCTCGCGGGCGACGAGGATGCGCAGCGCCTCGAGCGCCGCGCCGCCTTCCGGCGCGGCGCTGATGCCCTCGAGCCGCCCGAGCTCCTTCATGCCGGCCACCATTTCGTCATCGCCCACGGCCACGGCCGTGCCGCCGCTCTCCCGGACGGCGCGGAGCACGAGGAAGTCGCCGATGGCGCGCGGCACCCGCAGGCCGTCGGCGATCGTGCGGGCGTTCTCCCAGGTTCCGGCCTTCTCGGCGCCGGCGTCGAACGCGCGCACGATGGGCGCACAGCCGGCGGCCTGCACTGAGACCATGCGCGGCCGGCGGCCGGCGTCGATCCAGCCGAGCGTCGCCATTTCGGCGAACGCCTTCCACAGGCCGACCATGCCCGTGCCGCCGCCCGTCGGGTACACGATCCAGTCGGGCAGCGTCCAGCCGAGCTGCTCCGCCAGCTCGTAGCCCATGGTCTTCTTGCCTTCGATCCGGTAGGGCTCCTTGAGCGTGGACACGTCGTACCAGCCGAGCGGCCCGCCGCGTTCGGCGGCCACGCGGCCCGCGTCGGTGATCAGGCCGTCGACCAGCTCGACCTCGGCGCCGTAGAGCTCGCATTCGCGGATGAACGGCGCCTTCACGTCGCGCGGCATGAAGACGCGCGCGCCAAGACCCGCGCGGGCGGCATAGGCGGCCAGCGCGTTGCCGGCGTTGCCCGCCGTCGGGATGGACAGCACGGTCGCGCCGAGGTAGAAGGCTCGGGTCACGGCGGCCGAGAGGCCCCGGGCCTTGAATGAGTTGGTGGGATTGGGCGATTCGTCCTTGACGAACAGCCGGTGGAGACCGAGCGTGCGGCCGAGACGCGCCGCATGAATCAACGGCGTCCAGCCTTCGCCGAGCGAGATGGGCGACTCGAGCGTCCCCGCCCGATCGAGAAGGGGCAGCACCTCGCGATATCGCCACATGGAAGGCTCGCGGTCGGCCAGGGTTGACCGGGACCACTGCCGGGCGGCCTCGAGGTCGTACCGGGCGACGAGCGGCGCGCCGCACGCGCAGAGATGGTGGGGCTGCCGGGGGTCCCGCGGCGGCGCCCCGCAGGGCACCGAGCATTCCACGTGCGTGAAGAACGAGGCCATCGGCCCGCCGGGCGCCTACTTCCCGAGCAGCTCCTGATCCTTCTTCTTCTGCAGGTCGTCGATGATCGCGACGTGCTGGTCGGTGATCTTCTGCACCTCGTCGAGCGCCCGCCGCTCGTCGTCTTCCGAGATCTTGTGGTCCTTGAGCAGGCGCTTGAGGCGATCGTTGGCGTCGCGGCGCACCTGGCGGATGGCGTTGCGCCCGTCCTCGGCATACTTGTGCACCAGCCGCGACAGCTCCTTGCGCCGCTCCTCCGTCAACGGCGGAATCGGAATACGGAGTACCTTGCCGTCCGAGGCCGGGTTGAGGCCCAGGTTGCTCTTCTGAATGGCCTTCTCGATCGCGCCAAGGAGCGACGGGTCGAACGGCTGCGCGACGATGAGCGTGGGCTCCGGCACGGAGAGGGACGCCACCTGCACGATAGGCATCGACGTGCCGTAGGCCTCGACGTGCACCGGATCGAGCAGCGACACGGTCGCGCGCCCGCTGCGCAGGCCCGCCAGCTCCTTGCGCAGGTGTTCGACCGCGCCGTCCATCCGCTTCTTGACTTCCGTGCTCAGGCCCTTCAGGTCGCTCGCGTCCATGTCGTCCCGCGCCTCCTATCCCGCCACTTGCGCCGCGCTCACCACGGTGCCCACGGCTTCGCCGACGACGACGCGGCGCAGGTTGCCGGGCTGCCGCAGGTTGAAGACGACGATCGGCAGCCGGTTGTCCATGCAGAGCGTCACCGCCGTGGCGTCCATGACCTTCAAGCCGCGCTCCAGGAACTCCAGGTACGAGATCGCGTCGTAGCGCGTCGCTGTGGGATGGACCATCGGGTCGGCCGAGTAGATCCCGTCCACCTTGGTGCCCTTGAGGATGACCTCGGCCCGGATCTCCATGGCGCGGAGCGCGGCGGCCGTATCGGTCGTGAAGTAGGGGTTGCCCGTGCCCGCCGCGAACACGACGACACGGCCTTTCTCGAGGTGCCGGACCGCGCGTCGTCGGATGAACGGCTCCGCCACGGCGCGCATTTCGATGGCGGTCACGACGCGCGTCAGCACGCCGAGCTGTTCGAGCGCATCCTGCAGGGCGAGCGCGTTGATGACGGTCGCCAGCATACCCATGTAGTCGGCCGTCGAACGCTCCATCCCGCGGGCGCTGGCAGCCAGGCCCCGAAACAGATTGCCGCCGCCGATGACGACGGCCGTCTGGACGCCGAGCTGCTGGATTTCGCCGATTTCCTGCGCCACCTGCGTCGCCGTGGCCGGGTCGATCCCGAACGGCTGGTCGCCCATCAGGGCCTCGCCCGACAGCTTGAGGAGGACGCGGGAATACCGAGGCGGGACGGACACCAGACGGGATTATAGAACCGCTATTGAGCTTCGCCGACCTTGAATCTCACGAACCGCGCGACGGCGATGTTCTCGCCGAGCTTGGCGATCGCGGCCTGCACCATCTGACCCACCGTCGTCTTGGGATCGCGAATGGACGGCTGGTCGACGAGACACACCTGCTCGTAGAAGCTCGCGAGCTTGCCCTCGACGATCTTCTCGATCACGTGCGGTGGCTTGCCACTGCCGTCCATCTGGGCGCGGTAGATGGCGCGTTCCCGGTCGAGGATGTCGGCCGGAACGTCCTCGCGCCGGACGTACTGCGGGCTGGCCGCGGCCACCTGAAGCGCCACCTCCTTGACGAGCGTCTGGAAGTCGTCGGTCCGAGCCACAAAGTCCGACTCGCAGGTGAGCTCGACGAGGACGCCGATTCTGCCGCCGAGGTGGATGTACGAGCCGATGAGCCCCTCGGCCGTCGCCCGGCCGGACTTCCTGGCGGCCTGGGCGAGCCCGCGCTTGCGCAGGATGGTCGTGGCCTCCTCGAGGTCCCCGTTGGCGGCCTGGAGGGCGGCCTTGCACTCCATCATGCCCGCGCCCGTGCGGTCGCGGAGCTTCTTCACGAGTTCTGCCGGTATCGGTGCTGACATGAACGGTATGCCCTGGCGACCGTGCGCGGACGGCGCTCGAGGGTCTCTGGCTAGACGGTCGTCGGCGCGGCCGTTGCCGACCGGCTCCGGCCCACCGGTTCGGCCGGCGGGGCGGCCGCCTCTGCCAGGCCGCGGCCGGCGAGCACCGCGTCGGCCATGCCGGCCGAAAAGAGTCGAATCGACCGCAGCGCGTCGTCGTTGCCGGGAATCACGTAGTCGACTTCGTCGGGGTCGCAGTTCGTGTCGACTACGCCCACGACCGGGATCTTGAGCTTCCGGGCCTCGTCCACCGCGATCTGCTCGTGCTTGGTGTCGACGACGAACACGGCGTCGGGCAGGCGGGACATGCCGCGGATGCCGTCCAGGTTCTTGGCGAGCTTGCGGCGTTCCTTTTCGAGCCGGGCGATTTCCTTCTTGGACAGCGTCTCGTAGCGGCCGTCGGCCGTCATGGCCTCGAGGTCGCGCAGCCGCGCGAGGCTGCGCTGAATCGTGGTGAAATTCGTCAAGAGTCCGCCAAGCCAGCGCTGGTTGACGAAGAACATGCCGCAGCGCTGTGCTTCCTCGGCGATGGCGTCCTGGGCCTGACGCTTCGTGCCGACGAACAGCACGGTGCCGCCCTGGCCGGCCAGGTTGGCCACGAAGTCGGCCGCCTCCTTGTACAGGCGGGCCGTCCGGCCGAGGTCGATGATGTAGATGCCGTTGCGCTCGCCGAAGATGTACGGCTTCATCTTCGGGTTCCACCGCTTCGTCTGGTGGCCGAAGTGAACGCCGGCCTCCAGCAAGTCCTTCATGGCGATCTCAATCAAGCTCGGCGCTCCTCCTTTATGAGTGCGCAGCCCTGGCCCGGCCAACGGCCGCGGCCCCGCACCGTCTCAACGGGGTCTGGCCCGGCCTACGCCAGGCGGGGCCCCGCACCCGTCTCAACGGGGTCTGGCCCGGCTTACGCCAGGCGGGGCCCCGCACCCGTCTCAACGGGGTCTGGCCCGGCTTACGCCAGGCGGGGCCAGACCCCACTACTAACGCTTACTGAACTGGAAGCGCTTACGCGCGCCCGCCATCCCGTACTTCTTCCGTTCCTTGGCGCGCGGATCGCGCGTCAGGAGACCGGCCTTGCGCAGCCCCGGCCGGAACTCGGCGTCCACGCCGACCAGCGCCCGGGCGATGCCCAGCCGGAGCGCGCCCGCCTGCCCGGCCACGCCGCCGCCCGACGTCGTGGCCACGACATCGAAGCGGTCGCCAGCTTCAGTCACGACGAGGGGCTGACGAATGACGAGGCGGAGCGACTCGGTGGGGAAGCTGGCTTCAAGCGGCCGGTGGTTCACGGTGATCGAACCCGTGCCGGGTCTGAGAAACACACGCGCCGTCGACGTCTTGCGCCGGCCCGTGCCGTAGTACTCGGTCGTCGCCACGTTCATGCCACCTCGAGCTTCGCCGGTTTCTGGGCGGCATGCGGATGGTCCGCCGCCGCGTACACCTTCAACTTGCGGTACATGGCCCGGCCGAGCTTCGTCTTCGGCAGCATGCCGCTCACCGCATCCTCGACCAGCCGCACGGGATGCCGGGCCCGGACGATCCGGGCGCGCTCTTCGCGCAGGCCGCCCTCGTAGCCACTGTGCGCCCGGTAGATCTTCTGATCTTCCTTCCGCCCCGTCAGGCGGACGCGAGCGGCATTGATGATGATCACGTGGTCGCCCTGATCCAGATAGGGCACCCAGGCGGGCTTGTGCTTGCCCTGCAGGAGGCGTGCGGCCCGGGAGGCAACCCGCCCGAGAACCTGGCCGTCGGCGTCGATGACATGCCACTGCCGGTCCCGCGCCAAGGCGGACGGCGTAATCCGACCCATGCCTTCCCTTCAGCCGTAACTCGCAAACGGCAAACCGAAATCATAGGTTTCGGTGGAAAAAATGTCAATCTTCGGGCCCCTGGCGACGTTGCAACCGTTGCAAGGACAAGCGTTGTATCGCCACTTACAGTTCCGTAACCCCTCCTCACGCGAGCCCGGTTTTCCCTGTGTTGATCGGCCCTAAACCCGCGGCGAATCCGGATCCTCCGACCCTCGGCGCGACTGACGAATCTTGGCATCAGCCTTGCCCTACACCTCGGTCGCCATGCAGCTTGGGTCCTTGTTCCGTCAACCGACCGTGGGTCTCGACATCGGGTCGAGCGCGGTCAAAGCCGTAGCGCTGCGTCAGGGCCGTGGCGGCTGGTCGCTCATCGCGGCCGGCGAAGCGCCTCTGCCTGCCGGCAGCGTCCACGACGGCTCGATCGCCGAGCCGGCGGCCGTCAGCGAGACGGTCAGTCAACTTCTTGACTCGATGCGCTTGCGTCGGGCCAAGGTGGCCAGCGCGCTCTCGGGTCACGCCATCATCGTCAAGCGGCTGTCGCTGCCGGCGATGACCGAGGCCGAACTGGGCGACGCGATTCCCTGGGAAGCCGAACAGTACATTCCCTTCGATCTCAGTGAAGTGCAGCTCGACTACCAGGTGGTGAGCTCCGGCGGCGACGCGTCCAAGACGGGGCTCGACGTGCTGCTCGTGGCGGCCAAGAAGGACCGCATCGACGATCGCGCCGGCGTGATTGTCCAGACGGGCCGGCGGCCGGTCGTGCTCGACATCGAGGCGTTCGCGCTGGCCAACGCCTATCAGATGAACTACCCGGAGCGGACCGACCCGCTCGCGGCCCTGATTCACATCGGGCGCGGCGTGACGATCGTGTGCCTGCTCGAACGCGGCGAGCCCATCTTCACGCGCGACATCTCGATTGGCGGCCACGTGCACGTCGACGCGCTGCGGCGCGACCTGGGCTCGGTCGAGCTCGACGAGACGGCGGCCAACCGGATCCTCCACGGTGAGTTCCCGAAGGACATCAACCCCGAGCAGGTGGCCGGGGTGCTGCGCGAGGCCAGCGCCCAGCTCGTGCTCGAGGTGCGCAAGACGATCGACTTCTATCGCGCGACGGCGCCGGTCGAGAAGCTCAGCCGCGTCGTGCTCTCCGGGGGCGCCTGGCAGGCCGTCGGGCTGGTGGACCTCCTGGCGAGCGAGTTCGGGGCGCCCGTTGACGTGTTCGATCCGTTCCGGCGGATCAGCCGGCCGGCCCGGGCGATTGGAGCGGACCTGGCCGGACCGGCCTACGCCGTGGCGGTGGGGCTGGCAATGCGGCACGAGGGGGACCGATGATTCGCGTCAATCTTCTTACGACGGGCCCCGGCGCCGCGCCGCCGCGCGAGTGGGTCCCGCGCGAGCACCGGCAGGCCCTGCTCGGCCTCGGCATGCTGCTCGTGACGGCGCTGGGTGTCGGCGGCTGGTGGTGGTACCTCAAGCAGCAGTCCGCGCAGGCGGAGATTCGGATTGCCGAAGGGGACGCCAAGCTCGAACAGCTCAAGGACGCCGTGAAACTGCTGGAACAGGCGACGAGCCGCAAGGCCGAGCTGGCCGAGCGGCTGGCGCTCATCGACCGCCTCCGCGCCGCCAAGCGGGCGCCGATCACGCTGCTCGAGACGATCAGCCGCAGCGTGCCGGAGGGCCTGTGGCTCATCGAGATCAAGCAGACGGGATCGATGGTCCAGATCGACGGTCGGGCGATCTCGCTGACCTCGGTGACCGACTTCGCGCTCGGGCTGCAGAGCTCGGGCATGTTCAAGATGCCGGTCGAAATTCTGACGACGACGACCGAGGTCATTGAAGAGACGGACGTCATCAAGTTCTCGGTTCGGGCCGACGCGGCCGTCGCGCCGCCGCCGACCACGGTCGTGAACACGTCGCCGGCCGGGCGGCCAGGAGTCTAGCGTCATGGCGAAGAGCTTTCACGAACTGAGTCCGCGCGCCCAGCTCATCATCTTCGTGTTCCTCTGCGCGATCACCGTGGTGGGCGCCTGGCAGGTGCTGATCGGGCCGGAGCGCGCGGAACTCGAGACGCGCCGGGCGCGACTGACCAAGGTCGAGGCCGAGGTGGCCCGCGTCCAGGCCATCACCAACAAGCTGCCGCAGTATCAACGCGAAGTGAAGGCGCTCGAGGTCGCCCTGCGCGAGACGATGGCCGTGATTCCCGACGAGCGCGACCCGCAGGACGTCCTGCGCAACCTGCACGAGCTGGCCAGCGAATCGACACTCGACATCGCCACGTTTACGCCGAAGACGGTGGTGGCGAAGACCCAGTATTCGGAGTGGCCGCTGCAGCTCGGCATCGAGGGCACCTATCACGACCTCGGGCGGTTCTTCGCCCGGGTGGCGGCGATGGCGCGCCTCATGTCGGTCTCCGACATCAGCATCAAGACCCTCGCTCGCCCTAACGCGCGCGGCACGATTGCCGTGACATGCCTGGCGACGACCTTTGTGTTCAAGAAAGACCTCGATCCTGCTCTGACGACTCCGGGAGGCCGGCCGTGAAGATCCGAGTCCTCGTCCTGACGCTTGCCACGACCATCGCGGCGCCGGCGCTGGCCCAGATTCCGGTGGGCACGCGCGTGGGCGACGCTACACCCCTGCCGACGGGCTACGACAGCGGCGGCCGGCGCGATCCGTTCACCAGCCTGATCGCGCCCAAGCGCCCGGGGCCCGGCCAGCTCCTGAGCCGGCTCATGACCGGCTTGAAGTCGTTCAATCTGGCTGACGTGACCGTCACCGGCGTCGTGCGGCACGGCACGGTCTGGAGCGCGATTCTCCAGAACGCCGACAAGCAGTCCTACGTCGCGCACGTCAAGGACCAGTTGGCCGACGCGACCATCAAGAGCATTGACTCGCAGGGCGTCGTGTTCGTCGAGGCCTTCCAGCCCGGCAGCACGGCTCGGCCGCAGGAAGTCCGGAAGTTGCTGCGTTCGGCAGCTGAGGTCAACCGATGAGGAACCATCGCCTTTGGATTGCGTCGATTACCGTCGTCTTTGCGGCCGCGTTTGCGGGCCTCGGAGCGACCGGCGACCCGCAGGGCGCCGCCCAGACCCCGGCTCAGGCGCTCCGCCAGTTCAGCGGCACGCCAATTGACGTCGACTACCAGTCGGCCAACCTCCGGACCGTGCTGCGGAACCTGTCCGAAATCGGCGGGATCAACCTCGTCATCGATCCCAGCGTCCCGGGCAACGCCACGGTCGATCTGAAGCTCAACCAGGTGCCCTGGGACCAGGTCATGGACGTGGTCATGAAGAGCAGCCAGCTCACCTACGAGCTGCAGGGCCCCGTGCTGCGCGTCCTCACGCGCGACGCGCGGACCAAGGAGCTGCAGGCCGAGGCGGACCAGAAGCGGGCCGGCCAGCAGGCTCCGGACCTCGCCATGCGACGGCTCCGCCTGAACTACGCCTCCGCCAGCGACGTCCAGAGACTGCTGACCTCCGGCAAGTTCGTGTCCGAGCGCGGCTCGGTCGAGATCGACGCGCGAACGAACGTCATCATCATCCAGGACGTGGCGAAGAACCTGGCGGACATCGATCAGCTGCTCGCCGAGCTCGACAAGCCCGAACCGCAGGTCGAGATCGAGGCCAAGATCCTCCAGACCAACCGCGACACGGCCAAGGCGCTCGGCGTGCAGTGGGGCATGAACGGCCGCGTGGCGCCCGAGCTCGGTAACACGACGACCCTCGGTTTCCCGAACCGCGGCACGCTGTCCGGCCGCACGGTGACGCAGGGCCCCGTGACGCAGGGCCCGAACGACCCGCGGGCGACCAACCTCGAGCGGACGGGCACGGCCGTGAACCTGCCGGTGGTCGGCGCCTCGTCGGCGCTCGGGCTGTCGCTCGGCGCGGTCAATGGCGCGTTCAACCTTGACGTGGCCATCTCGGCGCTCGAGCGCAGCGGTCAGTTGAAGGTGCTCTCGACACCCCGCGTGACGACGCAGAATAACAAGCTGGCCGAGGTGACCCAGGGCTTCCAGGTGCCGTTCCAGACGGTGGCGAACAACACCGTCACGATCCAGTTCCGCGACGCGGCGCTCAAGCTCCTGGTGACGCCGCAGATCACGGCGGCCAACACGGTCATCATGAATATCGAGCTCGAGAACGGCCTGCCCGACTTCAGCCGGGCGGTGCAGGGCAACCCGTCGATCAGCACGCAGCGCGCCAAGACGCAGGTCCAGGTGCCCGACGGCGTGACGACGATCATCGGCGGCATCCTGCAGAGCTCCGAGACGTCGCTGACCGACAAGACGCCCGGCCTGAGCCGCATCCCGCTGCTCGGCTGGCTGTTCAAGCGCGAAGACAACAAGGCCGAGAGTCAGGAACTGCTCATCTTCCTGACGCCTCGCATCATTCGATAGCGGAGCCAGCCATGAACCCGTATTCCGATCAGGTCCTGCACGTCACGCGTTCTCCCTGGGCCAGGCGCTTTGCCGGCGTCGCCCTGACCGCGGCGCTCGTCGCGCCGTCGGTGAGCTGCACGAACCGGCAGCTGGCTGGCACGTCGCCCGCGTATCTGATTATGGATTCGCTCCTGGCGGCCACCGGCGCGCAGCCCGACACGTTCAGCGGCTCGCTCGCCTCGGACGTCGTGACGAACGGCCGCATCTTCGCCGACCCCGGCCAGGTCACGCTCCGCGTGGCGCTGAAGGACCCCGGGTCCACGACGACGCCGACCCAACCGAGCACGACCAACTTCATTACGGTCACGCGCTACCGCGTCGAGTTCTTCCGGACCGACGGCCGGAACACGCCGGGCGTGGACGTCCCGCACGCGTTTGAGGGCGGACTGACCTTTACGGTCGACGAAACCGGCGGCGCCGGCGTGTTCACGCTGGTCCGCGTCCAGGCCAAGGAGGAGCCGCCGCTCCAGGCGCTGGCGGTCAACGGCGGCGCCATGGTGATTTCGACGATCGCCCGCGTCACCTTCTATGGCGCCGACCAGGCGGGTCGGCCCGTGACCGTGACCGGCACGATTAGCGTGAACTTCGCCAACTGGGCCGACCCGTCCTGACGGGCGGCCGCGAGAGAGGGAAGCTGTTCCCGTGAAGTCTTATTCGATGACGTGGGGTGCTGACGTGGTGACTAGACGACTCTTCGTGATGGCGGCCGCGCTCGCGCTGGTGGGCTGCACGATCGACAAGCAGAACGCGCCGGCGTTCAGTGGTCCGTCCGAGTTCTCCCTGGCGATCTCGGCGACAGCGTCGCCCGACATCATCACGCCGGACGGATCCTCGGCCATCGTGGTGACCGTGCTCGACGCCTCGAGCAACCCGGTCGCCGGGCTGGGCCTGCGGTTCCGCTTCCTGGGTGCCGTGATCGGCTCGCTCTCGACGCCCTCGGGCACGACTGACGGGGCCGGCCGCGCAAGCCTGACCTATTTCGGCCCGGGCGGCGGACCGATGGACTCCATCGTAACCATCGAGATTCTCCCCGTCGGAACGAACGCGCAGAACGCGCGGGCGCGCACCATCGCCGTCCGCGTGCGCACCTAGCGCACCCGTTCCAGGCCGGCGTCGCTCCCCGCGTCGGCCGGTCCAGGAACCCGTGGCGCAAGGTCTCACACTGAATCGTCGGCGGCAGGTGCCCGCCGAGGAGACGCCCGCCTTCGGGGCGATCGCGGAGCGATTCCGCCGCGCCGGCGATCTCGAGCGTGCCGTGGCCCTCTGCCAGGAAGGGCTCGAAAAGTTTCCAGACCACCTGTCGGCACGCGTCACACTCGGGTGGGCGCTGCTCGACCTGGGGCGCTACGAGGAGGCCCGCGAGGCGCTCGAGTCCGCGCTGAAGCGTGCGCCGGACAACCTGGCCGCCATCCGCGGCCTGGCCGAACTGCACGACCGCGCCGAGCACACGATGCTCCTGCCCATGGACGGGCCGGGGCAGTGGCCGCCCGATCCGGCCGCCATTGAGAGCCTCGAGGGCCTGGATCCGGCTGCACCGACCGAGCCCGCCCCGGCAGCCGATGTCCCCCTGAAGTCCGACAAACCGCTGTCGCTTGACGCCCTCCTGGCCAAGGCCACGCCCGCGGGAAAGGGCAAGGCCAAGGGCAAGGGCAAGAAGGCCAGAGAGGCGGCGCCGGTCGAGGAGCCATTTGTCGATGTCGTGATCGATCCGGCGCCGCCAGTCACCACGTCGGCGGTCGAGCCCGTCCCGGCCGACGTGTCCGTCGAAACGACTGACACGCCCGCGGTCGAGCTGAACGCGCTCATGGCCGACATCGACGCGGCCGCGGCGGGCGCCCCGCTGGAAGCCGCGCCGCCGGAGTCGGACGCCACCGCGCCGGCGGCTCGACTGGCGGCCGAGTGGGAGCTGGAGGTCGCCATCAGGCAGGCCCAGGCCGCCGCGAGAGCGGCCGAGGAACAGGCCGCCACGGCCGCAGCGGCGCGGCTGGCCGCCGAGGAGCGAGCCGCCGCCGAGGCCGCGGCCCGGGCGGCGGCTGAGGAACGGGCGGCTGCGGCGGCGGCGGCCCGGTTGGCCGCCGAGGAACAGGCTGCGGCCGACGCGGCGGCGCGCGCAGCCGCCGAAGAGCAGGCTGCGGCCGAAGCCGCGGCGCGGGCGGCCGCCGAGGAGCAGGCCGCGGCCGACGCGGCCGCCAGGACGGCGGCCGAACAGCAGGCTGCCGCCGAAGCGGCGGCGCGGGCGATGGCCGAGCAGCAGGCCGCCTCCGAGGCGGCGGCGCGAATCGCCGCCGAACGGGCGGCTGCCGAGGCCGTCTCGCAGGCCGCCGCGGATCTCGCGGCGGCCGAGGCCGCGGCCCGTCAGGCCGCCGAACAGGCCGCCGCCGAGGCGGCGGCTCGTACCGCGGCCGAGCAGGCGGCGGCGGAAGCGGCCGCCCAGGCCGCCGCCACGCTGGCCGCCGCGGAAGCCGCGGCCCGCGAAGCCGCAGAAAAGGCTGCGGCCGAAGCCGAGGCACGGGCTGCGGCTGAGCAGGCCGCAGCCGAAGCCGCCGCCCGGGCGGCTGCCGGCCAGGCCGCGGCGGAAGCCGCCGCGCGCGCGGCCGCCGAACAGGCCGCGGCCGAAGCTGCGGCCCATGCCGCCGCGGAGCTCGCGGCGGCCGAAGCCGCAGCGGCGGCCGAGCAAGCGGCACTCGAAGCGGCCATCGAGGCTGAACGGGCTGAAGCAGAGGCCGAGGCGGCGGAGGCCGCCGCGGCGCTGGCGGCCGCGCGAGAGGCGGCACGTGGCGTCCTCGAGCTGACGTCGCCCACGATCGAAGACTTTCCGGATCCGGCCGTGGCGCTCGCCCTTGCCGAAGCCGAACTCGAAGCCTCCGTCGGCAGCGAGTCGGCTGACAGGCCGCTCCTGGATCTGCTCGGCATGGACGACCACGGGCCGGTGTTCGAACTCACCAATCCCACGCCGGAAGACTTCCCGGACCCGGAACTCGAGCGTGTGGCGGCCGAACTTGCCGCGATCGAACTGGCCGGGACGAACCCGTCATCGGAACTCCCGCTCCTGTCGGCCTTCGTCGGGGAGCTGCCGGCGATTCCCGTCGTCACAGCCAAGGGGCAGCGCGGGGCTCCGGTTTCATCGGCGCTGCCCGCTCTCGAGAGCCTCCTTCGTCGAGTGGAGGCGCGCCGCGCCGAATTGATGAAAGAATCTGTCGCCTGACCGATGGGCGACCGACCGCGCCCGGACTGGACCGGGCGACTTCGCCGTCTCCAGGCGGACCGCGACGAGGCCGGCGTGCCCGCCCTCGTCGTCTCCTCCCCGCCAAACATCACGTACCTTTGCGGGTTTACAGCGACGGCCGGCCTGCTCGTGCTCTCGCCGGGCGACGAGCGGCTCCTCGTTGACGGGCGCTACGTTGAGGCGGCCCGGCGCCAGGTGGCGGCCGGCCTCATGGCCAGTGTCGAAGTCGAACCTGTCACCGGCCGCTACGACCAGGCGCTGTCGGGGGTCGCCGGGCGCCTCGGGGCGGTGCGCATCGGCTTCGAAGCCTGCCAGGTCACGGTCGCGACGCTGACCGCCTGGCGCCGGGCAACCGCCGGCGCCGAGTGGGTGCCGACCGAACGGCTCATCGAGCGGAGGCGTATGTTGAAGGATCCGGTTGAAATCGCGGTGCTGCGGCAGGCGTGTCGCGGCCTTGCCGACGTGGCCGGACGGCTGTCCGAATGGGTGGCGGAGGGGCGCAGCGAGCGCGAGGTCGCCCGCGACCTCGACACCGCTATCGAACGCGTCGGCCTGGACGGTCCGGCGTTCCCGACAATCGTGTCCTCAGGTCCGAACAGCGCCCTGCCGCATGCGCGTCCGACCGACCGGCGCCTGCGCGCGGGCGACCTCGTGATGCTGGACTTCGGCGGCCGGTTAGACGGATACTGCGGCGACTTGACGAGAATGGCCGCCGTGGGTCAGGTCGGGGCCGAAGCGCGGGCCCTGTTCGAGGCGGTTCGCGAGGCGCAGGCGGCCGCCATCGCCGCCGTCCGGCCGGGGCAGCTCGCCTCGGCCGTCGATACGGCCGCCCGCGAGGTTCTGGAACGACGCGGCCTCGGCGAGGCCGTGCGGCATGCAACGGGTCACGGGCTCGGGCTGGAACTGCACGAAGCACCGCGAATCGCCCGGCCGGATTCCCACGACGCTGAACGCCTGGAAACCACGATGGTCTGTACGATTGAGCCAGGTGCCTATGTCGACGGGCTCGGCGGCGTCCGGCTGGAGGACGATGTCCTTGTGACGGCTGACGGCTGTGAGGTGCTGACGGCGGCACCTCGCGACCTCGTGGTGGTCTGAGTGATGAACCTCGACGACATCAAGCAGATTCTGAACCTCGTCAAGGAACACGACCTGGCCGAACTCGAAGTCGAGCGCGACGGGCTCAAGGTGCGCATCCGCAGGGCCGGCCGCGAGGTCAGCCTCGCGTCGCCGGTCGTGCCGGTGACGGCCGCCAGCGCGCCGGTCGCCGCGAGCGGGCCGCCGGCGCCGCTCGCGTCCGACCGCCGTGAGGCGGCAGAGGCCGACGAAACCGGCGTGGACCTTGCTGTGATCAAGTCGCCCATCGTCGGGACGCTGTACCGCGCGCCGGAGCCCGGCGCCCCCAACTTCGTGGAGGTGGGCGATCGGGTCAAGAAGGGTCAGGTGCTGTGTATCATCGAAGCCATGAAGCTCATGAACGAGATCGAGAGCGAGGCTGACGGCATGATTACGGCCGTGCACGTGGACAACGGCCGTCCCGTGCAGTACGGGGACAGGCTGTTTACGCTGAGGGTGGGCGCCTAGGCGTGTTCAACAAGATCTTGATCGCGAACCGGGGTGAAATCGCGCTGCGCATCATCTGCGCGTGCCGGGAGCTCGGGATCCGCACCGTCGCGGTCTATTCGGAAGCCGACGAACACGCCCTGCACGTCCGGTTTGCCGACGAGGACGTCTGTATCGGTCCAGCCCGGAGCGCCGACAGCTACCTGAGCGTTCCCGCCATCATCAGCGCTGCGGAGATCACCGGGGCCGACGCCATTCACCCTGGCTACGGGTTCCTGTCCGAGAGCGCCTACATGGCCGAGGTCTGCGAGGCCTGTCACATCAAGTTCATCGGGCCCTATCCCAACGTGATCCGCCTGATGGGGGACAAGGCCCGGGCGCGGCGGGCGATGAAGAAGGCCGGCGTGCCGGTGCTGCCGGGCAGTGACGGCCCCGTGCAGTCGGAGGACCAGGCGTTCAAGGTCGCCAGGGAGCTGGGCTATCCCGTGATTATCAAGGCAGTTGCGGGCGGCGGCGGGCGCGGCATGCGTGTCGTGCGGTCGGCCGAGGAGCTGCCCGCCGCGCTGAAGACGGCCAATCGCGAGGCGGAGGCGGCCTTTGGCGTGGGCGATGTCTACCTCGAGAAGTACGTGGAATCGCCACGCCACATCGAGATTCAGGTGCTCGGCGACCACCACGGCAACGTGGTCCATCTGGGCGAACGCGAGTGTTCCATTCAGCGGCGGCATCAGAAGCTCATCGAGGAGGCGCCGTCGGTCGCCTTGACCGAGAAGCAGCGTCGGCGCCTGGGCGCCACCGTCGTCGACGCCGCCCGCGCCGTGCAATACACCAATGCGGGAACGTTCGAGTTCCTCCTGGATCCGTCGGGCCACTTCTACTTTCTGGAGGCCAATACGCGGCTCCAGGTCGAGCACCCGGTGACGGAGTTCATCACCGGCATCGATATCGTCAAGGAACAGATTCGGGTTGCGGCCGGCAACCGGCTGTCGGTCCGGCAGAGCGACATCGAGTTCCGCGGGCACGCACTCGAGTGCCGTGTGAACGCCGAGGACCCGGAGACGTTTGCCCCGAGCCCCGGGGTCATCCATGCCTTCAGCGTGCCGGGCGGGCCGGGCGTGCGGGTGGACTCCTACGCCCACGCCGAGTGCACCGTGTCCCCCTACTACGACTCGCTCGTGGCCAAGGTGATCACCTACGGCCGCAACCGGGCCGAAGCCATCGCCCGCATGCGTCGGACGCTCGAGATGACCGTCGTCGAAGGGATCAAGACGTCCATCCCGCTCCACTTGAAGATCATGTCCGACCCGGACTTTCTGGCCGGCCGTCTGAGCACGAGCTTCATGGATCGCTTCCTGGCGACGAAGCGTGGCGCCTCCGGCAACCTGGCCGAATCGGCCTGATCTCCCTCGTCTCTACGCCATCGCCGACCTCGACGTCGCCGAGAGCCGCGGCATCGAGCCCCTGATGCTGGTCGAGGCCTGGCTCTCGGCTGGCGTCCGCCTGGTTCAGCTTCGCGCCAAGCGGGCCTCGAGCGGTGCCATGCTCGGCCGGGCGCGCGCCATGGTCGACCGCGTCCGGCGCGTCGGGGGCTGGCTCATCGTCAACGACCGGGCCGATATCGCCCGGATGGCCGGCGCCGACGGTGTTCACGTCGGGCAGGACGACCTCTCGCCGGAGGCTGTTCGCACGATCGTCGGACCGGAGGTTCTTGTCGGACTGTCCACGCACACGGACGAGCAGGTCCGCGCCGCCCTGATGCAGCCGGTCGACTACGTCGCCGTCGGGCCGGTCTTCGAAACCACGACGAAGGCAAGGCCCGATCCGGTGATCGGCCTTGAGGGCATCCGAAGCGCGGCCCGCCTGGCCCGCCCGAGGAATGTGCCCGTCGTCGCCATTGGCGGGATCACGACCGAACGGGCAGCCGAGGTGCTGGCGGCCGGCGCGGATGCTGTGGCGGTCATCTCGGAGCTCTACGGCGAGGAGCTGGCACGGCACGCTCGCGCGCTCGTCGAGGTCCTTGAACGGGCGCCCAAGTTTCCCCATGTATAATGGCGCCGCCCGCGACCTGAGCTGAGCCGGTTCCTGCAATCCGCCGAGAAAAGGAGTCTTGCCGATGTCCCTCCTGGCGACCAAGTCGATTGAGCAGTTGAAGGCGGAGGCAGCCGACACCGGCGAGCACTCCCTCAAGCGGGTTCTGGGAGCGCTCGACCTGACGACCCTGGGCGTCGGCGCGATCATCGGCGCCGGCATCTTCGTGCTGACCGGCCTGGCCGCCGCGCAGTACGCCGGGCCGGCCATCGTCCTCTCGTTCGTGCTGGCCGGCGTGGCCTGCGCGTTTGCCGGTCTCTGCTACTCCGAGTTTGCTTCGATGATCCCGATTGCCGGCTCGGCGTACACGTACGGGTACGCGACGCTCGGCGAATTCTTTGCCTGGATCATCGGCTGGGACCTGATTCTCGAGTACTCGGTGGGCGCCGCGACGGTCGCCGTCGGCTGGTCGGGCTATGTCGTGAGCTTCCTGAGAGGACTCGGGATCGTCGTGCCTCCTGAGCTGATTGCGTCGCCCGGGACCGTGCTCATCGAGACGACCGCCGGGCGGTGGGAAGTGCTCGCCAACGTCAGCCAGCGGCTGGCCTCGCAGGGCGTCGATCCGAGCACGCTCGCTCAGGCAACAGCCGTGGTGAATCTCCCGGCCATCTTCATCGTGCTGGCGGTCACCGCGATCCTCGTGCGTGGCATCCGGGAGTCGGCCAGCGTCAACGCCGTCATCGTGTTGGTTAAGGTCGCCGTCGTCCTGATGTTCATTGCCGCGGGCATTGCCTACGTGCATCCCGAGAACTGGCAGCCGTTCGTGCCCGAGAATACCGGCGCCTACGGCCAGTACGGCTTCTCGGGCATCGTCCGCGGCGCCGGCGTCGTCTTCTTCGCCTACATCGGCTTCGACGCGGTCTCGACCGCCGCGCAGGAGGCGCGCAACCCCCAGCGCGACATGCCCATCGGCATTCTGGGCTCGCTCGCCATCTGCACGGTTCTGTACATCGCGGTGGCCGCCGTCCTGACGGGCATCGTGCCCTATACGGAGCTGAACGTCCCGGACCCGATCGCCGTGGGTCTGGATGCGATCGGCCTCACGTGGCTGTCGCCGGTCGTGAAGATGGGCGCCATTGCGGGCCTGAGCTCCGTGATTCTCGTGATGCTCCTCGGTCAGCCTCGCATTTTCTACACGATGGCCAAGGATGGCCTGTTGCCAGGATGGGCCGCCAAGATCCATCCGCGGTTCAGGACGCCCCATGTGACAACGACCGTCACGGGCGTGGTCGTGGCCATCGCGGCCGGGCTGCTGCCGATCGGCATCCTTGGCGAGCTCGTGAGCATCGGGACGCTCCTGGCGTTCGTAATCGTCTGCGCCGGCATCGTCGTGCTGAGGCGTACGCGGCCGGACCTGCCGCGTCCGTTCAAGACGCCGTGGTCGCCGGTTGTGCCGGTGCTCGGCGTGCTGAGCTGCGGCTACCTGATGTTCGGCTTGCCGCTCGACACCTGGCTGCGTTTGATCGTCTGGATGGTCATCGGCGTCGTGGTGTACGCGGTGTACGGCGTCAAGCACAGCCGCCTGCGTGCAGCCGGCCGATAGACTGCGGTCAAGCCGCCGCTTGTGGTGACGATTCAGGCCACCCTGGCCCTTCGATGGCTGCCAGACTCCTCGACGGCGCCGCCGTCGCCGCCACGATTCGCTCTGAGCTCGCCCCTCGTGTAAGCGCCTTTCGAGCGCGGGCGGGACGGCCGCCCGCGCTCGACATCGTGCTCGTCGGCGACAATCCGGCCTCGCACATCTACGTCCGCAACAAGGAACGCGCGGCCCTCGAGACGGGGCTTGCGGTCCGGGTGCATCGGCTGCCCCCTGACACCGCGATCGAGGCCATCGTGGCCGTGGTCGAGCAGCTCAACCATGAGCCGGCCACCGACGGCGTGCTGGTGCAATCGCCGCTCCCGCCTGCCGCGGGCCCCTGGGCGGCGCAGCGGGTGTTCGACGCGATCGACCCCGGCAAGGACGTCGACGGCTTTCACCCCCGGAACGTCGGATTGCTCGTCCAGGGCCGCTCCGTGCTCGCGCCCTGCACGCCGAGCGGCATCGTGGAGCTTCTCAAGCGCGAGCGAATTGCGCTCGCCGGCTGTCCAGCCGTGGTCATCGGACGAAGCGAGATCGTCGGCAAGCCGCTCGCGCTCTTGCTCTTACAGTACGACGCCACGGTCACGATTTGTCATTCGAAGACCGCGAATCTGGAGGCTGTGGCGCGCACGGCCGACCTGCTGGTCGCCGCGGTCGGCCGGCCGGCGTTCGTGACCCCGGCCTTCGTCAAGCCTGGCGCCACAGTCGTCGACGTCGGAACGTCGCAAGTCACCGATCGCGCGCAGATCGTGAGCTGCTTCGGGCCGGCGAGCCCGCGGGTCGCCGACTTCGACCGCAAGGGATCGGCCGTCGTCGGCGACGTGCACCCGGCCGTGGCGGAGGTGGCCGGCGCCTTGACCCCGGTGCCCGGGGGAGTCGGACCGCTGACGATTGCCATGCTCCTGCGCAATACGCTGATTGCCGCGGAGCGGCGTCTCACACCTCGTCGCGGTTGATCCGGTCCCAGATATCGATCACCTGCAGCTTCGTCTCCGCTTCGGTATCCGAGGTGTCGATGACGAAGTGGGCCCTTCGCGCCTTGTCTTCGATGGGTATCTGGGAATCAATCCGCTTCTGGGCCTCGGCCTCGGAGAGGCCCCGGGCGATGAGGCGCTCGAGCTGCTGTTCGGGCCGGCACGCCGCGACGATTACCCGATCGAAGTCGCCCTGGCGGCCCGTCTCGAAGAGCAGGGGAATGTCCGCAATCGCGGTCTTCACCCGGCCCTCGGGCCGACTCAGCCCCGCGAACCAGCGATCGATAGCCGCGTAGACGGCCGGGTGCACGATCGCCTCGAGATCCTGGCGGGCCGCCGGATCCGAAAAGACCAGCCGGCCCAGGGCCTCGCGATCCAGGCCGCCGTCTCGCGTTCGGACCGCCTCGCCGAACCGCGAGACGACGGCGTCGAACCCCGCCGTTCCCGGGGCGACGGCCTGACGGGCGAGCAGGTCGGCGTCGATCGTCGGCGCCCCGAGTTCGGCAAACCGCGTCAGACAGTACGACTTGCCGGTCGCGATGCCTCCCGTCAGGGCCACGCGCTGGATGCGGGTCATAGCGGGTTGAATCCGTCGGCGTCGCCTGACCGTGCGGCACGGGCCGGTCCGGCGTCAGGACGACAGCGCCGCCGGAATTTCGGCCTCCGTATCGGTGGCCGGAGTAATCCGCTCCTCGACAAACGTGTTCCACTCATGACAGTGGGGACATTGCCACAGGAGTTCCGTGCTCCGGTACCGGCAGCGGATGCAGACGTGCGGGTCCAGGTAGAACACGGACTGCCGCGTGACCTCGACATACCGCGCCACTTCGAGCTTCGGCAGACCCAGCGCCGACAGGGTGTTCCAGATCGTCTGGTGGATGGCGAGCGCGTGCGGGTTGTGCTCGAGCGCCTCGAGCAGGAGGTCGAGCGTTCGCGCGGCCTGACCCTGGGCGGTGAGGTGGCGGACGAGGGCAACACGGGCCCGCCACTCCCGCGGGGCTTCGGCCGACAGACGCCGGCAGAGCGCCGCGAACCGGTGGGGGGTGCCGAGCGTGGCGTAGGCGCGCTCGAGACGGTCGAGTACCAGATAGGCGCGGTCGGGCGAGACCTCGAGAGCCCGCTCCCAGATGCCCACGGCCGCGGGCAGGTCGCCCTGCTGTTCGCGCACGTCGCCCAGGTGCAGGTGGGCGGGGATGACGCCCCGGTCGAGGTCGATGGCGGCCTCGAAGCGCCTGGCCGCCTCATCCAGTTGGCCGGCCTTGAGCGCCTGCAGTCCGAGTTCGTTCTCCAGAAACCCCAGGATGAGCTGGGACTTGGGCTGGTTCGGCGGTCCCGCAATGGTCGCGAGGCGCCGACGCGTGACGTACGCGTCCTGCCACTGATGTTGATCCTCCTGGAGCTTCTCGAGGTTGATGAGCGCGGCCTCGTTTTCGGGATCGAGCTTGAGCACGTCGGTGAAGGCCGAGACGGCCCGGTCGACGAAGCCGCCGCGCCGGTAGTCGAGACCCAGGCAGAGCAGGGCGTTGGCGTGCTCCACTTTCGACAGGCGCGGCCGCTGCAGGAGCGATTGGTGCTCCTGAATCGCGCGGCCCACCTGGCCCTTCTCGCGGTAGAGGTTGCCGAGGACCAGGCGCAGCTCGAGGGCGCCGGGGTCGAGGCCGGCGGCCTTCTCCAGTTCTTCGATCGCGAGGTCCACCTGCCCGGCCACGAGGTAGTTCAGCCCGACGATGAAGTAGGGCGACTGGCGGCCGCGCCGGCGGTCGATCCAGCGACCCTCGATCAGCTTGTAGCGCTCCCAGGCCTTGCCGGCCGCGAGACCGACGAGGAGAGCGACGACCACCCCGAGCAGGAATCCGGAGTCCGTCACGGCTGCTCCAGATGCTGGCCGAGAACCGCGTCCCATCGCAAGCGCGCGCGGAGAATGAGTTCGACGAGCTCGCGCACGGCGCCGCGGCCGCCGCCGCGGCTGCTCACCCAGTGCACGCGCGCCAGGACTTCGTCGGCAGCGTCGGCTGGCGCCGCGGCGAGCCCCACACGTCCGAGAATGGGCAGGTCCAGAAGGTCGTCGCCCATGTAGGCGACGTGCGAGTCCTCGAGTTGCCGCTCGGAGAGGATTCTGGCAAAGGCTTGGCGCTTGTCCGGCCCGGTTTCGACGACCGGGTCGAGACCCAGTTCGGCGGCGCGGCGGGCCGTCGCCGCGGACGGCCGGCCGCTCAGGAGCCCCACTTGCAGACCCTCACGTCGCGCCCACACCAGCGCGGCGCCGTCCCGAATCGAAAACGCCTTCAACTCCGTGCCGTCGCTCGCGATTGTCACCGTGCCGTCCGTCAGGACGCCGTCCACGTCGAGGAGCACGAGGCGCACCTCGCGGGCACGAGCCGCGACCTCGTCGGGTCCTGGACGCATGACTAGATCATCTGGGTCCGCCAGAGGTCGTGGAGGTGCACGACGCCCTCGACCCGGCCCTGGCCGTCAACGACCACAAGCGACGTGATCTTGCGCTCTTCCATGATGCGGAGCGCCTCGACGGCCAGGACCGACCCGGCGATGGTCACCGGCCGGGGCGTCATCACGTCGGCCGCGCGCCGGTCCAGCAGGTTCGTTCGGGCGCTCATGTGACGGCGGAGGTCCCCGTCGGTGACGATGCCCGAGAGCGTCCCGTCGCCGTCGACCACGCAGGTCATGCCGAGCCGCTTGCTCGACATCTCGTGAATCACGTCCGGCATGGGCGTGTCGGGCCGGACCCGCGGCACGGCCTCGCCGGCCTGCATCAGCGCCTCGACGCGCATCAGCCGTTTGCCCAGGAGACCCCCCGGGTGCAGGTCGGCGAAGTTCTCCTCCCGGAATCCCTTGCGGCTCGAGAGCGCCAGCGCGAGCGCGTCGCCCAGGGCCAGCGTGGCCGTCGTGCTGGCCGTCGGCGCCAGGTTCATGGGGCATGCCTCTTCCGCCACGCGGCAACTCAGGGCCACGTCCGACGCGCGGGCCAGTGTGGAGTCGGGGTTGCCGGTGAGGGAGATGAGCTTCGCCCCAATCCGCCGGATGGCCGCCAGGAGCCGGACGAGCTCCTCGGTTTCGCCGCTCTGCGACAGAGCGACGACCACGTCGCCCGCCTGCACGATGCCCAGGTCCCCGTGGAGGGCCTCGGCGGGATGGAGGAACGTCGCCGCCGTGCCCGTGCTCGACAGCGTGGCGGCCAGCTTGCGGGCGATGATGCCGGACTTGCCCATGCCGGTCACGATGACCCGGCCGGCGCACTCCTGGAGGAGCTCGATCGCCCGTGGGAACGACGGGCCAAGCTGCGGAATCAACCCCTGGATGGCGTGGGCCTCCGTCTCGAGGACCCGCTTCGCCAGCTCGATTGCGTCGTCCTTCGACTTGGCCTTGGCCATTGATCAGATCCGGGCGTGAGACTGGACGACTTCGTTGATCTGGACGAGATCGGCCAGGAGCGGCGCCAGCCGCTCGAGCGGCAGGGCGTTCTGCGCGTCGCTCTTGGCCTTCGCCGGGTCTTCGTGGACTTCGAGAAACACGCCGTCGACGCCCGCGGCAACGCCCGCTCGAGCCAGCGGCTCGATGAACTCGGCCTGGCCCGCCGTGACCCCATCGCCCGCTCCCGGGAGCTGCAGGCTGTGCGTGACGTCGAACACTACGGGCACGCTCAGGCCGCGGATGATCTGGAAGGCCCGCATGTCCACGACCAGGTTGTTGTAGCCGAAGGAAAACCCCCGCTCGGTGACGAAGACCCGCATGTTGCCCGACGCGCGGACCTTGTCGACGGCGTGACGTACGTCCAGCGGCGCCAGAAACTGGCCCTTTTTCAGGTTGACGGCCTGGCCGGTTCGGGCCGCCGCCACAATCAGGTCCGTCTGGCGGGACAGAAACGCCGGAATCTGCAGCACGTCGGCGGCATCGGCTACCTGGGCGGCCTGCCAGGGCTCGTGGATGTCGGTGAGAACGGGTACCCCGACCTCCCGGCGCACCCGGGCGAGGGCGGCGATGCCCGCCTCGATGCCGGGTCCGCGGTACGAGCCGAGCGACGTCCGGTTGGCCTTGTCGAACGACGCCTTGAACACGTACGGCACGCCGGCCTTGGCGGCAACGGCCGCGACGGCGCGCCCGAGGTCCACGGCGTGCTGCTCGGATTCAATGACGCACGGGCCGGCGATCAGGACCAGATCGCCCCGACCGAGCACGACCTTGTCACTGATCGGGACTTCAGAGACGGGCGGCGAGGCCGGCACAGCGTAATTCTACCGCCGCCGATCTCCAATGGCCGTGACGTTCGTCGCGATGCCCTGGAGGGACATCGTCCGCCTGTAGGCGGCCTCGACGAAGCCCGCAAACAGGGGATGGGGCCGCAGGGGCTTCGACTTGAACTCCGGGTGGAACTGAACGGCCAGGAACCAGGGGTGGCCCGGCAGTTCGATGATCTCCACGAACTTGCCGTCGAGCGACTTGCCAACCACGCGGAGGCCGCTCTCGACGAGCGCCCTCTCGTAGGCGCAGTTGAACTCGTACCGGTGCCGGTGCCGCTCGTGGATGATCTCCTCGCCGTAGAGCCGGAACGCGAGCGAGTCGGGCGCCAGCCGGCAGGCGTAGCTGCCAAGCCGCATCGTCCCGCCCATGTCGTCGACGCCCAGAAGGTCGCGCAGCTTGTAAATGACCTTGTGCGGCGCGTTCTCGACCACTTCCGTCGAGTCGGCGCCCGCCAGGCCGGTCACGTTGCGCGCGTACTCGACGACAGCCCACTGGAAGCCGTAGCAGATGCCGAAGTAGGGGATTTTCCGGGTCCGCGCGAACTCGGCTGCCGCCATCATGCCGCGGCTGCCGCGATCGCCAAACCCGGGCGCCACGAGGATGCCCGTGGCGTCGGACAACACCTGGAGCCCCTCGGGCTGCTCCAGTGCCTCCGCCTCGATGTACTTCAGCCTCACCTTGAGCTTGTGGCGGAACCCCCCGTGGTAGAGCGCCTCGTTGATGCTCTTGTAGGAGTCCTCGTACTCGACGTACTTGCCGACGAAGTGAATGACCAGCTCGTCCTTCGGATGCCGGATGCGGGCGACGAGATCCCGCCAGTCGTCCATCCGGGCCTCGGTGGCGGGCAGGCTCAGTCGGTTGAGCAGGATGCCGTCGAGCCTCTGCTCGGCCAGGTTAAGCGGCACTTCGTAGATGCTGTCGACGTCTCGGGCCGTAATCACGGCCTCCTCGGGCACGTCGCAGAAGAGCGCGATCTTCCGCTTCATGTCGACGTCGAGCGGCCGATCCGTGCGGCAGAGCAACACGTCGGGCTGGATGCCGATCGACCGGAGGTCGCGCACGCTGTGCTGGGTCGGCTTGGTCTTCAGCTCGCCGGCCGACCCGATGAACGGCACCAGCGTGAGGTGGATGTAGAGCGTGTTCTCGCGCCCGACGTCCTGCCGGAACTGGCGAATCGCTTCGAGGAACGGGAGGCTCTCGATGTCGCCGACCGTGCCGCCGATCTCGACGAGCAGGACGTCCACATCTTGGGCGGCCGCCCGAATGCTGTCCTTGATCTCGTTTGTGATGTGCGGGATCACCTGCACGGTCCGACCCAGGTACTCGCCGCGCCGTTCCTTCTGGATGACCGAGAGGTAGATCTTTCCCGTGGTCCAGTTGTTGTCGCGCGTCGCGACCATGTTCGTGAAGCGCTCGTAGTGTCCGAGGTCGAGGTCGGTTTCGGCGCCGTCGTCGGTCACGTAAACCTCGCCGTGCTGATACGGACTCATCGTTCCCGGATCGACGTTGATGTAGGGGTCGAACTTCTGGAGGGCGACCTTGTACCCGTGACCTTCGAGAAGGCATCCGATGGAGGCGGCGGCGAGGCCCTTGCCAAGGGAAGAAACGACCCCGCCGGTCACGAAGACGTATTTCACGGGTCGCTGTCGGGCACTCTGCACCATGTCTGCCTCAAGGTTGGGCGCCGGCTGCGACGAGCCGCCGCACGCGTTCGAGATCCTCCGGGGTGTCCACGCCGATCGTGTCCACGGTCGTTTCAACGGTCCGAATGCGGTAGCCGTGTTCGAGCGCGCGAAGCTGTTCGAGGCCTTCGGCGCGCTCGGCCGGCGTCGAGGGGAGGCCGGCTAGCGACAGCAGAAAGCCGCGCCGATAGACGTACAGGCCCAGGTGGCGCCAGACGACGGGCGCTTCGTGGCCGGGGCGGACGTAGGGGATGGGACTCCGCGTGAAGTACAGCGCGTATCCGTTGCGATCGGTCACGAGTTTGACGACAGCCGGGTTCGAGCCGTCTGCGCGATCGGATGATCGGCGGCGCAGGGTCCCCATGACGTCCCCGGGATGGTCGAGGAGGAGTGTCACGCAGGCGTCGATGGCCTCCGGCGTGATGAGCGGCTCGTCGCCTTGGACGTTGACGACCAGATCGCCCTGGAGTTCGGCGGCAACTTCGGCGAGCCGGTCCGTTCCCGTTTCGTGGCTCGCCCGTGTCATGACGGCGGTGCCCCCGAACGCGGACACGGCGGCGGCGACGCGATCGTCGTCGGTCGCGACCAGGACGCTCTTGACGGTCCGGGCGTCGGAGACGCGGCGGTAGACGTGCTCGACCATCGTCTTGTCGCCGATGACGGCCAGCGGCTTGCCGGGGAGTCGAGTCGACTGGAATCGGGAGGGAATAACGGCGACAACCGGGCTGGAACGAATGGAATCCGGGAGCCCAGCCGGGAAAACAACGGGCACGACAAATCTTAGCACGACCGGAACGCCGGGCGGCCGCCGTGCTACCATCGCGGAGGACTTCCTTCCATGCAGCGGCTGGCCGTGGCGCTTCTCCTCGGCGGTGCTCTTCTGATCGCAACGTGGGTCGCCGCAGACGATCCGCCTCAGCGTCCGCAGCCGGCGACGCCGTCCGATGCCGTCGCGCCGATTCTGGCCGACGTGAACGCCGAGGTCGAACAGCTTCGGGAGCGTCTCACGGTCGATCGGCGGTTCACGCCGCCCGGGCGCGATCCTTTCCGCTTCCGAACGACACCCGAGCCGCGAGTTGACGTCTCGACGCCCGCTGTGCCGGCGCCGGTCGTTGTCGCGCCGCTCCCGATGCCGGAACTCGTGGCGATTCTCACCGACAAGACGGACGTCGGCATGACGCGGCGGGCCGTGTTCTCGTTCGCCGGCACGGTGCATATCGTGAAGGCCGGCGACGCGGTCGATCGCTTTGTCGTGGCGCGCGTCGATGCGGACGGCGTCGATCTCACCGAGCGCGAGACGTCGACGACCGTTCGCGTCACCATCAAGTAGCGACCGCGCGGGACGCATCGCGCGGCCCGATTTCAGCCCGCCCGTCACCGCAGCTATACTGTCCGGCGCGTGCCGTGCGCGCGAGCCGCACCAGCGTGGTGCAAGTCGCTCGACGACGCGCGTTGTCGCGGGATTTGCCCTGGGGACCTGGGGTTTTCCACAACGTTTTCCACAGATTCTGTGAAGAACTGGCGACCGAAGTCAGGGACGTGACCTAAAGTGTCAAGTGCTGCGGCAGCCATCACGCGCGAGAACGGCCGGTTGGTCGTCCCGGATCGGCCGCTGATTCCGTTTATCGAGGGCGACGGCACGGGACGCGACATCTGGCGCGCGAGCGTGCGCGTTTTCGACGCCGCGGTTGAGCGCGCCTACCGCGGCAGGCGCCGCATCGAGTGGATGGAAGTGCTGGCGGGCGAAAAGGCGCACAAGGAAACCGGGAACTGGCTACCCGACGCGACCCTTGAAGCGTTCCGGACGTACTTTGTGGGCATCAAGGGTCCGCTCACGACGCCCGTGGGCGGGGGCATTCGATCGCTCAACGTCGCGCTGCGCCAGGAACTGGATCTCTACGTGTGCCTCCGGCCCGTGCGGTACTTCAAGGGCATGGAGACGCCGGTCAAGCGTCCCGATCTCGTGGACATGGTCATCTTCCGCGAGAACACGGAGGACATCTACGCGGGTATCGAGTTCCGCGACGGGTCGGCGGAGGCCGCCGCGTTCAGACAGGCGTTCAAGTCGGCGTTTCCGGGCTTGTACAAGAAGATCCGGTTCCCGGAGACGTCCGGCATCGGCATCAAGCCGATCTCGCGGGAGGGGACCGAGCGGCTCGTGCGGGCCGCGATTGAGTACGCGCTGGCCAACCGGCGCCGGAGCGTCACGCTCGTCCACAAGGGCAACATCATGAAGTTCACGGAGGGCGCCTTCCGGGACTGGGGCTACGACCTGGCCAGGCGCGAATTCGGCGGCGTCGAGTTCGACGGCGGGCCCTGGATGCGGCTCGGGGGCGGGCTGGTCGTGAAGGACGCGATCGCCGACGCTTTCCTGCAGCAAATCCTCACGCGACCGGCCGAGTACGACGTCATCGCGACCCCGAACCTCAATGGCGACTACATCTCGGACGCGCTCGCGGCGCAGGTGGGCGGGATTGGCATCGCGCCGGGCGGTAACATTAACTTTGCAACCGGGCACGCCGTGTTCGAGGCCACGCACGGCACGGCCCCGAAGTACGCCGACCAGGACAAGGTCAATCCGGGTTCCGTCATTCTCTCGGGCGAGATGATGTTCCGATTCATGGGTTGGACCGAGGCCGCCGACCTTATCATCCAGGCGCTCGAGCGGACGATCGCGGCCCGGCAGGTCACGTACGACCTCGCGCGCCTCATTCCGGGCGCCACGGAGCTCAAGACGTCGGAGTTTGCGAGTGCGGTAATAAAGGAAATGGGGTCTGGCCCCGCATGGCGTAAGCCGGGCCAGACCCCATGAGAGACAGGGGCCCCGCATGGCGTAAGCCGGGCCAGACCCCATGAGAGACAGGGGCCCCGCATGGCGTAAGCCGGGCCCCTAAGGGTTCTTCAGGAGCAGCGTCATGAATCGGAAAGTGACCGTCGTGGGCGGCGCCGGCAACGTGGGCGCCACGGTGGCCCGCGCGATTGCCGTCAAGGAACTGGCGGATGTCGTCATCGTCGACATTGCCGCCGACAAGGCGCAGGGCATCGCGCTCGACATCTTCCAGGCCTGCCCGATCGACGGATCGGATTCGAGGCTGGTCGGGGGGAGCGACTACGCCACCTCGGCCAACTCGGACGTCGTGGTGATTACGTCGGGCGTGCCGCGCAAGCCCGGCATGAGCCGCGACGACCTCCTGCAGGTCAACTACACGATCATGCAGTCGGTGACGGCCGAGGTCGTCAAGTACTCGCCCAACTGCGTGATCGTGCCCGTCGCCAACCCCCTCGATGCCATGGCTCAGGCCGTGTACCGCCTGAGCGGCTTTCCGCGCGAGCGGGTCGTCGGCATGGCGGGCGTCCTCGACTCGGCGCGCATGCGGACGTTCATCGCCATGGCGCTCGACGTGTCGGTCGACAACATCCACGCGTTTGTGCTCGGCGGCCATGGCGACACGATGGTGCCGCTGCCGAGGTTCTCGACCGTGGCCGGCATCCCGCTGACCGAACTCGTGAGCATGGGCAAGCTCAGCCAGGCCAAGCTCGACGAGATCTGCACGCGCACCGCCAACGGCGGCGCCGAGATCACCAGGCTCGTCGGCACGAGCGCCTGGTACGCGCCGGGCGCGGCCGCCGCCGAGATGGTCGAGGCGATCCTCAAGGACAAGAAGCAGATCCTGCCGTGTTCGGTCTTCCTCAAGGGCGAGTACGGCGTGCGCGACCAGTTCCTCGGCGTGCCCGTGAAGCTTGGCAAGGGCGGCGCCGAGGAGGTCGTCGAGATCACGCTCACGCCGGGCGAGCAGGCCGCACTCATGAAGTCCGCCGCCGCCGTCAAGGAGCTGACGTCGGTGATTGGCGTGTAGGATTCCAGGCGCGCATGAAGATCCACGAGTATCAGGGCAAGGCGATCCTCCAGCCCTTCGGCGTGTCGGTGCCCCGCGGGGCCGTGGCGTTCTCGGCCGATGAGGCGCGCAAGATCGCGGCCGAGCTGGGCGGCGGGACCGTCGTCGTCAAAGCGCAGATCCACGCCGGCGGGCGGGGCAAGGGCGGCGGCGTCAAGGTCGTGAAGAACCCGGACGAAGCCCGCGCGGCCGCCGCCGCGATGATCGGCATGAAGCTCGTCACCCACCAGACCGGGCCCGAGGGCCGGACGGTGACGCGCGTGCTCGTCGAAGAGGGACTCCAGATCGCGCGCGAGCTCTATCTCGGCCTCGTCATCGATCGATCGACCGGGCGGCCCGTCCTGATGACGAGCCCGGACGGCGGCGTCGAGATCGAGAAGGTGGCCGAAGAGACGCCGGATCGCATCTTCAAGGCCTCCATCGACCCGGCGCTCGGCCTGCAGCCGTATCAGGCCCGCCAGCTCGCGTTTCGGCTGGGGCTCGCGGGCGGCCAGGTCGCCAAGGCCGTGGCCTTGATGTCGGCCATCTACCGCGCGTTTCTCGAGACCGACGCGTCGCTCGTCGAGATGAACCCGCTCGTGGTGACCGGGGCGGGCGACCTCGTCGCGCTCGACGCCAAACTCAGCTTCGACGACAACGCGCTCTACCGCCATCCCGCCATCCGCGATCTCCGCGACCTCGGCGAGGAGGACCCGCTCGAGATCGAGGCGTCGAAGTTCTCGTTGAACTACATCAAGCTCGACGGCACGGTCGGCTGCATGGTGAACGGCGCGGGGCTGGCCATGGCCACGATGGACATCATCAAGCTCTCGGGCGGCGAGCCCGCCAACTTCCTGGACGTGGGCGGCGGCGCCAGCGCGGAGCAGATCCGGAGCGCGTTCCGCATCCTCATGTCGGACCGGGCCGTGCGCGCGGTGCTCATCAACATCTTCGGCGGCATCCTGCGGTGCGACGTCCTGGCCGAGGGCGTGATTGCCGCCGTCAAGGAGCTCGACGTCAAAGTGCCCGTCGTCATCCGCATGGAGGGCACGAACGTCGAGAAAGGCAAGCAGATGCTGAAGGAGAGCGGCCTCAACTTCACGACGGCCGACACGATGGGCGAGGCCGCAGCCATTGTCGTCAGGCTAAGCGATGGTTAATGGCAATGAGGCAATGAGGCAATGGGGCAATGAGGCAATGCGCGCAATGAGGCAATGGGGCAATGGGGCAGTGAGGCAATGCGCACAGTGGGGCACTGAGGCAATGCGGAAGTGGGGCATTGTTCTCATTGCCACATTCCAGCATTGCCCCACTTCCTCATTGCTTCCATTGCCGCATTGCCCCATTGCCCCATTGCCTCATTAACCCGTAGAACCGGCACAATGTCTGTCCTCCTCACCGGTTCCACCCGCCTCCTCGTCCAGGGCCTGACGGGCCGTGAAGGGACGTTTCACGCCAAGCAGGCACAGGATTACGGCACGAACGTCGTGGGCGGCGTGACACCCGGCAAGGGCGGGATGACGTACGAAGGCTGGCCGGTTTTCAATACGGTGGCGGAAGCCGTCACTGAAACGGGCGCCAACGCGTCCGTGATCTTCGTGCCGCCGGCCGGTGGCGCCGACGCGGTGATGGAAGCCGCCGACGCGGGCCTGGCGCTCATCGTGTGCATCACCGAAGGCATCCCGACGATCGACATGATGCGGGCGCTCGCGTTTCTCGACGGCAGGCCGACGCGCCTCATCGGTCCCAACTGTCCCGGCATCATCACGGCCGGCCAGGCCAAGGCCGGCATCATTCCCGGGCACATCTGCACGCCGGGCCGCGTCGGTGTCGTGTCGAAGAGCGGCACGCTCACCTACGAGGCCATTCATCAGCTTACGGGCCTCGGGCTCGGCCAGACGACGTGCATCGGGATTGGAGGCGATCCGCTGATCGGCACGTCGTTCGTCGATGCCCTGACGTTGTTTGCGGCCGATGCGGAAACGGAGGCCGTGGTCCTCATCGGCGAGATCGGCGGCTCGGCCGAGGAAGAGGCGGCGGTCTATCTCAAGACGTCGTTCAAGAAGCCGGTCATCGGATTCATCGCGGGGCAGACGGCGCCGCCCGGCCGCCGCATGGGCCACGCGGGCGCCATCATTGCCGGCGGCAAGGGCACGGCGGCCGAGAAGATGCGCGCGCTCGAGGAGGCCGGCGTCCGGGTCGTGAAGAGCCCGGCGGACATCGGCCGGGCCGTCGCCGACGCCCTGCCGCGCCGCTGAGCCGCGATATACTCGCGACAGCGAACCAGGTATGAGCACGACTCTTCCCAGCGCCGAGCCCGAGCTTTCCGGGGCCCGTGCGCCCGTCGTCAACGATTTCAGCATCCAGGTGGCGACCGTCAACGGGTCGGGCAGCCAGACGGCGAACCTCGTGCTCCTGCGCTCGATCTTCCAGATGGGCGTGCCCGTGTCGGGCAAGAACCTGTTTCCGTCCAACATCGCCGGCCTGCCCACCTGGTACACCATCCGGGCCAACCATCGCGGCTACGTGGGGCGCAAGAAGGAGATCGACTTCCTCGTCGCGATGAACGGCGAAACGGCCAAGGATGACGTCATGGCGCTCGAGTCGGGACGCGCCGCCGTCTACGACGAGCCGCTCAACCTGAAGGTGCTCCGCGGCGACCTCACGTTCTATCCGGTGCCGTTCGACAAGATCGTGGCGGAGGTGTGTCCGGACGCGAAGCTCCGCCGCCTGGTCAAGAACATGATTTACGACGGGGTGCTCTCGCACCTCCTGTCGATCGACCTGGGCGAGATGGAGAAGGCGCTCGCCAGGCAGCTCGGGAAGAAGCCGAAAGCGATGACGCTCAACATGGGCGCGCTCGAAGCCGGCCGCACGTGGGCCGCCGAGCACCTGCCCAAGGCCGACCCGTACCGCATCGAGCGGATGAACAAGACCGCCGGCCAGGTGCTCGTCGAGGGCAACGCCGCGGCCGCCATGGGCTGTCTCTTTGCCGGCGTCACCGTCGTCGCCTGGTACCCGATCACGCCGTCCTCGTCGCTGCCGGAGACGCTCATCGGGTACATGCGGAAGTACCGCATGGACCAGGACACGGGCAAGGCGACGTTCGCGATCGTGCAGGCGGAGGACGAGATTGCGGCGATCGGCATGGTGATTGGCGCGAGCTGGGCCGGCGCGCGCGCCATGACGTCCACGTCGGGCCCGGGGATTTCCCTGATGGCCGAGTTCACCGGCCTGTCCTACTACGCCGAGGTGCCGTCCGTCGTGTTCGACATTCAGCGCGTGGGACCCTCGACGGGCCTGCCGACGCGCACGGCCCAGGCCGACATTCTCTCGACGGCGGTCCTGTCGCACGGCGACACGCGGCACGTCCTGCTCCTGCCGTGCTCGGTGACCGAGTGCTACACGATGGCCATGGACGCGTTCGATCTGGCCGAGCGCCTGCAGACGGCCGTCTTCGTGATGAGCGACCTCGACCTGGCGATGAACACGTGGATGGCCGATCCGTTCGACTACCCGGACCAGCCCTTCGACCGCGGCAAGGTGCTGGACGCCGCGAAGGTGCGCGAGATCGGCGCCTCGTGGGGCCGGTACATGGACGTGGACGGCGACGGCATCCCGTGGCGCTCCGTGCCCGGGTCCGGCGGGCCGGCCTACTTCACGCGCGGGTCGGGCCACAACGAGATGGCGCAGTACACCGAGCGGCCCGACGACTACGTGCGCAACCTGGACCGGCTGGCCCGCAAGTTCGAGACGGCGCGATCGCTCGTCCCGCCGCCCGTCCTCGAGGCCGACGCCGGACAGGCCGCGGGCGTCATCGCCTTCGGGTCGAGCCACTGGGCCGTGGAGGAGTCGCGCGACCAGCTGCGCGACGAAGCCGGCATGGAACTCGACTACCTGCGCCTGCGGGCGTATCCCTTCACCCGCGCGGTCGAGGACTTCATCCGCAGTCACGAGCGCGTGTACGTCGTGGAGCAGAACCGCGACGCCCAGATGCTCGCGCTCCTCCGGATGGATCTGGATCCGGCGCTCTCCACGCGGCTCCGGAGCGTGCGGCACTACAGCGGGCTTCCCGTCGACGCGCGGTCGGTCACGGACGAGATCCTGCGCCAGGAGAACCATCGATGAGCGACGCACCGGCGCCCGGGAAGCGCACGAACCGGCTGGGCCTCGAGACGGCCGTCTACCGCGGCAGCAAGACGACGCTCTGCGCGGGCTGCGGGCACAACGCGATCTCGGAGCGCGTCATCGACGCGTTCTTCGAGATGGGCGTCGATCCGGCGCGCGTCATCAAGCTCTCCGGCATCGGCTGCTCGAGCAAGAGCCCGGCCTATTTCCTGAGCCCGTCGCACGGGTTCAACTCGGTGCACGGGCGGATGCCGTCGGTCGCGACCGGCGCGATGCTCGCCAACAAGGACATGCTGGCGATTGGCGTCAGCGGCGACGGCGACACGGGCGCCATCGGCATCGGCCAGTTCGTGCACCTCATGCGGCGCAACCTGCCGCTCATCTACATCATCGAGGACAACGGCTGCTACGGCCTGACGAAGGGCCAGTTCTCGCCCACGGCCGACCTGGGATCGAAGGCCAAGAACGGCGTCGTGAACGACCTGCCGCCGATCGACACGTGCGCGCTGGCCATCGAGCTGGGCGCGTCGTTCGTCGCGCGGTCGTTTTCCGGCGACAAGAAGCAGCTCCTGGCCGTGCTCAAGGCCGCCATCGCCCATCGCGGCACGTCGATGCTCGACGTCATCTCGCCGTGCGTGACCTTCAACGACCACGACGGCTCGACCAAGAGCTACTCCTACGTCAAGGACCACGACGAGCCGCTCGGCGAGATCAGCTTCATCCCGTACTTCGAGGAGATCAACGTCGAGTACGAGGCCGGGTCGACAACAGCCGTGAAGCTGCATGACGGGTCGTCGCTCTTCCTGCGCAAGGTCGCCGACGACTACAACCCGTCGGACAAGGTGGCGGCCATCCGGCTGCTGCACGAGACGGCGCGGCGGGGCGAGTTTGCCACCGGCATCCTCTACATCGAGCCGGACAAGGACGACTTCATCGACACGCTCAACCTCGTCGACACGCCGCTCGCGTTCCTGCCCGCCGAGCGGGTGCGGCCGCCCAAGGCCGCGCTCGACGAGATCATGGAGGACCTGACGTAGGCTTCGGGCGTGTCGGCCGGGCCTCCCGGCCCGCCGCGGGCAGAGGAGGGCGCGCGTGTTCAAGGTCGCGGCGCTCGCGTTGGCCGCCGGTGCGGCGGCGATCGCGCAGGCCGCCGAGCGCATCGACGCGCGGGCGGCGGCCGAGTTCGTCGGCCAGACGAAGCGTGTCTGCGGCCCGGTCGCCGGGCTCAGGCGCCCGGACGTGACCGACCGGAGCCCGACGCTCTTCGATCTGGTCGCCCCGCACCCGGACCAGGCCGTCACCATCAGCGTCTCGAGCCAGGCGCGGCGCGCCTTCGCGTCGCCCGTCGAAGACCGCGCGACCGCGCTCGACCTCTGCGCCAGCGGCAGGATTGACAAGACTGACGCCGGGCTCGTCGTCAAGGTCGATGACGCGCGGCTCCTCGTCGGCGTCACCCGCCGGCCGCGCGAACCGTTCTTTCCCGACCTGCCCCGACCGGCGCAGGGCGCGAGTGACGGGCTGGTCGGTCCGCGCGTCGTGCGATCGGCCAACCCGAAGTACACGCCCGAGGCGATGCGCGCCCGCATCGAGGGCCTGGTCCATATCGAAGCCGTTATCCGCGAGGACGGCACCGTCGGCGACACGCGCGTGATTCAGTCCATCGACGCGCTCTTCGGCCTGGACGAGGCGGCCGTGCGCGCGTTCAGGCTCTGGCGGTTCGAGCCGGCCACCCGCTTCGGCCGGCCCGCCGCCGCCGTCGTGGTCGGCGTGCTGCGGTTCGACTTGTATTAGTCGGCACGAGGCCCGGCCGCGGGCGGGCCCGGCGCGTCTGATTTGAGGCACCAGGGAGGCGATATGACAGTGCGATCGCTCGGTGTTCTATTGGTCGTCAGCGTTGGTCTCACGGCGGCGGCGGGCGCTCAGGAAACGCTCCGACAGGGGCAGGACACGACCGCGCCCGTCCCGGTCTACAGGACACAACCGAAGTACACGTCATCGGCGCTCCGCGCCAGGATTCAGGGCATCGTCCGGGTCATGGTCGAGATTCGCACGGACGGCACCGTCGCGGACGCGCAGGTCGTCCAATCGCTCGACAAGACCCATGGTCTTGACGAGGAGGCCTTGAAGGCCGCGAAGGCCTGGCGGTTTCGTCCCGCGATCAAGGACGGAAAGCCCATTCCGTTCAAGGTCGTGATTGAACTCGAGTTCAGGACTCATCCTTCGCAGGACGACTTCGCACGTGACGCGTACACGGAAGGCACGGCCGGGCTCGTCATGCCGAAGGCCATCAAGGTGCCCGTCCCGAAGTACACGGCCGAGGCCATGCGCGCCAAGATCCAGGGCACGGTGGACGTGCAGATCGTCGTCGGACCGGACGGCAAGGTGGCGCGCGCCCGCATTCAGCGGTCGCTCGACAAGACGTACGGTCTCGACGAGGAGGCACTCGCGGCGGCCCGGCAGGCGACGTTCGAGCCCGGCACGCTCGACGGCAAGCCCGTGCCCGTGCTCGCGACGCTCACGCTCGAGTTCCGGCTGCACTGAAACGGCGACGTCGCCGACGAGGGGGTCAGGCCCGGCTTGCGCCAGGCGGGGCCTGACCCCTCTTTTTCTTGTAGGATCGCCCGGATATGCCGGAACGAACGCTCGCCATCATCAAGCCGGACGCCGTGCGCGCCCGCCATGCGGGGCGCATCCTGGCCCGCATCGAGGACGCCGGGTTCGCGATCCGCGCCATGCGGCTGGCCCGCCTGACCAAGGGTGAGGCCGAGGGCTTCTACGCCGTCCACCGCGACCGGCCGTTCTTTGCGAGCCTGACGGACTTCATGTCCTCGGGTCCCTGCATCCTGCTCGCGCTCGAGGCGCCGGACGCGATCCGTAAGTGGCGCACGGTCATGGGCGCGACCGACCCGGCCAAGGCGGATCCCGGCACCATTCGCAAGGACTTCGGGACGTCTATCGAGCAGAACGCCACGCACGGGTCCGACGCGCCGGATACGGCCGCCTTCGAGCTCAGCTACTTCTTCCGGGGCATGGAGCTCTGACCGCCGGCGTGTCCAGAGTCCTCATCGTCATTGGCATCGTCCTGGTGGCCGCGGGCCTGGCCATGAAGCTCGGCGTGCCGCTCGGCCGGCTGCCGGGCGACCTCGTCTTCCGGCGCGGCAGCGCCACGTTCTACGTGCCGATCGTGACGTGCCTCGCAATCAGCGTCATGCTCTCGCTCCTGGCCTTCGTCTTCCGACGGTAGGTGCGCGTGTCGATCAAGTCGGACAGGTGGATTCGCAAGATGGCGCTCGAGCACCGGATGATCGAGCCCTTCGTCGACGCCCAGGTGCGCCAGGGCGTCGTCTCGTTCGGGCTGTCGTCGTACGGGTACGACATCCGCGTGGCCGACGAGTTCAAGGTCTTCACCAACATCAACAACACGGTCATCGATCCCAAGGGTTTCGATCCCAGGTCGTTCGTGGACATCAAGGCGGACGTCTGCATCGTGCCGCCCAACTCGTTCGCGCTGGCGCGGACCATCGAGTACTTTCGCATCCCGCGCGACGTTCTCACTGTGTGCCTGGGCAAATCCACCTACGCCCGCTGCGGCATCATCGTCAACGTCACGCCGTTCGAGCCGGAGTGGGAGGGGACGGTCACGCTCGAGATCTCGAACACGACGCCGCTCCCCGCCAAGATCTACGCCAACGAGGGCATCGCGCAGGTGCTCTTCTTCCAGAGCGACGAGCCCTGCGAGCGCTCGTACGCCGACAAGCAGGGGAAGTACCTGAAACAGCAGGGCGTGACGCTGCCGAAGATTTAGGTGAGTTTCAGAAACTGGAGAACTGGACAACTGGAGAACTGGTGAACTGAAGAGCGTTTCCCGCTGCCTCGCCCTCACCGGTCCCCTGCTCTTTAGTTCTCCAGTTCTCCAGTTCTCCAGTTCACCAGTTTCTCCAATTTCACCAGGGCTTCTTCGGCCTTCTCGCGCACCGCCACGTCCACCGTGCTGGTGGCATCCGTGGCGTCCGGGTTGATCTCGACGGTGAAGGCGCCGTGCGCCTTGGCCTGGTGGAGGAATCCGGCGGCGGGGTAGACGACGGCGGAGGTGCCGACGGCGAGGAAGACGTCGCACCTGGCGGCGAGGGCGGCGCGGTGGAGGTCGTCCGCGCCAAGCGGCTCGCCGAACCAGACGACGCCCGGGCGGGCGAGGCCGTGGCAGTGGGGGCAGCGGGGCGGCAGGGTGGGGAGGGGCGCGGTGTCGTCGAACCAGTCGCGGCGTCCCTCGGCGCAGGCCTGCCAGCAGCGCAGGTGCCAGATGGATCCGTGCAGGCGCACGAGGCGTTCGGCGCCGGCGCGCTCGTGCAGGCCGTCGACGTTCTGCGTGATGAGCGTCATGCCCGGCCGCTCGCGCGTCCAGCGGCCCAGCACCTCGTGTGCGGCGTTCGGCTGCGCCTGACGGATCATCTGCCGGCGCCAGTCGTACCACTCCCACACGAGCCTCGGATCGTGCTCGAAGGCTTGCGGCGTGGCGAGCGTGTCGACGCGGACGTTCTTCCACAGCCCGTCGACGCCGCGGAAGGTCGGCACGCCGGAGGCGGCCGACACGCCGGCGCCGGTGAGGACGGTCACGGTGCGCGCGGCGTGGAGGCGGCGTGCGACGAGGTCGAGGTTCTCCACGCGTCGGGCCCGTCTAGAAGATCGCTCACGGACGGGCCGGCGGTCACGCGGAATCTGGCGCCGGGCGGGGCTCGTGATAAGCTCGTCGGGCTGACCTGTCGCGGGGTGGAGCAGTCCGGTAGCTCGTTGGGCTCATAACCCAAAGGTCGGGGGTTCAAATCCCCCCCCCGCAACCAAATCTTCAGCTGTCGGCTGACAAACGGCTGACAATCGGTAGAAGCTCACGGGGCGCTTCGGCGCCCCGTTCGAGCGTACGGCCCCGGCGTTTCCCCCCCGAACGCTGCGATATTCTGGATGATGCCGTTCGCCGAGCGCGGCTACAGTTGCTCGCCGCGCTCGACGCCGGGAACGCCTCCGGTTCAACGGTCATCGATCGGTTACGCACGGCGCTTCCGTTCGTCGAACTCGCGAATACCGACGATGAATTCATGACCGAGCACGCCGAGGCGATCCTCATGGGATCCGCCTTCGAACAGTTGCTTACCGGCGATGCCAGCGCCTACAAGCTTGGCAAGAAATTCGGCGAGTTGTTTGGACAATTCGGCAGCGTAACGGCTGACGATGCCCGAAAAGAGCCGCCGGACATCCAGATCGACACGGGCACTCCCGAGATCGCCGCTGCGCAGCCGAAATGGTGGGTCCACCGCAAGGGGATGGAGGAGCTTTATGACGTTCGCAGCAAAGTCGTGCACAAGGACCGTGGCGCGTGCCTGGCCACCGACCTGCTGCTGATCGAGAAGCGGTGGGTTGAGGACCGCGACGGCCGGAACGAGGGCCGATCGTGGCACGAAGTCATTCACAAAACGCGGAGCAGCGTACGATTCGATAGCGTCTGGAAAAAGTACAAGGAGAAGCACCCGGAGCTGTTTCAATCGGACGTTGATGAGCCCGCGCGTGCGGGCTCGTAGCCGTAAACCATCCACTCGAGAGCGCGCCTGCAGTCGATCGGCTAAGGTTGACCGTATGCCGCCGTTCCTTTACGCTGTAAGCGTAATTCCTCCCCGCTGGACGTGCCGAAAGGCCCCGGCGGGGTTATTGATTTTTGGGCGGTTTTGATGCCGCCCGAACCTGCCGTTAAGCGCACCGTCGCTTTCATATACGGCCAAAACCTGTTCTTCGCGGCGCGTCAGGCCGTCGGCTACACATTCCCGAACTACGATTTCCCGGCTCTCGCCGCATCAGTCTGCGGCGCCAACGGCCGGCAACTGGATCAAGCCCGCTTCTACACGGGAATTCCGGACGTGTCGGACGATCCGTTCTGGAATTACTTCCGGGCCGGGAAGCTTCGAAACTTGAGTCGCCAGAACGTGGAGGTTTTCAGCCGATCGCTGCGGTACCGCAATAAGACCGTGAAGCTGCCCAACGGCACGACGCACGCATTCTTGACGGCAGAAGTGCCGCTGCTTCGCGGCGGCGGCGGCGTTCAGACGGTCTGGGGAAGGTTCATCTGCGTCGCCAGCTGCGTCCACTGCCGCGTGCCGTGCAGAAACGGGCGCAGGTACCAGATCAAGTTGGGGTCCTTTTCCTGAACCGCGCGCTCGCCGTGCTCGGCGGCACGCGCGAGGTCGCCACAGATGGCGTGAAAGATCGCCAGTGCGAGCGCTGCACCTGAGCCGTCACCGGTCATGAGTGGCGTGATCAATCGCTGTCCCTCGTCCGCCGATCCTGTTTTCACCAGGAGCGCCGCCATCATGCCGGTAAACGGAGCGAATCCCGCCATGGTGGGGTGTGCTCGTTCGGCCACCTCACGCGCATCGTGGAACCGGCCCTGCTGGGCGAGCGCGGCGCTGTACTGGCTGAGGGCGAACGCGTTCTCGTCGATTGTCAAGATGCTCTGCACCTCGGCTTCCGCCTCTTGCAGCCGTCCGGCGTGGCGAAGCGCGAGGGCATACAGCCCTCGATAGAGCGTATTCAGCGGGTCGTCCAGAAGGACCTTTCTTTCGATCTCCACGGCCTCGGCGATGCGGCCGACGAGCAGCAGGTGATGATTGGCGTACCAGAACGACACATCGCGCGAAACCGGCAGACGCGCGGTTGCGTTGCGCCAGTGCGGTTCGGCGTCGTTCCAGGCGTGCTGCATGTCGTAGCTCACGGCCATGACGGCGTGGGCCTGCTGCAGATCCGGATCGAGCTGCAGGGCCGCGTGCTCGGTCTCCCGAACCACAGGAATGAGCTCGCTCAGCGGACGCATGCGTCGAAAGGCGAGACCCGTGTAATGCAGTCCGAGCAGGCTGTGGGCAAGGGCGAACTGCGGATCCAACTGGATTGCGCGTTCGAGATACTCGCGCAGACGGAAGATGGACTCGGGTGCTCCCTTGAAGTAATGATCCCTGGCGCGCAGGAACGCATCATACGCGTCGAGGTTCGGGACGTGACGCTGCCTGGGCCGGATCCTTTCCGCCAGCTTCAGACGCAGGACGCCCGCGATCGACGACGTGATCTCGTCCTGAATCGCGAAGATGTCGGTGAGATCGCGGTCGAATCGTTCCGACCATACGTGAAAACCGTCGGCGGCCGCAATCAGTTGCGCCGTCACCCGGATCCGTCCCCCCGCCTTGCGCACGCTGCCCTCGAGGATGTGGCCCACACGCAGGCGCCGCCCTATCTCTCCGCAGTCCACATGTCCACCGCGGAAGTAGAACGACGAGGTGCGCGCGGCGACTTTCAGGCCTGGCAGGTGTGCGAGAGCGTTGATGATGTCGTCCGCCAACCCGTCGCCGAAGTATTCGTTCTCCTTGTCCGCGCTCATGTTGGTAAAGGGCAGCACCGCGATGGACGGCGACGCCTCGGGGGGAACCGGCGGCGTGAACCGCAATGCCGCGACCAGATCTGCCGCGGACTGGTAACGAGCAGCCGGAGATTTGGCGAGACACCGCTGAACGATCGAATCCAACCGGGGCGCCGATCCGAGCGGAGCGACGGCATCGTTCATGATGGCCGCGAGCGTGCTGAGCGGAGTATCGCCCTGAAATGGCCGACAGCCCGACAAGAGTTCGTACAGGACGATGCCTAGCGAGAAGATGTCAGAACGCGAGTCGCAGGGCCGTCCCTGTGCCTGCTCGGGCGACATGTAGGCGACCGTTCCCAACACGACACCAGACTGGGTCAGCCCGCCCGCGATCTCGGTCAGCGTCTCATCATCGCCGCCGGCCGGCGACGCGACATGCTTTGCGAGCCCGAAGTCGAGAAGCTTGACCGTGCCCTTCGGCGTGATCCGGATGTTCTGCGGCTTGAGGTCGCGATGAACGATGCCGTGGGCGTGCGCTTCTGCCAGCGCTGAGGCGACCGCACTGGCGATGTCCCACACCTCGCGCTCTGGTAACGGGCCGGCCGGAGATGCGCCCTCCACGTACTCCATCACCAGGAAGTCGTCACCCACGTCGTACAGCTGACAGATGTTCGGATGATTCAAGGCGGCGATTGCACGGGCTTCGATCTTGAACCGTGCCGAGTATGCATGCTTGGGGTATTTGATTGCGACAATGCGGCGAAGACGCGTGTCTACTGCCTTCCAGACCTCGCCCATCCCTCCCGCGCTTACTGGCGCCAGGATCTCGTAGGGACCAAACTTCTGACCAATCGAGACGGCCATACGCCTGACAAGTCCCGCAATTGTACTCGCCCGTTGCTCAGAGAAGGAACACCGGGCAGAGGGTCGGCGTGATCGTGACGTACCCGGGTTCTTCGGACCAGTCGCTATTGGAGAACAGCGCCGGTTGAGGGGACCGGCTTTTTCGGACCGTTTCTAGGGTGACTCCGCGGCCCCTGTGATCGCTCTCCGGGCGTATTCGTCGGGGCTCAGCCCCTTGAGAGTCCGGTGAGGATGGTTCTCATTGGAGTCCTGTCGCCAGCCCTCGATCTTCGCGGTCGCGTCCTGCCTGACGGGCTTCAGAACTTTTTTTGATCACGTCCTGCAGCATGACCTTGTCGAGCGACAGGTCCGCGACCAGGCGCTTCAGTTGCGCTACCTCGTCGCGCCGCTGCTTCAGCTCGCGGCCTTCACTGGGCTGCAGGCCCCCGTAGACCTTTTCCCAGCGATAGAAGCTCTGCTCCGAAATCCCGACCTTGCGACAGAGCTCGCCGACGGGCACCCCCTGCTCGGCCTGCTGCAACACGGCCGCGATCTGTTCGGTCGAAAAGCGCTTCCTCTTCACGGCACCCTCCCCGGCCCGATGGGCCTGATCGTGCCGCAAGACTCACACGCGATTTGGTCCGATTCTCCAGGAGCCCCTCAGAGGGGATTTGTTGAGGAAGTCTCAGACAGCAGGAAGGTTAGGGAAGAAGCTGGAACAGCGCGGAAAGCAGCCCTCTGCGAAAAAGTATCCTCATACCCAAAGGTCGGGGGTTCAAATCCCCCCCGCAACCATTTGAACTTGCAGCGAGAGGTCGCCTGTTTCCGGCGACCTCTTCGCATGTACGGCGGCCGACAGCATGGCCGCCAGATTCCCCTTCAATTCGATTTTGAGCTCGCCCTGCTCCGGAGTCAGGGTGATGGCGTCGATGAGCCCACGGAGCGCCTCGGTCGCCTCCGTGCGCGTGTCTGAGTGCTCCAAGGCTTGCGCGAGCGTCGTCACGTTCTGGCGGTACAGGTCGGCCATCTCGGGGTGCAGCAGCGGCGGCGGCTCGTCGGCGTTTTCGAGCTGAGCCTGCAGTTCCTTGCGGCGAGCGTCGAGCGCCTTGATCTCGGCCTTGCCCTCGTCGACCGCAATCTCGTCGTCGAGCATCAGGTTCAGCAGCTTCTTGATCCGCGTGCCGATCCGCTCGACCTCCCGTTTCGCGGAGGACAAGCTGGCGCGACGTTCCATCCGAAGCCGGTTCATCTCGCGGGTGAATTCGTCGCAGAACTCTTCGAACAGATCCTGCTGGAGCAGCTTCTCCTGCAGCGCCCGGAGCACGCGAGCTTCAACCTCGTCGCGCCTGATGGTCAGGTGGTTGGGGCGGCACAGAGCGCCGCCCGTTGCACATGTTCAACAACTCGAAGCGCTGATTGAAGTTAGCGGAAGCAGTCGGATGCCGCAGCACATTTGCATCGACTGCGATTCGTATGAAGTCAGGTGCCAGGAAGGGGGAACACCTCGCGCGGAGGGGGTGTTCCCCCTCCTGTTCCCCTTTGTTCACGACAGCCGAGATCCAAGCATCTGCTCCGCGTTCATCCGGGCTACGAGGTTCGGGCCGCGAATCAGCTCGCGCGCGTCAGCTCGCGAGAATGCGTGATCTCATGCCCCGTGACCGGCCGGGCGGCGGCCGCCTCCACGGTCGCCACGGCGGCAGTCTTGCCGTCGAGCGTCGTGAACTCGACTTCGAACGCCTTCCCGTCCGCGTACACATGAACCACAGTACCGACGTCGCCCACTTCGAGACCCTCAGCAGGGACGGGCTCCGTCAGCACGATGCGATCGTGTTCCTTGATCATCTCGAATGGTCACTCCTTGCCGGGATACGCCGTGACGAGCCGCAGCGCATCTTCTCCGCCGTCGACGATCCAAACCGTCCTGATCGACCACTGCCGGCTCTCTTGAGTGTGCCCTGACAACCAGCCGTCAACAACATGTTTTTCGCCGTGTACCGATTCGGCACTGCTGACAACCTCCCCGTGCTCGGCGACGGCTCGGAGGGCCGCGATCAAACGCTCCGGATCCTCTCGCGAGAAGCCGAGCATTGCGAAGAACCGCGCCTTCCCGCCGTTGTCAGGGTGGGCCTCGTTCAGAAGATAGTCGAGCACCTTAGTGCGATCGATTACGGCAAGGTGAGCGTTGCGGAGCTTCACGTCGCTCGCATTGTGCCACGCCAGATGCGGTGCGCGCCCCCCTCTCGACGGTCGGCGTGGCGAGCCGGCCCCGCGGTCGTGCCCGCAGCGGCAGCGACCTCCGGCGGCTGTAGACCGCGTTCGGTACGACAATGCTCTCCGCAGGCATCAGCGACCGTCGCTCCAGTGCACCGACCTCCCAGCCGCACACGATGACGCGGTCGTTGGCCGGCTCCCGCTGATCGCGCCCCGTCTATCAGAACCCGCGGGCCCTTGCATCAGCCCGCGACCCTGCGCTACGATTCATCAACGGGTCATAGACACGTCGCCAGATATTGGGCCAATAGAGAGCGGCAAATAAGACGCTAATCAGGCGCAAGTAAGTCCGCCACAGAGCGGCAAATAAGACGCCACCCAAAGCGCAGCCAAGCCCGCCAAAGCAGAGCCCCTCCAAAGCGCGACTCCAAACAGCCCGTCTCTCTAGTGTCGTGATTCGGAGATTCGTTGACAAAACCTCGCGACGCTCTCCAAGATCTGGTCGGCGGTCTTCGACCAGACAAAGGGGCGTGGCGAGTCGTTACCGACGTCAATATACGTGAGGA
>Ga0187892_10000207_pt1 | contig 155846 bp, 159 predicted proteins | sample MA1701073metaG_FD_139345 | JGI IMG/M metagenome (GOLD analysis project Ga0187892, IMG submission 139345) | Bio-ooze microbial communities from a basaltic lava cave in the Kipuka Kanohina Cave System on the Island of Hawaii, USA - MA170107-3 metaG ...
GAGAGAGCCTGCCCTCGGGCTTGACCCGAGGGGTGCCCCGGCGAAAGCCGGGGCGGGTGAGGGGGACAATCTCCTGGCGACTTGGCGAAATCGTCATCCTGAGGTGCGAGCGGAGCGAGCCTCGAAGGATGACGACTGGGTGCGTCCTTCGAGGGCCGCGTCGCGGCCACCTCAGGATGACGATTTCAGTAGCTCGCGCTCGTGTGCTCTCCCGCAAGGGGAGAGCGGGTTTTAGTGGAAATCGCGGGATTTCGGGATGATGCGCTCGGCTCTCGGGTGGCGGCGCGGATGCCAGCGCGGATGGAAGCGCTCCCTTGAGCCACGGGGGCGCTCGACGCCATCGGGCTCCTCCCCGCCGCGCGAGCCGCGCCATGATCCGGGCTCGGGGCGGCGCACCTCGTCGGCATTGGCAAGCGCAATGCTCAATTCCTCGCCGTCTTCGCTGAGAAGATGGAGCCAATCGCTCCGGTCCTCGAGGCGCTCCGCCACGACATGAATAATGTCCTCATGGCGCTGGATGCGGCCATGCACCACGACGAGACGCGCCCCCATCACCACCTTCCTCTCCCGCTCGAGCACATTGGGCCAGATCACCGAATTGGCGATGCCCGTCTCGTCCTCGATGGTCATGAACACGACGCCTTGCGCGGAGCCCGGTCGCTGGCGGACCAGCACGACGCCGGCGACGCTCACTTTGGCGCCGTCGCGGCAAGCTTTTAGATCGCCGCAAGCGGCGAGACCGGCCGCGGCGATGCGCGCGCGCAAGAAACTTACAGGATGGGCTTTGAGGGAGAGACGCAAGCTGCGGTAGTCGTTCACCACATGCTCGGAGAGCGGCATGACGGGGAGGGTGACTTCTTCCTCGGCCCCTGCCTCGGCTGTGCCGGCATGGTCGAAGAGCGGCAAGGGCACTTCCAGTGGGAGACCGCGCACTTCCCATAAGGCCTGCCGGCGGTCCAGGCTTAAGGAGCGGAAGGCATCTGCTGAGGCGAGCCGCTCCAGGCTTGCGCGCTTCAGCCCGCTCCGCCGCCACAGATCGCGCACATCGCTATACCTCCCCCCCTGCCTTCGCCGAAGCGAAGCCCCGTCTTCGCGCAGGCAGGTCGTGGGGAGGTCTGGCGCTGGGTTAGGCTCTTTCGCTGAGGGAGCCACATGCGCCAAACCTCCCCCTTGTGGGGAGGTCGGCGCGCTCCGCGCGCCGGGTGGGGGGATACCTCTCGCAGAATCACTCTCCCCATCAAATGGGATGAAGCAAGGAGCAGGTTGAGGCGCAAACAGATGCGGAAGAAGCTCCGCGGGGAGCGCCTCGCGAATTGAGACGAGGCGCTTCGCATCGTCCTCGCGCAACCCGTCGATCTGGCGAAGGCCGAGGCGAAGTGCAAAACTGGAATCCCTTCTTCCACCGGGTTTTTTGTCATGCCCGCGCAGGCGGGCATCCAGTAGCCTCTGGTCTTCGTTATTGAGAGTCCTGGGATTACTGGATCGCCCGGTCAAGCCGGGCGATGACATTGCCTGGGTGATGGGCTCGAGCGTGCAGTCCCACAGGCTCATGTTGATATCGGGCTCGCGCGCCTCGACCCCGTGCGCCCGGGCGCAACCCACGATCTGCGCCGGCGCGTAAAAGCCCATGGGCTGAGAGTTGAGCAGGGCCGCGGCAAAGGCCGCAGGGTAATGGCATTTGAGCCAGGACGAGACATAGACGAGATGGGCGAAGCTCGCGGCGTGGCTCTCGGGAAAGCCGTATTCGCCGAAACCTTTGATCTGGTTGAAGCAGCGCTCGGCAAAATCGGCCGGATAGCCGCGCGCCGTCATGCGGCCGACCATCTTGTCTCTCAGGCGGTCGATAGTGCCGCGGCGGCGGAACGTTGCCATGGCGCGGCGGAGCTCGTTCGCCTCTGGACCCGAGAACTTAGCCGCCACCATGGCGAGCCGCATGGCCTGCTCCTGGAACAGCGGCACGCCCAGGGTCTTGCCGAGCACCTGGTAAAGCTCGTCGGCGGGTCCGTGGTCGGGGTGAGGCGAGGGGAAGACGACAGGCTCCTCGCCGCAGCGGCGGCGAAGATAGGGGTGAACCATGTCGCCCTGAATGGGGCCGGGCCTGACGATGGCGACCTCGATGACGAGATCGTAGAAACAGCGGGGCTTCAATCTCGGCAGCATGTTCATCTGCGCCCGGCTCTCGACCTGGAACACGCCGATCGAATCCGCACCACACAGCATGTCGTAAACGAGGGGGTCGTCGCGCGGGACCGTGCCGAGTGCGATGTCCCTGCCGTAATGAGCCTTCAGCATAGCGAAGGCCTTGCGGATACAGGTGAGCATGCCAAGGCCGAGCACATCGACCTTGAGCAGGCCGAGCGCATCGAGATCATCCTTGTCCCATTCGATGACGGTGCGATCCTCCATGGCGGCATTGCCGATGGGAACCACCTCCGACAAAGGTCCGCGCGTCAGCACGAAGCCGCCGACATGCTGGGAAAGATGCCGGGGGAAGCCGATCAGCTCCTGGGTCAGCTCGAGCACGCGGGCAAGCAGAGGGTCGGAAGGATCGAGCCCGGCTTGGCGGACATATTCCTCGGGCAGACTCGAATTGCTCAAGCCCCAGATGGTGGTGGCAAGGGCCGCGACGGTATCCGCGCTCAAGCCAAGCGCCTTGCCCACTTCGCGCACGGCAAGCCGCCCGCGATAGCAGATGACGGTGGCGGCAAGCCCGGCGCGGTCGCGGCCGTAGCGGGCATAGATATATTGGATCACCTCCTCGCGCCGCTCATGCTCGAAATCGACGTCGATGTCTGGCGGTTCTTTCCGCTCGGGCGAGACGAAGCGCTCGAACAGGAGGTCGATCTCGGTAGGATCGACATTGGTGATGGCAAGGCAGTAGCAGACGGCGGAATTGGCGGCGGAGCCTCGGCCCTGGCAGAGGATCCCCTGGCTTCGCGCATATCTGACAATGTCGTGGACGGTGAGAAAATAGGGCGCGTAGTTGAGCGCGGCGATGAGCGCGAGCTCCTTGCTGAGCGTGTCGCGCACTTTCTCAGGCAGGCCTTTAGGGTAACGCCAGGCCGCTCCCTCCCAGGTCAGGTCTTCGAGGTGGGATTGCGGGGTCTTGCCTTCGGGCACCGGCTCGTCGGGATATTCGTATTTCAGCTCGTCGAGGGAGAAGGTGCAGCCTTGCGCGATCTCGGCGCTGCGGCTGAGCGCGTCCTCATGGCCGGCGAAGAGCCGTGCCATCTCCTTCGCCGATTTTATATGCCGCTCGGCATTGGCCTCGAGGCGTAAGCCAGCCTCGGCAATGGTGCATTTCTCGCGGATGCAAGTGAGCACGTCCTGAAGGGCGCGGCGGTGGGGAGCGTGATAGAGCACCGCATTAGTGGCGACGAGAGGGACGCCCACGCGCCTCCCGAGTTCGGCCAGGCTTGCGATGCGGGCGCGATCGTCGCCGCGATAACAATGCCGCGCCGCGAGATAAAGGAGTTTCTTGAGCCCAAGCGCCTGCTTGATGCGGCGAAGCTGTGATTCAAACCTGAGTTCGACGTCATACCTACCCCTCGTGGGGAGGTGCGTGGGGGTATGCCGTTTTCGCTGAGGGACCCACGCACTCCATACCTCCCCCTCGTGGGGAGGTCCGGCGTCGCTGAAAGCGACGCTGGGGTGGGGGGTGTCTCTCTTGCGCGCCGGGAGGGGCCTCTTTTCCCGATCACCCCACCCGGCTCGGCCTTCGGCTTCGCCACCCTCCCCATCAAGGGGAGGGATGGAGTCCGTAGCGTCGGGAGGCAGTGCAATGAAGATCAGGCCCTCGGCGTGGGTCGCCACATCATCGAGAAAAAGCGTGCATTGCCCTTTCCCGGCGCGGCGCTGGCCGAGCGTCAGCAGCCGGCAGAGCCGGCCGTAAGCGGCGCGGTCGGTCGGATGGGCAAGCAGGCTCGGAGCATCCTGCAGATCGAGCCTGGCGCCGACGATGAACTTGATGCCGGCTTCCTTGGCGGCGATATGGGCACGCACCGCGCCGGCAAGCGTATTACGATCGGTGACGGCGATGGCCTCGAGGCCCAAGGCCTTCGCCGTCGCCACCAGCTCCTCGGGATGGGAGCCGCCGGTGAGAAACGTGAAATTGGTGGCGACCTCGAGCTCGGCGTAGCGGGTCATGGCGGAGATCACCCGAAGACGCCATGCAGATACCAGCAAGGAGGCCCAAGCTCGCTCTCTTGATAGAGGCCTTCGCGGAACACCCAGTAGCGATGACCGTCCTCATCCTCGATGCGGTAATAGTCGCGCGGCCGTGCCGGTTGCCATTTGCTCGCCCCCTCACCCGGCGCCCCTGACTTGAAGTCAGGAGCGCCACCCTCTCCCACGAGGGGAGAGGGGTTGGAATTTGTGAGCTTGCCCCCAAAGCCCCTCTCCCCTTGCGGGAGAGGGAGGGGCCAACCGCCGCAGGCGGCTTTTATTTCATACCTCCCCCTCGTGGGGAGGTCCGGCGTCGCTGAAGGCGACGCTGGGGTGGGGGATGTCTCTCCCGGATCACCCCACCCGGCTCGGATTTCGCTCCGCTCATCCTCGCCACCCTCCCCATCGAGGGGAGGGATGGGGTCTGAGGCTCGAACCAGACAACGCCACCATTCAGGCGCGATGCGTTCGGGACCCTCGGACCTGACCACGCGCCGCGTCACCCGCCGCCAAGTGAAGCGCGCCGGCGGACCTTCGGGGATTTCGGCCAGCACCGTCAGGGGCTCGGGCGTGGCGAAGAGAAGAGGCGGACGCTGCGGCTTGCGCGAAGCAGGGTCCGGCCAGAGCGAGGGGCCGGCAAAGGCGCTCTTCAGACTTTGCGCAAGCTCGGGAAGATGACTTGCGCGGGGAAAGAGGCGGCGTACCGCGCGCGTTCCCAGGCGATTGACCAGGCGGTCGATCAGGGCCTCTGGTCTTACTTTGCCATTGGCCTCGGTAAGAGCCGTTTGCGCGAAGGGAAGCGCCTCGGTGATAAGGGCCGCGAGCGACATGAAGTCCACGCCGAAACCCATGTCGAGGGCCTCGACCCTGTCCTGCATGAGACGCAAGAGGTGCTTCGGCTCGCGCGAGGGGGCGCTCAAACCCGCCTCGATCACCGTCGAAGACCCGTCGGAGCGGGCGACCCAAAGCGCAAGGCGCCGGCAGCCATGCTCGGCTCGGGCGAGCTTCCCGCATAGCATCTGCACAAGACGTTCGAGGCCTGCCAAGACGCCGTCATGGGCGATGAGAGGCTCAGGGAACGGAAGCCTGGCTACGAAATCTGGCAGAGGCAGAAGCGGGGCATGCGGCTCCTCGCGGCGCCCAAGCGCCTGATCGAGGCGAAGCAGGACGGCCTCGGCCGTCTCCTTGGCGTGGAAGCGCCGTTCTAGACTCGCCCGCGGCAGGTCGTAGAGCTGGCCGATGCGCTTCAAGCCCAGCCGCCGCAACAGACTGGTGATCTCGAGTTCGAGGCGCAAAGCCTCGACGGGAAGGGGCGCAAGAACGCGCCCAATCTCTCCGTCGGGAACGATGATGGGGGATGGTCGCGCGAAGCGGGACAGCGCATGCGCTCCGCCCAAAGTCTCGGCAACAGCAAGCCGCGCTTTGAACCCTGCGCGCGCGAGCCGCCGCCCCAAATCGGCAAGAAGCGCGCTTTCGCCGCCGAAGAGATGAGGCACGCCGCTGACGTCGAGCCAGAGCCCGCCGGCACCGTCGGTATTCAGGGTAGGGCTATAGCGGCAAGACGCCCAGCGGGCGAGGTCGCGAAGGGCCGCTTCATCTTTCTTGGGCGCGGCGGGCAGCGTGAGAAGGCGCGGACAAATGGCGCGGGCATCGGCAAGGCAAAGACCGGCGGAGAGACCTTCGCTCTCGCCCGCTTCGTTGAGCGCGGTAATGAAAAGTCCCCGCTCTTCGTTGCCGATGAGCGCCAAAGGCCGGTCAGCCGGAAAGGGCGCGCCGCCGCTCGATGCTCTCTCCCGCTTCAGCCGCTCGATCGGAAGCTGCGGCAGAAAGACGGAAACGAAGCGACTCATGACTGAACTCCACAATAAGGCTCTGCCCTGGCGCTTCGCCCCGGCAACGCTCAAGGGTGAGTTGCCAATTAGGCCTCCCGGGCGCCATCGCGTCGAAGGAGATCAATCCGCTTCTTCGCGCGGCGATGCGCCAGGCTGTGATGGTTCCGGGAAGGTTTGCGTGTCGATGGTTTGAGAGGACGAGGCACGGCGTGCGCGAGGCTTGAGCGGCAAGGCTGAGACGGCGGGCCATAAGCGGCGTCTTGATCTCGATCCCGGCAAGAGCCGCGATCAGCGCGCGACTCTTCAGCCCTTCTTCCAGAGCCCAGGCCGCGTCGTCTTCATTCCGGGCCATCACCATGAGAGCGAGAGCGGGATTGAGGCCTGAGGCGATCAACCCCGGTCCATAGGGGCGTCCCCATTCCCGCGCGGCCGTCTTGGTCAGGCACCACAGCACGAGATTGCGGTGCTCAACTTGCGACGCTTGTTGGGCGATGACGGCAAGGGCGAAAGCGAGAGCGGCAGGCTCATCCCCGTAAGCGTCCGGCTTGATCTCATGAAGGCCGCCTCTTGTGAGCTTGCTCAAAAGACATCCCCTCCCCCCTTGAGGGGGAGGAGGGAGGGGGGTGGAGCTCGTCATGCCCGGACGCAGGCGAGCCTGCGATCCGGGCATCCATGCCGTTGGCTTGGAGCGTGGGGAGGCGCTCCCGGTATGGATTGCCGGGTCAGGCCCGGCAATGACGAAGGAGGGAGACAAAGAGCAGGCGGGGTGGGGAGGGGCCGCGCCCGGTGCGGGGGGATTGGCCAGAGACACGGGAACCTGCTCGAGCGCGCGAACTTGCGCGCGTAGATGCTCAATCAGGACCCTCGCCCTTGCCCCGCCTGCTTTTGCCACGCCAGCCGGCGGAACGAGGAGACCTTCTGCACCGCCTGGAACGTCGCTACCCACGCTACTGACCTCAACTCTCGTTCCTGTTTTGTTCTAGATCGAATCGGGATGAGAGTCAAGGCTGGGCTCTCCCGGCAGCAAAGCCGCGTCATCCTTTACGATTGCGGACCCCCGTTTTGCCGAAGACGTAAACATTCCGTAAAGATCGAAAATAGCTTTCGAGTAATTTTCCTTACTTTTCCTTGATTTCTCACCCTTATCTCTTCGCGTTGTTTACACTTTATTCACCATGAAGCGGCTCCCTCTGTTTCATTCCTTTAACGTGGGTTTTAGCGCGCCGGTGTTAGCTCTCTCCCAGGGTCCGGGGTCAGGCCGCGGGACAACCAACAAAGCGGTAACGGGAGAGTTCGGAACATGAGGACTTTACTTGCGCGCTTCGTCAAGGATGAGTCGGGCTCATCGGCCATCGAGTACGGTCTGATCGCTGCCGGCATCGCCATTGCCATTCTCACCGCAGTGAATGCCCTCGGCGGCTCTCTCGGCGGCTTGTTCGAGACTGTCGGCGGCAAGCTCAGTGGCGGGTCCGGCGGCGGCACCGGCGGCTAATTCTCCCCATCGCATCGCCTTGTCGGGCTCGGCACGGGCGATCGATCCCGTTTCGCACCGGCAAGCACTGTCGCCGTTGCGCTGAGAGACATCCCGGCGAAACGGGCGCCGAGGCTTGCCGCTTCTGGTAGAATGATGTTTCTTTTTGGCCAGATCGATTGGCTGGCCGGGCGGCGCAGCCCAAATCTCCGGGGCGGGGGACGCAACGCTCGGGCCTTTGTCCGCCAAACGCGACGGAGACGTAACATGACACTCCAACTTGGCGAAACCGCACCAGACTTCGAAGCCGATACGACCCAAGGCCGTATCCGCTTTCACGAATGGATCGGCGATTCCTGGGCTGTGTTGTTCTCCCATCCCAAGGACTTCACCCCGGTCTGCACTACCGAGCTCGGCTACATGGCAAGGATCAAGCCTGAGTTCGACCGGCGCGGAGTGAAGATCATCGGCTTGAGCGTCGATCCGGTGGATCGGCACGCGAAATGGGCCGAGGACATCAAGGAGACGCAAGGGTTCGCGCCGAACTATCCGATGATCGGCGACCCCGACCTCAAGATCTCCAAGCTCTACGGCATGCTGCCGGCAGCCGCGTCGGGCAGCTCCGATCAGCGAACCCCCGCCGACAATCAGACCGTCCGCAACGTGTTCGTCATCGGCCCCGACAAGAAGATCAAGCTCATACTCGTCTATCCGATGACCACGGGGCGCAATTTCGACGAGGTCCTGCGCGTGATCGACTCGATGCAACTCACCGCGAAGCATCGCGTGGCAACGCCGGTGAACTGGAAAGAGGGCGAAGAGGTGATCATCGCCGGCTCGGTCTCCGACGAAGAGGCGAAGAAGATCTATCCGAGCGGCTGGAAGGCGCCGCGGCCCTATCTCCGCATCGTGCCGCAGCCGCGCGGCTGAGCGCAGCCCTCCGGCGATCCGTGGCCCGACCGAAGACCCCTCTGCTTACGGTCGATTGCGTGGCCCGCGACGGCGAGGGGCGCATCCTGCTGGTTCGCCGCAAGAACCCGCCGTTCAAAGGCGGGTTCGCGCTTCCCGGCGGCTTCGTCGAAATCGGCGAGACGGTCGAAGCGGCCTGCCGCCGCGAAGTCCTCGAGGAAACCGGCATAGCGATCGGGGAGCTTCACCTCGTCGGCGTCTATTCGGACCCGGGCCGAGATCCACGCGGACATACCGTCAGCATCGCCTATATGACGCTCCTGAGGGAGCCCGCGCGGCCGCGGGCCGGATCGGACGCTGAGGCCGCAACGTGGGTTTCCGATTGGTACAAGCTCGATCTCGCCTTCGATCATGCCAAGATCATCGCCGATGCCGAAAAGATCGGGCTTCGCTGAGGAGGGTGGTCGCCGCGCCGCCCTAAGCGCGGCTTCAAGGCTAGGCGGCTCGCGGGGGATGCTCTATCTAGGGGTATAGAGACGCGTGAGCGGAGCCGTTTTCATGAATGAAGCGCCTCGTCCCGGTCGTTTCGCCGCCGAAACCAACACCTCGGAGGCGCCGGGGCCCGCGCGCAAAGGCCGGATCGGCGTGCTCCTCATCAATCTTGGAACGCCGGACGGGACCTCCTACTGGCCGATGCGCCGCTATCTCAAGGAGTTCCTCTCCGACCGGCGCGTGATCGAGGCCAACCGGGTGCTGTGGTGGCTCATTCTGAACGGCATCGTGCTGGTGAAGCGGCCTTTCGCCAGCGGGGCGAAGTACCGCTCGATCTGGAACGAGGAACGCGACGAGTCCCCGCTTCGCACCATCACACGGAGCCAGGCGGAGAAGATCGCTGAAATCCTCGGTCCGAAAGGAATCGCCGTCGACTGGGCCATGCGTTACGGCAACCCCAGCATCGCCGCCCGCATCGAGGCGCTCATGGCCGAAGGCTGCGACCGGCTCATCGTCTTCCCGCTCTATCCGCAATATTCCGCGCCGACGACGGCAACCGCCAACGACAAGGTGTTCGACGCGCTAAAGGTCCTGCGGACACAGCCCCCGCTTCGCACCGTTCCGCCTTATCCGCAAGACCCGGTCTACATCGCGGCGATTGCCGCTTCCATTAGGACTCATCTTGCGACGCTCGATTTCGAGCCCGAGGCCATCCTCGCCTCCTTCCACGGAATGCCGCAGGATTACGTCGAAAGGGGCGATCCCTATCAGGGACAATGCATCGAGACCGTTGAAGCGCTCCGCACGACGCTCGGGCCGCTTGGGGAAAAAGTCAAGCTCACCTTCCAGTCGCGCTTCGGACGTGCCGAATGGATCAAGCCCTATACCGATCAGACCGTTGAGGAGCTGGCGCGTGCCGGCGCTAAGCGCATTGCCATCGTCACCCCGGGATTTGCCGCCGATTGCCTCGAAACGCTCGAGGAGATCGCCGAGGAGAACAGGGACATCTTCTTCGAGCATGGCGGGGAGAAGTTCAGCTACATTCCCTGCCTCAACGATAGCGAGGGCGGAATCAAGCTGCTCGTCCATCTGATCGAGCGCGAGCTCGAAGGCTGGATGTAGCCGGCTGCTTTGGCTTTGTCATGCCCGCGAAAGCGGGCATCCAGTAGGCGCCCGTCTTCGCGATTGGCTTGGCGCGGTGGTTACTGGGTCGCCCGGTCAAGCCGGGCGATGACGTCGGAGGGGGACATGCGGGCGGGCGCGTTGGTGCTGTTTTGCACGACCCTGACGCTTGCGGCTTGCGCCGCGCCGATGACGATGCGCGAGATCAAGGCAGTCAAGCCGAATTGCGCCAGGATCGACAAGCAGATCGCAGCGCTCGAGAAGGAGAGGGCCGAGAACAATCAGAGGCTTCTCGCCGGCATCCAATCGGTGGCGCCCGCGCTCGCCGTCATCAACATCGTGGCCGGCACCTATGGGCGGAACGTCGCCATAGCCACGGGTGAATGGGCGGCGTCGATCGACCGCAAGCTCGCCGAGCTCCGGCACGCCAAGAAACAGTGTTGAAGCCATGCGGATCGTTATCGTGGCAGCCCTGAACTTGGCGATCGCGCTATTCGCCGCGCCGCCCGCTTCTGCCGAGAACGGTGCCGCGCGCGACGGTGCCAAGCCCTTCGCCTATGTCACGGTGGTGGGCGCGCCGGGCGACGGCGATCAAGTGCTTGCCGCGGCGCTGACCCGGCACCTTGCCGCGCGCGGTCTCCAGCCTGCTGCCGCCCTCCAAGCCAATGTCTATGAGGTGCAGGGAACGGTTCGCGTCGCGCCCGCCGCCAAGGGCAAAGAGAGCATCGCCATCATCTGGGTCGTGCTCGGTCCGGACGGCAAGCAGCTCGGCGTCACGCGCCAGACCAAGGATGTGCGCAAGGGCTCGCTCAGTAGGACGTGGGGCAAAGCCGCCGACACCGCGGCGGCGGCGGCGGCCCAGGATATCGCCAAGCTCATCCCCCGCTAGCCGTCAGCGTATGAAGTTGTAGCCAAATCCGAATAACAGCGAACTCAATAAGACACGGCACTTTGGTTGGCTCAAGCCTATGTGTACCTTAGTCCTCCCCTAGAATTGCGCTATGTCTGCACCTTGGATGAATGCGGAGCGCAGGCAGGCTTATGGACCGAGTTTCGGAAGATTGAGAAGCCAAGACTGTGGGATATTACCGTAAGATGCGGGCAGGCGGTGCCCGAGCTAGTGTGCCCGTCCGTGACCGGTGAAAATGCTACAACGGAGCGCCGATGGCACGCCAGGTTCATAATCGAGATATCTCAACCACGCTCGGCGCGGCTGAACAATGGATCAACAAATGTCTCGTCGGGGACGGCTCTGTCTTCTTAAACGCCTCGCTTTGGACTGCAACACTGGTGGATGAAGTGCATCATGCCTTTGTCGAGCACCCCGACTTGGGCAAAGACGACTTCATGACCAAGCTAAAAGGGCAGATGAGCGCCTCTTCTCCCCTTGCGCAGCAGCTGATGGCCGAGATGCTCTGGGCATTGCTGTTGTTCCCTTCAAACATGAAAGCCAGGACAAAGCGCCAGCAGGTCGTGGACATTTGGGCGCTCTCGGGACAGCGATTGTCGGGGGACTTCCCGTTTATACGAAATGAAGTGCTCGCCGGAATTGGGTCGGGGGGCCCCGGATTCAATAACTATCGTCCGGACGAAATGACGTTTCTGATTGCGCTGACTCGTGATTTAAAGCGAAGGGAGATTGAGCAGCGCCAGCGCATCCTCTCTGACTATGATGCATTTATTAACTGGATGGATCAGGTACCGCAGCAGGGAAGCCGGCAATTTCGGCACATGCTGCGATTCTTCGCCTTTCCGGACCGTGTCGAAAGAATTTCTTCAAACAACGATCGCAGAAACATTCTTCAGGGATTTGAAATAGCGTCCCGCAAGGACACAAGCAAATGGAGTGACCGACAACTCGATGACGCGCTAACGAAGTTGCGGGCCGACCTCCAAAGGACTCACCCACATGTAGTGCTGGATTTCTACGCACCCGAGTTTAAGGAACGATGGTCGCGCGACCGAAAGGTCAAAACCATTGAGGGCGAGATCACAGTTACTGTTCCCGGCGACGATGAAGAGGAAGAGTTTAGCGACTCCGTATCTACTGAGCCAAAGACGACCGATGCGCGGCAATCACTTAAAGTTCAGGCGAGGCTGGCAGAGATCGGCACTGCGATGGGCTTCAAAATATGGATACCTAAAAGCGATCGGGGTCGCGTCCGGGAGCTAGCGCCGGAGATTGAGAATGGCGCGTTTCTGGATGATCTTCCGTTGAATTACAATCAAGCCACGCTCGATACGATTGAGCAAATCGACGTCTTATGGCTAAAAAAGCAATCGATTGTGCGCGCTTTTGAAGTTGAGCATTCCACCGCGGTATATTCCGGTTTGCTCAGGATGGCCGATCTGCTTGCCCTTCAACCTAACATGGACATCCGCCTACATATCGTTGCCCCTGACGAACGGCGTGAGAAAGTGTTCCGTGAGATGCTGCGTCCGGTGTTTGCGCTGTTAGAAAAGGGTCCGTTATCGCAAAGCTGTACTTTCATATCGTACGAAAGCGTGGAAACTATACGAAGCCTCGAACATCTGACTTACACGAAAGACAGCATCCTTGCAGAATATGAAGAACAAGCGGAAGCCAACGGTGATAGGTAGTCCGGCGCGCGCTAGCAGTCACTGCCGCTATTTTTGGGCGCTGCGCTGGAACCAGCGCGCCACGGCATCGCGCCCCGCGTCATCGAGCGTCAGGTGAAGCTTGGTGCGGCGGAGCAGGAAATCCTCGGGCGTCACGGCATCCTCGACCTCGGCCGCGTATTCAAGCTCGGCGCGGGGCACGCCGGGAGCGATTTCATCGGCTGAGGCCGAGTCGGCGGCGATGCGGCCGAACAGGCACTCGATCCGATCGCCGTAGGTCAGGGCCAAGCGGCGCCGCGTGGTCTCAGAAAGCTCGGCCGGACCTGCCGCGGCAAGGCCAAGCAGCTCCGGGCGGGACAAGCCCCCGCCATGAAGGGGGGCATCCATGGTCCAGGCCCCTCCGGCCTTTGCTCCCAGTCGAACCAGGGTCTCCAGCACCTCCTCGGCCAGGGCCCTGTGCGTCGTCAGCTTGCCGCCATAGAGCGTGACGAAGCCGCCTGTTCCGCTGGCGACCGAAGACACGGCCGGGCTACGGCTGATGCGGCTCGGTCGTTCCCCTTCCTCGTCGTGGAGGGCGCGCACGCCCGACCAGCTATGGACGACATCGGCCTCGGTGACCGGCCCGGCGGGGCTCGCGAAATAGCGGTTATAGGCCGCGAGCAGATAGGCCGTCTCCTCGGGCGAGCAGCGCGGCTGGCCCGGATCGCCCGCATGCGGCATGTCGGTCGTGCCGACAATCAAGAACTGTTGCTCCAGCCAAGGCAGAACGAAAATCACGCGCTCCTCTTCATCCTGAAGCGTATAGGCGTCGGTTTGTGGCGGCTTGGGCATCGGCAGGACGATGTGGCTGCCGCGAACGAGCCTCAGGGTGCGCGCGGGCGGAGCTCGATCGGTCATGGCCTCGACCTCAGCCACGAACGGGCCCGCCGCGTTGACAATGAAGCGGGCCTCGATCCGGCGCTTTTGACCGCGCTCGTCGAGCTCGACGGCGTAGCCATCGGCAAGCGCTGCGATGGCGGTCACGGCGCGCCGGTTTCGGACATCGGCGCTCCGCGCCCGCGCATCGAGCAGGACGGCGAGCGTCAGCCTCGCATCGTCCGCCATGCAGTCGCAATAATGCAGAACCGAGATGAGTTCCTCCTGCCGGAGCCTGGGAAGCTGGACGATGTCGTCGTCATCGAGCCTGCCGCTTGCCGGCAGGCCATCGCCAAAGGACAGCGCGTCGTAGAGGGCAAGGGCTGCTCTCAGCGTCAGCGCCTGGCGCCGCTGCCAGCGATAGACGGGGAGAAGGAACCTCAGCGGCGTGACGAGATGGGGCGCGGCATTGAGCAACTGCGCGCGCTCGACCAGAGATTCGCGCACGAGGCCAAATTCGAGCCGCTCAAGATAGCGCAAACCGCCGTGAATGAGCTTAGAGGATGCGGAGGAGGTGGCGCAGGCATAGTCGCCCTTCTCGGCGAGCATCACTTTCAACCCGCGGCCCGCCGCGTCGCGCGCGATCGCTGCACCGTGGATACCGCCGCCGATGACAAGGAGATCGAAGGACTGACCTGCCAACGTTAAGCGACGCCGGCGCGCAGCAAGTCGTGAATATGGATGATGCCGACAGGGCGCCCGTCCTCGACCACGAACAGCGTGGTGATCTTCGAGGCATTGATGAGTTCGAGCGCGGCGCTCGCCAGAAGATCGGGCGACACCGTCTTGGGCTCCGGCGTCATGATCTCATGGACGCGCCGGGCAAGCAGTCCGTCGCCCATATGGCGGCGGAGATCGCCGTCGGTGATGATCCCCTTGAGCAAGCCGTTGCCGTCGATCACGCCGAGGCAGCCCAAGGCCTTCTCGGTCATGACCACGATTGCCTCGGCCATGACCGCGTCGGCGGATGCGAGCGGCAGGCGCTCGCCCTTGTGCATCAAGTCGCCGACGAATTTCAGCCGTGCCCCGAGCTGGCCGCCGGGATGCAGGGTCTTGAAGTCTCGCGCGGTGAAGCCCTTGCTCTCGAGCAGAGCGATGGCGAGGCAGTCGCCGAGCGCAAGCTGCATCACCGTCGAGGTGGTGGGCGCAAGCCCATGGGGACACGCTTCCTTGGACTGCGGCAGCACCAGCACGATCTCGGCCGCCTCCGCCAAAGTCGAATGCGAGTTCGATGTCACAGCGATCAGGGGAACGGCGAAGCGCCGCGAATAGGACACGATGTTGCCGAGCTCCACCGTCTCGCCCGACCAGGAGAAGGCGAGGATCGCATCGTCGCGCGTGATCATGCCGAGATCGCCGTGGCTCGCTTCGCTCGGATGCACGAAATAAGAAGGCGTGCCGGTCGAGGACAGCGTGGCTGCGGTCTTCTGCGCAACGTGGCCGCTCTTGCCCATGCCGGTCACGATGATCCGGCCCCGGCACTTGCGCAGGACTTCCAACGCTTCGGCAAAATTGTCTACGAGTTCGCCGGTGAGCGCGGCCTTGAGCGCGCTCAAGCCTTCGGTCTCGAGCTGGAGCGTGCGCGTGGCCGAAGCAACCGCTTCCACGCGATCGTCGCGCAACAAGCGATCTCGCTTAAGACCGGCCGTCATGATCGTGCTCCCCCGTTATCCCGGTCCGACTTTAGCATGGAACTGGGCTTGGAGAGGACCAAGACTTGCTCCGATTCGGGCCGACGCGAAACGGCCTGTTTACGCTGTTTCGCTGGCTTTCCAGCAGCGATGCGGCGTAGCGAGGAGGGCGAAGCTCAGAAGTTATGAGCGGTTACGTGAGCTTCTTGATCTCGGCGGTGACGGCCTTGGCAAGGTCGGGCCGGGCCAGCGCATAAGCGATGTTGGCGGTCAGGAACCCGACTTTCGAGCCGCAATCGAAGGCCCGTCCGTCATATTTAAGGGCGTAGAGGGGTTGGCGCTTGAGAAGTGCCAACAGCGCATCGGTGAGCTGAATTTCGCCGCCCGCGCCTTTTTCCTGCGTCGCGAGAAGAGCGAAGATCTCGGGCTGAAGAATATAACGGCCGAGGATGGTGAGGTTGGAAGGCTCGGTCCCCGGCTTTGGCTTCTCGACCATGCCGTCGATGGGAAGGACACGGCCATCGCCTTTGCCGCCGAGACTGACCACGCCGTAATTCTTGACCTGATCGTCGGGCACCGGCTCGACCGCAAGGATGTTGCCGCCATGTCTCGCATAGGCGTCGAGCATCTGGGCGAGGCATCCTTTGCCCGGCGTTTGCACCAGCACGTCGGGGAGCAGCAGCGCGAATGGCTCCTCGCCGACCAGCTCGCGCGCGCACCAGACCGCGTGACCGAGCCCGAGCGGCTCCTGCTGGCGGGTAAAGCTCATGCTCCCCGGCTCCGGCAGATCGGTGGTGACGGCTTGAAGCTCGGCGGTCTTGCCGCGCACGGCGAGCACCTGTTCGAGCTCGAATTGCCGGTCGAAATGGTCCTCGATGACGCTCTTGTTGCGGCCGGTGACGAAGATGAAATGCTCGATGCCAGCCTCTCTGGCCTCGTCGACGACGTGCTGAATGAGCGGCCGGTCGACAACGGTCAGCATCTCCTTCGGCATCACCTTGGTCGCGGGCAGGAAGCGGGTGCCAAGCCCTGCCACGGGGAACACGGCCTTGCGGACGCGAGCAGCCATCCGGTCCTCGTTGGTTACATACCCAGGGCAGTGGGGTTAGACCGCGAAAGTTAGAACTCTCTCAACGGCGATACGATAGCAAGCCACGAATTGCCGTGTGCTAAGGTTGTTCCATGAGTGTTCTGGTCACGGGCGGGGCCGGTTATATCGGCAGCCATATGGTGCTCGCGCTGCTCGATGCCGGCGAGGACGTCATCGTTCTCGACGATCTGTCGACGGGATTCCGCTGGGCGGTGCCCCCCGCCGCGAAATTCGTCGCGGGCGATGCGGGCAATCAGGACCTTCTCATCCGGCTGTTCTTGACCAATCCCATCGACGCCATCATTCATTTCGCCGGATCGATCGTGGTGCCGGACTCAATTGCCGATCCGCTCGGCTATTACGGCAACAATACGTGCAAATCGCGCACGCTGATCGAAGCGGCGGTCGAGTCCAAAGTTCCCAATTTCATCTTTTCGTCGAGCGCGGCTGTCTACGGCATCCCCGAGCACAATCCCATCGCCGAAGACGCGCCGCCTGTGCCGATCTCGCCATATGGGACTTCAAAGCTCATGACCGAGGTCATGCTGAGCGATACGGCGCGGGCGCACGACTTGCGCTATGCGGCGCTGCGCTATTTCAATGTCGCGGGCGCCGATCCATCAGGACGGAGCGGGCAATCGACGGCGCGAGCCACCCATATCGTCAAGGTTGCATGCGAAGCCGCTCTCGGCCAAAGGCCTTATCTCGAAGTGTTCGGCACCGATTATCCGACGCCGGACGGGACCTGCATCCGCGACTATATTCACGTGACGGACCTCGTCGGCGCCCATCTCGAAGCGCTCCGCTATCTCCGCGCGGGCGGGACGAGCGCTGTGCTCAATTGTGGGTACGGCGCCGGCTTCTCGGTGCTCGACGTGATCGGCTCGGTCAAGCGGGTGTCGCAAAGCGACTTTCCCGTCCGAACAGGTCCGCGCAGGCTCGGCGACCCGGCGGCGCTCGTTGCCAAGGTCGAGCGTGTCGGCGAGGTTCTGGGGTGGAAGCCTAGGCTCAATCGCCTCGACACGATCGTGAGCCACGCGCTCGCCTGGGAAAAGCGGCTGATCGAGTATCGCGCCGCCTCGTAAGCTTGCCATTTGCCTTTGCCGCGCCTTAAACCCCTCCAGTATTGGCGCTAAGGGGCCCTCACGAATCGTTCGTGGCCCGAGGGGACTGGGCATGGCCGTAACGACAGCGAAGCTCGTACGCGCGGCTCTCGGCCTTGTGCTTGCGCTTTCCTTGTTGTTGCCGGGGGCGGCGCAGGCCGCTGAGGACGATGTCGCCCACTATAAGCGCGCGGTCGAGAAGAGCTTTGCCGCGTGGCTCGAAGCGCTCTGGCCCGATGCCGAAGCCGCAGGCATCTCGCGCAAAACCTTCGATGCCAATTTGAAGGGGCTCAAGCTCAACTGGTCGCTGCCCCATCTTGTCCTGCCCGATCCGGCAGGACCCGACGGTCCGCCTTTGCCGCAAGCCCTTGCCGCCAAGGTGAAGCCGCTGCATCAGCCCGAATTCGACATTCCCGCCAATTATTTCAACAAGAACACGCTCAACGTGCTCGCCAGCACCGGACGCGGCAAGATGCAGCAATGGGCGCCAGAGCTCGGCGCGATCCAGAAACGATATGGCGTGCCGGCGAGCATCGTCGTCGCCATCTGGGGACGCGAGACGGGCTTCGGCAAAGTGGACATGCCGTTCGACGCGCTTTCGGCCATCGCAACACAGGGCTTCATGGGCCGCCGCCCTGACGTTTTCCGGCAAGAGGTCATCGCCGCGCTGAAAATTCTCGAAGACGGGCACGCCACCCGCGCGGACATGCGGAGTTCCTGGGCCGGGGCCATGGGCTATACCCAGTTCCTCCCCTCGGACTTCGAAAAATATGCCGTCGATTTCGACGGTGACGGAAAGGGCGATATCTGGAATTCGATTCCCGATGCGCTCAGCTCGACCGCCAACTCGCTGCGCACCCAGGGCTGGGACGGCAAGCAGGCTTGGGGCTATGAAGTCACGCTGCCCGATGGTTTCGATTGCACTGAGCAGGGGCCCGATAAAGCGCGCCCGATCGCCGAATGGGTGAAGCTCGGCGTCAAGCGGGTGAAGGACCGCGCGTTTCCCGAGGATAAGCTTCAGGACTCGGCGTTTCTCGTGTTGCCCGCGGGGCTCAAGGGGCCCGCGTTCCTCGGCACCAACAATTTCTCGGTGTTGAAGCTCTACAACAACTCCGATGTCTATGCGATTTTCGTCGGCCATGTCGCCGACATGATCGCGTCCGCCGCGCCGGTCGCTTTCGCCGGCGAATGGCGACCTGTCGAGCGCTTGCCGCGCGACCGCATCCAGCGTTTCCAGGAGGCGCTGGTGGCGAAGGGTCACGATGTGGGCAAGGTCGACGGACTGGCCGGGTTCAAGACGCGGCGGACCATTGGACTCGAGGAACAGAAGCTCGGAATGAAGCTCACCTGCTATCCGAGCGCCGCTCTCGTCGATTCCGTGCTCAAGGGCGCTCGCGCCGAGGGCGCCGGCGCAGCAACAGCCGAATCGCCGACGGAATAGAGGCGAACTGCCTAGGTTTTGCCCGCCGCTCTTGTTAGTGTCACCCGATGCGAATCACCGAAAACTCTAAGTCATTGATCCTGCGGGCAGGATCGGCCGCTCTGCTGCTCATGGCGCTTCCCGGCACGGGTCACGCCGAGAGCAAATGCGTGGAGAGCTTGTGGCCTTCTGCCAAGAGCGCGGGCGTCACCCGCGCCACGTTCGACCGCGCTTTCCAGGGATTCGCGCCCGACCCGGAAGTGATCGAGGCCGCGAACTTCCAGCCCGAATACGTGAAGCCGATCGGCGAATATATCGATCGGGCCGTCTCAGATAAGCGGGTTGAGACTGGCAAGCAAAAGCTCGCCGAGTACCAGGACCTGGTGGCCGCGCTCGAGAAGCGCTACGGCGTCGACCGCCACGTCATCGTGGCCATTTGGGGGGTGGAATCGAATTACGGCGTGCAGCCTGGCGACAAGAACGTGATCCGTTCGCTCGGCACGCTCATCTGTTCCGGCACCAAGGCCAAATTCGCCAGGCAGCAACTCGTCTCCGCCTTGAAGATCATGCAGCGTGGCGACATTACTTTCGAGGCGATGAACGGCTCATGGGCGGGCGCCATGGGACATACCCAGTTCATCCCCACAACCTACACTGCTTATGCCGTCGACCATGATGGCGACGGCAAGCGCGACATCTGGGGCAACATCCCCGACGCGCTGGCTTCGACGGCGAGCTATCTCAGGGTGTCGAACTGGCGCCCGGGCGAGACCTGGGGGTATGAGGTCAAGCTGCAAAAGGGCTTCAACCCCAAGCGGGTCGGCGAGAACACGCTGAAGCCGCTCGGCGAGTGGCAGAAGATCGGCATCGTCAGAGTGAACGGCGAACAGTTCCCGCGGGCGTCCGACAAGGCCTCGCTGTTTGCTCCGGAAGGAACGCGGGGCCCGGCATTCCTGGTGACAAACAATTTTCGTTCGATCCTCCGCTATAATGTGGCCAAATCCTATGCCCTTGCCGTGGGCCATCTCGCCGATAGGCTCAAGGGCTATGGGCCGTTCGTGCAGCCATGGCCGACCGACGAGACCCACCTTTCCCTCGCACAGCGCACCGAGCTCCAGCAGCTTCTGATCGCGCAAAGACTCATGGGCGGAGAGCCTGACGGCGTTATCGGGCCGGCGACGCTCGAAGCGGTGAGGACCTACCAGCGCGCCAAAGCGCTGCCGGTCGACGGCTTCCCGAGCCTGACCATTCTCAAGCTCCTTCGGGCCGAAGCCCCGCCGCCTGCGCCTGTGGGCGAAGACCAGACGGGAAGCGTCGGTGAGGCGCAAGCCCCCAATGCTGCTGAAGCGTCGCCCGCCAATGCCGGTGAAGCGCCGCCCGCCAATGCCGATCAGCCGGCAAATGCCGGCCAGAACTGAGGCGAGGGACTTGGCGTTTTGCCTGGAAGGGACTACCAGTATCGGGCCGGGGCAACTAGGGCGGATCTGAGGAAGGACCCTTTAGCGTCGTGTTCGGTCGTAACAGATCATGGCTTGATTTAGGTCCATTGGCGGCCGCCGCGGTTTTGGCCGGCTTGATATTTGGGCTCGGCCCTGTCCTTGCCCAGCAGGGCACGCCCCCGGTGCAGCGCAGCTATATCAATCCGTTTCCCCAAGGCGACCGCTATCGCGTCGTCGTGCTCGGCGACTCGCTAGGCGACGGACTGTGGACCGGGCTTTATCGCGCCTTCGAGGAGGACTCCAATCTCGAGTTCATCCAGCGCTCCAAGCCTTCGACGGGATTTTCCCGTAACAACTCCTACGATTGGAGCAAGGAGCTCGCGAACCTGCTCAAGACCGACACTTACCAGATCGCCGTCGTCATGTTCGGCGGCAACGACGCGCAGCCCATTCGCAGCGGCAAGGAGTTGATGAAGGTCGGCAGCGAAGGCTGGCGCGAGATTTACGCTCAGAGAGTCGAAGCCTTCATCAAGCAGCTCCGCGCCAAGAACATCGCCGTCTATTGGGTGGGGCTCCCCATCATGCGCAGCCCCGGGCAGAATGCCGATGCCGAGGCGCTGAACGACGTGTTCCGCGAGAAGGCCTTCATCAACGGCGCCAAGTTTGTCGAGACCTGGAACGGCTTTACCGACGAAGCCGGGCGCTATAGCGCCTACGGGCCCGACATGACCGGACAGGTCAAGCGGCTCAGAGCCGATGACGGCGTCCACTTCACCATGCGAGGCTACCTCAAGCTTGCCCATTTCGTCGAGAAGGACCTGCGTAGCGATCTGAACCTCGCCAAGATCGAGCGCAATATCCCGCTGGCCGGCAATGAAGAGGAGCAGGCCAAAGTCATGGGACGCGATGTCGTGGAGGCTCCATCTGATACGCCGCAACAAGCAGCGCCTTCGGCCGTTCCGTCGGCCCCGGAAGCGGGGACGGAGCAGGATCAGGCACAAAGCGGGGAAGCGCCTCAGCTTCAAGAGAGCAGCGTCGGAGAGGTGAGCGTGGTGAGGCCTGCGATCGATCAGACGCTGCAGGCGGCGCAAAGCTTGACCCCGCAGGCAAGCCCTGCGGCCGGGTCTGACACCGAGATGATTACGAGCGAGCTCGGCAACGGCTTGACCGCAGTCGCCACCCTCTCCTCCGTTTCCGACCCGTCGCTCGCCTCGTCACGGCCGAGGCTGCCGCTGTCGCAGCGGCCCTATTACAAGGTCCTGATCAAGGGCGAGCAGCTCAAGCCCAAGGCAGGACGCGCCGACGATTTCGCCTGGCCGCCCAGCTGAGCAGCGCTAGCGGGGCAGGTCGGTCTGACCCATTAGGAACATGTCGATCGCGTGCGCCGCCTGGCGGCCTTCGCGGATCGCCCACACCACGAGCGATTGGCCCCGGCGCATGTCGCCTGCGGCGAAGATCTTCGAGCGCGAGGTGCGGTAGTCGAGCTCGTTGGCCTTGACGTTGCCGCGGGCATCGAGATCGAGCCCCAGATCGCTGATCATGCCGTCTTGCACGGGGTGGAGGAAGCCCATGGCGAGCAGCACGAGATCGGCGGGGATCTGAAACTCAGTGCCGGGGACAGGTTTCAGCTGGCCGTCGAGGCGGATGCATTCGAGTTGCTCGACATTGCCGTCTGTCCCGAGGAACCGGGACGTGGCCACGCTGAAATCGCGCGCCGCGCCCTCGGCTTGGCTCGATGAGGTGCGGAGCTTGAGCGGCCAATGCGGCCAGCTCAGCTGCTTGTTTTCTTTCTCGGGGGGCTGGGGAAGGATCTCGAGCTGTGTGACCGAGACGGCGCCCTGCCGGAACGACGTGCCGATGCAGTCCGAGCCGGTGTCGCCGCCGCCTATCACAACCACGTGCTTCCCCGTCGCCAGGATCGGCTCGACGTCGCCTTGCGGCTCGCCGGAGATGCGGCGATTCTGCTGCGGCAGATAATTCATTGCGAAATGGATGCCGTTGAGATCGCGACCGGGAACCGCAAGATCGCGGGGATGCTCGGCCCCGCCCGCGAGCAAGATTGCGTCGTAATCGCGGTCGAGCGTGTCGATGGGCAGGTCGCGTCCGACGTGGACGTTGCAGTGAAATGTAACGCCTTCCGCTTCCATCTGCTCCACGCGGCGCTCGACGATGTATTTCTCCATCTTGAAATCGGGAATGCCGTAGCGGAGCAGGCCGCCGGGATAGGCGTACTTCTCGTAGACATGGACGTCGTGGCCGGCGCGGGCGAGCTGTTGCGCCGCGGCAAGGCCGGCGGGACCCGAGCCGACGATCGCCACGCGCTTGCCGGTCTTCGATTCCGGCGGCATCGGCTGCACCCAGCCCTCGTCGAACGCCTTGTCTGCGATCGCGCATTCGATTGATTTGATGGTGACCGGCACGTCGATGATGTTCAGCGTGCAGGCGGCCTCGCACGGCGCGGGGCAGATCCGCCCCGTCACCTCGGGGAAGTTGTTGGTCGAGTGCAGGTTGGCCGCGGCGACTTCCCAGTCGGAATGGTAGACGAGATCGTTCCAGTCGGGGATCTGGTTGTTGACCGGGCAGCCGGTATGACAATAGGGGATGCCGCAGTCCATGCAGCGGGCGGCCTGGCGGACGATCTCAGCCTCTCTCGGCGCGATCACGAACTCGCGGTAGTGCTGCACGCGGTCGGAAGCGGGCTCGTAAGCCCGGTCCTCGCGTTCAATCTCGAGAAAGCCCGTGATCTTGCCCATATGGATCACGCTCGTTGGCCTTCGGTCGCTTGAAAGGTCATCCAGCGACTAGCCACCGTCTTGCCGCCTTCGTCAAGCATTCGCCGTCGCGCGGCATCGCGGGCCCGTTGTGAACTGCAGGGCATCTTGGCTGCCTAGCGTCGAGAATTATTTGCCGTTGCCGCGCAAGCCGATCTCGATCTCGCCGAGGCCGGCCTTATCGGCACGCTGCTGGCGCGCCATCTCCTCGAGGGCGCGGCGATACTCGACCGGCATCACCTTGACGAAATTAGGCAGGTAGGCGGCCCAGTCGTCGAGGATCAGCTTGGCGCGCGCCGAACCCGTGTAATGGAGATGGTTCTCGATCAGTTGGCGGAGGCGCTCCTCGTCGCACCGGGTCATGTCGGTGACATCGACAAGACCGTGGCTTTCGAGGTCGGCCGCCTGGTGGCGGCTGCGCTCCATCACCTGGTTCTCGCTCGGCACCGGCTCGAGATCGACCATGGCAAGGTTGCAGCGGCGCTCGAACGCGCCCTCCTCATCGAGGACATAGGCGATGCCGCCCGACATGCCGGCGGCGAAATTGCGGCCCGTCGGCCCAATCACCACGACCACGCCCCCGGTCATGTACTCGCAGCCGTGGTCGCCGGTCCCCTCGACCACGGCGATGGCGCCGGAATTCCGCACGGCGAAACGCTCGCCGGCGATGCCGCGGAAATAGCATTCGCCGGAAATGGCGCCATAAAGCACGGTGTTGCCGACGATGATCGACTTTTCCGGCACGATGCCCGAATCCGCCGGCGGGCGGACGATGATGCGGCCGCCAGAGAGGCCCTTGCCGACATAATCGTTGGCCTCGCCGACGAGATCGAGGGTGACGCCATGCGCGAGCCAGGCGCCGAAGCTCTGCCCGGCGGCGCCGGTGAGACCGATCCAGATCGTGTCGTCGGGCAGTCCGGCATGGTCGTAGCGCGTGGCGATTTCGCCCGACAGCATCGCCCCGGTGGAGCGGTCGGTATTCCTGATCGGTAGATCGATCTTGACCGGCTTCTTTTCCTCGATCGCCTCACGGGCGAGACCGATCAGCTTCACGTCGAGGACCTTGTCGAGACCATGGTCCTGCCGCTCGGAATTGTAGATCGCGACCTCGGGCGGCACTTCGGGCTTATGGAAGATGCGGCTGAAATCGAGACCCTTCGCCTTCCAGTGGTCGATCGCCTGGCTCTTGTCGAGGATTTCGCTCTGGCCGATCATCTCGGAGAATTTGCGGAAGCCGAGCGCGGCCATGTACTCGCGCACCTCCTCGGCGACGAAGAAGAAGAAATTGATGACGTGCTCGGGCTTGCCCTGGAATCGCGCACGCAGCACCGGGTCTTGCGTGGCCACGCCGACGGGGCAGGTATTCAAATGGCATTTCCGCATCATGATGCAGCCCGCAGCGATCAAAGGCGCGGTGGCAAAGCCGAACTCGTCGGCGCCGAGCAGAGCGCCCACCATCACGTCGCGGCCGGTGCGAACGCCGCCATCGACCTGCACGGCGATGCGCCCGCGCAAGCGGTTGAGCACGAGCGTCTGCTGGGTCTCGGCCAGGCCGATCTCCCAAGGCGAGCCGGCATGCTTGATCGAGGTGAGAGGCGAGGCGCCGGTGCCGCCCTCGAAGCCGGCAATAGTCACATGATCGGACATGGCCTTGGCCACGCCGGCGGCGACGGTGCCGACGCCGACTTCGGCGACGAGCTTCACCGAGACGTCGCCCTTGGGGTTGACGTTCTTGAGATCGAAGATGAGCTGCTTCAGATCCTCGATCGAATAAATGTCGTGGTGCGGCGGCGGCGAGATCAGGCCGACGCCCGGCGTCGAGTGACGGACCCTGGCGATGACGGCATCGACCTTATGGCCGGGAAGCTGGCCGCCCTCGCCGGGCTTGGCTCCTTGCGCCATCTTGATCTGCATCATGTCGGCGTTGACCAGATATTCGGTGGTCACGCCGAAGCGGCCCGAGGCGACCTGCTTGATCTTCGAGCGCATCGAGTCGCCGTTCGGCAGCGGCCGATAGCGGTCCGATTCCTCGCCGCCTTCGCCCGTGTTCGACTTGCCGCCGATCCGGTTCATGGCGATGGCAAGGGTGGTATGCGCCTCGCGGCTGATCGAGCCGAAGGACATGGCGCCGGTGGAGAAGCGCTTGACGATCTCCTTGGCGGGTTCGACCTCGTCGAGGGGAATGGGCGCGCGGCTTAACTCGTCCGCGGTCTTGATGCGGAACATGCCGCGCAACGTCAGCAGCTGCTCGGTCTGTTCGTTGATCTGCTTGGCGTAGGAGCGGTACTTCTCCGGCAGGCTTCCACGCACTGCGTGCTGGAGGTCTGCGACCACCGAGGGGCGCCACATATGCATTTCGCCCCGCACGCGATAGGCATATTCGCCGCCGACATCGAGCGCATCGCGCAGCACTGGCGCTGCGGAGAAGGCAAGCTCGTGACGTTCGACGGTCTCCCGCGCAATCTGCTCGAGACCCACGCCCTCGACCTGGGTATTGGTGCCGGTGAAATATTCGGCGACGAAATCCGATTTGAGCCCGACGGCGTCGAAAATCTGGGCGCCGCAATAGGACTGATAGGTGGAGATGCCCATCTTCGACATCACCTTGAGGATGCCCTTGTCGACCGCCTTGATGTAGCGCTTGACCGCATCCTCTGCTGTGATCTCCTCCTCGAGCTCGGGCTGCATAGCCTCGATGGTCTCGAAGGCGAGGTAGGGGTTGATCGCCTCGGCGCCGTAGCCGGCGAGGGTGCAGAATTGATGCACCTCGTGGGCCTCGCCGGTCTCGACCACGAGGCCGACAGACGTCCTGAGCCCGCAGCGGATCAGATGATGGTGCACCGCGCTGGTTGCGAGCAGCGATGGGATCGGTACGCGGTCGGGACCGGTGGCGCGGTCGGACAGGACGATGATGTTTTCCCCGGCGCGAACCGCCTCTTCGGCGCGGCGGCAGAGTTGGTCGAGCGCCTCGGCCATGCCGGTAGCACCGCGATCTGCGTCATAGGTGATGTCGAGGGTGACGGTGCGGAACTGGTTGTCGGCGACCTCGCCGATGCCGCGAATGCGCTCCAGATTCTCGTTGGTGAGGATCGGGTGCGACGCCTCGAGCCGCTTCTGCCTGGATGTGCCTTCGAGGTCGAGCAGGTTCGGCCGCGGCCCGATAAAGGTGACGAGCGACATCACAAGCTCTTCGCGGATCGGGTCGATCGGCGGGTTCGTCACTTGGGCGAAATTCTGCTTGAAGTAGGTGTGCAGCAGCTTCGGCCGCGAGGATAGCGCCGAGAGCGGGGTGTCGGTGCCCATGGAGCCGACCGCCTCCTGGCCGGACTCTGCCATCGGCATCATCAGGAACTTCAGGCTTTCCTGCGTGTAACCGAAGGCCTGCTGGCGGTCGAGCAGGCTGACATTGGTGCGCGGCGGCGGGGGCGGAGCGCCCGGAAGCTCATGCACGCGAATCTGCGTGCGGTCGAGCCACTGCTGATAAGGATGGGCGGATGCCAGCTCGGCCTTGATCTCCTCATCGGAGATGATCCGTCCCTTATTGAGGTCGATGAGCAGCATCTTGCCGGGCTGGAGCCGCCATTTCTCGACGATGGACTTCTCCGCGATCGGCAGCACGCCGGTCTCCGACGCCATGATGACGAGGCCGTCATCGGTGACGAGGTAGCGCGCGGGGCGGAGCCCGTTGCGATCGAGCGTGGCGCCGATCTGGATGCCGTCGGTGAAAGCCATCGCGGCCGGACCGTCCCAGGGCTCCATCAAACAGGCGTGGTATTCGTAGAAGGCACGACGCTTGGCATCCATCAGCGGATTGCCGGCCCAAGCCTCGGGGATCAGCATCATTGCCGCGTGGGCGAGGCTGTATCCGCCCTGGACCAGGAACTCGAGCGCATTGTCGAAGCAGGCGGTATCGGACTGGCCCTCATAGGAAATTGGCCAGAGCTTCTCGATGTCCTTGCCGAACAAGGGCGACGACACGCTCGCCTGCCGCGCGGCCATCCAGTTGAGGTTGCCCCTGAGCGTGTTGATCTCGCCGTTATGGGCCACCATGCGATAGGGGTGGGCAAGCTTCCACGAGGGAAACGTGTTGGTCGAGAAGCGCTGATGCACCAGCGCGAGCGCCGAGGCGAAGAGCGGGTGATGCAGATCGCGGTAATAGGCGCCGAGCTGATAGGCGAGGAACATGCCCTTATAGACGAGCGTCCTGCATGACAGCGACACGGTGTAGAAGCCGATCTCGCGGCCGCCGGTCTCGCCCATGATGGTGTTGGAAATGACCTTGCGCAGGATGAAGAGCCTGCGCTCGAATTCGGTCTCATCTTCAATGCCCGCGCCCCGGCCGACGAACACTTGCCGATGCACCGGCTCGGTCTCGAGCACCGAGGCGGAGAGGCAAGCATTGTCTGAAGGGACGTCGCGCCAGCCGAGAAGGGTGAGCCCCTCCGCTTCGACCACGCGCCCGATGACGGACTCACAATAGATGCGCTGCGCCTGATTGCGCGGCATGAACATATAGCCGACGCCGTAATGGCCGGGCTCGGGCAGCGCGATGCCGAGAGGCGCACACGCCTCACACAAGAAATCGTGCGGGATCTGCACCAGGATACCGGCGCCGTCGCCGGCAAGCGGGTCGGCCCCGGCGGCGCCGCGATGGGTCAGATTCTCCAGGATCTGCAAGCCATGCTCGATGATCTTGCGGCTCGGCCGCCCCTTGAGATCGGCGACGAAGCCGACGCCGCAGGCATCGTGCTCGTGCTTCGGATCGTAGAGTCCTTGGGCGGGCGGAGGCGACGACCACGCCGCGGAAGAACGCATTTTCGACACAGCCAATGTCATCGTCACCTGACCTGCGGCTACGGCTCGCGCCGCCCGCGCCCAATTCGAACGCCGCTACCAGCGCCCGTGCTTTACCCGCTTGAGAACGTCGACCGGCTTAAAGCGAATACGGGCGCCTCGGCGGCTGGCCGCCTTCAATTGGCGATGCGGGCGAGGACCAAAGTCAGCTTCGCGCCAATCCCTTGAAATCCTTGCGCCGCTCCTCCGCGACAAAGGTCAGCAAGCCTGTCCTATTTGTCCTCAAATTGACAGATTTCAAAGAGGCACACAAGCACGATTCAAGACGCACCGACGAGGCGCGCGGTCTCGTTTCACCCGCATCTGGCGGAGCTGTGATTTGACGTGATCGCGACCCCCCGGTCTTACTCGCAAACAGAAACCAAAACCGCAGGCCGGGAGTTCCGGCCGGGTGCGCAATTTCGACCAAGGAGGAGTGACTTATGAGAGATCAAGCGAGGAATTTCCCGGGTCTCGCCATTGGCTGTGCCTTTGCCGCAGCAGTCGGTCTCGTGGCGGCGAGCCAGGTCGCCGGCGCCGCCGACGACAAGGAGAAATGCTACGGCGTGGCCAAGGCTGGCGAGAATGACTGTGCCGCCGGACCGGGTACGAGCTGCTCTGGAACCTCCAAGGTCGATTATCAGGGCAATTCCTGGAAGCTCGTGCCTAAGGGCACTTGCGCCAGCATGGAGCTTCCCGACGGGCGGAAAGGGAGTCTTGAGCCGCTCGATCGCGACCGTCCGCCGGCCTGAGGATTGGTGCCTGTTTTCGCGGGGTGGGGGCTTTGCCCCCACCCTTTCAATGTCGACGACCGGACTGAGACTCATGAGCAAAGATGACCGGCGCCAATTCCGATAGGCCGCACCATCCGCTCCCGCCCCGCGCCGGCGTCGGGCTGAAGCCCGAGCACTACCGCGCGATCCTCGAAACCGTGCCCGATATCGGCTGGTTCGAGATCCATGCCGAGAACTATATGGGGGAGGGCGGGCCGCCCCATCATTATCTGAGCTCCATCCGCGAGCGTTATCCGGTGTCGCTGCACGGCGTCGGGCTGTCGATCGGCGGTAGCGCCCCGCTCGACCGGGAGCATCTCGGCCGCCTCAAGGCGCTCATCGCGCGCTATGAGCCTTCGCTCTTCTCCGAGCATCTCGCCTGGTCTAGCCACGACAACGTCTATCTCAGCGACCTTCTGCCGTTGCCTTACACCGAGGAGACCTTGACCCGCGTATGCGAACATATCGACGAGGTGCAGGAGACGCTCGGACGGCGCATGCTGCTCGAAAACCCTTCCACCTATGTGGCGTTTGCCGATGCGGCAATGAGCGAGGTCGAGTTCCTGCGCGAGGCGGTGCGTCGCACTGGCTGCGGACTTCTGCTCGATGTCAACAATGTGTTCGTTCAATCCGTCAATCACGGGTTCGATGCTCGTTCCTTCCTCGACGACTTCCCAGTCGAGCATGTGGCCGAAATTCATCTTGGCGGCCATGCCGTCGACAGCGACGACGACGGCTCCGCGCTTCTGATCGACGATCATGGGCGGCAAGTGGCCGACCCAGTCTGGGGGCTTTACGCGCATGCGCTCGCCCGCTCTGGCCCGAAGCCCACGCTAATCGAATGGGACAACGACGTGCCTGAGTGGGAGGTCTTGTTCGGCGAAGCGAAGCGGGCCGATCGGATCATTGCCGGTCGCCGCTCAAATCGCGTCACGGCCTGATCCATGGCCGGATTTGCCGACGTTGAGCAACAGTTCGCCGGCGCCGTGCTCGATACCAAAGCCGCCTTACCGGACGGGCTTGCGCGCAAAGGCGGCGGCGTGCCCGCACGCCGCTTCAGCGTCTATCGCAACAACGTCTATGCCGGCCTGATCGATGTGCTGGCCGGGCGGTTTCCGGTGGTGGCGCGGCTTGTCGGCGAGGAGTTCTTCCGCGCCATGGCCCGGCTCTATGTCGAGCGCGAACCGCCCACCTCAGCGGTTCTCATCCGCTATGGCGCCGGCTTACCGAGTTTCATCGCGGGCTTTGCTCCTGCGGCATCGGTGCCATATCTTGCCGATATCGCCGCGCTCGAATGGGCGCGGCACAGCGCCTATCACGCTTCCGACGCGGTGCCGCTCGCACTCGCCGAGCTTGCCGGCGTGGCCGACCGCGCCGCCGATGCCGTGCTCACCTTCCACCCTTCGCTTGGCATCGTGCGCTCGGCCTACCCGATCGTGTCGATCTACGAGCTCAACGCACAGCGCGCCGACGTGCCGCCAACGCGTCTCGCGGGGAGAGAGGATGCGCTCGTGGCAAGGCCGAGACTCGAGGTCGAAATTCGCCGCCTGCCCGAAGGAGGCGCTTCCTTCATCCTCGCGCTCAACGAGCGCAGGCCGATCGGAGAGGCTGCCGCCACCGCGCTGGGCGAGGCGCCCGGATTCGATCTCGCGGCCAACCTCGCCGGGCTGATCGGAAGCGGCGTGATCGTGGGCGTTCGTGCGAGCGCCGGCGGTTAACGAGACGTTGCGCCGCAGCCTCCGCGTTAAGTCTCGCGAAAGTTGTGGCTGTTAGGCTTCCTCATCGCCCCCGACGAGTGTTTTGCGTGCAGGGGGCGGCAGGTCTCTCTCCCAAGCAACCTGCCTACAGAAAAGGGCGCCCCTCATACGAGAGACGCCCTTTTTGTTTTAGTCGGTTTTGCGCGCGACGGTCGTTAGGCCGCCTTGCTGTCGATGACCTTCGGCTTGTCCGCCTTGTCGGTCTTGGTGGCGATCGCGATGGTGCGCGGCTTCATGGCCTCCGGCAGCTCGCGCAAGAGGTCGACATGCAGCAAGCCGTTCTCCAGCGACGCGCCCTTCACCACGACATGGTCGGCAAGCTGGAACCTGCGCTCGAAGCTTCGCGAAGCGATACCGCGGTGGAGGAATGTGGTGTCCTCCTGCTCGACGCGCTTCTCGCCGTGAATGGAAAGTGTGTTCTCCTTCACCTCGATCGAGAGGTCGCTCTCGCCGAAGCCGGCAACGGCCATGCTGATGCGATACTCGTTCTCGCCGACGCGCTCGATATTGTAGGGGGGATAGCTCGGGGCCTCGCCCTCGAAACTGGCGAGCGTATCGAGCAACGAGCCGAGCCGGTCGAAGCCGATGGTGGAGCGGTAAAGCGGGGTAAGATCAAAGTGTCTCATGACACATCCTCCTTGAGAAGCGATATGGTTGGAAAGCCCGCTCATTCGATGAGCCGGGCGGGCGACGCGAGCCGTAGGGCCATCGCATCGGTCGGAGATATGGGTGCGGCAAACCGCCTCTTCAAGAGGATTAGTATGCTGAGACTAAAGGGGGAATTCCAATGCCGGCAGCGCGCGGCGCGCCCCGCCTTTCAATGATGCGCGGTTTGCCCGACGGGCGTGGCGCGCCCGCGCGGCGCTGCTATAAGAGGTCGCTTGCGCTTGAAGGGGCACGCTCGCTTCGATGAATCTCATAGGAACGCCTAAGAACCCGATCCCGCTCGGAGCCTCGACCGGATATATCGAGCCGCGCAAGGGCTTGCGCTTGCGTTTCGCGAGCTGGCAATCGGTGCTGCGCGAGCGGCGCGGCACGGTCTGCATCTTGCCGGGCCGCGCCGAGTTCATCGAAAAGTATTTCGAGGTGGTGGGCGAGCTCCGCCGCCGTGGTTTTGCCGTGGCGATCCTCGATTGGCGCGGGCAAGGCGGCTCCAGCCGGCACACCAGGAACCCGCGCAAGGGGCATATCAACGATTTCGCCGATTACGAGGAAGACCTCGCCTATTTCATGAAAGCAGTCGTGCTTCCGGACTGTCCGGCGCCGTATTACGCGCTCGGCCACTCCATGGCCGCGATGGTGCTGTTCAGGGCTTCGACCAGACGCGGTTGCTGGTTCAGCCGTATGATCATGACCGCGCCCATGGTGCGGATCGCGCAGCTCCCCATGTCGCACCGGATGTGCAGCCGATTAGCCGACGGGCTGACGATGCTCGGCTTCGGCAAGCGCGTGGTGCCGGGAGACCCGAGCAAGCACCGTCAGGATCCTCCCTTCGAGGGCAACCGTCTCACGTCAGACCGCGAGCGCTTTCTGCGCAACGTGTCGGTGCTCGAGGCGGCGCCGCAGCTCGCCGTCGAAACTCCGACCATCGGTTGGCTCAAGGCTGCGCTCGACACCATCGAGATTGTGGACAGCGAAAAATTTGCGCCGCGCATTCGCGTTCCGGTTTTGATGCTCGCCGCAAGCGACGACCAGGTCGTGTCGAGCAAAGCGATCGAGACGCTCGCCACACGCCTCAAGGCCGGTTCGCAGATTGTCCTTCGAGGCTCCCGCCACGAGATCCTGCAAGAGCGGGACGGCATCCGTGAGCAATTCTGGGCGGCGTTCGACGCCTTCGTGCACGACGCGGCGCTCAGCAAGGCAAGCTAGCCCGACAACACCTCGACCGCGGCGGCGTGAAGCCTCCGATCGCCAGCGGCGAGGATCCGCCCTCCCGCCCTTGGATCGCCGCCCTCCCAGGTGGAAACGACACCGCCGGCCCGCTCGACGATCGGGATCAGAGGGAGAATGTCGAAGGACTGAAGACCCGCTTCGGCCACGAGGTCGATATGGCCCATCGCGAGCAGGCAGTAATTGTAGCAATCCCCGCCGAAGCGCCGGAGGCGGACGGCATCGGTCAGGGCAGCGAAGCGGCGCTGCTCGTCGGCCGTGAAGGCGTCTGTGCTGGTGGTGGCAAGCAGCGCCTGACCGAGATTCTCACAAGCCCTGCTGCGGATGGTCTTGGTCGTGCCGTTGAGGCGGAAGAACGACTCGTTCTCGCCGCTCCAGAAGCGCTCGCCGGTGAAGGGCTGGTCCATCAGGCCGAGCAACGGCACGCCGGCTCTGGTCAACCCAATGAGCGTGCCCCAAAGCGGAAGCCCGAGGATGAAGGATCGGGTCCCGTCGATCGGATCGATAACCCAGCAATAGTCCGTCTCGCCGACATGCGCGCCAAACTCCTCGCCGAGGATGCCGTGCGATGGGTAAGCCTCGGCAAGGCCTTCGCGTATGGCGCTTTCGGCGTTGCGATCGGCAGCCGTGACCGGGTCGAAAAGATCGCCGCCCTTATGGTCAATTGCCTGCGGTGTTCGAAAATGCGGCAATATGACCGCCCCCGCGCGGTCGGCAAGCGCGTGCGCTGCGGCCAACAGGGACTGAAATTCGAGCGCGTCGGGATTGGGCACGGCAGAGGGTTGAGGCCGTCTTGCCTTATGAGTCAAGGCTTTCAGGGTTCTGAAACGGCTGCGAGAGGCGTTCGTGGCCGAAATGCATCAGTGTTTCAGAAATGCCCCTTGGAACGTCATTAGAACCTTGATTTTTGTGCGGCGCAATGACATATTGTTGCAATGCGGTATGGCTCTCCAGGCCGTATCGCTGCCCTCCTTGGGCGTTTCCTCCCTAGACTTGGGCCGTTCGTTCATTCGAACGGCCCCTTTTTTATGGCGTGGTCCCGTCTATTCGGCCGCCGCCCGCGGCACCGCTAGGCCCGAAACGCCGGCGACGAGCGCGCCAACCATGGCGTCGAGGTCGCTGCACAGCCGCTCGAATCCACTCGATTTTTCGAAGCTCGTCTCGTCCATGTAGAGGGCGCGGTTGATCTCGATCTGCAACACGTGCTGTCCCTTGTGGGGCCTTCCGTAGTGCTCGGTGATGTACCCCCCGGCATAGGGCTTGTTGAGGGCCACGGCGTAGCCTAGCGCCTTGAGCTGGCCGGCGGCGAGCTGCGTCAGCTCGGCGTTGCAGGAAGTCCCGAAGCGGTCGCCGAGGACGAAATCCGGCCGCACGCCCCCCTGCTCTGTGATGGGGCTCGACGGCATCGAATGGCAGTCGATGAGCACGGCGCAACCGAAGGCGCCATGGGCCTCGGCAAGCAGGCTGCTCAACGTCTCGTGGTAGGGGGTGTAGAGGCGGTTGATCCGTTCCAGCGCCGCGCCGACGGAAAGCGGTTCGCGGTAGATCTCGTCGGACTCCGAAACGATTCTGGCGATGGTTCCCAGCCCGCCGACAACCCGCACCGATTGCGTGTTGGCGTAATGGGGCAACCCATCGCGAAACAGAACTGGATCAAGCTCATAGGGCTCGCGATTGACGTCGAGGAAGGCGCGCGGGAAATGGGCATAGAGGAGGGGCGCGCCGAGAGCGGTCACGAAGCCGAACAGCTCCTCGACATAGGCGTCCTCCGAGCGCCTGAGCGCGAGCGAATCGAGGCGCGACGCCGCGAGAAAGGCTTTCGGGTAGACGCGGCCGCTATGGGGCGAGTTGAAGACGAGGGGAAGCTTGAGACTTTCGGGCCGCGCCACGGAAAAGGGCGGCGCAAGCTCCGTCTCGATCGCCTCAGGTTCGCTTGGGCTCATTGGCCGATCCTTGGATTTCAGCCCCGCCGGGGAATCGCCGGTAAACTCTGCCAATGAGAGTTGAACCTGTCCAGGCGTGTTCTGCCTTGTGTCCAGAGCAAATAGACGCGATGATTTGGAGTTCAAGGGGGCCGGGGCCAGGCGGGCTTCAGGCCCTTGGCAAATGTCATTTTCCAAGTCATTTACCAAGTTTGTGTACGCCGGAAGGCGAGAGTCAGGGGGACGAGGGATGGAGGCGAAAGACCCGAGGGCGCGCAGTGTTCAGCGTATTCTCCTCGCCGAGGACGACGAGGATATGCGCCGGTTCCTGGTCAAGGCGCTCGAAAAGGCTGGTTACGACGTCATAGCGTTCGGCAACGGGCTTGAAGCTTATGAGCGGTTGAAGGAGGAGCCCTTCACCCTGCTTCTTACCGATATCGTGATGCCGGAGATGGACGGCATCGAGCTTGCGCGGAAGGCGAGCGAGCTCGATCCCGATCTCAAGATCATGTTCATCACCGGCTTCGCCGCCGTTGCCTTGAACCCGGACAGTCACGCACCGAAGGACGCGAAGATCCTGTCGAAGCCGTTCCATCTGCGCGACTTGGTGGACCAGGTCGAGCGGATGCTCGCGGCTTGACGGTTGAACGGCGGGTTGCCTTGACGGCACCGCACCCGATATAGAAACGTGACCGATCTTCGGCAGCGGGCGCGTAGCTCAGCGGTATGAGCACTGCGTTGACATCGCAGGGGTCACTGGTTCGATCCCAGTCGCGCCCACCACTTCTTTTTATCCGACGCTGCCTTAGCTGACGACTTCCGCGAAATCCGTATTCGACGCGTACTCTACAGAAAAGGACCTTAGGTTGTAAGGGAAGACTGAAAGCAAGCAAGCGCTTCCACCAAGCACTGGCCCGCCAACTAGTGTCCATCGAGATGGATTGCCTCGCGCCAAGGAGGCAAACAGTGCGATGATTTCTGGCTAATTGTGAACAGTCTAGACGCAATTTGGGATACTCGGCCGAGCCGCGCACGGGTCTCATCGACGACTGATTGGAAGGAACAGGCGCATGTCACGATATGTCGAGTACGACGACGGAACGGGAGGCCCAATCCAAATTCCAGTCGACGATATACTCCGCGGTTTGACTCCCGATCAGATCGAGGTGGATCACGAAGGAATAAATTATGTCGAAGGCACAGGGCCTCAAGCTGATGCCCCAACTAACGCAGCGCCGATCAAGTTTCGCGTGGAGCCGGCAGGCGAGCCGCAAACACAGGGTACCAAATACGATGTTATCGACGAGGATGGGGGACGGCGTTTCTACGTCGGTTACGTGCAGCACTATGGATCTCGGATCGGCATAGCGCGCGCAAGTGACGAACTCATCTATGATCGTTTCGCGGAGGAAGCCAGGGTTGGCGCCTGGGCCCACTTCATTTGGCCGAGCGTGATGGGTGAAAGCAACGGAAGGTACCTGAGCATTAATGCCTGGGATCGCGCACATTTCACTTGGGGTTTTTACCAGCTTGCAGCGCACACTCCGAATGACAACCTCATTCTACTAATGAGGAAGCTCTTGGAGCTTCCATCCGCAAAACGGTATTTTCCGGACCTGATTTTAGATGGTGGCAAGGTTGCACGGCTCACGGCGTCCGGTGCGAAATCGCTCGAGAGGGAGGTATCGGTTCCCGTAGGAGACGGGCATGAGACTCAAATTCCCGATTTCATGCAGTATCTGAACCCGTCGTCGAGGCGAGTCGACAATGCCGAAGTGATTACTGTTGCAAAGTTTATCGACTGGGCGCGAAACGACCCGGGAATGCGGGCAAACACAGTGATCATCTCGCTCGGGATCATGAAGAGAAAGGCCAAGCACTGGGCCGACCGGTTTGGTCTCCATGGTAAACGTCCGGAGCTCGCGATTTGGATTTCCGACATGTTCCATCAGGGGCGTGGTTCGGTAGCCGAAGTTAAAGCGGCCCTCGCGCGCCCGACATTTGAGAAGCAGTTGGAAGCATTGTCCAGGATCGACACAACCGGCAAACATGCCGCCCGATTGCGTACAGTGAGAGCGCACGTGCAGACGCTTCTCAATGAAGGGCGCTTCGCCAGTGTTGAATTTGGTCACGGTGCCTTGGCGTTCGACAGTGATGTGCCCATCGGCTGAAGCTGCCGAAGTTCTGGTGGCGGTGCGGCTTCCTAGACGGGGTTGCTGAAGGGGTCTAAGGACCTGGAAGTTCACGTTGAGGCGTATTCACTGGTTGGCGGGCTGCATGTTGCATTCTGTGAGGACGACAATTGGAAGGATCACCTTCATCGCAAGGTGCGTCGGTCACGGGCACCCTTCGCGTTTTAAACCGCACCGGTACCGGCGTGCTCCGTGGGTCGGTCGACTTGCTTGAGGCAAGCTTGCAGGACGCGCCTGCACGGGTTGCTGCCAGCGCGAAGATTGTTCTTCCCGTTGGTTCGTCGGAGGCTGTATTCCAACTCTTGCTCCCTTCTGAGATTGACGCCAGGACGCATTATCTGATCGCGGGCCGACTGGAAGGGACGGACCTCGAGACAGGCCGCAATCGCTTGTTTGGAACGACTGTCGCCTATCCGTGGACACCCGGGGCCAGAAACGTCGTAGTCGAAGTTCGTCCTTGGAACTGACGACGGCTTGGCTCGCGAGGATCCCGGGAGATCGTCTCTAATTCTCGAGTCGGATTTGTACGACCGACGGCTCGGCTGGCCAATGGCGGAGTGGATTTGCATTCGGCTTAGTCGGGTCTGCGCCTGAGAAGGCGAGGAGCGGTCGTCCCACGTCCATCACGATTGCATAGCGCGACAAAGCTTCTGTGAGCGCCACTACCCGCTCTGGACATTGGGATTTGAGTTTCTGGGTCTCTATAGCGCGTTGATAGACACGTAGTCGATTGAGGGCAAAGCTCAAGCCTGAGGACGCGAATGGCAAGCCGCGGTTTTTAAGCTCTAGAAGGGTGTCCAATGCCGCCTGATGCTCTCCGATGCGCGCTAAATGCTCCGCAAGAACTACTGCCCCATCGGGTAGCCAAGGGAAATTATTGAATAGGTTGTGCGTCCAATCGTGGAGGCGATCGAGCTCCCCAAGGCGGAGAAGCGTGTACGCGCCGACCGCCGCCCCGATGGGGGACTGGTACTTGGATCGCAACAGATTCTCACCCAAAGAGGGGGAATCAGCAATCTGAGCGACCTCCTGCAACATGTTGTTGCCGCTGTATCGCAGCATTAGGTCGGCGTGTACATTCGCGAGTCTAACGTCGATCGCGAACCGTCCATCTGACTGCACTAAACTGATGCGATTGGGCCGCTCATCTCCTTCCTTAGGCACCGAGTAATTGAGGACGGGATGACCTTTTTGATAAAGTTGAATGTAGGTAGGAAGATCACCATACGGATCACCATACGACACGAGATCCCACTGCCACATGGAAGTCGCCCGCGGGTGCAAGAACATGTCCCGCGCATCGCCACCGGTGCTCGCCAAACCTTGGCCTAGCGAAAGATACCTGAACTCCCCCCGCAGGAGATTGCCCTCGACGGCTGCAACGCGCACGGACTCAGTCGCGGGCGCGGTTCTGGGCTGATGTTGGCGCGCGATCGCCTCATTTCCGAGGTCTTCCATGGCTTTGGGGGCGTCGCGCGCAGCTTCCAAACTGAGAGCTTCAGTCGACGGCCTTAGGAACCCTTTTGTCTGCGCTCCCGTCTTTGTTGCGGCGATCGATTTAGACCTTCTGCCCTTTGCGGACTTGGCTGATGGGAGAACCGCGGGCACGGTCTCTCGGAGAGGAACTCGGCTTGTCGTGTCCGTAACTTTGGCTTGGGCCTGAACTACCTTGCCGCCTGGAAGCACAACCGATACGTGGTAGGAATTGCCTGATTCGAGCTCGAAAGTGCTCTGCAGCGTTCCACGACTCACAATCGTCCAGCTGTCGTCGCGGACCTCAATCGGAAGGTTTAGTTTCGCAAGGCCCGCCCTATCGGACAACCACGAGTCGGGAAGCTCGAATCTCACGTCTTGTTTGGTGCTCAAGGCAGGCGAACCTCCCAAGTGTGGCTCTTTTGATTAAGCATGCGGCTTCCGAAGCTTAGCGAACGCCCGCCATCAATCTCCACCGAGAGGGTGTGAACGCCCGCATTGAGAGTGACCTGGTATGGGTGCTCTGGGGCCGGCGTCGGCTGTTGCCAGAGGGTAGGGGGGTCTAAGCCCTCCACTTGGATGGTCGCGGCGACACGCCGATCGTCAGGTTGGACGCTGATACTGACATCCACATGCGGGGGAGCGGGCAGATAGCAGATGACGGGATCGCGCATCTGTCCGCCAGGGACCATCCTCTGGTTTGTTTTTAGTTTCTTGAATTGAAGTTCCACCGCTGTCGCAAGCGTGTATGCACTAACGGGCCATACGAGGGCGCCGTTCTTATAGACTGGATTCTCAGCACCGGAGTTTAGGGCGGCGATCAGCGCGAGGCTGAAATATGAACCCTTTCCATCAACGCCATAGGCAACGCTATCGTTCACGGCCGCAAAGAACACCGGAGCCTCCCGTTCATCGCGGCCGCTCAGGTAACTGTCGAACATTGTCCCGGCTTTTAGCGGATCGAAGTCTTTGCTGGCTGCCGGAACGTTGCGGCAGGCGTCCACGAAGTAGACCTGCGTAATGCCCATCTGCGGGAACTCGTTCGAAGGTGCCATGCCATTGAAGATGTCGTAAAAGCCGAACCCATTGGCGAGAGCCGGCATTTGTTTTGCAGCAAAGTCGCTCAATAGCAGCACTGAGTCTTCCTTACTGCGCTGCATTCCGTGGCCGGCAAAGTAGAACAGGGCCATATTGTCCTTGTTCTGTGCCACGCGGCTTCGCCACGCCCAGACGCGGTTGCGGAAATTGGCAGCGGTGCCATCGTCCTTAAAATCCGTGAGACCCGGCACAGTTGCTTCATTAGCCGAGGGCACCAGGATGATGTCGTAGCTCGCGAGCGGCCTTGCCAAACGGCCGTCGGCATCGGCCGTCTTCATCCATTGCAACACGTTGAAGGCGCTGAGCGCCGCTGTTCGCAGTTTTTTCATGCCGAACATGGTGCCACCCGGAACGGGGTCGTCTTGTCCCGGAAGATGCACGTAGTCACTCACACCAACGATGAGGGCATGGATACCCAAGCCGTGCTGATTATTCTCGAATAGCGGCATGCGCTTCCGTTGTGCTCCCCGTCAGGTATAAAGCTGGTTTACTGCCGCAATATCACCCGGGCTCAGACCGTTCCGTTGCCCGATTTGCTGGCCTGCTTTGATAGGTATTATCGTGGCCTGTCCATTCTTCGAAAACGCGTCAGCCGGATAATGCATGATCGAACCATAGTCGTACTTCCCGAGGTCGATCCCATCTGTAACGTGCTGATAAAAGTTGTGCTCCCAGCCGTTTGTGATGTTCTCAAACGCGATGCGAATGTACAGATCTCGATCGGATCGACTTTGCTCATGCCAGAGACCAATGGCATGGCCGATCTCATGAATGCAATTACCTGTCGTGCAAGTAGGGGCCAGCGTTATGAACTGCTCGCCGCCCTGTCGGCCGACCGAAGAAGAGCACCCGCTGCCGGGTTGGAATGTGACAAAGTCCCGATGCTGGCCCTGCTCGTACCTTGGAAACCTAAATGGGGTTTTCTGCTCCCAGTGTGCGATGGAGTTGGTAACGCGCTGCTGGTTCGGGAGATCGGGGTCGATTCGGTAGGGAACGAGCCTATTGGGCCAGCGGTAACGGATCGCACGAATTCCCACGCCAAGAACATCCAGCTTGCCCTTCGCCGCTTCCTCTGCGTTGTCGCGAAGGAGTTGATTTCGTTCCTCTACCTCTTCGGCCGATCCAATATCAATGCACCCTTCAACGCGGGCGCGACCATCGATGATGACGTATTGAAAATTACGAAGGACCGGCGGCTTGTCGCCTGGTTGATAGATAGGGACGAGGGCCGTTCTCACGTCAGCGTTGGATAGAAATTCCGCTTCGTCAGCCATGGCTTCCTCCACTCACTGTTAGCTGTAGGAGCGAATACTACAACCACGCTTGTGAAATGCAAAGCGGTGCAGAGAGGTGAGTATCGCGTAAGGAATAGCGTATCGTCGGGCTGATTTTGGACCTCCTCTGTGGCGCAGACAGAGCCGAAGCCGTAAGAGAACCTTCCACCCTAAGGTTCGGTTGGAGAGCGATCTTGTAGTAGGCCATCGCCAACGACGTAGCCCGTATCGGTGGTATCCTTGCTGAAGTGAAGAGGACGCCATCGGCGGAGACCACCGTGAAATCGGTGCCGGTATCGATGAAGTCGACACCGCCAGTGCCATAGAGCAGCCAGCTGCTTAACGCCGAGCCAAGCCGGCCTCGAACGCTGGCCAGGCAATTGATGTTCTCGGCGAAAATCGAAGTCACCTTCGACGCCCACCACCAACGACATTGGAAATATGGCAATGTGACCGGCCCCAATCGGGGCTATAGTCTGAGGGATAATCTTCGGGGGCGAATCCGCGTTAGAGTCAGACGATGGCGTCAGGTCGAGAGTTTCTCGAGCAACACCGTACGGTTCTTTCAAGTGCTGATGCGGAACGGTTCGCCGCCCGACATGAGAACTTTGTGCGTGAACTCGTGGATCGCAGCGATCCCACGGAGGACCTCGATGCGGGCTGCCGCGCGACTTTCATCGCCTTCTTTTCACATTGTCAGCGGCAATATCTGGCGCTGAAGGAAAGAGAGGCTAGCGAAGAGATCCTAAGGGCTGCCGACGGTATCCGTTCCATCGAGAGCATAAGCAACCGTTTCGGTCGCGACGTTTATAGTCGCATCGGCGACCTGAGACACATGGTCGAGATACCGAATTGTCGGAATATCGTCATGGTGGGATGCGGCGCCTTCCCGGCTGCCCTGCTTTGGCTGCGCGACCACTTTCCCGAGGCCCGCTGCACGGGCCTCGACCTGGATTCCCGTTGTGTCGAGAGGGCGGCGCACGTGACCAGCATCATGGGCATCGACAATGTGCAGTTCGAGGTCGTCGACGGAAGCCACTATGTTTTCGATGGCGTCGATTTCGTCTACGTGGCCAATCAAGTGGTGCCCAAGAAGGCGGTGTTGCAACAGATTGTTCGCAGCAGTTGCGTTTCGCATGTGGTTGTGCGGGAACCGACGCGCAAGGGCGAGCTGCTGGCCGAGGCGGTCCGTCACGATTTGCCGATCGAGTTTGCCGTCCATGCGCAAGGGGAGGAAAGTCCCGTCTTTCTTTCTTACGATCTGATCTTGCGGCGTGTGTGAAGTCGGGTTCATCCGCAAAAACTTGGCGGGTTGACGATGGTAGACATTCTCATTCTGTCTCACCGGTATGACAGACCCATGGGGGAGTTAGGGTACAGCATCAACATCCTCGTCGATCATTGGCGGCGTATGGGGCTGAACGTGGCCAATACACTCGGTCCTTCTCGATTGCGCGACGGGGGGTCGGCGGCTGTCGTTGTCAACCACGTCGGGCTGACTGTGACGCCTGCGGCCTACATAAAATTCCTGCGCCGCTTCTCGAGGGCCGTCAACGGGGAACTCACCAACACATCCAAGTCCGCGTTCTGTCAAAATCTCGTATCGCAACCGGATGACTACGACGGAAGCGTAATTGTAAAGACCGAGTTGGATTCCGGGTCCGCGGGCGAGCACGCATTTCGGCCTCGTAGCGGGCCTGCCGCGTGGCTTCGATACCTGCGCGGCGCGGATGCGGGACTATCGAAAACTAAGAAGTTCACGAGGTCCAGATATTTGATCTATGACCGCCCGGACCTGGTGCCGGCGAAGTTCTGGGGAAACCCGCACTTCGTAATTCAGAGGTTCCAAGCCGAGATGGAAAGCGAGGATCTCTTCCGGCTCCGCTCATGGTATGTCCTCGGCGATCGAGATTTCCACGTGTTGACTGTATCCAAAAAACCTATCGTCAAGGGTCACAACATCATTGACCGATGGGTCGTCGATCTCGCCACGCCACCCGAAATGACTGCCATGCGAAAGGCCATGCGCGTCGATTATGGCCGCTTCGACTATGTCATCGTTGACGGCAAGCCTGTGGTATTCGACATCAATCGGACACCCATCAGTACCGCCGGCGCGGTGGCCAAGTATGCTCCGCAATGGGAGCAGCTGGCGGAGGGCATTAAAAGTTTCCTCAGTTGATGCAAGATTCGCGCCCACCGCCGCGCCGAGGCATTCACTTAGGCTAAGGGTAGTCGGAACGCGGCGTGTGTGAAGTCGGGCTCATCGGCAAGAACTTGGCAGGTTGATGATGGTTGACATTCTCATTCTGTCGCACCGGTACGACAAACCCCTTGAGGACACGACGTACAGCATCAAGATCCTCGTCGATCATTGGCGACGTATGGGGCTGACCGTGGCCAATACGCTCGGCACTCGATTGCGCGACGGCGAGTCGGCGGCCGTCGTTGTCAACCACGTCGGGCTGACTGTGACGCCTGCCGACTATTTAGAATCCTTGCGCCGCTTCCCAAGGGTCGTAAATGGGGAACTCACCAACACATCCAAGTCCGCGTTCTCTCAAAGCCTCGTATCGCAACGGGATGGCTATGACGGAAGCGTGATTGGAAAGACCGATTTCGATTCCGGTTCCGCGGGCGAGTCCAAATTTCGGCCTCATAGCGGGCCTGCCGCCTGGCTTCGATACCTGGGCGGCGGGGATGCGGGACTTTCGAAAACCAAGAAGTTCAAGAGGTCCAGATATTTGATCTATGACCACCCCGATCTGGTGCCGGCGGAGTTCTGGGGAGACCCGCTCTTCGTGGTCCAGAAGTTCCAAGCCGAGATGGAAAGCGAGGGCCTCTACCGGCTCCGCTCATGGTACGTCCTCGGCGATCGAGATTTCCACGTGTTGACTGTATCCAAAGAACCGATCGTCAAGGGGCGCAACATCATTGACCGATGGGTCGTCGATCTCCCCACGCCACCCGAGATGAGTGCCTTGCGTAAGGCCATGCGCGTCGATTATGGCCGCTTCGACTATGTCATCGTCGACGGCAAGTCTGTGGTCTTCGACATCAATCGGACGCCCGCCAGCACCGCCGGCGCGGTCGCGAAGTATGCTCCGCAATGGGAGCAGCTGGCGGAGGGCATCAAAAGCTTCCTCAGTTGATGCAAGTATCCGCGTCCACCGCCGCACCAAGGCTTACGGCAGTGGAATGCGGTTAGTAATCGCCGCCGCCGAAGTGATAGTTCAAGCGGCCGCGGACCACTGCGAAGTCCTCTTCCTCCTTCAGCACGAAGGGCTCGTCGCCGGCGACGAGATTGGAGCTTTCTGAGCCGAAGCCATAATAGAGGCCTTCCACTCCAAGGCTGAGTTGGGGAGCGATCTTGTAGTCCACACCGCCGCCAACGACGTAGCCCGTATCGGTGGTGCCCCCGCTGAAGTTAAAGAGCCCGCCATTGGCGGAGACCACCGCGAAATTGGTGTCGGTATCGATGAAGGCGACACCGCCTGTGCCATAGAGCAGCCAGCTGCCGAACGCCCAGCCAAGACGGCCGCGAACGCTGGCCAGGTAATTGATGTTCTCGGCGAAATCGAAGTCCCCTTCGACGCCCGCAACCCAAGTCCCCATCTGCCAGTTATAGCCGGCGTGCACGCCGCCGATGAGCTCGGTGTCGTTCGAGAACTTGAGCCTGAGGTCCTGTGCCCCGCTTAGATCTTTGATGCTGAGGTCGTTCGGATCGAAAGCGGCGCCGAGATTGCCGCCGAGGTAAAAGCCCGACCAAGTCGCGCCGGCAGGTGCGGGGAGCGGTTCCGCCATTGGGGCAGGCGAATCACGCAACAAATCGGTCGCCGTTGCAGGAACGTTGATGGTCGCCAAGACGGCTGCCACGCCGATTATGGCGATACTCCTCGTAGACATAGGCTGCTCCCCCGTCACAGAGCACAAACGTCGTGAGCCGGGTCGCTCACACTCGATTGCTTAGATTCGCAATACGGCAGAAGGCTGCCGAACAGGGGGAATGATTGTGACCTTTTCTTGCGCTCGTTCCCTCAGATTGCGAGGGAATGTAAGCCGTCAGCGTGAGCCCGGCTCGGGCCTCGTCGCCGGACGACTCGCGCACGCAGCAGAACGATCCCTCGGCATCACCCGGCGGGTCCGAGCACAGAGCGAACGGAACGGAAGCTGCTACTTAATCCTGCTGGCGGCTGCGAGCAGTCTCGAGCGGCGGCAAATCGAGTATTGCCAACTGTTTGGTGCCGACTTTCGCCCCGAGTTTCGCCGAAAGGCTCTCGGCGCGGAAATCAACGTCGGCAATCTCATCGCTGACAGTATCGAAGCCCAACAGCTTGGAATAGTCGATCGTCATCGGCGTCTTCATGCTTCAACCTCCTTGCGGCGAGACTGGGCCGCATGAATTTCCGGCTCGCCAGCAATGGGAGATCCGCAAGGGAGGTCGCGAGCCGCCCAAAACTTGTCACCGACCTTCGCGCCGAGTTTTGCGCCGAAGTTTGCGTCCCGGAAATCGACACGTCCCGACAACTGATCGCTCACCGAGGCGAACCCCAGGAGTTTGGCATAGTCGATGGCTTTCTGCATGGCTGGTCCCCCCTTCAACCCTCTCAGAAACTACCCCGATTGAGCGAAGTTCGCAATGCGAGAGCCGCCCTTGTAAAGACCTGCCGAGTGGCGCTCGGGCACGGCTTCCGCCAGGCATTATCAGGCTCGTTTTAAGGTGTTACCATTCTTTCGCCCAGAAGTGGTTGAAGCGCCGATTCTCGTCTCGTCGGGGGTCATAGGATGTTGTGCTTTGTCATGCACCGCGGGCGCGAAGGCAACATCGCGCCGCTCTTGCGCGACCCCAACAGCCCCAAGATCACGATCCTGATCTATGACATGGCCCTGTCAAAACGGTCCTTGCCGCGGGGCACCTATATTTTCACGGGCATCGATCGCCTTGAAGTCGCCGAACTCGAGGCCGCGGCGCGCCTCTTCCTGCGTCTGAAGGAGAATGGATGCCGCGTCCTCAACGATCCCGGCCGCGTTAGAACGCGTTTCAGTCTGTTACGCGCGCTCCACCGAGCCGGGCTCAATTCGTTCAACGCCTATAGTGCCGATGAGGAACAGAAACCGGAGCGATTTCCTGTTTTTGTCCGCCGCATTCACGGCCATGGGCCGCCCTTGAGCGATCTCGTTTGGGACCAAGTTACGCTTGATAACGTGGTTGAAGCGGCCGTTCAGGCCGGGTTCCCACGCCGGCAGCTCATGATCGTTGAATATGCCGCGGAGCCCGTTCGTCCCGGACTGTTCCGAAAGCTGTCGGTCTTTCGGATTGGCGACCAGCTCCTGTCGCATGCCTGCGTCCACGACACGTCGTGGATCGTCAAGGACGGCAGGTACGGCATTGCCGATGAGACGCTCTATGACGAAGAGTTGCAGATCGTGCGAGAGAACCGGTTCGCCGATCGCCTCAGGCCAGTCTTCGATGTCGCTCATATCGACTATGGCCGCGTGGACTTCGGACTGATCGGAGATCGGATTTGCGCATACGAGATCAATACCAATCCATTTATACAGGTCGCTCGCCAACACCCATTCCCGCAGCGTCTCGAGACCATCAAGTTGTGGCGGCAAAATCTGAACCGAGCATTGACCGCGCTTCAGGCGAACGGCTTGCCTGCGGCAGATGCGGAGATTGATGTACGCGGCGAAAGCATTGAAGCGCTCCAGAGAGCGCTCGCGCTATTTCCGGAGCTTACTAACGGCTATATGCGGCTCGGTCGTGAATATGCACGCCGCTGCGATAAAGCGGCGGCGATTGCGGCGACCAAGTCCGGCGTCGCCGCCAACCCAGACGACATCGTGCTCAGGGTCAAGTTGAGTGACCTGCTGAAGAAGGAGTCCCCCGAGGAAGCTATTGCTTCACTTCAGCGGGTGATCGAACTGCTTCCGCACAAGCCTGATCCGCTCCTGGCACAGGCGAGCCTGCTCATTCAGGCGGGCCGCAAACAGGCGGCACGCGAAGCAATCGCCAAAGCCTTCTCGATGAAGCCAGGCCAGTCGCGATTGCATCGCATCCTGGCCTACATTCAGCGCAGTCTCGGAACGGCTGCCGCGGTCCGAGCGGCGGAACTCGCGCTGAAATTGAAAGCGAGCGCCGACAGGTGAGCAGGGCGCCTGCGACAGTGCCGCTGCGGAACCTCCTGATCCGAGGAGGCGCCTGAGATGGACCGCGGCCCTAAGGCGCCCGGCGACATCTCGCTGTTCTTGGCCGGCGATTCCATCATCACCAGGCCGTGGTCGCATGTCCGGGACTGCTCGTTCCTCGGGCTTATCGAGGCCGTTCGCAGCGCTGACGTGTCGCTGACAAACCTGGAAACCGTGATTCACGAATTCAACGGCTACGCCCAAGCTCATTGCGGGGGCATGTACACGACCTCGCCGCCGCAAATCGCCGCGGAATTGAAGTGGGCCGGGTTCGATATGGTAGCGCATGCGAACAATCACAGCTTCGACTATGGCAGCACCGGCGTGCTGGAAACGATCGACCATGTCGAGAGTGCCGGGCTCGTTCTTGCCGGCTCCGGACGCGATCTGCAAAACGCGCGCGCGCCGCGCTACGTCAATCGCAACGGCAGGGTGGTGGCGCTTGTAGCCATGGCTTCGGACTTCATCCCTTACGGCAAGGCCTCCCGTACACGGCCTGATGTCGCAGGTCGCCCGGGCCTAAACACGCTCGCCGTAAGCGGTCGGAAGCCCGCAATCATGGTGACGGAGCGCATGCGCAAGTATCTACAACCTCTGGCTTGGATCGGTCTCCGCCTCCGCAGCGGCAGGCGCTTTGGCGTCAAGTCCGGATTTCAGCTTGACGCTGCGGACCTCGACGGAAATCTCACTGCAATTTCAGAGGCAGCATCGAAGGCCGATATTGTTGTGGCGTCCGTGCACGTGCACAGGCAAGGCCCATGGCTGCGGAAATTCGCCCATCAGGCCATCGAGCGGGGTGCGAGCCTGGTCTTCATCCATGGCCCGCATGAAATTCGTGGCATCGAGCAATTCAACGGACGGCCGATCTTCTACTCGCTCGGCGACTTCGTGTTGGAAACCGAATACATCTCGCGCTTCCCCGCCGAAGCGTATGAGAGGAGCGGGCTTCCGCCCGATGCGATGCTCGACGACTCCACCAGGGCCAAATTGGCCAGCCCCGTGCTGCGACAGCGTGCGGCCTTCCAGGCCTTCGCGGCCTTAATCCGTTTCGCGGGTACGCGGGTCGCGCGAATTGAGCTCATTCCTGTCGATCTGCAGTTCGATGATATTGGCGAGGGGCGCGGGCGGCCGCGACTGGCGTCCCCCGACTTGGGACGCGAACTGGTGGGCAGAGTTGCTGCAACGTCCAAGCGCTTTGGCACTCGCGTCACCTACGATGCGGACAGCAATCGCGGCGAGGTCGCGATCGGCTGATTTGCGCCGCTTCCCCTCCGACGGGGCCACGAGGTGACAACGGCGCCGGCCTGGGATAGGCTTGCGGGGCAAGGGCGATCGGGGATTCATCCTGTAGCAGCAAGTGGGCAAGCATCTCGGGCTTTCGCCGAAGGGAGTTCGCGTCGATGTCGTTGTCAAGTTTATCCGTCGAAGTGACTTCGGCGACGGGAGCGCCGCAATGGGCCCTTGCGCCAAGCGCAGCGCGAGCCGCCGCTATCGATCGAAGCTTGCGTCTGCGGCTGGCAGATTCCCTTACCTACCTCGGCGGCGTTGCTGCTCTCGAGGATAGAGGGCAAGCGTTCGCGAGCCTTGACGAACGACTTAAGGAAGGTGCGGTTTCCCCGTGGGTTTTCTGTCTCTACTCGAAGCTCGTTGCTGAACTGGCCAAGAATGGACGTGGCGACGCGGCAGGGACCTTCGATGCCGTGGCGCGTGCCGCAGAGCTTCCTGCCGCGGCCGGGGTCGTGGCGTTCCTCGATCCGGCCATTGAGGGCGCATGGTGGGACCATTTTCGTGTGCTGCTGGACACCGATCCAAAGCGCCCGTTCAAACCCCAGGCGTGCAGCCCGGCGATCTTCACGCTTTGCAAGCAGGAGATTGAGGCGGCGTTGGCCCTCATGCAGCAGTCCGACCCGGCGTTGCACGACGAGATCAGCCGTCTGCTTCGTATGATCGTACTGGCGTCTCCTGAAACTTCCGATATCGATGACGTCTTCAATGGGGCTTCGACGTTTTTCTTTTGGGGCGCGACATTTCTCAACGCCGACCTCAGGCGGACCACGATCTCCCTCATCGATCTTCTGGTTCACGAGAGCAGTCATGTGCTCCTGTTCGGAGTAGGGGCCGAGGGCGCCCTTACCCGCAACAGAGGCGACGAGCGGTATTCTTCTCCGCTCCGCGCCGACGCGAGGCCTATCGACGGGATCTTCCACGCCTGCTTCGTGGCGACGCGGGTGCATTTGGCGATGAGCCGGCTGCTCGAAAGTGGCGTTTTGACCCCGGAGCAGGTCAGTCAGGCCGAGCAGCGCCGCGACTATAACGGCAACGCCGCACGCGTCTCGCTCGGTGTGTTGGACGAGCACGCTCGACTGACCGAGCTCGGCGAGAACGTCGTCGATACGATGCGGACGTATCTCGAACGGGTGTAAGAACCGTTTTGACGGAGAGCCTGTGCCCGTCACCGCGCTCGCGTTCCCGCTGCCTGCGCCCACCGGTCTTCGCCGGGACCTATCGAGACGGAGACGAGGCCATGACCTTGGGTAAGAGTGCCTTCCGTCCCCTGCAGTGGACCTACAAGCGAATTAGGCGCATCCGCAAACGGTGGGGTGCATATTGCAGTCGGGGAGCGGAGCTTGGAGCGTACGAGCGCTGGCTGAAGCGGCACCCGGGGGGCAACTTCAAGCAATTCTACGTCGACACGATAAAGCGTCATCTCGTCGGCGAAGGCGGGCGTCACTCGACGCTTGGACCGCACCCAATTTGGGAAAAGCAAGGCGGTGCGATCCTTCAACAGCTCATCAAGCTCGGGCTGAGGCGCGACGATGTTGTCGTGGATTACGGTTGTGGCACGCTGCGCGAGGGGATTCACCTGATCCGATACCTCGAAAAAGGCCGCTACATCGGCCTGGACATCGATGAGCGCGTCCTCGAGGCGGGGCAACGCCTCGCGGGAGAGGAACTGTTGGCCGAGAAGACGCCTCGCCTTGCTATTGTCAGTCCTGCCCTTGTGGCGCAGGCCGCCGCCGCAAGACCGGCGTGGATCATCTCGTCGTATGTGCTCAGCCAGATGCCGCCAGCGGATCTTGACGAGTATTTCGACAACCTCGTCAAACTCATGGAGGGAGATGGCAAGGCTGCCCTGCAGCTGCGATGGGCTTGGCGCACGATGCGTTATTCCAGAACGGGCTTCTATCACAACCGGAGGCAGGTGGCGCGCAAGCTCGACAGACGAGGTCTCGAGGTCTTGCAGGTAAGATCGCGCCAACTCACAAGCAAACGGTATGGGGTGCGCGGCCTCGATGTCCGGCTCATCGTCGGCAGGAAACACTGACGTTGCCAGACCGGTGATCGTCGCCCCGACAAAGCGACAGGACCAATCAAGTGATCGAGCCGATCACGCCCTCGATCAGATAATTGGTCTGCTGAAGCTCGTCCGCATACGGTCCATAGGTCGTTCCGGCGGGGGCCACCTGCTTGCCCGTGTTGTCCTTGATCGGGCCGACGAACAGCGCGTCCTCGTTCTTCATCGCCGCGATCGCGGTGTTGGCGGCGTTGATCGCCTCGGCGGTCGCTCCCGCGCCGAACGGGCTCGACCGGACATAATCCTTGTCGTATCCGCCGGTGACGAAGTTCGGCAAGCTTCCGCCCTTCTGCAGCGTTTCGATGAAGGTCTCGAACATCTTGGTCCATCTGTATTCGGCGCCGGTGATGTAGCCTTTCGGCGCGAGCGGGGCCTGGTCGAAGGCATGACCGCATGTCTTTACGCCGCGGCGCTCGGCCGTCTCGATGACGACCCTCGGGGCGTCCATGTGACAGGTAATGACATCGCAGCCCGCGTCCACGAGCGCGTTGGTCGCCTGGGCGTCGTGAATCTCATCCTCCCACGCGCCGGTGAAGATGACCCGCACGGTTGCATTGGGATTGGTCTGGCGGCTGCCGAGAAGGAATGAATTGACATTGAGGAGCACGGTGCCGAACGGCTGGCCGGCCACAAAGCCGAGTTTATTCGTGGTCGTGCACAGGCCGGCGGCAACGCCGTTTACATAATGGCCCTGATTGAGGAGTGCATATTGGCTGCCGACGTTCGGCGGGTTGGCGGCGTTTGCGAGCGCTGAGGCTTGGCGGAACACGACATTGGGGTATTTCTTCGCCATCGCCAGCAGGAAGGGATCGTCGTCGAACGACGTCGAGACGATCAGGCCAGCGCCGTCGCCGGCGATCAGGCCCTCCATCGCTTCGGTGTAGGCTCTGGTTTCCGCATTGTCCTTCCCGCTCCCATAGTCGGTGCTCTCCGGAAGGTAGTCCGCATGGACGACTCTGACGTTCGGAACCCCCCTCAGAGCCGCCCCAGCCATCGCAAACGACTGGTTCCAGCCCCAATCGAGCCGCGGGCCGATATAGACGAAGCCGGCCGTAAGATCGCCCGCGCGCGCGGAGCGGAGGGGCAGGATAGAGGGGACCAGGCCGGCTGCGCCGAGCAGGCCCATGTGCTTGAGCACCTGGCGCCGATTTGGATTCGCCCTCTCTCCGGTCACGGGAAAGTCTCACCTCTTGCGCTTGGCCGGACTGGTCGCGCGTCAACAGCCGAACCTTGATCGTCTCCGCAGTACGCGCGATTCCCTACTTCAGCGGCCGGCAGTTCACCGCGACGGTCTGCATGGTTCGCCCGGCCTTTCCATCGCAACCCAAGCGATTTTCTTTGCCGTAAGAAGGCGGATCCAGGAAGTATTCGAAGTCGTCCGTGTCGTCATGCTCAATAATTCTGTACAGTTTGTACGGGCCGCTCTCGCAGATGAGCTGCTCGCTGTCCACGAAGAGGGACGCCGGCAACACGAATATGTGCTCGATGTTGGGATTGGCGGCGCACCATTTTTCGTTCAGATCGGCATGATCTTTCGCCCGGATTATCGGAATATCATCGGTCTGAGGCGCCGAAGCAGGCCCTGACTCGGAAAATGCGGGCGCCACGCTGGCCAGCACTGCCGCAAATGCCACGGAAACGACAACTCGGTGCACGTTCTGCCTCTCCTATTTTCAGCATCCCCGCTTGTTGGTGAACGAGATGCCATCACTGCAAGTCTGAGACAATACATGGGGAATCAAATGATTAAGATTCTGATATACTTCTTAACCGCGCCGGCACGCCCGATGTGACTTTCACATGCGCTGAAACCAGGCGGCAAACGGCCGCCGTCAGCCTGAAATCTAGGCCAGACGGTTTTTGGTTTTGCCTGCGCCGCCCCGGCGCCGTGACGCGAGGACAGGGCTCGGGGGAGCCCTCAGGCGCGCGGCTTAAGCACCGACGATGACCTTGAAGCCACCGTAGATCATGCGCCTGGCGTCGAACGGCATCGCTTTCGGGTTCATCATCTTGGCGATCCGTTTGTCCTTCATCACCTTGGCGTTGACCTTGTCGCGATGGGCGCGCGACTTGTAGCTGATCCAGGAGAACACCACCGTCTCGCTCGGCTTTCGCTTGACGCTGCGCGGGAAGGACGTCCATTTCCCCATCTTCACGTCGTCGGCCACGCATTCCTTGTAGTCGAGGGCGCCATGATCGCGCCAAACCTTGCCTGCGAGCCGGGCGATGCGGCGATAGTCGTCAAGTTTCTTCTTCGGGACCGGCACGATGAAGCCATCGACATAGGCCATGGGATCGTCTCCTTAGGTTGGTCTCTCAGCGAAGGGCCATGATGAATGACGCCGATGCGGCGAGCGAAGCGCCCGTCCGCACGTGATTCCATGCAGTCCAGGCGGACAGATAGTGCCCCCACGTGGAAGCACCCTCGGCGCTGTCCGGCTTGACGGACGCGAGCCGATTGTTGAGGGGTACGTTGAAGGCGATCGTCACGAAAATCGTACCGACGAGATAGAGCAGGGCGCCGGCGATCAGATAGAGTGTCCCCGATTGAGACCATCCGGTCAGTGCGATGATCGCCAACGCAAGCGCGACGGCTGCGGTCCCGAAGAAGGCCGCAAGGAACGCGGGGTTCAGCACGACGACATTGATAGACTGCATGGCAGAAATGCCGCCTCGAGGAGGAAGGCGACCCAACGCCATCATGATGAAGGCCGAGAACGCAAAGAAGATGCCGGCGACGAGTCCGGCACCGAGCGCAGCGACCAATGTCAGCGTGTAAAGCAGGCTGTCCATCACAGGCCTTCGGACCTCATCATGCCGACTTCTCGCAATTGATCATCCAGGGCGTGCCGAAGCGGTCGGTGAGCATGCCGAACTTCACGGCCCAGAAGGTCTCGCCGAGCGGCATGGTGACCGCACCGCCGTCGGCGAGCGCGTTGAAGAGCCGCCCAGCCTCGGCCGGATCCTTCGTCACCAGCGTCACCGAAAACCCTTGCATCTTCTCGAACCGGCCGGGCGGTGCATCGGAAGCCATCAGCACGTTGTCGCCGAAGACGAGGCGGGCATGCAGGATCTTGTCGCGCCATGCCGCAGGCACATGGGCTTCGGCCGGCGGTCCTTGTGGGTCATCATGGCGATGATCTTTCCGCCGAGCACTTTCTCGTAGACCTTGAAAGCCTCCGCGCAATTGCCGTCGAACGTCAGATAGGTATTCGCTTGCATGACGCGCTCCTCGGTGTGTCAGCGATTGGCTCTGCTCTCGCCCGCATAGGCCCGCTTCAGCGCGGCGATGTCGAATTTCTTCATTTGCAGAAAGGCTTTGGTCACGCGCTGAGACTTGGTCTGGTCCGGGTCGGTCAACATTGCGAAGAGAATCTCGGGAACGATTTGCCAGGAGAGGCCGTACTTGTCTTTCAACCAGCCGCATGGCCCCTCTTCCCCGCCCTGACTAAGCTTGCTCCAGAAATAATCGACCTCGGCCTGATCGTCGCAATGCACTTGAAAGGAGATGGCCTCGCTAAACTTGAATTGCGGGCCGCCGTTGAGCGCGGCAAATCTTTGACCGTCGAGTTCGAACTCGACCGCCATCACGGAGCCGGCCTCCTTGCCGTGGATGTCCTTTCCTTCGCTGCCATAGCGGCTGATGGTCCCGATCCGCGAGTTCTTGAAGATCGAGCAATAGAACCGCGCCGCTTCTTCGGCCTCGGTATCGAACCACAGACATGGATTGATCTTCGCTGCGGCGACTTGCATTGCCATCCTCCAGGACTTAGCGATCGATGCTGGCTATTCCGTGACGGCTCATGCCGCGCTCGGCTGCGCTGGGCCGCAGCAGGATTCGGAGTTCGCGGCGTCGTCATACTCGTCATGGCGCCGCACCCAATCCATGATCTCTGTCTCGTTGCGGCCCCTCGGCGTGATGTCGAGATAAATAAAGGCGCCGATCACCTCCTCATTGCCGCGCGCGTAGCTGGAGTAGGTGTGAAAGACTTGGCCGTTCTCGTCCTTGAAAAAGACGCTCAAGCCCGGCAGCTCGTCGTAATGGTATTTCGGGTCCGTGATGATCGCGTAGTTGTAGTCGATGGCCCCGCTCGCGAGATCGGTCTCGCTAAATGACACATGGAAGTCGAAATTGAAGTCGGTGCCGTAGGAGGACACCCATTTCGCGCTCCAACCCATGCGCTTCTTATAAGCTTCGATCTTGGCAAGCGGCGCGCGCGAAACGCGGACATAGCTGACGCCGTGATTCTCGAGATGAACGATCGCGCCCTCGGCATGGTCGGCCTCGAGCGAACAGCTCGGGCATCCCGCCTCCCAATCCGGACCGAACATGAAATGATGGACGACCAATTGGCTGTTCTTGCCAAAAAGCTCGGCGAGCGTCTTTTTTCCCTGCGGCGTGTCGAAGACATACCTTTTCTCGACCTTCACCCAGGGTAGAGCGCGGCGTTCGGCGGCCACGAGATCGCGCATGCGGGTCAGCGCCTTCTCGTTCTTGAGGTGCGTTTTTCGCGCGGTGAGCCATTCATCGTGGGAAACAATCTTGTGCGGCTGCATGGTCCACTCCAACAGTTGATTGCCGTACGATCAGGCGGCGACAGGCGTCATCCAGCCCACGCCCGCGCCGCCAGGCTCCATGAGGATGGCGATGCGGCCGACCCCTGGCACATCGAAAGCGGGCTTCATCAGTTTGGCTCCGGCCTTAACGGCGGCGGCGACCCGCTTGTCGACATCGTCGACGGCGAGATAGGACATCCAGCTCTCAGGCACGCCGTCGTATTCCGGGGCGTCGATGGCAAAGATGCCGGCGACCGGCTTGCCATCCAGCATGGCGCACCAATAAGTGCCCCCGTCGGGCATGGTCATGGGCTCGAAACGCCAACCGATCGTGTCGCGATAGAAGCGCTTGGCGCGTTCCACGTCGCGCGTCATCAGCTCGTTCCAGCAGAAGGTCCCGTGCGACCATCCTCTCTGCTGATCCGTGCACTCTTCCTCGCGTCGATGCGTTGCCGTCTGTGCCATGTGACTCTCCTGTCTCTAAGAATTACGCCAAGAAACGCTCGAGCTTGTCGAGACAGCCGGTCCACCCCTCGCGATGGCGATCGCGAGCGGGCTCGTCGAAAAACTGCTCGTGGATCAGGGTCAGGATCGAGCCAGTCCCGTCGGGCTTGATCAGGATCGTGACCAGCGACTCGCGCTCTGGCATGGTGCGCCACGCCCAGGTGAAGACGAGCTTCTGGTTGGGAACCACCTCCCGGTAGATTCCGCTCACGTGATGCTCCTCGCCGTCTTCGGTCGAGAAGCTCACGGCATAGCGGCCGCCAACCCTGACGTCGGTCACGGCGTCTTTCACCGGTCCGGCATCCGGGCCGAACCACCTCAGGATTTTTTCGGCGTCGGTCCACGCGGCGTAGACTTTTTGCGGCGGGGCATTGAGACGACGTTTGAGGGTGAGGCTTGGCTTGGTGGCGATGCTGGCTTGGGCGGGCATGAATCTTCCTCCACAAAGGCGGCGAGCCGGTCGAGCCGTTCCGACCAGAAGCGCCGGTAATGATTGAGCCAGTGCATGGCCTGCTCCATCGGGGTAGCGGCCAGCTGGCAGGTCACCGTTCGGCCGACCTTGCTCCGTGTGATCAAACCGGCGTCCGACAACACATCGAGGTGCTTCATGACGGCGGGAAGCGACATGGAGAACGGCCGAGCGAGCTCGCTTATCGCAACGCGCTCGCGTCGTTCGAGTTGCGCGAGCAGAGCCCGCCGCGTCGGATCGGCGAGTGCTGAAAAGGTGCGGTCGAGTGCCGTCTCTTGATACTTAACCATTAGGTTAAGTATAGGTGCGATGCGGAGAGGTGTCAACCCTCTGTCGGACGGCGAGCCGGAAAAATAGCTGGAATCGTTGACAGAGCCGGTTCGTCTTTTTATGGTCCGCCGGGCTTGAACGGCGGTCCTCGGCGCGCCCAAGCTTCGTTTTCCCGCGACGATGGATGACTTGCCATGAAGATCAAGAATTCGCTCAGAGCCCTGCGCAAGCGCCATCGCAATAACCGCGTGGTCAGGCGGCGCGGACGGGTTTACGTCATCAACAAGACCAATCGCCGCTATAAGGCGCGGCAGGGCTGATCGGCGATGCGGACCTGCGCAAGCGTCCGCTTGACACCGCGAAACGCGCCCGCGTTCCTTTTCGCCGCGTTTGTCTTTGCTGCCATCTGCTCCCTTGGCATGCCGGCCTCGGCCTTCGAGGAACCTGAAATGCCGGCTGATATCGAGGAGCCGGCCGAGATCGCGCCTGACGGCGCCGAAGCTCCATCCATCGAGACGCCCTCCGGCGGCGATGCGGTCAAGCCGCGTTCGCTCGATCGCAGCATCTTCAGGCCAGACCTCAAGCCAGGCAGCGAAGATGCGCCCCCACCGCATTCGGCCGAGGAAAGCAAGCAGGACAGGCTCGGGCTGCCTTCCGACGGTCTGCCGCTTCCGTCCCCCGCCGATAGGCCCAAGGTTCTCGGCGAGCTGTATGTGCAGCTCGGCAAGGCCAAGGATGCCGAGGCCGCGGCCCCTCTCATGCAGGCCATCGAAAATCTCTGGCGCGCAACCGGAAGCCCCACGGTCGACCTCCTCATCGGCCGGGCGATGCGGTTCACCAAGGAAGCCGATCTCGACCTTGCCCGCGAGATTCTCGATTCGACCGTCGCCATAGCGCCGGACGAGGCGGAAGGCTGGTATCTCCGCGCGAAGGTGCATTATTTGCAGAGCAAGTACGAGCTTGCCCTAGCCGATCTGAGGCGGGCGCTCGATCGCGATCCGCAGCATTACCGGGCGCTCGAGGACCTCGGCCTCGTCTTCGAGGCTCTCGGCACCAAGAAGGAAGCGCTCGAGGCTTATCGCAAAGCGTTGCAGGTGAACCCGTTCCTCGACGACGCCCGCCAGGCGGTCGAGTTTCTCTCCCGCGAGGTCCGCTTCAAGCGGGATATCTAACGGCGTGGCCTAAAGATCCTCAGTATCGTCGCCGACGAAGGCAATCCGGAGCATGTTGGTCGCTCCCGGCGTGCCGAGCGGCACGCCGGCTGAGATGATGACCCGCTGGCCGGGAAGCGCGAAGCCTTCCTGATAGGCGATGCGGCAGGCCTTGGCGACCATATCGTCGAGATCGCGGGGATCGTCGGTGAGCACGCAATGCAGCCCCCACACCAGAGCGAGCTTGCGCCCGGTGGCGGGGATCGGCGTCAGCGCGATGATCGGCTGCTTCGGGCGCTCGCGCGCGGCGCGCAGGCTGGTGGCGCCCGAGGCCGTATAGCAAACGATGGCCGCGAGATTTAGGGTGTCGGCCACGGTGCGGGCTGCCGCCGAGATCGCGTCGGCGCCGGTCGGCTCGGGACCGATGCGCTGGGCATGGATGATGGCGTCATAAAGCGGATCGCGCTCGACTTCGATGGCGACGCGATCCATGGTTTCCACCGCCTCGACCGGGTATTTGCCGACCGCCGATTCCGCCGACAGCATCACTGCATCGGCGCCTTCGAACACGGCCGTGGCGACGTCGGAAACCTCGGCCCTGGTCGGCACGGGCGCGAAGATCATCGATTCGAGCATCTGGGTGGCGACCACCACCGGCTTGCCGGCGTTGCGCGCGGCCCTTGTAATCTGCTTCTGCAATCCCGGGACCTTTTCCACCGGCATCTCCACGCCGAGATCGCCGCGTCCGACCATGATGCCGTCGGACAGGTTGATGATCTCCTCGAGGTGATTGAGAGCGGTCGGCTTCTCGATCTTGGCCATGATCGCCGAGCGGCCGCGGGAAAGCTTGCGCGCCTCGGCGACATCGTCCGCGCGTTGCACGAAAGAGAGCGCGATCCAGGCGACGCCGAGCGAGAGGGCGAATTCCACATCGGCGCGGTCCTTCTCGGTCATCGCGCCGAAGGGAAGCACGGTATCGGGCAAGCTGATGCCCTTGCGGCTGCCGAGCAGGCCGGTGGTCAGCACCTCGGTGTCGATGCGGACGTCGCTCGCCTCGACCACGCGAAGCTTGAACTTGCCGTCGTCGAGCAGCAACGCATGGCCGGGTTGCACGGCCTGAAAGATTTCCGGATGCGGCAGATGCACGCGGCCGAGCCCTCCGACCGATTCGCGGCGGACGAAGCTCAGCACGTCGCCCTCGGTCAGCTTGATCGCGCCCGACTCCAGCTTGCCGATGCGGAGCTTGGGACCTTGCAGGTCGACCACGATGCCGATGGGGCGGGAAAATTCGGTCTCGAGCTTGCGGACCACGGCATGAATCTCGCGCAGGCTCTCATGCGCGGTGTGGCTCATGTTCACGCGGAACACGTCGGCCCCGGCCTCGAACAGCCGCCGCATCGTCTCTTCGTTGTTGGAGGCAGGACCGAGCGTGGCGACGATCTTGACCCGGCGATTTCGCCTCATTGGGACTTCGGCTCGCCCTCAGGATCGGTCAGGCGGACGGTCCAGTCGCGCTCCTCGCCGGTATCGACTTCGAAGAAGCCGGTGCGCTTATAGCCGCGCTTCACGCAGTCCTTGGTGTCGCGGATGGTGAACGACTTGTCGTCGGTGCACATAAAGAGGGTGCCGGCCCATTCTCCGCCGCGGTCGTAGTCGACGGCGTGGATGTAATAGAACTGGGCGATTAACACGCCCTTTAGCAGGGTCTCGCAGGTATGCGAGGCGATGTTCCACCAGCCTTCGGTGGCCCAGCCTTCGGCATCCTTGTAGCCGATTGCCACCCCAACCCGGCTTGCCGTGGTGTTGCAGAGCTTGAGGTCGGCTTGCGCGGGGGTCGCGCCGAGGCCCAAGAGGAGGGCCATGACCGAGGCGGCGCATAAAGCTCGCCCGAGGCCCGAGGGGGCGGCGCGGGAGCGCTTGCCGGCGGTCCGGATCGTCTTGAAACCCAGTGTCATTCCGCCCAAGGGCCCCGCCGTCATGGTTAAGGAATGTCCAAGGTTAGCATCGAATTTGTTGCAATTCTCTGACCGGCGTCCCGATTATAGAGCCTCGGAGGCGCGGCAAAAGACCCGCCGAAAGTCGTGAATAAATGCGTCGCAACCGGGGCCGGGATCAAGGTTTTTTCTTGCCGCCGGGGGAGGGGGGCGAGAAGGTGTCGGCGGCCGGCCTGACCATCGCGGAGCGAAGTCTGGACACGCTTCCACAAGCCGATTTGGGCTTGATGCCCTACCGCAGCATCGAAGGGGACGCGCGAACGGGCCTTCTCATCCTCTGCGACCATGCCGAAAACACGATCCCACCGGCTTACGACAGGCTCGGCCTAAAGGAACAGGACCTTCATCGGCACATTGCCTACGATCTTGGCGCCGCCGGCGTGGCCGAGCGTCTGGCCGAGGCCCTCGGTGCGCCGGCGATCCTCTCACGCTTCTCGCGGCTTCTGATCGATCCCAATCGCGGCCTCGACGATCCGACGCTGGTCATGCAGGTCACCGATGGGCTCATCGTGCCGGGCAATGTCGGCCTGGACGCGGACGGGCTCCAGTCCCGGATCGACAAGTATTACGCGCCCTACCACCAGGCCATCGAGCGCACGGTGGACTTGGCCATCTCGCGCGGAAAGCCGCCCGTCATCGTCTCGGTTCACAGTTTCACCCAGGCCTGGAAAGGCGCGGCCCGTCCTTGGGCGGTCGGCGTCTTGTGGGATAAGGACCCGAGGCTCGCCCTTCCTCTGCTCGACGCGTTGCGGACAATTCCGGGAATCGAGGTCGGCGACAACGCGCCCTATTCCGGTCAACTGAAAGGCGATACGCTCTACCGGCACGGAACGGAGCGCGGTCTCGCCCATGCGCTGATCGAGTTGCGGCAGGACCTGATCCTCGGTCCCGAGGGACAGGCCGAATGGGCCGCACGATTGGCCGAGGTCCTGCGCAAGGTGCTTGCCGGCTCAGGCGGCGCGCTCCATGCCATCGAGCTGCATGGCTCCTTCACCGACGGGACCAGGCGCAGGCTCAGCGGATCTGGAAAAGCGGAGCGACCCGCCATGGACGAGAAGACGAAGATCGAGATCGAGGCGGAAGCCTTCAGGCGGCTGCTTGTGCATCTGCGCGAGCGGACCGACGTGCAAAACATCGACCTGATGGAGCTTGCCGGGTTTTGCCGGAACTGCCTCGCCAATTGGTATCGCGACGCGGCCGCCGCGAAAGGCATTCCCCTCAGCAAAGAAGAGGCGCGGGAAATCGTTTACGGCATGGCCTATGAGGAATGGAAGGCGCTGCACCAGACCGAGGCCGACAAACCGCTCAGGCAGCGCGGATAGGCTTCACTTTCTATTGTCATTGTCCGGCTCGACCGGGCAATCCAGCAATCCTGGTGCTCGCCGACGACCGTCGGGGATTACTGGATTCCCGCTTTCGCGGGAAAGACAACGGGCGCTTTGGATAAGCGGGATAAGCCGGCGCGCGCGTCTTGCCGCAGCGAATCGGCGCGCCCTAACCTTGTCTCTCGCTCGAATCGATCAACGCCGAGGTCCTCACCGTGCAGCTCCAGACATCAGCCAAAGACCAGCTTCGTGCCTTCGTCGCCCGCATCGAGCGGCTCGAGGAGGAAAAGGCCGCGCTCTCCGCCGATTTGCGCGAGGTCTATGCCGAGGCCAAGGGCAACGGCTTCGACGTCAAGGCGCTCAGGTCGATCATCCGCATCCGCAAGCAGGACGAGAACAAGCGACGCGAGGACGAGGCCGTGCTTGCAACCTATCTCCATGCGCTCGGCATGGTGCAGGCTGACGCGGCCTAGGCGTTAGTCGTTAGGTTTAGAGGGTCGAGGGGCTTAGCGCGTGCTCTGAGCGAGCCGCGTCGGAGCGACCACCTCGGTTTCCGCATAGAGGCTTTTCACCGCCTGACCGGAGAAGCGCTGGGTCGATGCCAAGCCTTGGTAGCCCGAGCTTTGACGTAACTTGAAGGCGACCGGGCGGTCCATGTCCTCAAACAGGTAATCGATGCTGCCCTGATCGGGATGGGCAAGCGGGGCCACGGTGCGGCTAAAGGTGACCGATGCGTCGGTCATGAGTCCCGCGATCTCGAAGGGCACGTAGCTCAGCTGATCGGGATGGTCCTCGTCGACCTCGGGCGCGCCTACGACCTCGGCGTCCTCATAGGTGGGCGAGGGCGCGGGCGCAGGCGCCTTCGGGGCCGGTCGCAGGAGATTTGCGATCGGCAGCGACATGCCGCCTACGCTCGCATAGGTGAAAAGGCGACCAGGCGGAGGCGGGGCGCGGGGATCGTCGGCAAGGTCTGAACTGTCGGGCGTATAGGAAGCGAGAATCGGCCGGGGCATCTCGACTTCGGTCGCAGCGTCAAGCTCGGCCTCGGCCACCACATCGACTTCGGGCTCCGTTGCGGTTTGCGGCAACGGTGCCGCCGAAGCGACCATAGTCTTGCCGACGAGACCTTTGGCCATGGCGAGCTTGTAGTCTTGCGGCGTGATCGGTTTTCCGTCGGACGGCAAATAGCTCGTCTTGCCGTCGGGGAAGAGGGCCGCAAGTTCGAGCCGCGGGATGCGCGGCCACATGCGAATCTTTCCGGTGTCGACATGGACGAAGGGAATGCCGGAGGTCGGATAGTAACCGACGCCGCCGATTTCCTGGACCAATGCGGAGTTCCGCAACGCCTTCACGGGGATGTCGGGGAAGTGAATATCGGCAGCCTTGCCGTGAATGTGCTGGCTCTTCTTGGCTTGGCCGCCGCCTTTGCGCCGCATCGAAGCGTTGGTCTTGGCGCTGCGATAGCCCGAGACGAGGTGGATTGGCTTCTGCGAGCCGACCTCCTTATGCAGCACCCAGATCAAGTCGATCAGGGCCGCATCCATCTTGGTCTCTTGTTCGGCACGCCAGTCGCGCATGAAGGTACTGAGCTTCTTCAGCGCCGCGTCGTCGTACTTGCCGTCGCGCTTGAAGGTGACGGTCAAAGTCTCCTTGGTGTGGATGTTGTACATGCTGAGGGTGCGCGTCTCGCCCACCGCGCTCGCCCTTTCGGCGGTCGCTGTGCACCATGTCGCCGCGGCAATGAATGTGAGGCTCGCGCCCACAATGGCGCGACGCGCGACGCTCCCCCGCTTTCGCATCCCCGTCGTAAGCCTTTCCCTCGCCGGCACTCCCGATGCCGGTTCCCGTCAGGCGCGGGACCCCCGTTAAGGCCACACACACCGCGGGCGGCACTTCCCCATGCCGTCCGTTAACGTTGAGTATCGGCCAAAATGCGGGAAAAACAAGGCGAACGCATTAACCCACAGGGGAAACTCGGGCTAGGGTTAACAAGATTTCCCCAAGTTATTCACAGGCTTAGAGGCCCAGAGCGGCCGCCATACGCGGATCGTGACCGTAAATATCTCCGTAGGTTGAGAGCGATCCATCAGAATTCACTTTAAGAGTGAAATAGGTAACGTGGACCGGAATCTTGTGTCGCAGGGGCACCTGGTAATCGTAGCCCGTCTCTAGGGCCGAGAACGTACGGGCCTGGGTCCAGCCCTGGTCATGCCTCATGAGGATCGCAGCCAACTCGTCGGGATTCTGCACCCGCATGCACCCGTGGCTTTCGGCCCGAATCGGGTAGGCGAAGAGGTACTTTTGCGGGGTGTCGTGCATGTAGACGTCGTGCTTGTTGGGGAACACGAACTTGACCTTGCCGAGCACGTTGCCGGGTCCCGGCGGCTGGTAGAGTTCGAGATTGCGGATGTCGACCCTATTCCAATCGATCGTATCGGGATCGATCTCGCGGCCGCCATAGCGGACGCCGAGGCCGTGACGCCGGAGCACCGATGTGTTCCATCCGCCGCCGCCGAAGAACCAGGAGGCCTCCTGACGGAGGTACGGCCTGATCTCATCCACCTTGATCGAGGTCGGCACGTTCCAATAGGGACCGAACACCACCGTCTGCATCTCGTCGGAGAGGACCGGCGTCGCAGTGCGCGGCTTGCCGACGACGACGCGCGTCGCGTAGACGGGACCGTCGTCCTTGACCACACGCAGCATGAACTCGGGAATGTTCACCGTTACGTAGAACGCGCCGAGATCGTGCGGTAGCCAGCGCCAGCGCTCCATGTTGATGAGCACGGCCCTGATTTGCGCCGGGCTTCCGGCTGCATGCGACGGCCTGGCGCCATTTATGAGCCGCCTCGTGCCTGCTCCGACGGCGCCATCGGGAACGGCGCCATGAGCGACCTGGAAGCGCCGTACGGCCTCGGCGACCTGCTCGTCGAATTTCGTCTCCGCTGTTGGCGTTCCGTCAAGGCTCTCCACCGGCATGTCGAGCCTCTTCCTCAAGAGTGCCACCTGCTCGTGGTCGACGCCGAGCTTAAGCACGGGACCATCCGGAATGACGACCGCATGCTTGGGCGCCTCGGCCTTGCTGCCGCGGAGCTCGAGCAATTTTTGTCTTAGAGCCTCGAATTGAGGTTGATCGGGCTGAAAGCTGCGGAGGTAGGCCGCGGGATCCGAGCGAAAGGCGATCGAATCGATCACTTCGGTCGGATCGGGCAAAGCGAGCGAGGGATCGAGATTGCGGGAAAGCCGCGCGGGCTCGATCCGGCCGCCGCGCGCATCGCGGGCATAGCCGAGCACGGCATAGCTGATCTTGATCTCGGCATCGGCGAGCCACTCTGCGGCATCGGCGCCGTCGGCATCGAACGTATCGGCCGCGGGCAGCCCATAGTCCGACGCGCGCAAGCCATAGTCGTCGGCCTTCTCGATCTCGGCGATCATCGCCTTGCCGCGGTCGGTCACGCCGTTGTCGTCGACCCACAAGAGGCGCTGGTCGGGCGCCGCGTAGAACTCGACGAGCACGCCCTGCTCGCTTTTCCTGGTCTTTGTGGTCGTCGTGAACTTGGCCGAGAGCCGGTTCTGGATCGCGATACGGACTTGCTCGGTTCGGCTGATTAGCGCTTCAGGCGCATCGGGTTCGGCGGCAGAAGCCGGCCCGCTTAAAGCCGCCAGAAGCAAAATCAACGCAGCGCGACAAGCAAACTTCATGATGTGCTCCCTCGGGCCGAAAAGGCTTGGCCTTGGACCCGACTTAACTCAGCGTCCCCCAGTCCCTGCACTCTTCGCCTGGACCGACTGTTGGCCCCGGCGATTTGGTCAGTTCGGTCGGGCCTCGAGCCCGATCTCACGCATCTTGCGGTAGAGCGTCGACCGGCCGATCCCAAGCCTGCGGGCGATCTCGGTCATCCGGCCCCGATAGCGGCCAAAAGCAAGCCGGATCATGTCGGCCTCGACCGCTTCAAGCGAGCGGATGTCGCCGCTATCGCTCAGCGCCGGGATGCCGACTGCGTCTTTGCCGTTGGCTTGCGGCACGTTGATCGTCAGGGGCGACCCGGCGGACTCGCCGAGCATCACCGGTCCTGCCATGCGGGACGCCGGGTCCTTCGGCGCCGGCGCCGGAGGCACCGTGACGGCGTAGCCCTCAACATGGGCTGCGATCTGCGGAAACTCGTTCACCGTGAGCGTCGGCGCGTCGGCCAGGACGACGGCGCGGAACACGGCATTCTCGAGCTGCCGGATATTGCCGGGCCAGCTGTAGCGCTGGAGCATGGTGACAGTGTCGGCGTCGATGCCGTCGATGCGCTTGCCTTCCTCGGCGGCAAATCTCGCGATGAAGTGACGGACGAGCTCGGGCACGTCCTCGAGCCGCATCCGCAAGGGGGGCACCCAAATGGGGAAGACGTTGAGCCGGTAATAGAGATCCTCGCGGAAGCGTCCCTCGTTGATGAGATCGATCAGATTGCGATTCGTCGCCGCGATCAGCCGGACATCGACCTTGACGGGGTGCCTTGCGCCGGCGCGATCGATTTTGCCGTCTTCGAGGACGCGCAGCAGCTCCGCTTGGGCGTGGAGGGGCAGCTCATCGATGTCATCGAGGAAAAGGGTGCCCTGATCGGCTTCGACAAATTTGCCGATTCCGGTCTCATCGCCGAACAAGGTTCTCTCGACGAGAGTGTCTGGGATCGCCCCGCAATTCGCCATGACGAACGGCCCCGATTTGTGAGCGCTCTCACCCTGAATGGCGCGAGCGATCAGCTCCTTGCCGACGCCAGACTCGCCCTCTATGAGCACGGGGAGGGCCGAGTTCGAGGCGCGCTTTCCGAGTTCCAGCACCCGCGTCATCACCTCGCTGCCAGCGATCAAATCGGCGAAGCCGAGCGCACCCTTGGTCGAGGCCTTGATGCGGACCAACTCGTCGGCGAGGGCTTCGGTCTTGAGCGCGTTCTTGATCGAGACTTCGAGCCGCTCGGGGCTCACAGGCTTGACCACGAAGTCGACGGCTCCCGCCCGCATCGCGGTAATCGCGGCGTCGATGCTGCCATTGGCCGTCTGCACGATGACGGGAAGCTTGCGCGGCAAAGCACGCATGGCGGAAAGAACCGCGAGCCCGTCGGTGCCCGGCATGATCAGGTCGAGCAGGACCAGGCAGATCTCGCCGGCGCCGTCGGCCTTTAGGGTCGCAAGGGCGTCGTCGCCGCCGTCAGCCGTGGCGGCGTGATAGCCGAACCGCTTGATGGTCTCTTCGAGGATACGACGTTGGGCAGGGTCGTCGTCGACGACCAGAACGCGCTTGGGCATGACACAAGACTCGCTACGCTTACGCTAGGCTGCGGACTGAAACCTCAAGGAGGCGAGCCGCGCCGTTGCCGTGTCGATGCGGGCTGCTCCTGTGCCAAAACAGTGCAGGCGAAGGGTAAACATCCCCCTAAGAGCCGTGCAGCACTGGGGCAGGGGAACGAGAGAGGCTAAGCAAACATTGCCCGAAAGCGGGGAGAGCGCAAACCAAGGAGCCTTGCCACCCGCTTAGTCAGGGCCAAGGTCTCTCAGCTGTTTCTTCTCGGCGATATTTTCCTCGACCCTCTGGTCGTTTCCATGGCCCAGCCGGTCTCGGTATGATTTGTAATGAGGCTTGGCGTACTGGTTGCCCGTCTCGGCTTTGAAGCTGTCTGTGCCGGTGTCCCCGCGAACGGATATGGGCAAGGGGTCGTCCATCATCGGCGAGCCAGCTTGAGCATAAGATCCGTACAGGACGAAAGTGATGATGCCGGCGGTGAGCAACAGATTGTTCATGGCAACCTCCATCGATGGGTTCTGGGCGTTCCCTTAGATGCTCCGAGCCGACGCCAGGTTCACGGGAGAATTGGGGTTGCGGTGCCCGCCGACCAATAAAAAGGGGCTCCCTCTGTCCAGTGGGGAGCCCCTTTACTCAACGCGCTAGAATCTATCCGCGGCCTGGGCGACAACTCCGTTACGCGCTACAAGATACTAGCGCCCGGAGACCGCTCTATGGTCCGTGATATAGGAAGCGGGATGTTCGCCTTCAACCGGCTTTCAGGGCCTTCGCCGTCTCCGGCAAAGAGAAGGCCAAAAGCGGGCGCTCAGCGGTAGGCCCTGCGACATCTGCCAAGGGCCATGTGTAGACCGCTCTCGGTTGGCAAGTCGGTGACGTTGCCACCCTTCGGCATCCCCAAGAGAACACCAGAAGCGTTCAATTTTGGTGGGGTCGCGGGCCCGGTCACCGCGAAAAGGTCGAAAACGGATGGTCTTTGGTCCTTGCCGGAGGGCGCTGCCCCTCCCACACTAATGGACATCTAAGCAGTCACGAGGTTCACGCCACCGATGCTGTCAAAAGTCCCTAACTGGTCCGAACATGCCGCACCTGCAGCCGCGTCCGCCAAGGGCATGAAAGCCGAGGCTCATGCGGAAGCGGGTGGGAAATCGAAGCTCGGAGCTCTGCCCGAATGGAGGCTCGAGGATCTCTACGAAAAGCCCGATTCGCCCAAGCTCAAAGCGGACCTCGAGAACGCCGAGCGCACGGCCAACGCCATGCAGGATCGTTATGCCGGCAAGCTCGCCAAGCTGCTTGATGGCGGCAAAGGGGGAGCCGCGCTGGCCGAGGCCGTGCGCGAGTTCGAGGCGCTCAACGACATCATGGGCCGCATCGTGTCCTATGCCAGTCTGCTTTACGCCGCCGATACCTCGGACCCGAAGCGGCAAAAATTCTACGGCGACATCCAAGAGAAGATCACGGCCATCTCCTCGAAGCTTCTGTTCTTTCCACTTGAGCTCAACCGGCTCGACGATGCAAAGCTCGAGACGGCCATGTCCAAATCCAAGCTCGGCCATTACCGCCCCTGGCTCGAGGACTTGCGCAAAGAGAAGCCCTATCAGCTCGACGACAAGCTCGAGCAGCTATTCCACGAGAAGGCTGTGACGGCGCGCGGCGCCTGGGATCGCTTGTTCAACGAGACGATGACCTCGCTCAGATTCGAGGCCGACGGCGAGAAGCTCAGCCTTGAACCCACGCTCAATCGCCTGCTCGAAGCCGACGAAGCGAAGCGACGCACCGCCGCCGAGGCCATGGCCAAGGTCTTCAAGGAGAATGTGCGGCTGTTCACCCTCATCACCAACACACTGGCCAAGGACAAGGAAATTTCGGACCGCTGGCGCGGTTTCGTCGACGTCGCCGATTCGCGGCACCTTGCCAACCGGGTCGAGAAGGAAGTGGTCGACGCTCTGGTGGCGGCCGTGCAGGAGGCTTATCCCCGCATCTCTCATCGCTATTACGCGATGAAGGCGAAGTGGCTCGGCAAGACGACGCTCGCCCATTGGGACCGGAACGCGCCGCTCCCCGAGGAACCGAAGCAGGTGATCTCCTGGGCCGATGCGCACAACACTGTGCTCAGCGCTTATCGCCGTTTCTCGCCCCGCATGGCCGACATCGCCGGAGAGTTCTTTGCCAAGAACTGGATCGACGCGCCGGTGCGGGAAGGGAAGTCGCCGGGCGCCTTCTCGCATCCGACCGTGCCGAGCGCGCACCCCTATATCCTGCTCAACTATCAGGGCAAGCCGCGCGACGTGATGACTCTGGCGCACGAGCTCGGCCACGGCGTCCATCAGGTGCTGGCCAACGTGCAAGGGCCGCTGATGGCGCCGACCCCGCTCACGCTCGCCGAGACTGCGAGCGTTTTCGGCGAAATGCTCACCTTCCGCGCCCTGCTCAAGCAAGCGCCGAGCCAACGCGAGCGCAAGGCGCTGCTCGCGGCCAAGGTCGAGGACATGATCAATACGGTGGTCCGCCAGATCGCCTTCTACAGTTTCGAGCGCAAGGTGCACACCGAACGGCGCGACGGCGAGCTCACGAGCGACTGTCTCGGTGAGATCTGGCTCGAGGTGCAGCGCGAGAGCTTGGGGCCGGCCATCGAGCTAAAGCCGGGCTATGAGTCGTTCTGGTGCTACATCCCGCATTTCATCCACGCGCCGTTCTACGTTTACGCCTATGCCTTCGGCGATTGCATGGTGAACTCGCTCTATGCCGTCTACGAGAAAGCCGACAAGGGCTTCGCCGAGCGCTATCTCGACATGCTCGCGGCGGGCGGAACCAAGCATCACAAGGAGCTGCTCGCCCCGTTCGGCCTCGACGCCTCCGACCCGAATTTCTGGTCGATGGGGCTCAAGGTGATCGAAAGCCTGATCGACGAGCTTGAAGCCGCCGACCGCGCCAAGGTCTAGCGCTTTAGCTTCAGAAGCTTCTCACGCGAGGGCGAGTGTAATTTCTGAACCTCCGCCTCGTGAGAAGGTCCGGCGTCGCGTGCCAACCGGCAAACCTCATCCTGAGGAGCCGCCGAAGGCGGCGTCTCGAAGGATGAGTCACACCTACCATGCTTCGAGACGCGCTCCTTCGGAGCGCTCCTCAGCATGAGGAGGGTCGTTGTGATTCCTCCACGCCAGGCCCCCCTTCCGTCACGGGACGGACGGATTCGCCCCGGGGAGAGGGTATTCGCGCCGTTGTACGTTCTGTATAACTATGTTATACGGAACGTATAACGGAGAATGGCCATGAAAATCGAGATCAAGCGCATCGGCAATTCAGAGGGCTTTATCCTTCCGCGCGAGTTGATGCAGCGCCTTGGACTGAAGCGCGGGCAGGCACTGCACATTACGGAATTGGCCGGAGGCGGCTTCCAAGCGCTCCCATACGATCCGGACTTCGAGAAGACCATGGAGATCGTCGACGAGATCATCGACGAGTATCGCGATACGCTGTCGGCGCTCGCCAAGTGACGGAGCCCAAATGGCTGACTTACGAGCAGGCCATCGCGGCCCATAGCGCTCAGCTTCGCCGCTATGGCGGCGCCGCCGGTCTCAGGGACGAGGGCGCGTTACGCTCAGCTTTGGACCGTCCCGTAAACAAATGGCATTACGAAAATGCGGAGTTACCGGAGCTTGCGGCGGCCTATGCGTTTGGTCTCGCCAAGAACCACGCTTTTGTCGACGGCAATAAGCGCATGGCGTTCATTGCCATGGTCACGTTCCTCCGCAAGAATGGAATTGTGTTTCGACCTGAGCAGGCTCAGTCCACGGCAATCATTCTCGCTGTTGCGGCTGGCGAGGTGAGCGAAGAAAGTCTGGCGCGCTGGATTCGCGACAACTGGCCAGAGGGCTCCCCATCAGCATGACACAGGTCTCGCTCGTTCCCATCCTGCTTTGCGTCGCGGCACTCGCCTGCGCCGGCATTGCCATCTGGCGCGGACCGCGCCCCGTCACGCGCGGCTTGGTCATCGACCGGCTCTTGCGTTATCTGTTCGTCTTTCCCCTCGGGCTGCAAGGTCTGTGGGCCTTTGTCGGTCACGTCTTCTTCCCCGCGCAATCGGCCGCTGCGATCGGCTGGTCCGATAGCCCGTTCCAATTCGAAGTGGGCATGGCCAATCTCGGCCTGGGGCTCGCTTCGCTCTATGTGGCCTTCAGGGGTTTCGAAGCGCGGCTCGCGGCTGCGCTCGTTGCCGCCGCCTTCCTCATCGGCGCCGGCCTCATCCACATCACCGGTATCGTGGGATCGGGGAATTTGGCTCCAGGCAACGCGGGGCCGATCATGGTCACCGACTTTCTCACCCCGATCGCCGTTCTCTTGTTGCTGTTTCTCGGAATCCGAGCGCCGAGTGAAGTCGCCGACGACGTTCGCGCTCGAGGCCGAGTCTGAGGTGGCCCGCAAAGCGATGCGCGAATATCGCGACGCGTTGAGCAATCTCGGCAAGCGGTAGCGGCGCCTGCAAGGTCCCGGTCTCAGTGCCGGGAGAAGACTTCCGTCGTGCCGTCCTTCTTGACGAGCAGCACATCGTAAGGCTCGGTCTTGCCGTCCTGCTCCATCCCCGGCGAGCCCACCGGCATGCCAGGCACGGCGAGGCCGAGCGCGTCAGGTTTTTCGGCGATCAGCCGCTTGATGTCGGCGGCAGGCACGTGGCCCTCGATGACGTAAGGTCCGATCTTGCCGGTGTGACAGGCGGCAAGGTCCTCGCCGATTCCCGCCTGGCGCTTGATGCGGTCGAGCATCGACGGCGTGGCGGCGTTGACTTTCACGGCGAAACCGTTGGCCTCGAGATGCTGCACCCACAGGCCGCAGCATTCGCAGGTCGCCGATTTCCACACTTCGACCGGGCCTTCCACAGCGGCAATTGCCGGCCAAGTCCACAGCATTGCCAGGAACAGCGTAAGCACTCGTTTCATGGTCATGGGCTTTACTCCTGGCGCCGAGAATGACTCGCTTCGCGCGCGGGCGCAATTCGGCCGCGGCAGTCCCACTCATGGTCTTGGCGTCTCCTGCTCCTATATGAAGGAAGAGGAGAGCGCTCCGCGAACCGTCATGAACGACCGCCGATCAGACCAGGAGAAGAACCGATTCAGCGCCCGCGCGATCCGCTACGGCAGGGTCGGGGCCAATGTCGGGGGCGTCGCCGCCCGTATCGCTGCAAGACGGCTCTTCGGCCTCGACCCGGAACGCGACCGGGATGCCGCGGCCCTCGCCGCCGCCCTCGGCGGGCTCAAGGGCCCGATCATGAAAGTGGCGCAGCTCCTCGCCACCATTCCCGAGGCGCTTCCTGCCGAATATGCCGCCGAGCTCGGCCAGCTTCAAAGTCATGCCCCGCCCATGGGCTCGTCCTTCGTGGGGCGGCGCATGGCGGCCGAGCTTGGGCCCGACTGGGAGACAAAGTTCGCGAGCTTCGAGCGTGAGGCGGCAGCCTCGGCCTCGCTCGGCCAAGTGCATCGCGCGGTCGGCCATGACGGGCGCGCGCTTGCCTGCAAGCTGCAATATCCGGACATGCAGTCGGCGGTCGAGGCCGATCTTGCCCAACTTGCCGTCCTGTTCTCGATCCATGCTCGCATGCGCCCCGCCATCGATACGTCGGAGATGCTGAAGGAAATCTCGGCGCGGCTGCGCGAGGAACTCGACTACGATCTCGAAGCGCGGCACATGCGGCTTTACGGCAGCATTTTCGAGAACGATGCGCTCATTCGCGTGCCCGAGGTCCTGTCCGAACTGACCACGAGGCGGCTCCTCTCCATGACTTGGCTTGGCGGGAGGCGCCTTCTCGACTACACCTCCCGCCCGCTTGAAGAGCGCAACAGAATAGCAAGCGCCATGTTCCGCGCCTGGTGGTACCCGTTCAGCCATTACGGGGTGATCCATGGCGATCCTCATCTCGGCAATTACACCGTGTTCGAGGACGGCGAGGGGAGGGCCGCCGGGATCAACCTGCTCGACTATGGCTGCATGCGCACCTTCGCGCCCAAATTCATCCAAGGCGTGATCGATCTCTATCAAGGTCTGTTGAGAAAAGACCGTGCCTTGATCGTGCATGCCTACGAGACTTGGGGCTTTGCCGGCCTGTCGAACGAGCTGATCGATATCCTCAATATCTGGGCGAATTTCATCTATGGCCCGATGCTCGAGGACCGTGTGCGCACCATCGCAGAAAAGGTGAGCCCCGGCAGTTACGGAAGGCAGGAGGCGTTCCAGGTGGCTCGCGGCTTAAGTGAGAAGGGGCCGGTGAAGGTGCCGCGGGAATTCGTGTTCATGGACAGGGCGGCGATCGGGCTTGGCGGCGTGTTCCTGCATCTCAACGCCGAACTCAATTATCACCGCCTGTTCAACGACACGATCGCAGGGGCCGATCTCGCAGACGTCGCGGGACGCCAGCGCGCGGCCTTCGGGCGCGCCGGGGTGCCGTTGCCGGAGGGCTCGTCGTAGGAGCCAACCGAGGAGCGCGCCATATCAAGGCCTTAGCCCCTCAGCCTCGCCGCCCGCCACGGAAGACGGCGACAGATTGCCCGGCCGCCGGGCTTTGTGCTATTGGCGCGGACAGAGCAGAAACGTCGGAGGGGAGTGCGATGCGCATCGATCCGAAAGAGGGCAGCCCGGCGATGGACTATGCCGAGCACGTGAAGACCTACAAGCTGTTTTGCAAGCTTACCGCCTATACCATCCTCGCCGCGGTGCTGGTCATGGTGCTCCTCGCCGTGTTCGTGGCTTGATCGGCCCGATTTCTCGCCTGACGGCGGCGTTGCCGCGCCGCTCCCTTCAGCCTTCGACATCATCCGCGCACACGCTCCTTAAGCCGCGCGCATTCGTTGACCCGCAAAGACCACGATGATCGCGATTGGCGTGCCTGCCGAAGAAGAGGATGAGCGACGCATCGGGCTCACGCCCGAGACGGTCAAGAAGCTCGTCAAGGCCGGCGCGAGCGTCACCATCCGCGCAGGCGCGGGCTCCCGGTCCCACTTTTCCGACGACGACTACAAGGCGGCGGGGGCCAAGATTGCCAAGACCGACACCGAGGCCGTCGCCGGCGCCGATATCGTGCTGACGGTCAGGCGCCCCAGCGCCGACATCGTCAAGAGCATGAGAAAAGGCGCCGCCGTGATCGGCATGCTCGATCCGTTCTCCGACGCCGAGGGCCTCGACCAACTCGCCAAAACAGGCGTCGCGCTCTTCTCCATGGAGCTGATGCCGCGCATCAGCCGCGCGCAGAGCATGGACGTGCTGTCGTCGCAATCGAATCTCGCAGGCTACAAGGCGGTGGTCGATGCGGCCGCCGCCTTCGAGCGGGCGCTGCCGATGATGATGACGGCGGCGGGCACGGTGCCTGCCGCGCGCATCTTCGTCATGGGCGTCGGCGTCGCCGGTCTCCAGGCCATCGCCACGGCGCGGCGGCTCGGCGCCATCGTCACAGCCACCGACGTGCGCCCGGCTGTGAAGGAACAAGTGGCTTCGCTCGGCGCCAAGTTCATCGCGGTCGAGGACGAGGAGTTCAAGCAGGCTGAGACCGCCGGCGGCTACGCCAAGGAAATGTCGGACGCCTACAAGAAGAAACAGGCTGAGCTGGTCGCGGAGCACGTCAAGGGCCAGGATATCGTCATAACCACGGCGCTGATCCCGGGGCGGCCTGCGCCCAAGCTCATCTCGAAGGAGATGATCGAGAGCATGAAGCCGGGCTCCATCATCGTCGATCTCGCCGTCGAGCGCGGGGGCAATGCCGAGCTCGCCAAGCCCGGAGAGATCGTCACGCATAAGGGCGTGCGCATCATGGGGAGGCTCAATCTTCCGGGCGAGGTTCCGGTCAATGCGTCAAGCCTTTACGCCCGCAACCTCCAGGCTTTCATCGAGCCTCTGATCGACAAGGAAAAGAAGGCGCTTGCCATCAATTGGGAAGACGAGCTCGTCAAGGGCACGCTGATTGCGCGCGACGGCGCCATCGTGAACGCCGCGATCGCCGCAGGGCTCGGCACCAAGCCGGCAGATGCCCCGGCGAAGAAAAGCGCCACCAAGCGCCAGGCGAAGGAGGCCAAGTCATGAAAATTCTCGAGCTCAGTCCCGCGCTCCTCGTTCTCGCCCTCGCCATGGCCGCCGCGTGGATGTTTGCCGGGACGGCGCTGGCGGGCGGGGCGGGATCGTCGGAGGGCGGGCAAGACTTCGTCTTTCGCTTCTCGATTTTCGTGCTTGCGATCTTCGTCGGCTATTACGTGGTGTGGAGCGTCACCCCCGCTTTGCATACGCCGCTCATGTCCGTGACCAACGCCATCTCCTCGGTGATCGTGGTCGGCGCGCTGCTCGCCGTGGCGGTGGAGGCGGCCGATGCGGCGGGCTCCTCGGGTCATGTCCTCGCCAAGCTGCTCGGTTTTGCCGCGCTCGTCATGGCCAGCGTCAACATCTTCGGCGGCTTCCTCGTCACCCAGCGCATGCTCGGCATGTACCAGAAGAAGAAGAAGAAATGAGCTCTGATCTCGTCGCGCTGCTCTATCTCATCGCGGGTGTCCTCTTCATCCTGGCGCTGCGCGGTCTGTCATCGCCCGAGACATCGCGGCGCGGGAACTATCTCGGCATGGCCGGCATGGCGATTGCGGTGCTCACGACGCTGGCCGTGGCGCAGCCGAGAGAACCGCTCACCTGGGCGCTGATCTTGGTGGGTGTCGCCGTCGGCGGCGGCATCGGCGCGGCGATCGCACGGCGCATCCCCATGACGGCGATGCCCGAGCTCGTCGCCGCCTTCCACTCTCTGGTCGGCATGGCGGCGGTGCTCGTCGCCGCCGCCGCCTTCTATGCGCCGGAGGCCTTCGGCATCGGCGCGCCGGGCGCCCTCCGCACCTCGAGCCTGATCGAGATGTCGCTCGGCGCGGCGATCGGCGCCGTCACCTTCACCGGCTCGGTCATCGCCTTCTTAAAGCTTTCCGGGCGCATGTCCGGCAAGCCGATCCTCCTGCCTGCGCGCCACCTCCTCAATATCGGGCTCGCGATCGCGCTCATCGCCTGCGTCGTGATGTTCTGCCGCGAGCAGAGCGCGAGCTATTTCTGGGCAATCGCCTTGCTGTCCTTCCTGCTCGGCGTCCTCATCATCATTCCCATCGGCGGCGCCGACATGCCGGTGGTCATCTCGATGCTCAACTCCTATTCGGGGTGGGCTGCGGCCGGCATCGGCTTCACGCTCGGCAACTCCGCCCTCATTATCACCGGCGCTCTCGTCGGCTCTTCGGGCGCCATCCTCTCCTACATCATGTGCAAGGGGATGAACCGCTCCTTCATCAGCGTGATCCTCGGAGGGTTCGGCGGCGAGGTTGCGGGGCCGGCGGCGGGCGCCGAGCAGAAGCCCGTCAAGCTCGGCTCGGCGGAAGATGCCGCCTTCCTCATGAAGAATGCCGGCAAGGTGATCGTCGTGCCGGGCTACGGCATGGCAGTGGCGCAGGCACAGCACGCGCTGCGCGAGATGGCTGACGGATTGAAGAAGGCCGGCGTCGAGGTCAAATATGCGATCCACCCGGTGGCGGGACGCATGCCCGGCCACATGAACGTGCTGCTCGCCGAGGCGAACGTGCCGTATGACGAAGTGTTCGAGCTCGAGGACATCAATTCCGAATTTCCGCAAGCCGACGTGGTCTATGTAATCGGCGCCAACGACGTGACCAATCCTTCCGCCGAGGACGACCCGTCTTCACCGATCTACGGCATGCCGGTACTCGAAGTGTGGAAGGCGGGCACGGTGCTGTTCAACAAGCGGTCGCTCGCGAGCGGTTACGCCGGCATCGACAACCCGCTCTTCTATCGCGACAACACCATGATGGTGCTCGGCGACGCCAAGAAGATGACCGAGGAGATCGGCAAGGCATTGTGACCGGGGCGCCGGCTAATCGCCGCAAAGCCATCGAAGAATCGCCCAATTGCCGCTCGATTCCGCCGCTAGGAGCGCCTTGCACGACAGCTCAAATCTCCCTAGGTCCCACCCTGATCGGTCCGGCGCAGGGGTTAGCGCCCCGCGACCCGTGAACCTTTTTTAAGCATAAGGCGTCAATAGAGGGCGTAAGTTCCTCCTCCTTGGCATGATGACGCCCAAACCGGCCCGCAGGGCGCGGGCGGCAATCTCGCAAGGTTTTGAGCCTTTATGGAAACGTGATTCAAGGAGCATTCATGAATGTCGGGAATTAACCCTGACCACCACTTTGAAGGACAAGTCACGAAAGGTATTGCTTGAACCATGCTGAACCTCATTCTCTCGTTTGCCGGTATCTTCGCGCTGATCGTCATCATCGGGCGATTGCTGCACCGCTATTTCATCTACCTCCCCGACCGCACGCGCATCGAGCCAAAGGACGCGGGGCTTCAGGATGTCGAGGAGGTGGTCTTCAAGGCGACCGACGGCACCAAGCTCATCGCCTGGTACCGTCCCGCACGCGGGTCGAAGCCGACGCTTCTCTTCTTCACCGGCAATAGCGGGAACACCGCCAGTCGCGCCGGCAAGATCAAGACGATCGCCGCCGACGGCTACGGCGTGTTCATGCTCAATTATCGCCGCTACGGCGGCTCGGAGGGCAGGCCGAGCGAAACGCGATTCACCGCCGATGCGTTAAGCGCCTACGATTGCTTGCGCGGACTGGGCGTGGCCCCGCACGACATCGTGGCTTACGGCGAATCGCTCGGCACGGCTGTTGCTACGAGGCTCTCTCTCCAGCGGCATGTCGAGGCGCTCGTGCTCGAAGCGCCGTTCCCCTCGATCGTCGATGTCGGGAGACTCATGTGGAAGGGGTTCCCCCTCAGCCTGATCATGGCCGATCAGTATCGCACCATCGATCGGATCGGCGAGGTCAAGGTGCCGCTCTTCATCATTCACGGCGGCCGTGACGCGGTCATCCCGCTCGATTTGGCGCGGCGCGTTTTTCGTGCCGCGAACGAGCCGAAGAGGCTTTCGGTCGTGCGGCAGGCCGGCCATAACGATCTGTTCGACCGTGGCGCGTGGGAGCAGGTGTCGAGCTTTCTCGTGGCTCTGCGGCCGGTGCCGGTGGTCAAGGTCAGGGCCAAGGCCGGGCGCCGGGTCGAGATCGCCGCAGCGGCGAGCGGCGAAGCCCGGTAGGAACGCCACCAATCCGAGGATTCCAGGCCTCCGCGGCTATTCCCGCGGGAGTCAAAAACGCGAATGGCCGGGACTGACCCGGCCATGACGGACCAACGCAGCCTGGTACGGATTAGCGGCGCGGACCGCGGGGCTTCGGCGCAGGGCCTTGGCCCCCGCCGCCTTCACGCTGAGCCTTCTTGCGGGCAAGCTTCCGCGCCCTGCGGATGGCCTCGGCCTTCTCGCGCGCGCGCTTCTCAGACGGTTTCTCGTAATAGTTCCGGAGCTTCATCTCGCGGAAGATGCCTTCGCGCTGCATCTTTTTCTTCAAGGCCCTCAAGGCCTGATCGACATTGTTATCGCGAACGACGACTTGCACGAGCTTCTCTCTCTCCGCTTGGCCGCATGATTGTCAGGATGGGAGGCGGGAGGCCAATTCACACCCCGGCCGGAAATTGGGTCGGGGTCCCGCGTCCGGACGTGCTCTAACAGAAGGGCCGCGCATTGTCCAGATCGCGCAGAGCCTAACTCTTCGGGTAGAGCCGGGTGACGTGGCCCATCTTGCGGCCCTGGCGCGCTTCGATCTTGCCGTAGAGATGCACTGCGGTGTGGGGTTCCGCGGCAAGCTCGCGCCATTTCTCGATATCGGCGCCGATCAGATTGGTCATCACCGCATCGCTGTGACGCGCGGTCTCGCCGAGCGGCCAGCCCGCGATCGCCCGGACATGGTTCTCGAATTGGCTGGTGATGCAGGCATCGATGGTCCAATGCCCCGAATTGTGCACCCGCGGCGCGAATTCATTGACCAGCAACTCGGGCCGCTCGCCCCCGCGGGCGAACATCTCGACGCACAGCACGCCGACATGAGAGAGCGCGCCGGCAATCTTTCCGGCGATGGTCTTCGCCTCGACCGCCAAGGCCGGAGCAATGCGCGCCGGCGCGCGGCTCGTGGCGAGGATGCCCCCTTGATGAACGTTCTCGACCGGATCGTAAAACTGCGTCTCGCCCCGTTGTCCCCGCACGACGAGCACCGAAATCTCGCGCTCGAAAGGCACGATTCCTTCGACCAGCGCCGGGACCTTACCGAGGCCTGCGAGCGCGGCCTTGGCATCCTTCTCCGAGCGGATCGGAACCTGACCCTTGCCGTCATAGCCGAGGCGCCTTGTCTTGAGCAGGGCGGGGAGGCTCACGCGCGGGAGCGCGCTTAAGAGATCGTCGAGCGAATTCACAGCGGCATAAGGGGCAACCGGAATGCCGAGCCCGGTCACGAAATCCTTTTCTGCAAGCCGGTCCTGGGCGACGGCGAACGCGTTCGCGGGAGGAAAGACCGGAACGACCCGTTGGGCCGCCTCGAGTGCGGCGGCCGGCACGTTCTCGAACTCGCACGTCACCACGTCGACGCTTCGTGCAAAGCGTGCGATCGCCTCGCCATCGGCATAGGAGCCGACCGATGTCGCCGCCGCGACGTCGAAGGCGGGCGCATCGGCTTCGTCGGCATATATGTGGGTCTTGAACCCGAGTCTCGCGGCGCTCATGGCGAGCATGCGCCCGAGCTGGCCGCCGCCGAGAATGCCGATCGTGCTGCCGGGCGGCAACGGGCGGTCAGGCATTATCCTCGACCGCTTCGGCAACGGAATCGGTTTGTGCCGCGCGCCAGGCCATGACCCGGACTGCCAGGCGCCGATCGCTGAGCGCAAGGATCTGGGCTGCTAGCAGGCCTGCGTTGGCGGCGCCGGCCTCGCCGATCGCAAGCGTCCCGACCGCCACGCCCGCCGGCATCTGGGCGATGGAGAGCAGGCTGTCGAGGCCTTTCAGCGCGTGGCTTTCGATCGGAACGCCAAGGACCGGCAATTCGGTCATCGAGGCGGTCATGCCGGGAAGGTGGGCAGCGCCGCCGGCGCCGGCGATAATGACTTTCAATCCGCGCTCGCGCGCGCTTGCGGCATAAGCGTAGAGCCGCTGCGGCGTGCGGTGCGCCGACACGACCTTGGTCTCGTAGGCGACCTTGAGCGCATCGAGGACGGCGGCCGCGGCCTTCAGCGTCGGCCAGTCGGAGCGGCTACCCATGATGATGCCGACGACGGGCTTTTCATCGCTCATGCTCGATTCTCGCGGGAAGGAGGCGGCCTGGCGGCGGAAAGCGCGGGATTATAGGGGCGGGCACCTGCTTGGCAAGGCACGTTCACGACCCAAGTCAGGCGATGATGTCGGGAAGGAGCTGGTCTTCGATGCGGGCGATCTCGTCCTTCAGGGAGAGCTTCTTCTTCTTGAGGCGCTTGAGCTGGAGAGCGTCGGCGCGGCCAGACTCCTCCAGCGCGTTGATGGCGCTGTCGAGATCGCGATGCTCTTGCTTCAGCCTGAGCAGCGTCGCCCGGAGCTCGCGAATCTCCTCGCTCTCCATCGGACGTCCCCTGCTCCTTGCCTCATCCCGGGACGGCCGAAAGTATCGCGGCGATCCGGGGGCCGCGCAAGGCCCTGACCCGCTTTGCTAAGGCATTAAACGGTTCGAATCGGGGGAACTGAGCGGGGCGGCAGACGCCAACAATTAGACAAATCGCTGCCGATTTGACACAATGAGCGAACCGAGTCCAACTGACACGGAGGTTCGATATGGCGCTCGACGCACGCCTCGAGGAGTTGTCCGAAAAGCATCGTGCCTTGGACCGAAAAATCGAAGAAGAGTTGGCCCGCCCAACCTCGGACGACCTGAAAATCGCGGAATTGAAGCGTCAGAAACTGCGTCTCAAGGATGAGATGGAGCGTCTCAAGCACATGTTGAGCCACTAGGGCTCATCCTGGGCTTAAGAGTTTTGACAAGGCTGCGGGGGCGCAAGTTGCTTGCGCCGATGCGGCCTTTATTTGTCACGATTTGATGCCGCGATTCGGTACCGGCCGCGCTATAGGCTTGAGCGGCGAATCGGCAACGCCGAAGCGGCCGAGCGGAGGAGCTATGGCGCGGATGCAAAGCGATCGATGGTATCAGCCGCTGCTTGGCGCTTGCCTTGCGCTCTTCTGGTTGGCGCATCCCGCTCAGGCCGCTGAGAAGGATATGATCGACAGGGGCGAGATGCTCGTCAGGGACAATTGCTCGCGCTGCCATGCCATCGGCACGGAGGGTGACAGCCCGCACAAAGAGGCGCCGCCGTTCCGAACCCTCTCAGCCAAATACCCGGTCGAGGATCTCGCCGAATCGTCTCCGGACATCCCGACATGCCGATCTTCGTGTTCGGCGCGCGGGATGTCGAGGCGATCATCGGCTACCTCCAGTCTATTCAGGACGAGCCCGCGGCGCCTCCCGAAGCACCCGAGTAGTCGGGGGTGCCTGCTTAGACGTCGGCGGCGCCCTCAGGCCACATCAACCAGTCGCGCGCGGCGTCCTCCTCGCTCGGAGCAAAATGCTCCACCTCGCACGACATGAAAGGCGCGACGAGGCTCGACCAGAGGTGGCGCACGTTGGGGTTGGCGACGATGGCGCAACGGCTAAAATCTTTCAGGTGCTGCAGGCTGAATTTGATGTCATGCCAGAACGCGGCCGCGTCCATTCCCTCGAAATCCTCGACGATCTCGAGCAAGCGGACGCGGCCATGGCGCGCAATGAAAGCCCCAAGCCGCTTGGCCACGGCGTCGAACTCCTCAGTCGATACGCGGCCCTTGAGCACGATCTCGACGGCTTGAGTGTTGTCGTATTCCTTATAGGCGAGCATGGGGTAGGGGCCGGGCGCTAATCAGAAGGCAGTCACGGGTATGTAGCCACGTGCTTCCGTCGCGGGAAGTGCGTGCTCGTGCTTAGTCCTTGCCGTGGCTCGTTTTCCGGAGCCGCAAGGCCTTCTTGAACGGTTCATGGAAAATTAGGCTTAACGCATCCATAATGGGCGGCGATGACACGCTGTTGCCGCCTTTTCCCGCGCTAATGGCGGTAAGGGACGGGGAGACCTGCGATTAACAAGCTGATCGTTTCGTTGTTGGTCCTCAGCGCCGTCGTCTGCGGGGCCATCTACATGGTGATAGGCCCTGCGCCGGCGATCAAGCGGGCGGGGGGTGAGGCGCCGTCGCGCTCGCTCGCTTACGAGGAAAAGATCGTGCGCGCGGCCGAGGGAGCTAAAGAGCAGCAACCGGCTCCCCAAGCGCCCGTCCCGGCGCAGACCACTGCTCCCGCTGAGAACCCGCAACCAGCTGCAACGCCCAAGCCGGAAGCGCAACCGTCTGCCCCTGAGCATGGCGCGACCGAGATGGCGGCCCTGCCTCCTGCCGAGGAGCCAGGCGAAACCGATCCCAACGCGCTTCCTTGGCAGCAGGCAGCGCCGCCAGGTCCTCCCGGCCCGCCCGGAATGGCCGACGAAGCGCCCGATCCGATGGCCGAGCAGCCCGGCGAATATGGCGACCCCCAAGACCCGATGGCCGCGCTGCCGGGAGAGGAGGCCGATCCCAATGCTTGGCCGGGCGGACCCGAAGAGGAACCGCAGGAATGGGTCCAGGTGCTGGTGTCCGGCGCCGGGATGCATGGAACGGCGTCAGAGGATGCGCCCATGCTGTTCGCTTTCCCCTCGGGGCGCGTCTTGAGAGTGGTGTCGCGTTATGAAGGCTGGGTCGAGGTCACCGATCCGCACAGCGCCGCGACCGGCTGGATGCCGGCGCATTATCTTGCGCCCGTCCCCCCGCCCGGAACGCCCTATGGGGCCGAGGCGATGTATGGCGAGGAAGATCCGCGCCTGCGCAGGGGCTGGTGGCGGCGAAGCGGCGGCGGCTTGTTCGACATGCTCAATCGGGCGCTCGGCGGTCATTGATCGGCGGCGCACTCTTCGGTGCTTGCGAAACTCTGGTCATCGCCGCTTGCGCGGGCGCTTGGCTTTGCTCGCGCAGGCGATTCGACGGGCTTCGCGCGCCCAGGCGACGAGTTCCTCCGGCTCGTCCAGGAGCCGCGGGGGAACCTCGAAATAGGACATGGCCACCGGAGCTTTGCCCTCCGTCAGATAGGTGAACGGCTCCATCCCTTCTTCTCTGAAGGCGCGGGCGGACGTCTCGTCAGCCTTCAGATACAAGACATCGTCGGCGAGGATCGCGAACATGACGCCGTCGGCATAAATGCCCGCGCCGCCGAACATGTTGCGGATGGTGATTGGCCCAAATTCGGCGAGCAGGTCCCTGATCAGGTCCTTGAAACCTTCGCTCACCGCCATCGCGCGGCCGCTCACACCAGAGGCGAAATAGGCTCGCTCTGATCGCTTTGAGGATGGCCGCCGGGAGGATGTCCGGCATCGTTGCCGCCGGCCTGTCCGTTGCCCGCAAGAGCAGTGGCAGGGACCTCGCGCCCACGTCCATTGGCGCGTCTCGCCGCCACGCGAAGCTCGCGCTCGACCGCGCTGCGGGCGGCCTCGGTCTGCGTGTAAAGCTCCATATGCTCGGCGTCTTCCTCCGCCACCGGGGTCAACGCCTCATCGCGATAGAACCTTGCGCGCGGATCGGCCTCTACCTTGCGCACGATGCGTTTCAGATGCCGCCAGCGACGCCCCACCACTACGAGTTTGCGGGCGATCTCGGCGGCATAGCGGCCGTAGAACAGAAGCGGCGATTCGAGCGGCAGACCGGAGCGGCGGTCGTGACGGTATTTGACGCGGAAGATGCCCCATTGCAGCGGGTGCAGGTTCTCCACCGGCACTGCGCTTGAGAACCAGAACAAGACCGGCATCAGCGAGCGGATATTGATGCCGCTGGCATAGGCGCGGCGCACGATCGTCTCGAGGTGATCGTCGGTGTAGTAATGATTCCAGGCGGTGCGATAGGCTTCCTGCCACTCTGCCTCGGTCATCTTCGGATGAGCGGTGACGACATGCTCGAGTTCGTACTTGTTCATGTCGGGGTCCATCCACACGCCCTTTTCCGACAGCACCTTGTGGTCCTCGGAGCCCGGTAGCGGCGTGAGGATGAAAAACTCGAGCATGTCGAGCGGCAATTCTTTCTTGATGATCTCGAGATCGTGCCGGATCGACTCGGGCGTGTCGTTGGCAAAGCCGAGGATGTAGCCGGCATAGGTGATGATGCCGACCCGTTTCCACTCGAGCAGCATCTTGCGATACTCGGTGATCTTGTTCTGCCGCTTCTTGGCGGCGATCAAATTGGCGGGGTTGATGTTCTCGAGCCCGATGAAAACGCGGGTGACGCCGGCGCGGCGCGACTTGTCGATGAAATTCGGGATGCGATGGCAGAGCGTGTCGACCTGGATGAGGAAGCGGACATCGAGCCCATCCTCTTCCCGCAGCTTGATGATGCGGTCGTAGATCGCCTCCCAATCCTTGTTGCGCGCGAAATTATCGTCGGTGATGAAGAAGCGATTGACCCCCTGGTCGTAGTTCATGCGGATGATCTGCTCGACGCTGTCGGGTGAGCGATAGCGCGATTTCCGCCCCTGGACGTTGATGATGGTGCAGAAGGAGCACTGGAACGGGCAGCCGCGACCGGCGTCGAAGCTCGTAACATTGCCGACGGTCCGGTTGACGAAATCGAGCGGGAGGAAGGGCGGGGAAGCTATGTCGCCGATATCCGGCAGATGCTTCATATGATCGTAGATGGGGCGCAACGCACCGCGCGCGGCGTCGAGGATCGCTTCATCGAATCCCTCCTCGGCCTCGCCGGAATAGATCGAGATGCCTAGTCGTTGCGCTTGCTTGATGTCCTCGGGCAGCTCCTTGAGCATGGCGAGGCAGCCTGAGACGTGGAAGCCGCCGATCATGACCTGCACGCCGGCCGCGCGCAGGGGACGGGCGATGTCGACGGCCCGCGGGAACTCGTTCGACTGCACCCCGACGATGCCGACCAGGCCAAGACCGCCATTCTCGGCGATGCGGCGCGCGATCTCACGCGGGCGCACGCGCGTATTGGTCTCGTCCATGGCCATGACGTCGATCGGGAGTTCGGGCCCGAGCAACTGCCGCTCGGCGGCACCGAGGGCAAGGCTATAAACGGCGGCGAGCGAGTTCGACGGCATGGTCGAACGCAGCCACTGCACGACATAGCCGTCGTTGTCATAATGCGAGGGCTTGATCAGGACGAGTTGAAAGCGCGGCGCGATCTTGCCAGTTTTGGTGATCATCCCCCTCAATCCTAGCCGAGGCGCTCGTGCCTCGCGCCAAGGGTTCGACTTAAGCCGCCCAGCGCACTTTAGCCTGAATTCGTGCTCCGGACCTAGGCGCGTCCTCGACCCCGCCAGTTAAGCCGGAGGCCGCGGCCCCCCGAGTGATTTTTTTGCAGTTTTTAAGGTATCCCGACTCACTCAACCACATTATCCGACCGCGGTCCAATTGATTAGGAGGCGACCTGTCCTGAGGGCGGATTTCCTTGAGATGACCGCACGCGGTCGAATTCGGCAATGTCCTTAGCAAGGAAATAGTTGAGCATGGTGCGGATGGTGGCGATCACCGCAAGCTTTGCAATATCGTCCCAGTTCGGGGCGACCGCCGTGCGCACGAGGTCGGCGGCAAGAGCAAATTCGAGTCCGAGCAGGATCCAGGTTGCAAACCTGATCCAGATCAGACGCCCCTCCATTTCATCGGCAACACGTTTGATCACGGCCCACAGGACGGAGATGAGCGCCTGGAGGGCACCGAAAGCGACGACGAGGACGGCGCCCGCCTCGATGACGAGGGCGATATAGCTTGCGATCAGATTGAATTGCTCTTCGAGCGGAATGGCTCAGTCCCCCCAACCCCCTTGCAGATTGACGCAAAGCCTTCGCCCCGCGCAAGCCCCGCTGTGACTGCTATGTGAGGATTGTGGTTTACCGTGTCACGTAGTTACCACAAAGGGTGACGAAAAATGGTAATGGCTGTGCATCCCGGCCGCTTTCTGAAGCGTGAGTTGCAAGCGCGCCGCATCAGCGCGAACCGGCTTGCGCTCGATCTCGGCGTGCCGTCGGGGCGTATTACCGACATCCTCAACGGACGGCGTTCAATCACCGCCGATACGGCGTTGCGCCTCGGCCGTTATTTCGGGCAACCGCGCACGATTCTGGCTCGACCTGCAAAGCCAACATGACATTGCCCTGGTCGAATCGGAGCGTGGGGACGAAATAGCGAAACGCGTACGCCCTGCAGACGCCGCGTAATTGGGGAATTCGCGAACGTCCGTTTCAGCGAAGAAAAGCGCCAAGACCTGGTTGGTTGACGCGAGCCTAAACCGCCTTCGCCATGTCGCGCAGCTTGAATTTCTGGATCTTGCCGGTCGAAGTCTTCGGCAGCTCGATGAACACGACGTGGCGGGGGCATTTGTAGCGGGCGAGCTTCTCCTTGCACCAGGCGATGATCTCGTCTTCCGTGACCTTCGCGCCGGCCTTGGTCTCGACGAAGGCGCAAGGCGTCTCGCCCCATTTGGTATCGGGCTTGGCGACGACGGCGGCGGCGGCGACCGCGGGGTGCTTGTAGAGCACATCCTCCACCTCGATCGACGAAATATTCTCGCCGCCTGAGATGATAATGTCCTTGGACCGGTCCTTGAGCTGGATATAGCCGTCGGGGTGCATCACCCCGAGATCGCCGGAATGAAACCAGCCGCCCGCGAACGCCTCGTCGGTGGCTTTCTTGTTCTTGAGATAACCCTTCATCACGATATTGCCGCGGAACATGACTTCGCCGAGCGTCTCGCCGTCGGGCACGACATCTTGCATGGTTTCGGGGTCCATCACCGCGAGGCCTTCGAGCGCGTGATAGCGCACGCCCTGGCGGATGCGTTTGTCGAGCCGATCCTCGGGCGGAAGCTCGTCCCAGGCGGCGTGCCACTCATTCAGCGTGGCTGGGCCGTAGGTCTCGGTCAGGCCGTAGAGGTGGGTCAGCTCGAAGCCCGCCTCATCCATCCTGGCGAGAACGGCGGCGGGCGGCGGGGCCGCGGCATGGCTGAAGGCGACGCGCTGGGGAAAGAGACGCCGCTCGTCCTCGCTTGCGTTGAGGAGAGCGGCCATGACGAAGGGAGCACCGGAGAGATGCGTCACCTTGTGGTCGGCGATTGCGTCGTAGATCGGCCCGGCGCGGACGGCGCGAAGGCAGACATGGGTGCCGGAGAGCAGCGAGATCGTCCAGGGAAAGCACCAGCCGTTGCAGTGGAACATCGGCAAAGTCCACAGATAGACCGGGTGCTGGCCCATGCCGGTTGCTAGCACGTTGGCATAGCACATCAGTGCGGCGCCCCGATGATGGTACACCACGCCCTTCGGGTTGCCGGTCGTGCCGCTGGTGTAGTTGAGGGCGATCGCGTTCCATTCGTCTTCCGGCATCATCCAAACAAACTCGGGGTCGCCGCGCGCGATGAAATCCTCGTAGTCGAGGCTGCCGAGCCTTCTTCCTTCGATCCCGCATTCGAGGTCGCGGTAATCGACGAGCAGCGGCTTCACTTTGGCCTGCTTGAGGGCCTCGGCGAGCACGGGGCCGAATTCGGTGTCGCCGATCAGGACCTTGCTGTCGGCATGGTCGAGCATGAAGGCGATGGCCGAGGGGTCGAGGCGCGTGTTGATGGCGTGGAGCACGGCTCCAGCCATGGGCACGGCGTAGTGCGCCTCGAGCATGGCAGGGGTGTTGGCGAGCATCACTGAAACAGTGTCGCCAAGGCCGATCCCGCGTGAGGCAAGCGCGGAGGCGAGCTTGCGGCTTCGCGCGTAGAATTCCGCATAAGAGGCTCGCGTCTTGCCGTAGATGATCGCGGCGTGCCCGGGATGGACTTCAGCCGCCCGTTGCAGGAACACGAGCGGGGTCAGCGGCTGGTAGTTCGCCGGCGTCTTGTCCAGTCCTGTGTCGTAAGGGTTGGCCATCGCCGTCCCCAAGGCGCGTTTCCTGCTCTAAGCCTAGCGAAGGGATGAGCCGATCGGCAATCGGAAACGGGAACGTCAGACGGAGGCCAGTCGCGCCGCGAATTTCAGGCCAACACGGCGGCGAAGGAGAGCAGAAACGGCCCTAGATTCCCAAGGCTCCAACGTGGCTCGGCCTACGGGTTGAGCGGCAATTTCTCAATTCAATTCCGTGGATTCAGTATCGTCAACATCAAAGGCCATGCGAATGAGTTCTTCTGTCTTGTGCTCAATGCCATTAGCGACAATCTCGAATCTCAGCCGGCGCTTGTGGTCAGTAAACGGATACAGTTCACGCAGCATGGCGGCCCCTTCTATGATTCTGTCTACGTGATAGGCGGCGTCGTCTTCGCTAAAGCGCGCAGTCCAGCCTGCTCGAAACTGCTGAAGCGCCTTGACTAGAGTTGCGAGGTTAACCTCAACAACGGCCTCATACTTCTCTTCTACAGTTGCCGCTGCAAGACACCTCACCACGTAATCGATACCTCGTAACGTGGGCGCCAGGGGCATTTTTCTCATTTCCCGCCGTCTTTGATTCTCTACACCGGCAAGTGCGTGGTAAAGAAGTTCCAATCCTTCTTTCATGATCGTCCAATGCTCATCAAGCAAAGGTTGATATCTCACAAGATTCCCTCGCTTTGTCTCGGAGCCATAATAGGAAGCGTACTCGAAACCCTCAGCATCGAGTGTATTCCTCAGTATGACATGAGCACCGTCGTCCGAAGTGATCGGATGACCTATGATGCGATCCCGCGGCTCCGTGATCGAGTTGTCCCTGAGCCTGGGCGGGAGGGGAGTGTCGAGCGACTTCAGTACGGCCCTTAGCGCAACTTGTCGCGCATACATCGATTGTAAGAGGCCGTAGGCCAGGAAATAAGGCTCGACTCTGCTGCGCTTTTCGGAGGTATCGAGACTCGCTAGAGCCGTCTCTGAGTCGCCGATGAAATCAAGCAAGGCACATATGCGCTCGAACACTTTCCCTTTGTCCCGGAGATGCCGGATAACTGACGGGTATTGCAGCGCGTTACGACACTTTTGTTCAAGCGCGCAAACCTCTACAGCGATGTCCGTATTCTCAACCACCCTGTGCCGGGGTCTCAATCCTAATTTCATTTGGCGCAAGGCAGCGATCACAGAGACGCACAAACTCATTCCTTCTAGTCGCTGCTCTTCAGCTCTTTCAGCTTGGCGAAGACGGAATCGATATCCGGCGTCTCTTCCTCTTGCTCGGGAGCCGTCATGGCGGCGCGCGCCTCTTGCTCCAGCGCCGTGGCTATTGGCCGCTCTGGCTCTGGTTGAGGCGGGGGCTCGGTCGGCACGGCGGTGCTCTCTTCGGTCGGGATCAACGTCCCGGCCTTGGGCGGCTCCGCCAGCCCGGCCTCTTTGCGTTCGCGCTCGAGCCGTGCCGAGGCCTTCTTCACTTCGGCGTCGAGATCGATCTGGGAGCAAAGCCCAAGCGTCACCGGGTCCTGAGCCTGGAGATTGGGCGAGTTCCAATGGCTCCGCTCGCGGATGGCGATGATGGTCGGCTTGGTGGTGCCGACCAGCCGCATGATCTGCGAGTCCTTGAGCTCGGGATGGTTCTTCAACAGCCAGAGAATGGCGTTCGGCCGGTCCTGACGGCGCGACACCGGCGTGTAGCGAGGCCCGCGCTTGGTCTTGACCACCGGCACCTCGACCTTCGGCTCCGACAGCTTTAGCCGGTGCGAGGATTCGCGCTCAGCCCTGGCGATCTCCTCGCGGGAGAGCTGGCCCGACGAGATCGGGTCCATGCCCTTGATGCCATGGGCCACGTCGCCGTCGGCGATGCCCTTCACCTCGAGCACATGCAGCCCGCAGAACTCGGCGATCTGCTCGAAGGAGAGCGAGGTATTGTCGACCAGCCAGACGGCGGTCGCTTTCGGCATCAGAGGAATGCGGTCCATGGGCTTCCAAACTTGAGGGTCGGCCTTCCGCCCCTTCGGCGAAAGACGAAATCCGAAATCAGATGAAGGGTAAGGACGCCTATATAGGCCGTGATCCGGCTTTAAGCAATTGTCGATTGGGGCCTTGTGGGTCTAGCGCGCTATCAGCACGATCTTGCCGATATGGCCGGGGTCGTCGATCCGGCGGTGCGCTTCGGCGGCCTGTTCGAGCTTGAAGGTGGAGTCGATCACCGGCTTGAGCTTCCCTTGGGCGATCAGCGGCCAGACGTGCTGCTCGACCCCCTTGGCCATGCGTGCCTTGGCCTCAGGGGTCTGGGCGCGGAGCGTCGAGCCGGTCAGGGTGAGGCGCCGCAGCATCAGCCGCATCAGGTCGATCTCGACCTTCGAGCCTTTGAGGAAGGCAATCTGCACGATGCGTCCGTCAAGCGCGGCGGCGCGCAAATTGCGCTCGACATAGTCGCCGCCCACCATGTCGAGAATGACATCTGCGCCCTGACCCGAGGTTGCGCTGCGCACCGCCTCGACGAAATCCTCATCGCGATAGTTGACGGCGCGCACAGCGCCGAGCGCCAAAGCCGCTCGGGCCTTCTCTGCGCTTCCCACCGTCACGATGACATGGGCGCCGAGCGCGGCTCCGATCTGGATCGCGGTGGTGCCGATTCCGCTCGTGCCCCCATGCACGAGCAGCCATTCCCCCGGCTTGAGCGCGGCGCGCTCGAACACGTTGTGCCAGACCGTGAAGGCGGTCTCCGGCAGGGCTGCCGCCTCGACAAACGAGAGACCTTGCGGGATCGGCAGAGTGGTGTCTTCGGGCGCGACCGCATATCCGGCGTAACCGCCGCCATTGACGAGTGCGCAGACGCGATCGCCGTCCTTGTAGCGGGCGGTCCCGAGACCAAGCTTCACGACGGCGCCGGAAACCTCGAGCCCGAGAAGGTCCGATGCGCCTTTGGGCGCGGGGTACAGGCCCTGACGCTGGAGCACGTCGGGACGGTTGATGCCGGCGGCGGCAACCTCGATCAAGACCTCGCCCTGACCGGGCTCCGGGACGGGCCGCGTCCCCGGGACGAGCACTTCGGCCCCGCCGGGGCCGCTCGCTTCGATCGCGGTCATGGTCTTTGGCAGCATCGGCTTCTCTCGTTCGATGAGGGGACGGCACCTTAGCCAGATTTCTCGTGCGGGGCGCCTTTTCGCAACGCAAGGGGTAAAAGTCGCGTTGGTACCGGAATTGATACCGAGTCGCTTTAGGCAGCACTTGATGGAATCGGACACTCAGCCGGCGTCAACGGAATCTCGCTGCTGACCGGTGGATCGGGATAGTACTGGGTGTCCTGCTGGACGCGTTGCGCGAGCTTCGTGCCGCCGAGCAGCTCGATCAGCTTTAGTGCCGCGTCCAGGCCCGAGGCGACGCCGCCAGCGGTCAGGCGATTGCGGTCGTGGACAAAGCGCGGATGGCCCGGCGTCACGAGCACCTTGGGAAAGCGCTGGGGAAAGCAGGACGTAAAAGCCCAGTGTGTCGTCGCCTGGTAGCCGTCGAGCAGCCCCGCCGCAGCCAATAGCATCGCACCGTCGCACACCGAGCACATCATGCTTGCGCGGGAAGCTTGCTCTGTCAGGAAGTCGAGATAGGTGCGCGCCGGATCGTCAATAATTCCGGCGAGGGCGGCGGGTTCGCCGCCCGGCACCCAGATCGCGTCGTAGGTCCGTGCCTCGGCAAATCCTTTATGCACCAAAAACGAAAAGCCGCTGCCGGAGGTCTTGAGGCCGGGCGACGCTGACAACACATCGATCTCGAACCCGGCCCAGTGGAACATTTCATAAGGCCCGGTCATGTCAAGCAAGTCGACACCCTCATATGCCGGAATTCCGATGATCATGTTCGGCTCCATCCCGCTGCGGCGATCGTACGGCGGTCACAAGAGTTTCGCGCCGTCACCTTAGCCCGAATCCTGACTGGCAGGCAGCCATCCTGACTGGCAGGCAGCCGAACGGCGCACGACTTTTCTCCGCCCCGCGTACGCAGGTGGTCGCTCAATTGACGGTCGTCGCATGATCAAACAGCATCCCACGTGATCTAATTATCGGCCTGGCAAGAGTTGCAATCGTGCCCGTCGCTTGCTGCGATTGCTCACAGCCGGTTATGGCACAAAGCGGACATTCTGCTCGCCGACCTGGATGTCGGCTTTGAAATCCACTCTTGGGTAAGCCATATAGATGCATGGACCTCGACGAACTTCAGCCGGTCAAGAAGGCGAAGGGCTACGAGCTCGGCCAAGACCTCAGCAAGCACTCGGTGGGCGAGCTCACAGCGCTGATCGAGGAGTTGAAGGCCGAAATCGCCCGCGTTGAGCAGGCGCTTCGTGCCAAGCAATCGTCAAAGAGCGCGGCTGACGCGGCGTTCAAGCGCTAGGGCAGCGCTCGTCCTTTAGGTAAATCGGCCCTTAGCATTAACTGGTTTTTAGGAGTTTCGCGTTAAGGTCTCGGTCATCCAGCCTTCTGGATCTGAGTGGCCTATCCACTCTGTTTGACGCCTCCCTGTTAACTTCCTGAGCCGCCGCATGGCGGCTCTTTTTTTGCCCCATTCGCCCGTTTTAACCTTGAGGGCCGGAAGGCGACGTGTCGGCTTCCGCATGGCATATTATGCCGCCGGGGCTCGCGTAGACGGGAGTTGGGCATGGCGGGGAGATTCAAGAGCGGGGACCGCGACGGTAACGTTACGGTCTCGTTCGGCGCAAAGTTCGCCCGCTCCGATCAGTTCAAGTCTGTTTTCCGCGAAGGCATGGCGCTGGTCGAGGCGGCCGCAACCTATCTCGACGGCGAAGGCCGGAAAGAGGCGCGCAAGCTGAGGCCGCCACATTCGCTCGCCTACGCCACGGAAAGCATGCGGCTTACCACACGGTTAATGCAACTTGCCTCGTGGCTCTTGATCCGACGCGCCGTCAGCGAAGGCGAGCTCACGCCGGAGCAGGCCAAGGAGGAGCAGCGCAAGATCAAGCTGCCGGTGATCGGCAGCGAGCAACCTACCCGCGACCTCGGATCGCTGCCGGTCCGGTTGCGCGAGCTTATTGAACAAAGCATCAAGCTTCAGGAGCGCGTAATCCGCCTCGATCAGATGCTCGGCACCGAGAGACTGCCGCCGAGCGGAGACGGCGACCATCCGCTCGCGACGCAGCTCTCGCGCCTCAGGGCGGCGTTCGGCAAGGAAAGCGAATAAGCCGGGGTTGCGGCCTCAGCCGCTTATTTGAGGAAGCCCTCGTATTTCCGCTTGAAGCGGGTCAGCCGTCCGCCACGATCGACAAGGTGCTGACCGCCTCCGGTCCAGGCCGGGTGGGTCTTCGGATCGATATCGAGCTTGAGCGTATCGCCCTCGGCCCCGTAGGTCGAATAGGTGACGAACTCGGTGCCGTCGGTCATCACCACCTTGATGCGGTGATAGTTCGGGTGAGTGTCCTTCTTCATGCCTGCGGCCTTCGGGATTTCGGGGGCTTTGTTTGACCGGAGCCTATAAAGGAAGTTGCAGAGCGCCGCAAGGCTGCGCCGCGAAAGCCGTGAGGCTGACCCTTTCCATCGGGCCCCGACGCCCTTAAAGTCCGCTCATCTGATCTAGCTGGGCCCATCCTTGTGCAGTTGGTAAGGCAACAGGCTGACGGCGCCGCGCGCGACAGCCACATCTCGAAGCCGGGCACGGGCGGGGGAGAGCCGCGTGGCGGCTCGCTTCGCTCGCTTGAGGCGCTCACGCCCTATCTCCTCCGCCACAAGGGGATGCTTGCCGCGGCTTTCATCGCACTCCTCGCCTCGGCCGGCGCCACGCTCGCCGTGCCGCTTGCCGTCAGGCGCATGATCGATCTCGGCTTCTCCGGGAGCGAACCGGACCTCATCGACAAGTACTTCGCCACACTTGCCGCTATCGGCCTGATCCTCGCTCTTGCGAGCGCGGCGCGCTTCTATGCGGTGAACTGGCTCGGCGAGCGGGTGGTCGCGGATATTCGCCGCGAGGTGTTCGCGCATCTGACGGGCCTCAGCCCCGCCTTCTACGAGGTCTCGCATTCGGGCGAGATGATGTCCCGGATCACGGCCGACACGACGCAAGTGAAAGCCGCCGCGAGCACGGCGATCTCGCAGGCTTTGCGCAACGTCCTATTGCTGATCGGCGCCGGTATCATGATGGTCGTGACGAGCGCGAAACTGTCGCTGGCGGTCTTGATCGCCATTCCGGTTATCGTCTTGCCGCTCGTGGCCTATGGCCGCTCTGTCAGAAAACTTTCGCGTGAGGCGCAGGACACATTGGCACAGGCCTCTGCCTATGCCAGCGAGAGCCTCGCCCAGGTGAGGGTGATGCAGGCCTTCACCCATGAGAAGGCGGCAGCGGCGCGGTTCGGCGCTGCCGTCGAACGCTCCTTCGTGGCGGCCAATGCGCGGGCGAAGGCGCGCGCCGGGCTCACGGCCATCGCCATCTTCCTCACCTTTGCCAGCGTCGTCGGCGTGCTGTGGTATGGCGCTCATGACGTCCTGTCCGGCGCCATGACCGGGGGCAGGCTTTCCCAATTCGTCCTCTATGCCGTGCTGGCGGCCTCCGCCGTGGGGGGTTTGAGCGAAGTTTGGGGCGACGTCGCCCAATCGATGGGCGCCGCAGAGCGCCTGGGCGAGCTGCTTCGGGCCCAATCCAGCATCACGTCTCCGCTCGATCCGAAGCCGCTGCCGGTGCCGCCGCGCGGTGAGATCGCTTTCCGCGATGTTTCCTTCTCCTATCCGCTACGGCCCGAGACGCGGGCGCTCGATCATGTGAGCTTTAAGGTGGCGCCGGGCGAGCGGGTGGCGCTGGTCGGACCTTCGGGCGCGGGCAAGACGACGATCTTCGCGCTTCTGCTTCGCTTCTATGACCCCGATCGCGGGACGGTCGCGATCGACGGCCTTGGCGTCGGCCAGGTTGCGCTCGACGAGCTTCGCGCGCGCTTCGCGCTCGTGCCACAAGACACCGCCTTGTTCGCCGACACGGTCGCAGCCAATATCGCCTATGGCGCCAAAGACGCGACGGCCGGAGAGATCGAGGCTGCCGCCCGGGCGGCCTTCGCCCACGATTTCATCGTAGCGTTGCCGGCGGGCTACGACACGATGCTGGGGGAGGGCGGGGTTACGCTTTCGACCGGACAGCGCCAGCGGATCGCCATTGCGCGAGCCCTGCTACGCAATGCGCCCATCCTGCTTCTGGACGAGGCGACCAGCGCGCTCGATGCCGAGAGCGAGATGCTGGTGCAGCGGGCGCTCGACAAGATCATGGAGGGCCGCACGACGCTCGTGATCGCGCACCGGCTGGCGACGGTTATGCGGGCCGACCGCATTCTCGTGTTCGATCATGGACGCTTGGTCGAAGAGGGTACGCATCAGAGCCTGATCGGCAGGGGCGGCATCTACAAGCGGCTCGCCGAGTTGCAATTCGCTCCCGACGCCGCCGAGTAGCCAGGCACATGAAGGAGCGCGTCAGCGCTCGGTCAGCTTCAATTCGATGCGGCGATTCCGGCTGAGAGCTTCTTCGCTTTCGCCCGCGTCGATCGGCTGGAACTCGCCGAAGCCTGCCGCGACCAGCCGGTTGGCCGGCACGCCCTGGTCCATGAGATAACGCACCACCGAGATTGCGCGCGCGCTCGACAGTTCCCAGTTTGAGGGAAATTCCGGCGTGGCGATCGGCCGGATGTCGGTGTGCCCGTCGATGCGCATCACCCAGGCGATATCGGCAGGGATCTGCGTCTCGAGTTCGCGCAACGCGGCGCCCAGCTTATCGAGCTGGAACGTGGCTTCGGGTCGGAGAGCGGAGGACCCCGTATCGAACAGCACGTCGGACGGGAACACGAAACGATCGCCGACGATCTGGAAGTCAGACCGGCTGCCGAGCGCCTCCTTCAACTTGCCGAAGAAATCGGAGCGGTAGCGCGCGAGTTCTTGCACTTTCTTAGCAAGGGCCACGTTCAGCCGCTGGCCGAGATCGGCGATCTTGGCTTGGCTCTCTCTGTCCTTCGCCTCTGAGGCTTCCAGTGCCTCCTGGAGCGCGGCAAGCTGAAGTCTCAGCGCCGCCAGCTGCTGGTTCAGCATCTCGACCTTGGCGAGGGCGTCGTTGGTGATCTGCTTCTGCTCGTCGAGCGAAGTGCTGAGCGCGCGCGCGCGGTCCTCGGCACCTTGGGTCTGGCCGCTCGCCGCGCCGAGCATCCCGCTCAGGCGCTCGGTCTCCTTATCCTTCTCGCCCAAGGTCGCCTGCAGCGCCGCGAGACTGTCCTCGACCGACTCTTTCTTCGACCTTTCGAGCGCGAGCAGCTCTGTCAGCTCGGCGAGCTGGCGGTTCAGTTTCGTGAGCATGGTGTCCTTGCCGCTCACGGCCTGCGTGACGACGAAATTGGCGAGCATGAACAACGCCATGAGGAAGGTCACGACCAGGAGCAGGGTGGAGAGCATGTCGACGAAGCCCGGCCAATAGTTGGCCTGGAAACGTCCGCGGCGGGCGCGCGCCAAGGACATGGCTATTTCCGCTCCTCGCGCATCGGCAACTTCGCCTTATCGGTGATTTGGCGCAGCACCGTGGCAAGCTCCTGCTGCTGCTGAGCCTGCTCGTCGGCCCATTCGCGCACCACTTTCTGCTCGGCGCGCATTTGCCGGATCAGCTTGTCGACACCGGCGGCGAGATCCTTGACGGCATCGCCTGTGTTGTCGTTCAGCATTTTGAGCTCGACCTTTTCGTTCAGATCGGCAAGCGAGCGCTGCATGTCGAGAAGGGCGAACCGGACCTGCGGCGCCACACCGGCAGCGGCGGGTTCTTCGGCCAATTGCAGCTCGGTGATGCCCGACAACCAATCCTCGAGCTCGGTATAGAAGCGGCCCTGCGCGTGGCCGGCCTGCAAATCGAGGAATCCAAGGATCAGTGAACCGGCGAGTCCGAACATCGAGCACGAGAAGGCCGTCCCCATGCCTCTGAGCGGCCCGGCCAGACCTTCCTTCAATTGATCGAAGAGCAGCACGCTTTCGCCGGCGGCGGTATCGAGCGTACTGATCGTAGTGCCGACGGTGCTGACGGTCTCGAGCAATCCCCAGAACGTGCCGAGCAGGCCGAGAAAGATAAGGAGGCCGACCAGGTAGCGCGTGGTCTCGCGCTGCTCTTCGAGACGGGAAGCGACCGAATCGAGCAGCGAGCGCATCGCTCCGGTCGCAAGCGACAAATGGCCGGTGCGGTCCCGCAACATGGTCGCCATCGGCGCGAGCAAGACCGGACTCTTCTCGACGCCGATCCCGGGATCGGAGATGCGGAAGTTGTTCACCCAATTGATCTCGGGGTAAAGCCGCAGAACCTGGCGGAAGGCATAGACGACACCCACGACGAGCACGCCGATGATGAGCCCGTTCAAGCCGGGATTGGCCATGAAGCTCTTGCGCAGCTGTCCGGTCTGTCCGTCGAGGATGATCGCAAGCAGAATCGCAAGGATCAGGAACAGGGTCATGCGCCAAAGGAAGACCTGGGGGCGCGTGAGTTTGACCTTATAAGTGACCGGTGCCATGCGCTGCCGTGATTCCGACTCGACCGATTCAAGCTTAACCGAATACTACAGCGGGCAAAACGGCAACCTCAGGGCGGTCTTTTCGCCGGAAATCACATCGGCGAGCCGCAGGCACTCGACCGGCGCGGCGCGGTCAGGATCCTGCCGTCTTGAGGAGCTTGAGCAGCTTACGCTGGATCGCCTCGTTGCCGGCGACCACGCTTCCCTGGGCCAGCATGGCGTCCTTGCCCTCGGCATCGCTAACGAAACCGCCGGCCTCGCGCAGGACGACGATGCCGGCTGCGAGATCCCAGGGTCGCAAGTTTCGTTCCCAGAAGCCGTCGAGCCTCCCTGCTGCAGTCCAAACGAGGTCGAGCGAGGCGGCGCCGAGCCGCCGCACGCCGGCTGACGCTGCCATCACCTCGCGAAGCTCGCTGAGATAGAGATCGTGCGCCGGCCTGCCGCTATGGGGGATGCCGGTGCCAATGACGGTGTCGGCAAGTTCGGTCCGTGCCGCCACCCTGATGCGGCGGTCGTTGAGGAAGGCGCCTTTGCCCCTCTCGGCGGTAAAAATTTCGTGCGTGGCCGGGTTGAGGATCAGCCCCGCCACCAGCTCGCCTTCACGCTCGAGCGCGATGGAGATGGCGAAATGCGGGATGCCGTGCAGGTAGTTGGTGGTGCCGTCCAAGGGATCGACGATGAAGCGATGCGTGCGGTCGGCGCCTTCAACTTCGCCCCGCTCTTCCATGAGGAAGCCGTAACCGGGCCGGGCACGGGCAAGCTCGGCGTGCAGGATTTCTTCCGCGCGATGGTCGGCCGCGCTCACGAAATTCGCCGGACCCTTGAGCGAGACCTGAAGCTGCTCCACCTCGCCGAAATCGCGCGCGAGGCTCCGCCCGGCCTTGCGGGCGGCAGCGAGCATCACGTTCATCAGCGCCGAGGCGGGCATCTTGTGGTCTCTGGCATAGTCATTGCCTTCGCGAGCAGGACGTATTGTCATTGCCCGGCTTGACCGGGCAATCCAGTTGACCCCTGGATTCGCAAAGACTCAAAGCCGCGGTTACTGGATGCCCGCCTTCGCGGGCATGACAGGCAAAACGTGGATGGCCGGGCAGGCTCGCCCGTCAAGCCCAGCCATGACTCATCAGCGCACTTCCATACATCCCAGTCGTCTGGTGAATACGCCAGAACCTAATCCGCGCGGCGCACGTAAGTGAGCTCGTTGGTATCGACCACCACGCGCTCGCCGACCCCGACGAAGGGAGGGACCAAGATGCGGACGCCGTTCTCGAGCACTGCCGGCTTGTAGGACGAGGCCGCGGTCTGCCCCTTCACCACCGGCTCGGCCTCGACCACGGCAAGCGTCACTTGGCCGGGCAGCGAGATGCCGATCGGCCTCCCCTCATGGCTCTCGACCGTCACCTTCATGCCGTCTTGCAGGAAGGCCGCGCGCCCTTCCAGAAAGTCGGCAGGGATCTGGATCTGGTCGTAAGTGTCCATGTCCATGAAGGTGAGCATGGCGCCGTCGGCGTAGAGGAACTGGTAGTCCTTTTGCTCGAGCCTCACGCGCTCGACCGTCTCCGAAGAGCGGAAGCGCTCGTTGAGCTTGGTGCCGTCGATTGCGTTCTTAAGCTCGACCTGCGCGTAAGCCGGTCCCTTGCCGGGCTTGACGTGCTGTGTCTTCACCGCGACCCACAGCCCGCCTTTGTGCTGGATCACGTTGCCGGGACGAATCTCGTTACCGTTGATCTTCATGGAATACCTTGGAGAAATCTCAAGTGGGCGCGCCTTTAAGACGCGCCGGCCCGATGCTGTCAAGTGCGTGAGGCGAGGGGCCTCGCTATTCGGTAAGCCGCTCGCCGCGCCAGTTCTCGGCCGCTTCCTCGGCCTTGGCGCGCTCTTCCGGCGTGAGCTTGGACAACGCGACGTCAAGAGAGAAGTCGCTGACGCCGGCGTCCCGCGCCAGCAAATGCCATTTCGCGGCTTGCACGCGGTCGGCCTTCACCGCCACGCCATTGGCGTAGAGCCGAGCGAGCCGGTTCTGGGCCACGGGATTGCCCTGCTCGGCGGCAAGCCGGAACAGCTTGGCGGCGCGCGCCTCGTCAGCGGCAACGCCTTGGCCCTTGAACAGCATCACGCCGTACTCGACTTGGGCGTCGGCGAGGCCGGCGTCGGCGGCGCGGCCGGTCCATTCCGCCGCCTTTTTCTTGTCGATCGGCACGCCGCGGCCGAATTGGTACAAGGCGCCGAAGTCGTATTGCGCTTGCGGGTTGCCGCCCGCGGCGGCTTTCTGCATCCACTCGGCAGCTTTGGCTTCGTCGGTGTTGCGCCCTTTGCCGTCAAGGTAGATGAGCGCGATGTTGTATTGCGCGGCGGGATTGCCGCTCTCCGCCGCCTTCTCGAACAGATCGGCGGCGATGCGAAGGTCCTTCTTGACGCCGAGGCCTTCGGTGACCATCAGCGCCAGCGAGAGTTGAGCATTGGAGTCGCCGAGATCGGCGGCCTTGGCATAGGCATCGGCCGCCTTGCCGAAATCTTGGGCGACACCCAATCCTTCGGAGTAGATCTCGCCGATGAGGGTGTAGGCTTCCTTGGAGCCCTGAGTCGCCTCTTGTTCTGCGAGCTTGAGCGCCGTCAGGTATCGGCCTTGGGAATAGGCGGCGTAGGACGGGTTTTCCGCAGCGGAAGCGGGCAAAGGAGCGAGCGCGCGCGCCAGCGCGACGGCCAGAATGGCGGCGCGTACCCCAAAAGCGGTCACGCGGCCCTCCGCGCTTGGCGAATGGCGCGATCGATCTCGGCGATCGTCCGCAGACCGTCGTCGCTCTGCCAAAGAGCGAGCGCGGGTGCAACGAAATCCGCGCCCAACGCCGCCGATCTTGCCGCCTCCTCGGCGCTCACAACGTTCCAGGCGACACAAGGCACCACGAAGATCTCCGACCACCAGGCGATAAGCTCAGCACACGCACTGATTGCGTCGCTATCGGTGCGGTCTTCCGCGCCGAAGGCCACGTAGTCGACGCCGAGCTCGGCAAGCACCATGGCATCGTGGCGGCTCAAGCCGCATGCCGCACCAATATTTGCGTTCGCGCCCAGCAGCTTGCGCGACTCGGCATAGATGCCGGGGTCTGCCTCGATATGGACACCGTCGGCACCGAGGCGCGAGGCAAGCTCGGCATCCTTGGCAACGAGGCAGGCGAGCCCGCGTCCTTGCACGAAATCGACAAGAGTCGCGGAATTGTCGTCGGACAGCGACGGGTCTGGGCATAGCAGGACGCAGGCCGCATCGGTGTTGGCGACCGCGTGCGCAAGCCGGTCCGTGAGGGGCGCCGAAGGTTGCATCGGAAACTGAAGATAAAGCCGGCAGTGAGGCTTGATTTGGGCCATCCTCCGAGGGGGCTCACGCTGCGTCGCGCGTGATCAGTGGCTAAAAAAACAGCGCCCGTCTCAAATCATAGGGTTCGCCGTGCTGTCAATGTCGGCGGGTGGAACCAGGAGGCGAGGTCCATCGTTCTTGAAACACGATCGTACGGGGCACACATTGACATGAAGGCGGGCGTCCAGCAGCTTGAGGGTTGCTGAGAAGAAGAACGGCGCCTCAGTGGAGAGGGTACGGCTATGAGCCAGTCCGACGCCCTGCAACGGGCTGCCGAGCGGCTCGACTTGGCTGTCGACCAGCTTGAGACATTTTTGCGGCAGGCCTTTGCCCAGGCTGAGGACGGCGTTTCCCTGGCCACTCTCCGCGAACAGGTCAAATTCCTGACCGAAGAACGCGACCGTCTAATCCGCGACCTCGATGCCGAAAAGAATCGCGTCCGGCGGCTCGCTGCCGCCAACGACGAGGTTTCCGGCCGGCTTGATGCGGTCATGGTGACGCTCAAGGACTTGATGCCGGTCACCCCCAGGTAGATCATGCCGGAAGGGCCGGTCTCGAGGGGGGTCATGGGTCAGGTCAGCGTTGTTTTGAACGGCCGAACCTATCGGCTTGAATGCGGCGAGGGAGAGGAAAACCACCTCATCGCGCTCACGGAATATCTCGGCACCCATGTCGAAGCCATGAAACGAAAATTCGGCCAAGTGGGTGATGACCGTCTGATTCTCATGGCATCGCTGCTCATCACCGACGAATTGTGGGAGCTGAAGAGCGAACTGGAGGCGCTGAAATCCTCCCTTGCCGCGGCGCGCCGCGACCGGTCGGTGGCCGATGAATCGGCGAAGTCGGTCAGGGCCGATCTTGCGCAGCGGATCGGCGCCGTGGCCGACCGGCTGGAATTGCTGAATGAGCGATTCGGGAGCGAGGTTAAGGCACCGGTCAAAGCCCGAAAGCGGCCTTGACTGCGATCCTGTCGCGGGAGCGCGTTCCCTTCGCTATAGTCGAGACGGCGGGCTGCGAGGTGCGTTAGGAGCACAATTCCCAGGGCCCTATAAGATCCTATGGGAGCAGCCGTTGGCCCTTTGTTTTCAAGGCTTTCAGGCCCTAAATTGGTAAAACCCCCGGCCTAGCCCCGGCATGCGCTGAGCCCGTAGCGAGCCCAGGGAGCCCGTGCGCATGCCGGGGCAAGTTGGGTAGGGGTACAGCCATACCGGCGTGGAAAGGGCTGATCCTGCCTCGCAGAAAGCTGGTGCGCTTCGGCGCTCTAGCTCCAGGCCCGGCGAGGTTGCGGCGAAGCCACGACGGCCGTCGGAGCGGAAATCCCGGGTGACACGATTAGGCTCACGTCTATTTGCACGGGTGTTCACCAGCGAGTACCACCTGAAGAGATTTTTCGCAGTCAGCTGCTTGGGTGGGTTGGTGCCGCCCGGGAACTGCAAGACAAGCTCGGTAGGTTCGTCTTGCACCAGTTCCGGCGGCCCGCCCTGCTTTTGTGTGGTGACCTGCATATCAGTCGTTACGTGTTCAGTCTTTAAGCTGAGCAACCGAATTTGCTCGTCCTTGCTCTCAAGGCGGTCTTGGTAACGCATCTCCAAAAGTTCGTGTGCGCCGTAGATGCCAAGCGCGGCAAAGATGAGAGCGGTAGCAAGAAATAGTATCGGCGCCTTCTTGACGGCGCGCCCCTCGCCCAACATCCGTGTCCAAATCCACTCCCCCATGCGGCTTCTTAGCATGCCTGCGTCGTGGACGGCACTGCATCTCACTTGCCCAAAGCAGAAGAGAGGCGGCTATGGAAGTCAGCACCGCCGCCTCCCGGAGCCCACCAGTCGAGTTTGGAGGGCCTTCGCACCGGCCGAGGAGGAGCCGGCGCTTGCTGGGAAATGGTGTGGAGGGCGGCGAAGCGTTGCCGCGCCGCCCTGGCCCAACTGTCGTGAAAGCCCATGAGCAGTCGCCCGGTAAGGAGTGAACCCGGTTTGCAGCTGCAATGACTGCTCATGCCACCCCGGCCATCGCCGCTCTCGCCAGCTCCGCGGAATGCTCAGCGGCGGCGACGGCTGCGTTCTTCGATTGCATGATGCCGAGGCTGAAACTTTGCAGTAGAGCGCACAGCCTATCGTATTCCGTGAGGCCTGCGCGCAAACGCTCGATGCGCTCCAACACCGGGCCGTGTCGGGTGCGCTGCCACTCAAGAGCGAGACCATCACGCTCGCTTTGGCTCAGGCCAGTTAAAGCGGCGTTGCCCAAAATGACGGCCGAAGTGAAAACATCGTCGGCGTTTTTGATGGCGGCCCGAATAACTTTGGTCCGGTCTGCCGGTGCCATGCGCGCCAGTGCCGTCCGAACTTCGGCGTGATAGATGGCGGCTGGTCCGTCCTTCGGCGGGCAAGGCAGTGTTTGCGCTTCCAAGGCGGCGATGGTCTTGGCGGTGTCGGCCCTCACGCTGTCGAGTTTGCCCGCCACGCCCTGAAACAGTTTGTTGGCCGCCCGCTTCGCATCGGCGGCTCGGGCAAGCGGTGTGGCCAATTCGTTTCGAAGAACTTTGGTGACCACGTCTTGCACGCGCGCAGCGGTGCTGCTGATTTCAGCAGCGGCGGCAGCCAACTTGTCGAAGGCGGCATCTTCACCGCCCTTGCCGCGTCGCTTCGTGATAAGAGCCTCGGCAGATTGCAGTGACAACGGAACTTCGATTTGATCCGGCGTTGCCGGTACGGCCATGACGCTCATCGGTATCTCCTTCCTTTTCGGTAGGGTTTGAAGATAGGTTTCGGTGCCGTGCGTAAGCCTTGCGCTTGCACCTCTTCCTCAGTGACATTGACGACGCGAACGCTTGGGGGTCGCCGCTTGTCGGGCCAGCGCCGTTCCCATCCGCCTTTGCCGTCGGGGTAAAGCGAGGAGCCGTCTTGGCAGCCGATTACGATTTGCGGCTTCTTCGCCTTGGCCAGCAGCAGCGCCCCGGCAATGGCGACCGCGAGGTCATCATGGGCACCAGGCGGGTGGCCGACGCTATCGCGGCCGGTGCCAAAGCTGGTGCGGCGCTCAAGGCCGATGAGTTGATCGATGGAGCGGCGGTGGTCGAGTAGGCCGACACCACCCGCGTTAAGAAGAGGGAGCATCTCCACAAAAAGCTGCGAGGCAGGCTTGTCGGCGGCTTCGTATCGTATGCCGCGCGTGTGAAAACGCTCGGCTGGCCAAAGACCACCGTATCGGTCGCCTTGAACACGCGTGATGTGATACGCCGACAACGTCTGACTGAACTCATGCACGGCGCTGTCGGGCGAGAAGGGCGCTCGAATTTCCCGCAGCACATCGACCAGGGCGCGGTCGGCTTCGACATGGCTGATGCATAAGGTCATGGAGTCGTTGCTGCCGCCGCTTGGATCGACAAAGCCGTGATACGTCACGCCATTGCAGTAGGGTCGCTCTTGGACGCCATGATCGACGCAAGCCATGACGGCATCGCGACTGATAAAGGCGGCAATGTCGGCTCGCCATTCGCCGCCGTATTCGGCGGCAGCCGCAACCGGGTCACGCTCGTAGGCGCGGTCGATCACGCGTTGCGACAGAGAGGGATTAAAGGCGCGGCTGGGGCCGGTGGCGACCAGTATGGCGGGGTCACCCTTTGCGCCGTAGTCGCGGCTGAAGCTTTCCCAGGTCGCGCCGCGTCTCGCATGCGGCGTGCTGATGATGGCCAGTAGCCCGCCCGTGGTGGCCAGTGCGGGGCGAATGGCTTGCAGAATTTCAGTATCGCGGTTGGCCGAGGTTTCGTCGCTGAACCAAAAACATGATTCGTCAGCGATGGCCGCAATACAGGTGACACCACGCAAGCGCCGCCAGCTTGCCGCCCTCACTTCTATGTCGATGCCGTTGCTGAGCCTCAACGAGTTGCCGGTAGAGCTGTCGAGCAAGGGCCTGAGCAGTTCGCTCTCGCCGAGAACGCCGGCGACATAGCCGTGCACGATGGCGGCCTGCTTGGTGTCTGGCGCGATGCAGAGCATTAGGCCGCGTTCGCCGGGCACCAGAACATCACCGTAGTCGATAAGCGTGCTCAGGTAGCTGGCGAGTACCGCCACCGCGCGGCTCTTGCCGCCACGACGGCCAACAATGCCGATGAGTTCTTCGCAGCGCTCGGTCGGGGCCTCGTCGCGGCCTGTTACCGCCGTGAACGTCTCAAGCTCTTCGGTTGTCAGAGGCTCGCCCATCGTGGCCAGCAACAGAGTGCGCCAGACATGCCATGACGGGCCGGGCAGCGCCTTGCCAAGCAGGCGCGGGTCGGTCAGTGCTTCGCGTAATGTGGTGAGGACTTTCATGCCTCGGCCTCGGCCTCCTCAAACTCTGGCTGGCGCTTCGACGCGATGTAGTCGGCCAGGCTGGGCGTCACGTTGCGTGCCGTGCGCTCCCAGCCGAGAGCTTCGAGGCAGCGACGTTGCGCGCCACACATGCGCTGATAAACGTCGAGGTCGGAGATGCGAGGTTCGCCGCCTTCAGCCCGAACAGCTGCGAACTTGTCCTCGAGGTTGATTAGCTCGGCTTCGAAGGCGGCAATGCGCCGGGCCAGCAGACGCTTGGTGTCAGAGACGTAGTCAGCACCGCCCGCGTGAGAAAGCATGGCGTGGAACGTGTCTCGCATGATCCTCGCCCAAGTGCTTCTGCCGTCAATGCTCGGAAGGAGCGTCAAGCCTGCTGTAACGCGGCTGCGAAACGGGCTCTTGGAGGGGCCTTTGTGCCGGTGGCCTTGGGGCCTCTTCTTACCTGCCATGGCCCGGCACGGTACACGCAAAAGTCGTGGTCACACCATCGTAAACCGGGGGTTGGCGCGGGGCTATTTACGTTGAGGGTCAACAACTACAGGGTTTTCAAAGGGGATTGGCGGCTGGCATGGCCGCCCCTGGTGATCGCTTGGCCGGAAATTGCCGGGGGTACGGCTAAGTTTTTTCTCAGAATGAGGGTGGTGGTCGGGGGCGATGCAGAACACCACGCTAGAAGGTGGCAGGCATTTAAGTTGATGTGAGTTCTGCGCGTTCGTAGCGAGGCGCACAGCCTCAGAAGTGAGCGGGGGTGCTGTTTACCGGCATTAGGGCCTAATGGTTCTGAGAAGTTCGTCCTTGGTTCAGCCGGTGGTCAGTATGTACGCGCGGCGCTTTGGTTCTTCAGGCCGGGCTGGGGGTGTTAGGGGTCTCAGGCGTTGGCGTATTGATGATGCTCGATCTCGTCACGCTCGAAGCGTGTCATCCAGCGGCGGCGCTGTAACTCTTCTTCAGACCGGCGCGCTTCTTCGCTTCGCCAGGTGCATGGTTGGGGGCGCGGCTTATAGGCGAAAGGACGCTTGCGGCTATGCTTCTTCGGCATGATTAGACCTCCTATGCTTAGAACATACCCAGCGGGCTTTTACGATGACGCCAGGGTGTAGGGTGCAGGCTAGACACACCCTGGCCTTCGCACCGCGGAGCGAGAACCCCGGAGCGAGCGTGAGCGAGCGCTGGTATTTTTTGGGAAGATCTGTTGCAGAAGTGGGTTATTTGGGAAGATCTGTTGCAGAAGTGGGTTATTGGAAGGTTATTATAGCGTCCCCCCGCAACACCATGCTGGGCAACGGGTTGCGGGCTTTTGCTGCTGTCTGAACCCGCACTTTGTGCTGTCTGAACCCGCACTTTGGTCAAGTCCTGCTGTCTGAACCCGCACTTTGTGCTGTCTGAACCCGCACTTTGCAATCCGGCCTCAAAGCGTTTCGGCATTGTCGCCCAAGATTTCCCTATCAAAGCGGTTCCACATGGCCTTGTCGGCTTGCTCATAGTTCTGCGGCGCTGGTTGCTCCTGGTGCGGAGCATCAGGCTTGCGCCCCTCGCGTTCGTTGCGTGGTCGATATGGACGCGCCCAGAAGCGCACGTAGCGTTCGCCAATGATTTCGAACTCGCTCGGAATGTTGATGTCCTGCGCGCTCAGTTCGTCTCGTGGCAGCTTGTCGAGATGGGCGTTGATGAGATGCAGGGCGCGCGTGAGCGTCTGGGTGGCGTTTGAGGCCCGACGCGTTGATATTCCGATACGCTTGCACAAGGCAGCAAAGGCGATGCCGGTGGTGTTGCTGCCGCTCGTATCAACACCCCACAAGAACAGGTAGAGCGCCAACACGACTGGACCAGCGGCGGGCAAGGGCATTGGAACCCGCGTATAGCGACTGCCGGGCGACCACACGCCCGAGACCGTGATCTCAAGCTTGCCACCACCTACCTCGCGCCAGCCATGCAGGGGGGCGGCCCAACGTTCCTTACCGACCAGCACGGGTCGGCAGAGCCGGTCTAACGCCGGCTCAACACGCGCAAGCTCTTTGCTGCTGTTGGAGAACCCCGCGTGGCGTAAGAGTGCGGAGCGCGTGGTGGTAAACTGGATTTCACTGTTCGGGCCGGGCCGTGCCTCACGCATCTTGTGATAAGCGGCGCTACCGGCAGCTTTGATCCTCTTGCCGGTGGCGTATAACTCGGCGCGCTTCACCTTCATTGCCCTCTTGCCTTCTGCCCGGCCCTGGATGTGGCGCATGACTGGAAGTTGCTTCCGCGCAAACAGCTGCGATGCCGCGAGGATCGCAAACTCAAATACCGAGAGCCGCGCTGTCTTAGACGAGTTGCGCGGTCTGACAGGCGGATGCAGCAGGACGTCATTGCTGATGCAAACAAAGGCGATTGCTCTTTGTACTGATGATTGCCTTGCATCAGCGCCTTGATGTAGTGTTGCCATATCAACCTCCTTACCATCGTTGCCTGCCCGGCACCGTGTAACGGCGGTGCCGGGCTTTTCTATTTACCCATACGCCTCCGCGGAAACTGCCGGATGCGAAGGTCGTCCGGGATTTCCTCACCTGTGTTCGCGCGAAACATAAAGAAGGGGATGCTAGCCGCGCGACATAGATCGCGAATGGGGCGCGCCCACGCGATGTCCATCCGGGGAGCGCAGATATCCTGGTCCCCGGAGACGATCACCCAGGTGCGAGGACCGTATTCCAAAAAATCGGGCGGAAGCGTAACCGGCCCACGCATGGGCGATATGCTAACGAACGTCTGCCAGCCCGCGTCAGCGAGCGGCTTGAACTGGACCCATCGCTTGTCAAAGCACCCCTGGTCCTCTGCGGAAAAACCCAACCACAAATGCTCCTGGCGGCGCGGCAGAAGCAGCGCACTTTCCGGCGCGGAGAAATAGCGCGACATCACGGCGGGAAGCCGTGTGGCGAGCAGTCCGATATGGTCGCTGAGGGCGAGCCTCCCGACCACTCGGTCGATCACGGGGCGCGGCTGAAAGAATAATTCGCCCATGTTGGTCCCGAGTATCAGGCTCGGCATGCCGGGCCCGAGCAGCGGCTTTTGCGCGCCCGACCAGTTCTGCGGAAAGCGCCACTCCGGGTCATCTGGCGCAAGTGCGCGCAAGTTGCCGTTCCAGACGGGCCGCCCGACCTCGAATTTGGTAGTGCCCCCGTAAAGGCGCGGGTCTCGGAAGTGGAAGTGCGAGCCGGCCTGCCGCTGTGCAAAACAGAAATCGCACCCTGACCCGAGCGGGTTACACCCGGTATAAACCGACCACGTCGCGTCGAACCAACCGTCAAGCGTCATGTCAAGCGGCCTGCCTCGTGTTGTGGAGAAGGGCGACAGATTTCATAAGATCGAGCAGCTTTATCCAGGCTTCGACCGTCGCGGCGACTGCTTCAAGCTCGACAGGTTCAGGGGGCGAAGCCCGCAACCATTCGCGCGCCGCTGCTTCCACCTCGCTCAACGACTTTTCGGCGTGCCAGCAAACATATTTCTGGAAGCTTTCGCAGTCGCGCGCCCGGCGTTCGCTGCGGCGGGGCGCTTTAGTCTGATGCTGCTCGCTAGTCGGCTCGACGGGCGACCGGAACTCTGGCAAGCCCTGCCTCTTGCAGCGCACGACCCTCCAGACCGTCGACGGATGGTTCCATATCAGGCGCTCCTTCTCCGACCGAGTGGCGCGCCATGCCTCGACGTCCTCGATGTTCTCCATTATCCAAAGGAGCTTCGATCGATCAGCCTTGTCGATGTCGCCGAAGTTATTCTTCTGGCACCAAGCACAAAAATGCTGAGCGTACTTCTTGCCCCGGTTCCCCTTCGCCGCGAGCACTGATTTACGCTTGCCGACAAGAAGCGCCCAGCCGACCAGCAGCCAGTCATCCCAAGAAGCACGAGCATCGGCCTTGCGTCGCGCCCAAGCCTGCTGGCCATTAAGAATTGCATCTTCGATGGCGTCCACATTGGCGGAGGATCGCACCCCAGATGCGATAGCAACGATAGCCTTGGGCTTGTTGAGGGGGGCCGCCCCATTTATCTTTCTGCGGCCCTTCGAGTTGGTTTGAGCATCCATTGCCATCGTCATGGTTCTACTCCTCTCCTCTAATACAAGTGGCCCGCGCTGGGTCCAGGAGGCAACTTGTCGGCGCATCCAGCGCGGGCCTGCTTCTCCCTGCGCCGACAAACTCGGGAGCATCAGCTTGTGAGCGCAAAGCCGGGCGGAAACTCTCCAGCGTTGATTAGCTCCTGAAGCTTGGTGCGACCGTAGCCGGTGACCTCGGGAAGCTGCCGCTTCCGAAATACGCGCTGAGCCCCGCCGCCCATGCGCTTCCGCACGGCTTCGATTTCGTGCTTGTACCAATCACGCCAGGGGAGAGACGTCTGGCCTGTAGTGATCGCGGCGCGCCAACCCTGCCAGCACACCACATCCGCTTCCCACCAGCCGCGCCGAACTTGCTTGGCGAGTTCACTTCTTTTCATGCGTAACTCCGATGCAACATACGCCCGGCAGTGACCGGGGTTGGCTGTTAGCTAAAGGGGTTAGGTGCGGGCGGTATAGGTGCGCAAAAATGTGCGCAATTATCCGCGCTGCTTTTTGTGCCGCTTGGGGGCTAGCCGCGCGGCTGACGCCCTGGCCTGTTCGCGATCACGCCGCGCCTGATAGCGTTTCCGCTTCAGCGTCGTTCGGAACCGACGCAAGTTCTCTCGCCACTCAGCAAGTTTGCCAGCCTCGGCCTCGCCAAACTGCAAAACGAAAAGCTCAAGCTCGGCGTCGGTGTAGGGACTAAGGCTTCCAGCTTGCCGATACTCCTCGGCAACCTCTTCGATCCAATCAGCTTCATGCATCTTCGTTAAACGGGGATCGTCGCCGTCTTTCCCAGAGCCCACAGGACGGCCGCGCGCGCGCGGCTTAACAACCAAGGCGCGCTCGGCGACGAGTTCCCTGCCGTACTTTCGGACAAGCCGCGCCAGCCGCCTTTCGTCAGCTTCGGATAGCGCCGGCTCTGGCTCGGTAGGAATTTGGTATTTGGGGCCGCGCGGCACGTCACACCGCCTTACGCTTACGGAGCGGCACGACCTCGCCGCCCTCGACAACCGGCGCGGCGAGAAACTTGGCCCATTGCTGCATCAGCAGACGCCGCTGCTCGATAAGGGTCGTGCGCTTGTAAGTCCGCTCAACTTCACCACCGATACTATGAGCCAAACACAATTCGGCAATGTGATCGGGGAGCGCCGACCTCTCAGCGGCCCAAGTTCGGAACGCGCTTCTGAAACCGTGCGCGGTAACGCCGCGCCGCCCCATGCGGTCGAGCAGTAGAAGCATGCTGTTTTTGGCGAGAGAGCTTTTGGCGTTAGCCCGCGTGCCGATGAACACAAATTCATTGCCGTCTTCGACCGGCAGGGCCTTAAGCAACTTGATCGCTTCTTTCGAGAGGGGCACCACGTGTTCACGGTTCGACTTCATGCGCGCAGCAGGAACAGTCCAAAGCCCGGCGTCGAGGTCGAACTCATCCCACGTGGCGGACAAGGTTTCGCCGGTGCGAGCGGCGGTCAGAATTGTGAGTTCCAAAGCGCTGGCGGTTATGCCGCCACGCTGGCGAAGCTCAGCCACGAAGCTCGGCACTTCGCGGTAGTCCATGGCCGCATGCGGCTTCGCAGCCCGCACTTTGCCGGGGGCGGGCAGTAGCTCGGCGAGGCTGCCCTTCCATGCGGCTGGGTTGAAGCCAGCGGGCCTAAGGTCATGCGCGGCAGCCCAATTCAACACGGCCTCAATACCATGCCGCAAGCGGCTGGCGCTTTCGGGCTTGGAGCGCCACAACGGCTCCAACACGCGCATGACCAACCGCTTGTCGACCTCTTCGACCGGCAGCCTGCCGATGACCGGAAAAGCAAATCGCGTCATGCGGCTTCGGAACATCTGCACCGATTTGGCGCTGCGCCACTCGGGAGACTTCTTCTCAAGGTAGCGTGTCACGGCCTGGGCAAACGTCACGGCCTCGCGCCGCTTGGCCGCTACCAGTGCGGCGGCGGCCTTCTCTGCCCGCTTGTGTTCGACTGGATCAACGCCGTCGCTCAGCAACTGCCTAGCCTTGCGGGCGCGCTCACGGGCCTCTTTCAGGCTAAAGTCATCAGCGCTGCCTAAGCCGTGGAAGCGCTCGCGACCGTTCAGTTCGTATCTCAACAGCCAACTTTGCGTGCCGCCCGGCGCGACTTGCAAATACAACCCGCGCGTCTCTGGATCGCGGTAGCGGCCTGGCTCGGTCAGCTTCGCCGTGCGTTTGACAGTGAGTTGTTTGCCTGCCTTCGACATGATCGTGTCCCCCCTAGCTCGCCTGTATGAGTTGATCGACGCGGTCGGCGGCCTGCACCTTGCGGTCGGCGGTTCTCATCCACGCGGTCAAGACCTGACGTGCAACGTCCTCATCAAGGCCGAACTTCCATTCAAGGCAGGTGCCCGCCCCATACATGTTGACGAAGCCGCTGGCGCGCAGGGCGTCCAGGTGCGAGAACAACTCGATTAACTCCGCGCGGTTGAAAATATCGGCAATTGCCATGTTGACCTCCATGCGGCCCCCGGGTCAACCCCCGGCTGGGCCTCCGGTTTACAGCGGCCATTAACGGGCATTGGCGGTTAAAAGGCAATCGTGCTTTTGCGATAACAGGCTGATTTAACAGCGATTTCACGGCCACTTGCGGTTATTGCCGGGCACAGGCCACGCGGCTATGGGAGCCGACCCTGGCGGGGACCGTGGTCTCAGCCATTTGGCGCCCACCTACTGATGTAGGGAAACCCGGGATCTTCGCTCCGACGGCCATCGCGGCCCGGCCATCTTTCCAAGGCTTCCGTCACCCATCGGTTTGCCCCGCTCCAGCGAAGCTGGCGGCGCAAGCCGCTTTTCGCTATTGACGCCCGCTAAGACTTCTCTTGGGCGTAGCGCGGATCGGCGGCAGGCATGCGTATTCTGTTTCTGGGGGACGTGGTCGGGCGCTCGGGGCGCAACGCCGTCATCGAGCAATTGCCGGGTTTGCGCGAACGCTACCGCCTCGACTTCGTGGTGGTGAACGGCGAGAACGCCGCCGGCGGCTTCGGCATCACCGAGCCGATTCTCATGGAGCTGCTCGACGCCGGCGCCGACGTCGTGACGTCGGGCAACCATGTGTTCGACCAGCGCGAGACGCTCGTGTTCATCGAGCGCCACGAACGCCTGCTGAGGCCGATCAATTTCCCGCTGGGGACGCCAGGCAAGGGGGCCGGCCTGTTCAAGACCAAGACCGGCGCCGACGTGCTGGTGGTCAACGTGCAAGGCCGCGTGTTCATGGCCGATCTCGACGACCCGTTTCGCGCGGTGGAGCGCGAACTCGAAGCCTGCGCGCTCAAGGAGCGCGCCGACGCCATCTTGATCGACTTTCACGCCGAGGCGACCTCGGAGAAGGAGGCGATGGGTCATTTCGTCGACGGGCGCGCCACCGCGGTCATCGGCACGCATACGCATGTGCCGACCGCCGACGAGCAGGTCCTGCCCAAGGGCACGGGCTATATCAGCGACGCCGGCATGTGCGGCGATTTCGATTCGATTCTGGGGATGGACAAGGAAGAGCCGCTGCAGCGCTTTCTCACCAAGATCCCGAGCGGGCGTTTCGCGCCCTCGCTCGGCCAGGCCACGCTGTGCGGGGTCGCCGTCGATGTGGATGACGCGACCGGGCTTGCGCGCGCCATCGCGCCGCTCAGACATGGCGGCAGGTTGTCGCGGGCCGAACCCGCGTTCTGGTCGGAGGAGTCTTAGGCCGGACGAGGCCGCACGCGCCCGTCGCTTGCGGAAGCCGCCCGGCCATGGGCGAGCAGCCGCCGCAAGCAGAGTATCGCCTCATCGAGATGAAGCAGGGCGCGGTCCGCGTCGCTCGCCTCGTCGGACAGCGACAGGCGGGCCTTGGCAACATGGTCGGCAGCTTCGGAGCAGAGCGCCGAGAGCGTCGTCGTTGGCATGAACTTGTCCTCGCTTTGGCCGGCGATCGGCTTCAGAAACGGCTTCATGATTGCCCCCCTCGTTAGGCGAAGCGCGCGGCGGCGAGTCGCCAAGCCTTAATTTGTGGGTCCGTTAGGGTTAAGGCTTCGCTAAACCGGGGGCAGTCGGGCGGGGGCTGCCTGGATTTGGGCCGCGCGCCTGCCTATAACGCCGGTAACCAAGAGGAACGGGGCCATGGCCGGCCATTCGAAATTCAAGAACATCCAGTTCCGTAAAGGGGCCCAGGACAAGAAGCGCTCTAAGCTCTTCTCCAAGCTCGCCCGCGAAATCACCGCGGCGGCGAAGTTGGGCCTGCCCGATCCCGCGATGAACCCGCGGCTCAGGACCGCGGTGCAGGCGGCCCGCGCCCAGAACATGCCCAAGGACAACATCGAGCGCGCCGTAAAGAAGAGCCAGGAGGCGGGCGGCGCCAATTACGAGGAGGTGCGTTACGAGGGCTTCGGCGCCGGCGGTGTCGGCGTCATCGTCGAGGCGCTCACCGACAATCGCAACCGCACGGCAAGCGAGGTGCGCTCGATCTTCAGCAAGTTCGGTGGCAATCTCGGCGAGACGGGCGCGGTGTCGTTCAATTTCGACAAGCTCGGCGCCATCGAGTTCGATGCCGGCAAAGCCACCGCAGATGCGATGCTTGAAGCGGCGATCGATGCCGGGGCCGAAGATTGCGAATCGAGCGCCGAGGGTCACGTTGTGTATTGCCACCCGGACCAGCTGCACCAGGTGGCGAAGGCGCTCGAGGCAAAGTTCGGCGAGCCGCGCGCCGCGCGCATCCTGTGGCGGCCCAAGAGCACCGTGCCGGCGGATGAAGAAAGCGGACAGCGCCTGTTGCGCATGATCGAGACGCTCGAAGATTCCGACGACGTACAGAACGTCTACGCCAATTTCGAGATGGCCGACGAGGTGCTCGAGCGCCTCAGCGCCTAGAGGGCGGCTTCGGCGACTGCGCGTCGCGCCGTGCGCGATGTTGAGGGATGAGCCCGTGTCAGATCTTGCCACAACGCTTTCCGATGAGCGCCTTCGCCTCACTCTCGCGCTGCGGGACTGGCTCGTGGGGGAAGCACATGACATCGGCAACCCCAATGTCATCATCGAAGGACTTTGCTTGAAACTCCGCGACGCCGGCGTGCCGATCGACAGGGCGCTCAGCGCGGTCGAGTTCCGGCACGCCGAACGGGCGGCCAATGCGCGCATCTGGGAGTTCGGGACCCCGGCGCGCGAATACATCTACGGGCACGATCGCGGCTCGGAAGCGACAGGACGGCGTCTGCTTGCCGAGGCGCATCGCCTCAACCAATGGGTTTTCTCCTGGCTTCCCGACACCCCGGACGACACCTACGACGACGTGCCTGAGCTCAAGGCCGCGGGCTACACTCACCACATCGCCGTTCCCGTTCCATTGCCGAACGGCATGCATAACGGCTTCACCTTTGCCACGCGCGCGCCAAACGGATTCTCGGACGAAGATGTCGCCTTGCTGCGCGCGATCGTGCCGACGCTGGCGGCGCTTCAGGAGATTCTGGCGCTGCGGCGGGTCATGCGCGAGGTGATGCGCATGTATGTGGGCGACGAGCCGCATCTGCGCATCCTCTCCGGCGATGTCAGGCGCGGCGAAGTCTTACGCATTCGCGCCGCGATCCTGTTCGCGGATATGCGCGATTTTACCGGCCTCACCTCCCGACTCTCTGAAGAGGCCGCAACCGCTCTGGTCAACGATTATTACGACTGCATCGTGCCGCCGATCGACGAGCGCGGCGGCGAGGTGCTGAAATTCATGGGCGACGGCATCCTTGCCATCTTCCGCATCGGCAAGGACACCGACAGCGAGGCTTGCTTGCGCGCCTTCGCGGCCGCACGCGCAGGTCTCCTGCGCGTCGTGCGGCACAACGCAAAGAGCGATAGCCATTTCGGCGTGGGCATCGCGCTCCATTTCGGCAATGCCGCCTTCGGCAATGTCGGCTCAGGCGCGCGTCTCGACTACACGGTAATTGGCCGCGACGTGAATCTCGCCTCGCGCCTCGCCGATCTTTGCGGTGAATTGGGCGAGGGGCTGTTGCTGTCCGATGCGTTTCAAAGCCGGCTATCGGAGCAAGAGTTCCGCGAATTGGGGAGGTTCTCGCTTAAGGGAATCGACGAAGCGCAAGCCGTCTTTGCGCCGGTCGGACCTTGACCATGGGCTGGCAACTCCGCGACAGCGAGAAAATCGTCAGAGGCAATGAGGCGCTGCTCGGCCGCCAGCATTTCCTCGTCGCGCTCACGCGCGTCCGCAACGAGGCGCTGCTGCTGCCCGATACGCTCGATTACCTCGCCCGCCATGCCGATGCGATCGTCGCCTATGACGACGCCAGCACCGATGAGACGGTCGAGATCCTGCGCGCGCATCCCATGGTGGCGTTGATCGTGGCGAACGGTGCGTGGGAGCAGGACGTGGCGGCGCGCAAGCTCGCCGAGGGCCGCCACAGAGGCCTCTTGCTCGACATGGCGCGCTCCGAGCTCCCGCATGACTGGATGCTCTGCTTCGATCCCGATGAGCGGGTCACCGGGGATTTGCGCGGGTTCATGAGCGGCTTGAGCGAGGATGACTGCGATGCCGTGAGGGTCAGGCTGTTCGACGCCTATATGACCCAGGACGATCATGCGCCCTACACGCCGGGGCGCGAGCTGCTGGATTTTCGGAGGTTCTACGGGCCCGAGCAGCGGAACATTCTCATGCTGTGGCGCAATCGGCCCGCGATCGTGTTCGCCGAAGGCGACGGCCGCACGCCCCGCGGCATGAGGCGCGAAAAAATCGCGCTCTATTGCCAGCATTACGGCAAGTCTCTGTCGGTCGCTCATTGGGAGGAGACGTGCGACTACTACATCCGCCACTTCCCGTTCGAGACCTACGGCAAGAAATGGGCCGCGCGCAAAGGTCAGGCCATTCATACGGAATCGGACTTCAACCGGCCGCTTTATGAATGGGGCGAGACGCTGTTCGCCAACGCCGTCCCGATGTGAAGAAAAGAAAACGCAGCGAATTGCCGAGCGGACCAGACGCCCAATTGGGAAGGCGGTCAGTTGGCACGCTTCCTTTTCTTTTTTGTGTTGCCGCGGTCGAGAACGAAGCCCGTTTCGCCGCAATCGTTCTGCAGCGCGACGATCTCGATCGGCTCTGCATAGGCATTGAAGCCGCCTGATGTTTCCGTCTGCCGGCTCGTCTGCCTGTTGCCGCAGATCGCGGCGGCAATGCCGGGCGCGTTCTCGACGACGAAGGCGCGATTGCCCCTGAAGGTGTTGCCCGTCATCTCCATCTTGAAAATGCGTGCCTTCTTCCCGGCGACCAGAATTCCGGGTCCCGCATTGTCGACGAACTTCGAATTGACGACGCGGACATTGGAGATCTCCTGCGACTTCACGTCAGGTTCGAAATCGATGCCGGCGCCCGGCCGGGTTCCGTGCGTGTTCTTGAACACGGAGTTTGAAACCAACACGCCGTTCGCGGCGATGATCGACAATCCTTGGCGGCGATTGGCATCGGCCGTCACCCCGCACAGCCGCAAATCCTCCACTCCCTCGACGTAGAACCCGTCGGCCCACATTCGTCGCGAGGTCAGTCCGCTGATGGTGATGTTCTTCGCGTCATTGATAATGCGGATGCCCATGCCCCAACCGCCTGCTCCGCCTCCGTGCCGATCACGGTCCCCTTCAAGAATGCCGCCGATCACCCAGACATTGGCGACGCCGGAGATGGTGAGAACGGCGGATTTCCTGGCGTCATTTGGAATCGCCTTGAGCACCGCGCGATCGGCAAGTTTGAGCGTCATGTCGCTCCTCAATTTCAGTTTCTTGTCCGCGGCGTTCACCATGTAAGTGCCGTCGGGGATGAGCACGGTGCCCTTCGTGCCTGCGGCCTCGTCGATCGCCGCCTGAATGGCGGCCGAGTCATCGGTGCGGCCGTCGCCCTTGGCGCCCTTGTCCTTGACATTGATGACAAGGTCGGAGGCCGGTGGCGGTGCGCACGCTTCGGGCGCGCCTGCGTACGCGGGGGACGGCAGGGCCGCCGCACCGAGCGCGATGGCGCAGGTGAGCAGGAGGCATGTCTTAGCGCTTGAGATCTCTCTGCCCTCGTGTTGGCCCAAAGTTGAGTCATTATCGGCAACAATGCGAAGATTTAGCGGCGTACGCAGCGTTGACCCCCGCATTTCACATCGACTCTGGGCTTGATCCAGCGCATGGCGGCGCCGTGCTTTGCTTCTTAGGACTTAAGTCTTCGCGGCAACAAAGGAGGGCGGTCCATGGATAGCAGAGAAATTCATGACTATGCGCGGCGCTTCGTCGGTGCGCATGGCGACAAAGCCGAGCTTGAGGCCGCGCAGAGAGCCGCCGAAAGCGAACGGCAGGGCAACAAGAACCAAGCCGTAGACTGGCGGCGGATTCAGGCCGCAATCAAGGAGATGCGCGGTCCGCATGCGAGCTGAGCGGGGCCGGCGTCGGCTTAGCCGGCGGGAAGGGCGGGGAAGCGTGTCTGCTTCGGCTCGAAGCAAATGAGCGCCGTGCTTCGCCTGACGACCAAGGCGCGGTGGCCGAGCTCGATCGGCGGCTTGGCGCGGATGAGCCACCCGTCCGAAACGTGGTGTATCCTAAGCGCCGCCCAGGAATAAGTCGCCTCGCCTGCCGCAACGGTGCTACGGGCCGTCACTTTGGCTTTCGAGGCGGTCCAGACTGCACCGGCGGAAAGATTGCGTTGCAGTTGGAGCGCGCCCGTCCGTGTGTTGCTGGCGGCCCATGACGATGCGTGCCGCGTTCCAGTCAGCGACGCGCGTGCGAGAACCCGGCCATGAACGGCACTCCGGGTCCAGGCCTTCGAGAGCTTTGGCCGCAGTGCATGCCACGTGGCCGCGGTCCAGGCCGAAGCGATGCGTGCTCCGCTTTGGGAATGTCGCGCGAGAATTCGGGCAAGGGCACTGGTTCGTCTCCAGGTTCTCACCAGCCGATGCAGCACCACGGTGGCCAGCGCACGCGACATGCCGGCGAGTGTCAGCGACGTCGCTGCGGTCCAGGCCCAAGCGATCCGTGCGCCGTAGAGGAAATTTCGCGAAAGAACGCGGGCAAGGGCTCTGGTTCGCCTCCAGGTTCTCCCCGGCAAATGCGCAAGCGCGATCGCGAGCGCCCGCGACTGCGCCATAAGCCATGATGAAGCGATGGTCGCGGCTTTGCCAGAGGCCCGCGCGAGCATCCCAGCCTGGAGCAGAGTCCAGGCAGCGGAAATTCGAAGCCAATGGCCTAGCGCGATTGCGAGTGCGTGTGACTGCGCCGCCAACCTGCCGGCTTGGACTGAGGTCCAGGCGCCAAAGATCGACAGCCAGCGCCGTAAAGCCATGGCGAGTGCGCGCGACTGCGCCACGAACCAGGCGAAGCCGATCGAAACGGCGCTTGCGACGGTGCGGGCAAGGAGGCGGGATTGCACCCCAATCCACTTTAGGGAAACGGTCAGCCATCGCCACAGCGTGCGGGCAAGCGCGTAGGCCCGCGGGCGTAGCCAAGCGATGCAGGCCGCCACGAAACGGACCAACGCAAAGACGGCAGCTTTGGCCGTGCTCGACAGGAAGCGGGCGACGGAGCGCGCCAAGCGCAGCGAGATTAGGGCGAGCCGTTTCGTCGTCCGCATCAGGCTTCGGCGGGCAAGCTCGAGCCGATCGATCAGCTCCAAAACCAGGACCCGGCGGGCATGGCGCTTCTCGTCAACCTTGTAATGGTCTAGCCAGCGCTGGTGCTGAGCGAGGTCGCGCGCGACCTCGGCCATGAGGTCCTTCGAGCCCGCAATGCCGGCTTCTGCGGCCACGATTGGGTCGAGCGTTCGGCTTGCACCAGACACGAATGGTGCTCCCTCAACTGAGACGCTGACGATCTACGACCGGCCAGCGCCTTCCCTAAGCGGGCGTTCGGCAAACGGCGTCTCCCCGTCGAAACGCCGCAGACCGGAGTCTAGCGCTAATTTCTTAACGCAAAAGCGCATTGAGACGTTCCCCACTGCTACCTGCGACGCCCTGTTACATGGCAGAATCAGTCAGTGATTCGTGGGAATGGGGCGATCCCTTGGAACGCGCGCTGATAGGGCCCTTTTTGGAGCGGCCGGGCCCGATTCGCATCATTGGCATCGATCCGGGCCTCAGGCGCACCGGCTGGGGGGTCATCGACAGCGACGGGGCGAGACTTGCCTTCGTCGCCTGCGGTTCAGTGGTTTCCGACGAGGATGAGAGCTTGGGCGCGAGGCTGCGGCAGATTTTCGACGGACTTTCGCGGGTGCTGGCGGAGCTTGCGCCGGCGGAGGCTGCGATCGAGCAGACCTTCGTCAACCGCGATGCCTCGGCGACGCTGAAGCTTGGCCAGGCGCGCGGGATCGCGCTGCTCGTGCCGGCCCTCTCTGGCCTCATCATCGCAGAATATGCCCCGAACGCCGTCAAGAAGACCGTGATCGGCACCGGCCACGGCGACAAAGGCCAGATTCGCGCCATGGTGCGGTGCCTCTTGCCGCGCGCCACCCCTGATAGCACCGACGCCGCCGATGCGCTCGCCATCGCCATCACCCACGCCCATTCCCGTTCCTGGCGGCGATTTGCGGCGCTGGCAGCCGGGGAAAGGGCCGCGCCATGATCGGCAAGCTCACCGGCACGCTCGACTCCGTCTCGCTTCAGGCGGTCGTCATCGATGTCGGCGGCGTGGGCTACGAGGTGACGGTCGGCGCCCGCACCTTCGCCGACCTGCCGCCACCGGGCGAAACCGTGACGCTTGCCATCGACACACACGTACGGGAGGACGAGATCAGGCTCTACGGCTTTGCCACCGAGCATGAGCGCGCCTGGTTCAGGGCGCTGCAGACGGTGCAGGGGGTGGGCGCGAAGATCGCGCTCGCCGTGCTTGGCACGCTCTCTGCCGCGGACCTCGCCAATGCGGTGGCCCTGCAAGACAAGGGGCACGTCGCCCGCGCGCCCGGCGTCGGGCCTAAGGTCGCCGCCCGTATCGTTGCCGAGCTCAAGGACAAGATGCCGTCTCTTGCGCCGGCGATCAGGCCCGGGCGGGGGTTCGCGCCAGTCACCGTGCTGCCCGAAGGACTGGCCGCCCGCGACGCCGTATCGGCGCTCACCAATCTCGGCTATGCCCATGGCGAGGCGGCCGCCGCCATCACGGCGGCGATCGGCAAGGCCGGGCGGGAGGCGTGCGCCGAGGAGCTGATCCGCCTCGGCCTTAGGGAGCTGGCGCAATGAACGGCCTCACGTTTCGACAGAGCATGTCCGCTCGCTCGGCGCTGAAAGTTCACCCCACTCGGCGCGCCAGCCGACTCGGCTTCGCCGAGATCGGGGCGCGCCGCCCTCCCCACGTTGGGGGAGGGATGAAGGAAACGTTTGGCCTCAATGAATTTTCACGAGGCCAAGCCGATGGCTGAGAAGATGCTCCAGGCGGTGCGGCGCGACGAAGATGGAGGCGAGACGTCGCTCCGGCCGCAGACGCTGTCGGAGTTTATCGGCCAGCCCAAGGTCTGCTCCAACCTCAAGGTGTTCATCGATGCGGCGCGCTCGCGCCGCGAGGCGCTCGACCATGTGCTGTTCGCCGGACCTCCCGGTCTCGGCAAGACGACGCTCGCCCAGATCGTGGCGCGCGAGCTCGGTGTCAATTTTCGTGCGACTTCGGGTCCGGTCATCGCCAAGGCGGGCGATCTCGCCGCACTTCTCACCAATCTCGAGGACCGCGATGTCCTCTTCATCGACGAGATCCACCGGCTCAATCCGGCGGTGGAAGAAATCCTCTATCCGGCGATGGAAGATTTCCAGCTCGACCTGATCATCGGCGAGGGCCCCGCCGCGCGTTCGGTGCGCATCGACCTTGCCCGCTTCACCCTGATCGGCGCCACTACGCGCACCGGACTTCTCACAACGCCGCTGAGAGAGCGGTTCGGCATTCCGATCAGGCTCGAGTTCTATGGCGTCGAGGAGCTCGAGGAGATCGTGCGGCGCGGCGCCCGCTTGCTCGGGCTTTCCCTCACGCGCGAGGGCGCGCATGAGATCGCGCGGCGCGCGCGGGGAACGCCGCGGGTCGCGGGCAGGCTGCTGCGCCGGGTCCGGGACTTTGCATCCGTCGAAGGCGCTCCTGCCATCGATGCGAAGCTCGCCGATCGCGCGCTGTTGCAGCTCGAGGTGGACGGCAACGGGCTCGATGCGCTCGACCACCGCTACCTCGGCCTGATCGCGAACAGTTATGGAGGGGGACCCGTGGGTGTCGAGACCATCGCCGCTGGCCTCTCGGAGCCGCGCGACGCCATCGAGGAAATCATCGAGCCTTATCTCTTGCAGCAGGGCTTCATCGCGCGCACCCCGCGGGGCCGGATGCTGACGGCACAGGCCTTCGCTCATCTCGGCCTGCCCGCTCCCGCCCGATCGGCGCCGCAATATCCGCTCTTCAACGGTTCAGAAGAATGACGCGCGTCAGCAGTCAGCTCACATCCCTCCCCGCGGGGAGGATGGCCGCCAGCGCCCTTGCGATGACGGCCGGGTGGGGTGACCGCTTTGGCCTCAACAACTCCCCCCACCCCGCACGCCTACGGCGTGCTGCCCTCCCCACCAGGGGGAGGGAATCAAGCTGCGGTTTATGAGCAGGACATCCAAGAACACGAGGGCAGGCGGCGAGGAGCGATGGCCCGACATCGCCGGCCGCGTCGAGGGCGAGACCCATGTCCTGCCGGTCAGGGTCTATTTCGAGGACACCGACTGTGCCGGCGTCGTCTACCATTCCAACTTTCTCAAATTCTGCGAGCGGGGCCGCTCCGACTTCATCAGGCTGCTCGGCATCGACGCCAAAGGTCTCGCCGATCCCGAGCAAGGCGAGCCTGCCGTCTTCGTCGTGCGCCGGGTCGAGATCGACTATCTCAAGCCCGGCCACATGGACGATCTGCTCGAAATCGTCACTTCTTGCGCCGAGATCGGCAGCGCAAGCCTCGTGCTTCAGCAGGACGTGCGGCGGGGCGATGCGCTGCTCGTGCGCGCCAAAGTGACCGTCGTTCTCGTCGCGCGGACAGGGAAGCCGCAGCGGCTAGGGGCGCTGGTTCGCAACGCGCTTCAACGATTCGTTAACCAACCGCGTGAAACGTAGTGAATGCCGGTAAAAGCGTCGCTCTGCAAAGGGCCGTGCGCGCCGCAAATTAGGGTAAACGGGTCCAAGTTGAGTCACCATCGGCTCGCAAAAGGTCGATTCGCGAGCAGAACGCACGCTCTCCCCGGCGATGTCGTCAGGCCTGCGGCGGGGGCCGCTGGGCTGCACTGCCGTCTCGTGGCTCACGCCATGAGGCTGCAATCCTGGAGCTTATGCCCACGAGGCCGTCATGAACCCGCCGGATGTCGTCGATCTCTCCATCCTCGAGCTGTTCAAGAACGCGCATATCGTCGTCAAGCTCGTCATCATCGGGCTTCTGCTCGCCTCGGTGTGGAGTTGGGCGATCATCCTCGAAAAACTCTTCCTCTACGCCAAGACGCGAAAAGATACCGACAAGTTCGAGCAGGTCTTCTGGTCGGGACAATCGCTCGATGAGCTCTACCAGGCGCTGGCGCAGCGCCGGAATACCGGCATGGCGGCGCTGTTCGTGGCGGCGATGCGCGAATGGAAACGCTCGACCGAGCGCGAGGGGAGCGAACGGAGCTCAAGGCCGATGCCGGGCGTCCAGCTCAGGGTCGAGAAAGTCATGGACGTGACCATCTCGCGCGAGGTGGAGCGGCTCGAGCGCCGGTTGACGTTCCTCGCCACCGTCGGCTCGACCGCGCCCTTCGTCGGGCTGTTCGGCACAGTGTGGGGCATCATGACGAGCTTCCAGGCGATTGCCGTCAGCAAGAACACGAGCCTCGCGGTGGTGGCGCCGGGCATCGCCGAGGCCTTGTTTGCCACCGCGCTCGGGCTGCTCGCCGCCATTCCAGCCGTAATTTTCTATAACAAGTTCAACAGCGAAGTCGCGCGGCACGCGGCTCGTCTCGAAAGCTTCGCCGACGAGTTCGGCGCCATCCTGTCGCGGCAAATCGACAAGTCGACGTGAGGCCAAACCATGGGAGCAGGTCTACAGCCAGGGGGCGCGCTCTCGAACCGGAGAGCACGGCGCCGCTCGGCCGAGCCGATGAGCGAGATCAACGTCACACCGATGGTCGACGTCATGCTCGTGCTGCTCATCATCTTCATGGTGACGGCGCCGCTTCTAACGGTCGGCGTCGATATCGAATCGAAGGGGACGTTGCCAGAGGTCGAGCTGCCGAAGACCGAAGCCGGTGCGGTCGAGCCGGAGAGGGCGCCATTGAGCGTGACGGTCGATCCGCAAGGAAAGATCTTTCTGCAAAAGACAGAGATCGGCTTTGACGAACTTGTGCCCAAACTCGCTGCTATCCGGGACGCAGGCGGGGGCAGCAAGGTTTGGGTGCGCGGCGATAAGGGCACGGCTTACGGGAACGTCGCAAAAGTCTTGGCAAGGATCGGGCAAGCGGGTTTCCCGGTAACGATCGTCACCGACCAGATGGATCAGCCTTAGGGGGAATCGCGGAAGCAAGGCTAGCATGGGCAGGAGCACGTTCATATCGGCCGCGCTGCATACGGCGATCCTGTTCTTCGCGCTCGTCGCTTTTCCGCCTGCGAACATGGAGAGGGCGCCGCTCATTGCCATCCCCGTCGATCTTGCCACGCCGTCCGAGGTCACCAAGATCAAGGCGGGGAGCGCCGACGCCAAGGACGAGGCTCCGCTCGCCGGCAAGCCCAAGGAAAAGAAGCCGGAGGCTGTGAAGGAAGTGGAGGAGCCTTCGCAGCAGGCTGCTGAGTTGGCGACGAAACCCGAGCCTCAGTCAAAGCCCGAAGCGAAGCCCAAGACCGAGCTGCCGAAAGAAGCGGGCAAGGCCGAGGCGAAGAAGCCCGATGCAAAACCGGCGAAGTCCAAGCAGGCCGCCGCGCCGAAAAAGCCGGCTCAAAAGAAGCGCGACTTCGATACCGATCGGATCGCCGCGCTGCTGAACAAGATTCCCGATGCGAATGAACCGGCCCCGGTCATGCCCTCCGACGAGGACCCAAGCAAGGTGCGGGGACAGTCGGACGGCAGGCAGGCGACGATATCGGTCAACGAGATCGATGCGCTTCGTGCCCGCATCGCCCAGTGCTGGAACCCGCCGCCGGGAGGCCTTGGCGCAGGCCAGATCGTGGTCAAGCTCAGGCTCAAGCTCAACGAGGACGGGACACTGGTCGGCTATCCGACCGTCGCCAATAGCGGCTCATCGCCCTTCTTCCAGGCCGCCGCCGATAGCGCCGTGCGCGCCGTCTATCAATGCCAGCCCTACACGCTGCCAAGCGACAAATATGCGCTGTGGCGCGACATGATCCTCAATTTCGACCCAAGCGAAATGTATCGCGCAGGCTAACCTGCGCCCCTGCCGAACAAGAACCGCCATGACCCCGACGCAAACCACAGCCTCACACAAACATCCCAGTGTCGCCTGCTTCGCGCTTATCCTCGTCACGCTGGGCACGCTGTCGCCAAGCCCTGCGCGCGCGGTCGTCGAGCTCAACATCACCCAAGGCAATATCCAGCCGCTTCCCATCGCCGTCGCCGATTTTATCGGCGACGGTTCGGTGACTCCCGAACTCGCGCGCGAGATTTCCGGCGTGGTCGCCAACGACCTCAGATCCTCGGGCCTCTTCCTTCCGATCGACAAAGCGGCCTTCATCGAAGCCGGGGTGGGCCCCGATCGCGTGCCGCGCTTCGAGGATTGGCGTGTGGTCAACGCGCAGGCGCTCGTGGTCGGCCGGATCGGCGCGAGCGACGGCAAGCTCAGGGCCGAGTTCCGTTTGTGGGACGTGTTCGCAGGCACGCAGCTCGCGGGCGAGCAGTTCTTCGCTCGCTCCAAGGACGCCCGGCGCATCGGCCATATCATCGCCGACGCAATCTACGAGCGGATCACCGGCGAGAAGGGCTATTTCGATACTCGCATCGTGTTCGTGGACGAATCCGGTCCCAAGGACAAGCGGATGAAGCGGCTCGCGATCATGGATCAGGACGGCTTCAACGTCAGGCTGCTGACCAGGGGCCAGAATCTCGTGCTCACGCCGCGTTTCAGCCCGACGACGCAGGAGATCACCTACACGTCCTTCGAAGGCGAGACGCCGAAGGTCTACCTGCTCAACATCGAGACGGGGCAGAAGGAGATCGTCGGCGCTTTTCCGGGCATGACCTTTGCGCCGCGCTTCTCGCCCGACGGTCAACGCATCGTCATGAGCCTGGAGCGGGACGGCAATACGAATCTGTTCGCCATGGATCTGCGCAGCCGGCGCACGATCCAGCTCACCAACACCGGCGCGATCGATACCGCACCTTGCTATTCGCCCGATGGACGCGAGATCGTGTTCGAGAGCGACCGTGGCGGGTCGCGGCAGATCTACGTCATGGGCGCCGGTGGCTCGAACCCGCGCCGCATCAGCCAAGGAGGGGGGAGCTACTCGACCCCGGTCTGGTCGCCGCGCGGCGACCTCATCGCCTTCACCAAGATGAGCGGGGGGCAATTCCTGATCGGGGTGATGAAGCCCGACGGATCGGGCGAGCGGATTCTCACCGAGGGCTTCCACAACGAGGGCCCGACCTGGGCGCCGAATGGGAGGGTCCTCATGTTTTTCCGGGAGCAGCCGGGGCTGGCGGGGGGGCCGAGGCTCTATACGATCGATCTCACCGGCTACAATGAGCGTCAGGTGGCAACCCCGGCGTTCGGCTCGGACCCGGCCTGGTCGCCGCTCATCAATTGAGGGTCAAAAGGGCGAAAATCCAATGGTTCAGGGGCATCCGTCGCGTAAGCATCCCTCTCGGCTTACCCTTTGTTAATCATGGGAAGTCAACTTGTTAACCAAGCCTGTTCGCCCTCCTCGCGGGGCTAGGCTTGGGTGGCAGGCAGTCCGGTTTCGGCGTTGCATTTTGGCATCAATCGCCCGGAAAACGGTCTGAAGCCAATAGTCCGTTCTTGATCTGGCAACGTCGCACCGGTACATGCAAAGACGGCTACTGCCGTTTTAACCAAAGGAGAGAAGACCATGCAGGGTTTGAAGGGCGTTATCGTCGCCGCCACGCTTGTAGCCGCTAGCATTGCGCTCGGTGGCTGCTTCGGCCATCACGAGAAAGCCGTGACCGCGGAGCCCCTGAAGCTCGGGTCAGCCGACATCGTGGTCGAGCAGGTTGTTCGCGTTTAAGCTGCGGCCGATTGATAGCGGAAGCGCCTAGACTTCCGCGTTATGGGATATGGACGCCGGGACGCCGCTGCGTGACGCAGCCGCGCCCCAGGCGTCTTTTCCTTTTTTAAGCGCCTGCTCGCCAGCCCGCTCAATCTCACCGGAGCTAGGACATCGTTAAGGGGTTCCCTTTTACGATTTCCTAAAATTTGACGAGCGGGAGTAATCAGTCATGCGTTGGAGTTCGGGGGTTGGGCGCGCCTGCAAATTTGCAGGTGTCGTCGCACTGGCTATCGTGCTGGCGGCCTGTTCACGCCAAGCGCAGCCAAAACAATACGGGCTCGGCGGCGAGGGGCCTGCCACGCCTGGGACCGAGAGAGACTTCGCCGTAAATGTCGGCGACGTGGTGCATTTCCAAGTGGACAGCGCTGCCTTGACGGGCGAGGCGCAAGGCATCCTCAGCAATCAGGCCCGCTGGCTCAACGACTATTCGCAATACGGTGTCACCATCGAAGGACACGCCGACGAGCGCGGCACGCGCGAATATAACCTCGCGCTCGGCGCCCGGCGGGCCATGGCGGTCCGAAGCTTCTTGGCAAGCCAGGGCATCAGCGCAGCCCGAATCAAGACCGTATCCTATGGGAAGGAGCGGCCGGTCGCCGTCTGCGACGACATATCTTGCTGGTCGCAGAATCGCCGCGCCCAGACCGTGCTGAACACCCGCGCCGTCGCCGGCAACTACTAGCCGGCGGCTAGCCGGCGAAGCCCGGGTTGGAAGGGCCATCCAAGCCGCAGTTTGGCCCCAAAGGGCCACCCAAATGGCTTGGGTCGGCGCCATTAGCGCTGCTGTCCTAACGGCAAGGTCTCTCGCGTGTCATTCTTGGCTTTCACATGGCGCAGGCTATCGCGCCCGGCCTGCGCTTTGGCGGCGGGGCTTCTCCTCCTCTCCGCATCGGCGTTCCCGAGTCGGGGGCAGCAGCCGCAAAGCGGCGATTCGATCGGCGCCCGGCTTCAGCGCCTGGAGGCCAAGGTTCAGGACATGCAGGTGACGATCGGGACGCTCCAATCGCTCGGCGCAGCGAGGCCGAGCGTATCGCTTCCACAAGAGGGCGAGAGCCCGCTCATGCCCCCGCCAGGTCCTGCAGATCTCGGCCCGCGCATCGATGCGCTGGAAACCCAGATCGCGGCGCTCGCGAGCCACATCGAGCAGATCGGCAAGCAGATGACCGCGCTCGAGGCGAGACTGGGCGCGACCCAAGCCCCGACATCGCTGACGCCTCCGAGTGTAAGCGTGCCGCCCGAGCAGCAGGGCCAGGCTTCGAAATCGCCGTTGGAGGACTTCTTCTCCTCTTCGGAAGATCCGGACGAGCGGACCGAGGATATGAACGATGGCTCACAGACGCGCTGGTATGGGCCGAAGCCTGGAAGCGATGAGGTGGCGCGACTGCTGGAACAGCAGGCCCAACAGGCTTCGCCGGACGGCAATGGTCCCGGCGCACCCCAAGATCTCACGCCGGCGATTCCGGGCGGCGAGGCCGAGACGCTCTACCGCGAAGGCCATGGCGCTCTCATCCAGAAGAACTATGCAAGCGCCGAAGGCGCCTTCCGTCAGCTGATCGACGCCTATCCGAACGATCCGCTGGCGGACAAGGCGCAATATTGGATCGGCGAGACGCATTATGCGCGCAGCCAGTACAAGAGCGCGGCCGACGCCTTCCTCAAGGCCTATAAGAACGACGAGTCGGGCGAGAAGGCCCCCGACGCACTGCTCAAGCTCGGCATGGCGCTTGCGGCGCTTGGCCAGAAGGACGCTGCCTGCTCGACATTCCAGGAGCTTAAGGCCAAATATCCGGGAGCGCCCGAGCCCATCCCCAAAGACGCTGAAGCCTGGCGCAAGAAGACCGGCTGCTGAAATGAACGACGCACCCATTGCATGTTCCGAGGCGGAAGAGTTCTTCGCGCCGCTCGCGCGCCTTCCACGGATTGCGCTCGCCGTGTCGGGCGGACCGGACAGTCTTGCTCTCATGCAGCTCGTGGCGCGCTGGCGTGAAGCACGCGATAGAGGGCCCGAGCTCAGCGTGCTCACCGTCGATCATGGGCTTCGTCCAGGCTCACGCGAGGAGGCCGAACTCGTCGGGCGCGCGGCTTCGGCGCTTGGACTCCACCATGCGATCGTGCATTGGGACAAGGAGCAGCGTCCGACCACGCGCCTTCAGGCACAGGCGCGCGTCGCGCGCTACGACCTCATGGCGGCCTACTGCCATGCGCACGATATTCCGGCTCTTGTCACCGCCCATCATCTCGACGATCAGGCCGAGACCTTCCTGATGCGGCTCAAGCGCGGCAGCGGCCTCGACGGCCTGGCCGCAATCCCGGAGGAAGGCTCATGGGCAGGTATCGCGATCTTGCGACCCTTGCTCGATGTACCGAAAGCACGGCTTGTCGCGACGCTCAACGAGGCAGGCCTGCCCTTTCTTTCAGATCCGAGCAATGCCGATCCGCGCTTCGAACGCGCGCGGATGCGGCAGCGAAGCGATGCGCTCTCCCTCCTCGGACTGACGCCGGAGGCGCTCGCGCTGTCGGCGCGCCGCCTGCGGCGGGCCCGCGAGGCGCTCGATGAGGCTGCCCGCGATTTCCTCGCCCGTCACAGCGCGATGAGCGAAGCTGGCTACGCGACGATCGATCGCTCAGCGCTCGCGACCGTGCCGCGTGAGATCGCGCTCCGCGCGCTCTCTCAACTCATCGCTGCCGTGGGCGGCGGCGAGACGCCCGTTCAATTGGCCAAGCTCGAGAAGCTGCTTGCCGCCTTGGAGGCAAACCCGGACAAGGCGCACACGCTGGGACGCTGCCGGCTCGAGACCTTCGCAAGCCGCCTCGGACTGTTCCGCGAGGTGAGGGGCGGGGGACTCCCAGTCGCGCGCCTTAGTCCCGGGGAGCGGACGCTGTGGGACAACCGCTTCACGATCGAGCTTGGGGCGAACGCGCCGGAGGCCATGACCGTCAGGGCGCTCGGCGAGGGGGGATTGCGGGAGCTCCGCGAGCGCTCATCTCTCATTTCTTCGGTGCCGCGTCTGGCAGGGCGAACACTGCCCTCGTGCTGGCACGGCGAGGTCCTGATCGGGCTCCCGGCCCTTGGCCTGGCTGGCTTGAGCGAGCCTCTAAGCCTCGATTGCCGGGCGCGTTTTGTGCGTTCAGGGCTCAACGAGGGGTTCGCAACGAATTCGCGCCTAAACCGTTGAGAAAGCATGCACCTCTTTGTTATGCTAACTTGGCAAAGGGGTGAGAGGTTCTTATGTTAGCAAGGCTTAGCCTCAATGCGCCCCTACAAGAAGAGGCGAGGCTGTCAACCGGCAGCCGCGAAGACTGGAGCCGTCAGGTCAGTACATGAACTCGAACTTCCGTAACTTCGCCATCTGGGTGTTCATCGGCCTCCTTCTGGTCGCGCTGTTCAACCTGTTCCAGAGCCCGGGCGTACAGGTCCGCGGCAACGAGATCAGCTTCTCGCAGCTTCTCACCGAAGTGGAGAGCGGCAACGTCCAGGATGTGACCATCGCCGGCAATCAGATCACCGGACATTTCTCCGATGGCCGCAACTTCCAGACCTACGCGCCGAACGATCCCAACCTGGTCGATAAGCTGAACCAGAAGGGCGTGAAGATCACGGCCAAGCCGTCGGAGGACGATGTTCCCTCTCTGCTCGGCGTACTCGTGTCGTGGTTCCCCATGCTGCTCCTTATCGCGGTGTGGGTCTTCTTCATGCGCCAGATGCAGTCGGGCGGCGGCCGCGCCATGGGCTTCGGCAAGTCGAAGGCAAAGCTCCTCACCGAGCGGCACGGCCGCGTGACGTTCGACGACGTCGCCGGCGTCGATGAGGCGAAGGAAGACTTGCAGGAGATCGTCGAGTTCCTCCGCGATCCGCAGAAATTCCAGAAGCTCGGCGGGCGCATCCCGCGCGGCGCGCTGCTTGTCGGTCCTCCCGGCACCGGCAAGACGCTGCTCGCGCGCGCTATCGCCGGCGAGGCCAACGTTCCCTTCTTCACCATCTCCGGCTCCGATTTCGTCGAGATGTTCGTGGGCGTGGGCGCGTCCCGCGTCCGCGACATGTTCGACCAGGCGAAGAAGAACGCGCCTTGCATCATCTTCATCGACGAGATCGACGCGGTCGGCCGTCATCGGGGCGCGGGCCTCGGCGGCGGCAACGACGAGCGCGAGCAGACGCTCAATCAGCTCCTGGTCGAGATGGACGGCTTCGAGTCCAATGAGGGGATCATCCTCATCGCCGCCACCAACCGTCCCGACGTGCTCGATCCCGCACTGCTCCGTCCTGGCCGTTTCGACCGCCAGGTGGTGGTGCCACGTCCCGACATCATCGGCCGCGAAAAGATCCTGAAAGTCCATGTGCGCAAGGTGCCGCTTGCGCCCGACGTCGATCTGCGCGTCGTCGCCCGCGGCACGCCGGGCTTCTCCGGCGCCGATCTCGCCAATCTCGTCAACGAGGCGGCGTTGCTTGCGGCGCGGCGGTCGAAGCGGCTGGTGACGCAGCTCGAGTTCGAGGATGCCAAGGACAAGGTGCTGATGGGCGCCGAGCGCCGCTCCATGGTGATGACCGAGGAGGAAAAGACGCTCACCGCCTATCACGAAGGCGGGCATGCGCTGGTCGCGCTGCATATGCCGGCGTCGGACCCCGTGCACAAGGCGACGATCATTCCGCGCGGCCGCGCGCTTGGCATGGTCATGCGCCTGCCCGAGCGCGACTTGCTGTCCTACACCCGCGCCAAGCTCAAGGCCGATATCACCGTGGCGATGGGCGGCCGCGTGGCCGAAGAGATCGTGTTCGGCTACGAGAAGGTGACGTCGGGTGCCGCTGCGGACATCAAGATGGCGACGCAGCTTGCCCGCGCCATGGTCACGCAATACGGCATGAGCGACAAACTCGGGCCGCTCGCCTATGGCGACAACGAGGAAGAGGTGTTTCTCGGCCACTCAATCGCGCGGACCCAGAACCTCTCCGACGAGACCCAGACCATGGTCGACGAGGAGATTCACCGCATCGTCGACGAGTCCTTCGAGAGCGCGCGCAAGATCATCTCGGAGAATCTCGACGATCTGCATACGATCGCGCGCGGGCTGCTCGAATACGAGACGCTGTCGGGCGAGGAGATCAAGAATCTGCTCAAGGGCAAGCCTCCGGTGCGTGAGTTCGCGGCGGAGGTCTCGCCGCGGCCAGGGCCCGCCTCGGCGGTTCCCGCCGCCGGGCGCGGCAAGAGACCGCCTGAGCCTGAGCCCGATACGGGCGGCATGGAGCCCCAGCCTCAGACTTGAGGCGCTCTGGGCGGACGATGCTCAGAAGGTTTTCGGCAGGCCAGCCTGCTTCAGGGTGTAGTTCGCCCAGTGCCGCGATTTAATAGATCTGTCGACCATAAACCGGCGGTTGTTGATTGGGCTGTACCAAATTTCGTGGTCGCCTTTTCCATGGCGAATGAAAGTGCAACCATTCTCTTTGAGTATTGTCTTCACGCGTGGCGTGAAATTATCCGCCATCACGCAACGCGCTTGGCATGCTCAGTGCGCTCGGCGGTGATCTCGAAAGGGACTTCGGTCGCCCCAGCGGGAAGCAGGCCGTTCTCTTCCAGGAGTTCCGGGATCGCGACCTTCAGCTTCTCCACAAGGGATTCGAACGTGTCCGCCCCTGTCGCGAGGCCGGGCACGTCGTCGCTCGACGCAACCCAGACTTCGGCGTCGGCGTCCCATTCGGCCTTGACGTGATAAGGGGGCATACGTTGTCTCCTGAGTTCACTGAGTCGAGTATAGATGCCTTCTCACAACAAATCGATTACCCAGGCGCGGCTGCCGAACCTCTGGCCACAATCGCGCCAACGGGCTGACCCATGCGTGCGCAGCTTTATTTAAGGCCTGTCGGATTGCTCTATGGTGCGGCCGCCGGCACGGCCGTCGCCGAGGGCTTGGCGCTGCCGCTTGCGGGCGGCCCGATCGCGTTTGCCGCCGCCGAACTGATCGAAGGGGTGCCCGGCAAGACGCTAACCAGAATGGTCACGGCACACGCGCTCGCCGCGTCGAGCGATACGGACCTCAAGTCTCTGCTCGCGCGGATCACGGCGAAGCGTGCCCCCTTCGCGGGACTTGCCTTCGACCGCCCGATCCTCATGGGCATCGTCAATGTCACGCCGGACTCTTTCTCTGACGGCGGCCTCTATGACAGCAAAGAGGCGGCGATTGCCCACGCTGCCGAGCTTGCCGCCGAGGGTGCCGCGATCGTCGATATTGGCGGGGAGTCGACGCGGCCCGGCTCCGATGCCGTCGAGGCGCGAGAGGAGGCGGCGCGTGTCATCCCGGTGATCGAGGGCCTCTCGGGCCTTCAAGCTGTTATCTCGGTGGATACACGCAAAGCATCTGTGGCGCGGGCCGGCGCGGAAGCCGGCGCCAAGATCCTGAACGACGTGTCGGCGCTCACTTACGAGCCCAAGAGCATGCGGGTCGCGGCGGAGGCCGGTCTGAGCGTCGTTCTGATGCATGCGCAAGGCGAGCCCAAGACCATGCAGGACGACCCGCGCTACGCCGATGTGGTACTCGAAGTGTTCGATTATCTTGAGGCTCGCATCGCGGCGGCCGCCGAAGCGGGCATCGACCGGACACGCATCGCCGCCGATCCCGGCCTTGGCTTCGGAAAGACGCTGGCGCACAACCTTGCGCTCCTCAGCCATACGACCCTGTTCCAGGGGCTCGGCGTGCCGATCCTGATCGGCGCCTCCCGCAAACGCTTCATCCAGGGCTTGGCCGGGGGAGCCGATCCGGGGAGCCGCGAGCCGGGGTCCCACGCCGCGGCCCTGGCCGCCGCGGCGCAAGGGGCGCAGATCCTGCGCGTCCACGACGTGGCCGGCGCCCGCCAGGCGCTCGCCGTCTGGCGGGCTACCGCCTTTGGTACTGAAAATTAAGCCAAATCCAATTCTTCCCGGGAACCTATCTGATGTAACTTTTGCTTACATTTTTTGAACTCAGGCATGGTACACCAGGAGCATAATCCCCATGCGTCGGCCAGACGATAACAAGCCACAGGCACCGACGGGGAGCAGACGGGGGGGCAGCCAAATGCCTCGCAAGTTTTTTGGCACGGATGGAATCCGTGGCAGTGCCAACACCTATCCCATGACCTCCGAGGTGGCGCTCAAGGTGGGCATGGCCGCCGGCAGGCTGTTCACCAAGGGTTCTTATCGCCACCGCGTTGTGATCGGAAAGGATACGCGGCTCTCGGGCTATATGATCGAGTCCGCGCTCGTCTCGGGCTTCACCGCGGTCGGCATGGACGTGTTCCAACTCGGCCCGATGCCGACTCCGGCCGTGGCCATGCTGACCCGCTCGCTCCGCGCCGATCTCGGCGTGATGATCTCGGCCTCTCACAATCCCTTTGGCGACAACGGCATCAAGCTGTTCGGACCCGACGGCTACAAGCTTTCCGACGACAAGGAGGAAGAGATCGAACGGTTGATGGAAGGCGATTGCGCCGACTTGCTCGCTCCCTCCGAGAAGATCGGCCGGGCCACCCGTATCGAAAGCGCGCGTGAGCGCTACATCGAATTCGCCAAGCGCACGCTTCCGAAGAACATCCGCTTCGACGGTATCAGGGCGGTGATCGATTGCGCCAATGGCGCCGCCTACAAGGTGGCGCCGGAGGCGCTGTGGGAGCTGGGCGCCGAGGTCATCAAGATCGGCGTCGATCCGAACGGCCTGAACATCAACAAGGATTGCGGATCGACGTCGCCTGACGATCTCATCCGCAAGGTCAACGAGGTGCGCGCCGATATCGGTATTGCGCTCGACGGCGATGCCGACCGCGTGGTGATCGTCGACGAGAAGGGCCACATCATCGACGGCGACCAGCTCATGGCGGTCATCGCTGAGTCGTGGCTGAGGCGCGGGCGGCTCGCGGGCGGCGGAGTCGTCGCCACCGTGATGTCCAATCTCGCGCTTGAGCGCTATTTGGAGAGTCTCGATCTCGGCCTGGCGCGCACGCCGGTCGGCGACCGCTACGTGGTCGAGCATATGCGCCAGCACGGCTACAATGTCGGCGGCGAACAGTCGGGCCATATCGTGCTGTCGGATTTTTCGACCACGGGCGACGGGCTCGTCACCGCGCTCCAGCTTCTGTCCGTGGTGGCACAGAGCGGGAGGCCGGTCAGCGAAATCTGCAATCGCTTCGAGCCGCTGCCGCAAGTCCTGAAGAGCGTCCGCTACAAGAATGGCGGCCAGCCGCTCGACAATGTGGCGGTGCGGCGCGCCATCGACGCCGGCAAGTCGCGTCTTGGCAAATCGGGGCGCCTTGTGATCCGCCCGTCCGGCACCGAGCCGGTGATCCGGGTCATGGCCGAGGGCGACGACGAGAAACTCGTCAAGACCGTGGTCTCTGAGATCGTCCACGCGCTGACCGACGCCGCCGCCTAGACCCCGCGCGGTTGCAACAGACTCAATCGTCTCAGTGTGTTATTGCGCCCGCGGAGATGAATTCACCGTGACCGCGTTCGCAAAGCCGGCATTGCGCCCGAAGAACCCACGCTTCTCGTCGGGGCCTTGCACCAAGCATCCGGGCTGGTCGGTGGAGGCGCTTAGGCAAGCGCTCGTCGGGCGCTACCATCGTGGGCCCGAGACCAAAGCGAGGCTCGCGCTCGCGATCGAGCGGACGGCCGCGCTGCTTGAGCTTCCCGCGGATTACCGCGTGGCCATCGTGCCCGCCTCAGACACGGGCGCCGTCGAGATGGCGCTGTGGTCGCTGCTTGGCCAGAGAGGCGTCGACGTGCTCGCTTGGGAAGCCTTCTCGCGGGACTGGGTCACCGATATCGTCGAACAGCTGAAAATCAAGAATGTCCGTGCCCTGCTCGCCCCTTACGGCGAACTGCCCGACCTCGCCCAGGTCGATTGCGACCGCGACGTCGTGTTCGCCTGGAACGGCACGACCTCGGGGGTAAGGGTGCCGAATGCCGATTGGATCGGAACCGGCCGCGAAGGCCTGACCATCTGCGATGCAACCTCGGCGGTGTTCGCGCAGCGGATCGACTGGCGGAAGCTCGATGCCGCAACCTTTTCTTGGCAGAAGGTGGTGGGCGGCGAGGCCCAGCACGGCATGCTGATCCTGTCGCCACGCGCCGTCGAGCGTCTCGAAAGCTATACGCCGCCCTGGCCTCTGCCGAAGCTGTTCCGCATGACCGAGCGCGGCAAGCTGATGGAGGCGTTGTTCGAGGGCTCGACCATCAACACGCCCTCGATGCTTTGCCTCGAGGACTATCTCGATGCGCTCGATTGGGTCGAAAGTGTCGGCGGGCTCGAAGGGACGATCGCGCGCTCTGACGCCAACGCGCGCGTCCTTGCCGATTGGGTGGGCAAGACGTCTTGGGCCGATTTTCTCGCGCGCGTGCCCGAGACACGCTCCAACACCTCGATCTGCCTCAAGATCGTCGATCCCGACATAGCCGCGCTCCCGCCCGACATGCGCGACGCCGTTCCGGCGGGAATTGTGGCCCTGCTCGACGCCGAGGATGCCGCAAAGGACATTGCCGCCCATCGCGCCGCGCCGCCGGGCTTGCGCATCTGGACCGGGGCGACCGTTGAACGGAGCGATGTCGAAGCGCTTCTGCCCTGGCTCGACTGGGCGTTCGCCGAAGTGAAACGGGTGGTGCTGAAGGCGGCTTAACCTGCCATTTCCCTTGGCCTGAGGGAGGCATCAGCGGGCTCGCATCGGGCAGGCCGCCGCGCTATAAGGTGACACGGCCCCGCCTGAACGCGGGGCCGTTTCTGCGTGCCGGCTCGAATTGAAGGACTCTTCGCGTGGCCAATGTCGTGGTCGTCGGCTCCCAATGGGGCGACGAAGGCAAGGGCAAGATCGTCGATTGGCTGTCTGAGCGCGCCGATATCGTCGTGCGCTTCCAGGGCGGCCATAATGCCGGCCATACGCTGGTGGTCGACGGCACGACCTACAAGCTCTCGCTGCTCCCCTCCGGCGTCGTGCGCAAAGGCAAGCTTTCGGTCATCGGCAATGGCGTGGTGATCGACCCCTGGGCCTTGGCCGAGGAGATCGCAAAGATCGAGAAGCTCGGGGTCAGAATCGGCCGCGACAATCTCCGCATCGCCGAGAATGCGACGCTGATTCTGCCGCTTCACCGGGAGCTCGACTCGCTGCGCGAAGCCTCGGCGGGAGAAGGCCGCATCGGCACCACCAAGCGCGGCATCGGCCCGGCCTACGAGGACAAGGTCGGACGGCGCGCCATCAGGGTCATGGACCTCCAGGACCTCGCGTCGCTGAAGCCCAAGATCGAGCGCATCCTCGCCCACCACAATCCGCTCCGCCGCGGCTTGGGCGAGCCTGAAATTTCCGCCGACGATCTCTGCGCGCAGCTGACCGAGATCGCGCCCAAGATCTTGCCCTATGTCGATACGGTGTGGGCCCTGCTCGACGCCGAGCGGAGGCAAGGCAAGCGCATCCTGTTCGAGGGCGCGCAAGGGGCCTTGCTCGATATCGATCACGGGACCTACCCGTTCGTCACCTCGTCCAACACCGTGGCGGCGCAAGCCGCGACCGGCTCTGGCCTCGGACCCGGCGCCGTCGATTACGTTCTCGGCATCACCAAGGCCTATACGACGCGGGTTGGCGAGGGGCCGTTCCCGACCGAGCTCAAGGACGAGACCGGGAAGCTCATCGGCGAGCGCGGAGCCGAGTTCGGCACCGTCACCGGGCGCCCGCGCCGCTGCGGCTGGTTCGACGCCTGCCTGGTGCGCCAGACGCGCCGCGTGAGCGGCATCAACGGCATTGCACTCACCAAGCTCGACGTGCTCGACCAGCTGCCAGAGCTCAAGATTTGCGTGGGCTACAGGCTCGACGGGAAAGAACTCGACCATCTGCCGGCGGCTCAAGGGGCGCAGGCGCGGGTCGAGCCGATCTACGAAACGATGGAAGGCTGGACGGAATCGACGCGCGGGGCCCGGTCCTGGGCCGAGCTTCCCGCCCAATGCATCAAATATGTGCGACGGCTCGAGGAGCTGATCGGCGCGCCGGTTGCGCTGCTCTCGACCAGCCCGAAGCGCGAGGACACGATCCTCGTGCACGATCCGTTCGTGGATTGACGAGGGAGCCCGGGGAGGATTCTCTCCTTGACCGGGCAATCCAGTACCCCTGATCGTGCGGCAAGGGCCAATATCGCGGTGGTTACTGGATTCCCGCTTTCGCGGGAATGACAAGTCCGGGAGCAAGGTGTGGCGGAAAGCTTTCCCTGGAAACTCGCGTGGATTACCGGCGCGTCTGGCGCGATCTGCGGCGAGATCGCGAGGCGTCTCGCCGCCGCCGGCGTGACCGTCGCCGCCACCGCGCGGCAGAGCGAGGCGCTTCGAGCGCTTGCCGCCGCCAATGATCGCATCAAGGCCTTTCCCGCCGATGTGCTGAAGCCCGGCGAATTGAAGGACACGGTGGGCAAGATCGAGCACGAGCTTGGGCCGATCGACCTCGCTCTCCTCGGCGCCGGCATGTATGCGCCATTCGACATCAGAGCGATCGACCTCGATGGCTTCCACCGCTCGATGGCGCTCAATGTGGACGGCGTGGTCAACGGCGTTGCTGCGGTGCTGCCGTCGATGTTTGCACGCAAAGCAGGCCACATCGCCATTATGGGCTCGCTGTTCGGCTACGCCGGGTGGCCGGGCAACGGCAGCTATGGCGCAAGCAAGGCGGCGGTCATCAATCTCGCCGAGAGCCTGAAGCTCGAATTGGAAGGGACCGGCGTTGCCCTCACCATCGTCAATCCGGGCTTCGTCGATACGCCGCTCAATGCGTCTTACGATCCGAAGAAGAAGCTCTACGTGATGAGCAAGGAGCGCTGCGCGCGGAAGATCCTGGAGAGGCTGGGGCGCAAACCTTACGAGATTGCCTTCCCGCCGCAGGTCGAGCTGTTCCTGAAGCTCGTGCGCTCCCTACCGCGCGCCGTCTCCTTCCCGCTGATCCGCTGGTTCACCCGGAGAATGCAGGGATAGGCAGCGTCATACCGGCGAAAGCCGGTATCCAGCGCCACAAGCTCCCTGCCTGCCGCTCTGGATTCCGGCTTTCGCCGGAATGACGAGGTGCGTCGGAATGACAACAAGACGACGCTTTTAGCTGAGGAGCTCGCGGAAATAAGAATCGAGCATGCGATCCTTGGGATCGGCGGCTTTGCGGCGCGCGGCGAATTGCTGGAGCCTGACGCCGAAGGCCTTGCGGACCTGATCGCGGGTCAGGAACGGCGTCTGATTGAACAGCGGCACGCCGCGCCGGTCGCTGCAAAACTGATTGTAGACGCGGAGGAATTCCTCCCACTCAGGGCCTCCGGTCGAGGCAGGGTCGATGCTCAACGTCGCCCCCTCCCAGCAATAGGAGAGCATGGACTCGACGTCGCGGGCGATCGCATAGCCGACACTCGGGAGATCGCAGCGGTAACCGGTCTTGTCCTCATAGGCGATGCAGAAATTGCAATACTCTTCCAGAATGTCGAAGAAGCCCGCCTCGCGAAACGCCCACATGCTGAACAGATATTTGTTGGCGCCCGGCGAACGCGGATAGTTGATGATCTGGGCGTGCGGCCAAGTGCGGTCGCTGCGCACCACCCACACCAGCGCCTGACGCAACAAGAAGTAGTGCAGCTTGTCGGCGAGCGCGCGCACGGGGCGGCTTCGCGTGGTCCTTTGGATCCACAGCGTGATGGCGGGCCCGTATTTGCGCCAGAAGCGGTTGCGATAGACCCAGCGGTAGCGCGAGTTCGGCTCGGCGTCGGGATTGTCCTTGCGCAGCTCGACCAGCACGCGTTTCACGTAGGGGAAGATGTAGTACATCACGGCATAGCCGCGCGCCTTGTAGATCGGGAAATATTTGCGGAAATTGTCGAGGCTGAGCGAGTAATGGCGCACCGCAAGGGCGGTCGTCGGCCTCACTCTCATGGTCACCTCGTAGACGATGCCGAACAGCCCGTAGCTCGAGCGGATCAGTTGCATCTGCTCAGGGTTATCGCGCTCGGTGATCTCGCGCAACCTGCCGTCGGGAGTGACCAGCCGCACGCCGGTGACATACGAGCTGACTTGGCCGAACTCGCCGAGGAAGGAGCTGTCCTTGGTGGCGGCCGTCGCCATGGCGCCCAAGGTGACATTGCCGATTTCGGTGGTGACGTAGGGCTGGAGGCCGCGCTCTTTCAGCGCCTGAGCCAGCACGATATAGGTCACGCCAGCCTCGACCGTGACGGTGTCGCCGGTAAAATGCAGGATGCGGTTCATGGCCGTCATGTCGACCATGGTGCCGCCGTCGTCGCCGTTCACGCGGGCGGTAGAATGCATCGAGCCGGCGGGGCGCACCGGCGAAGGAAAGCGCACCTCATCGGTCACGATTTCGACGAGATCCTCGACGCTCTTGGGGACCGCCAGGACCTTGGGATGGTAGGTCCAGGTGTCATCCCAGGTCTTGACCGTGACGTCCTGCTTGATCTCCATGGAGTTCCCGGGTCGCCCTTTTTGCGACAAACCTTAAAGCAAAGCACGGACGAATCCAGGGATAGAAGCGCTGCAGCCGGCCTGAGGCGCATCAAGGGTAAGGGGGCGGGCAAGAGTGGGTTGAACGCTTGCGGCTTGAATGCTTAGGTCTGGCGCAAAGCGGGCCAGCCAGGCCTCAAGGTCCATCACAACATACGAGGTTATTGGATCGTGGAGCGTTTTTGTATCATCGGGGCGGGTGCCTGCGGGCTCGCCGTGGCCAAGACCTTCGCCGAGCGCGGAATCCCCTTCGATTGTTTCGAGGCGCTCGGCGATGTCGGCGGCATCTGGAATCCAAAGAGCCCGCATGTCGTTTATGGCTCCACCTATCTCAACTCCTCGAAGAAACTGTCGCGCTATCCAGACTACGAGTTTCCCGAAGAGTGGGCTTTCTATGTCAGCCGGAACCAGGCCCAGAGCTATCTCAGCGCCTATGCCAAGGAGTTCGGCCTCTATCCTCGGATCAGCTTCAATTCCAAAGTGACGCGCGCCGAGCCGACCGAAACAGGCTGGCGTGTGACGATCGAGGGCGAGAAGTCGCCGCGCGACTATGCCGGGTTGATCGTGGCCAACGGCCATCATTGGCAACAGAGCGTGCCGACCTATCCGGGTCATTTCACCGGCGAGATGCTGCATTCCCACGACGTGAAGTCGAAAGAGCAGCTGAAGGGCAAGCGCGTGCTCGTGGTGGGAGCCGGCAACTCGGCTGTGGACATTCTCTCCGACGCCGCGCTCGAGGAGAGCGCACGCGCCATTCATTCGATGCGCCGTACCTATTATTTCTTCCCCAAGACGGTGTTCGGCAAGCCGACCGACGTGTTTGTCGACTACGCCAGCCGCGTTCCCCTGCCTCGCTGGCTGATGCGCCTGCTATACCGGTACGGCATGCGGGTGGTGGTCGGACCGCATCGTCGCTTTGGCCTGGAGCGGCCCGACCACAATCTGTTCGAGGCCCATCCTACCGCCTGCAACACTTATCTCGATCACATCATCCATGGCCGCATCACGGTGAAGCCCGGCATCGAGAGGCTGGAAGGCAAGAAGGTACGCTTCGTCGATGGGAGCGAAGAGGAGGTCGATTTCCTGATTTGGGCGACCGGGTTCAGGCTGAGCTTCCCCTTTATCGATTCCTCGCACATCCTCGACGAGCAGGGCAAATCGAAGCTCTTCATCCACACCTTCCACCGCGAACGCGACGATTTCTTCGTCGTCGGCCTCTTCGAGCCGGCCGAAGGAGGTGTGTGGCAGATCGCCGACTATCAGGCGCGGCTGATCGCGAGTTTCCTGACCGCTCGTGCCAAGGATCCGAAGCGGGTCGCCTGGTTCCGGGCGCTGAAGGCGCGCGCCAATCCCGATATCGGCCATGGCATCAAATGGAAGGACACGCTCTGGCACCGATTTGAGATTCAGCACTATCGCTTCCGGAGATACATGGAGCGGCTCATCAGGCGCTTCGGCACTTCCGCCGTCAGATCCCCTGAGCCGCGGACAATGCAAATCGAAGGCGCGGCCCCGCCCGTCAAGGCCGAGTTCAAGGCTGCGTCCTGACCCACATACCTTCCGGCTTTTGCCGGAACGACAATTATCGTTGTCATTGCCCGGCTCGACCGGGCAATGCAGCAACCGCTGCGATCTCGGGGTGAGTACTGGATTCCCGCTTTCGCGGGAATGACACGGGGCCGGAAAAAATTCGTCATACCGGCGGAAGCCGGTATCCAGAGCAACAAACGCGGTGCAAGCCGCTTCTGGATTCCGGCTTTCGCCGGAATGACAGATTACCCTGCTTCGCGAATGTCATTTGGCTCCCTCAGCCTGTCGTCCCGGTCGCGCGGCGGAGTTGCCGCGCGACAAGGCGCGGAAAGAGTGCGTTGAGCACGAAGAGCGCGCGAATCATGCCGGGCTTCACCACGAGCGACTTTTTTGCGGCGACGCCATCGACGATAGCAGCTGCCGCTTCGTCAGGCGTCAAAACGGGTACGAGCCTCGGGTTGGTCTTCGGCACGTTCTCGCGGCTGCCGGGATTATGTTCCCAATACGGGGTCTCCACCGTCCCGAGCACGACGAGCGTCACCACGAGCCCGGTGCCCTTGAGCTCGCTCTGCAACGTCTCGGCCAAGCCTGCCACGGCGCGGCGCGCGGCGATATAGGCCGACGCCCTTGGCCAGGCGAGGTAGGAGGCAGGCGAGGTGATGAAGGCGATGGCGCCGCTCCGGCGCGCGAGCATCTCAGGTAGAAAGGCGCGGGTGAGATTGAAGGCGGAAAGGTAGGGAACCTCGATCATGCGCAAAGCATCCTCCGCCGTGGTCTCGACCATGGGCAACCAGCGGCCGGCGCCGGCATTGTTGATGAGGATGTCGGGCGTGCCGGCGTCGCGCCGAATTCGCGCGGCCGTCTCGTCAATGGCGGCAGCATCGGAGAGATCGACGAGGTGCGCGGTGGCCGTTCCTCCGGACCGGCGAATGGCCCCGGCCACGCGGCCAAGCCTGTCGGCGTTGCGGGCGAGCAGGAGGACATGGGCGCCGCTTGCGCCATAGCGCTTGGCCGTTGCCTCTCCGATCCCGCTCGACGCTCCGGTCACGAGCACAAGTTTCATAGACGCTCTCCTGGTCTCTAGCCCTTATTTGTAAGTGCCTAAAGACACGCCACTTTCCGCTGTCGCCAACTGGTTCTCTACAAGAGGTCACGACTGTTGCACAAAGGCTACAGCCCACCGGGAACCCTTGCGCTGCGGCCGCAAAGAGACTGGCGCGCACGCGCGCTCTGGATAATCTTAATCCATCTTCATCCGTTCTGAAGGGAGGCGTTCCCGATGAGGTCGTATATGCGTGTCTTGGGGCTGGCGCTGATCGCGGCGGGGCTCTGCATGGTCCGAGTTGCGCCGGCCAACGCAGTCTGTCTCGGATTCTCCGGCACGGCGGATGGGTTCGACAAGGTGACGGCGGTAACGCGGGCGCAGGCGGCAGTGGCTCAGGCGATCACCGACTACAAGAAGCAGAAGAGGATCCGCAGCGTGTCGGTGACAGGCATGCGCGCCAGTCCCCAGCCTTATTGGCGCAGCACGGTCGCCGACAACCTTTACCACAAGCCTGATATCGTCAAGTCGGACTCCTACACCATTTGCTGGGCGGGCGTGGTCTCGCCTTACGTCTGCACCTCGGGCGCCAAGGCCTGCTGGTAATTTCGAAAGCCCCTGCATCGCGCCCCGTGGCGAGCCCCTCGTGGCGAGCCCCCCGGGGCCGATCCCAACCCTAAGCGCGCGCCGCCCGTTTAAGCCGGTACGAGCGAAACCCGCTCGGGCCGCTTCATCAGGAAGATCAGCGGAATGATCGCCAGCGTGACCATGGCGATGAACCAGAAGATGTCGTTGAAGGCGAGCATCTGGGCTTGCCGGGCGATCTCGTGGGCGACCAACGGCGCCGCCTCGGGGGAGTAGGGGGTAAGCCCGTGCTGGCCGAGATAGGGAACGAGGTCGCGGTTAAAGGGCGTGACATGCGACGTGAGCTCATTGAAATGTATGTGGGCCTGGCGCACGAACAGCCAACTCACGACCGCAATGCCGGCCGAGCCGCCAATCCCTCGCATCAGCGCGTAGACGCCTGACGCCTCGTCATACTGTGCCTTCGGAATGCTGGCGAAGGCGACGGCAGTCAACGGCACGAAGAACAGGCCTGATCCGATACCCGCCACCATGCCCGGCGTGGCGATGCCCCAATAATCCACATAGAGGGAGAAATAGGCCATCGGCAGAGTCCCAAGTGCGGTCATGACCAGGCCCGCGATCACGAGATGGCGGGCGTCGAATATGCGGATGAGAATGCTTCCCGTGATGGCCAGAGTGATGGCGCTGACGATGCCGCGCGGGATGAACAGGGTGCCTGCCATTGCCGGCGGATAGCCGAGAAGCCTCTGGCTGAAGAGCGGCATGATCGCCATCCAGCCGAACAGACTGATGCCGTAGGCGGTGATGGCGAGCGTGCCCGCAACGAAGTTGCGGTCCTTGAGCAGCGACAGGTCGATGATGTTGTCGGTCTTGTTCCAGCCGCGGAGGAAAAAGGCGGCGGCGGCGAAGACGGCGATGATCGTTCCCGCGACGATGGCCTTGGAATTGAACCAATCGCGCGTCTGTCCCTGGTCGAGGACATATTGCAAGGCGCCGACGGCGAGCACGAGAAGCCCCATGCCGACCCAGTCGGTCTTGATGTCCGCGACGGGCCGGCGCGGCAAATATCCAACCGAGAGCAGAAGCGCCACGAGACCAATGGGGATGTTGATGTAGAACACCATGCGCCAGGAATAGGTCTCGGTGAGATAGCCGCCGAGCGCCGGACCGATTACCGGCGCGACCATGATGCCAAGACCGAAAATGGCGAGCGCCTGGCCATGCCGCTCGCGCGGGAAGGCATCGAGCAGGATCGCCTGGCTGAGCGGCACGAGCGGCGCGCCGAACACGCCCTGCGCCAGGCGGAATAGCACCATGCTTTCGAGGTTCCACGCCATGCCGCACAAGGCTGAGGACAGAATGAAGCCCGTAATCGCAAGGAGCAGCAGCCTTCTCCGGCCGAGCCAGGCGGAGAGATAGCCGGTCAGCGGCATGACCACGGCGGCGGCGACGATATACGACGTCAAGACCCAGGTGATCTGATCGGGCGTGGCGGCGAAGGCGCCAAGCATGTTGGGGATCGACACGTTGACGATCGTCATGTCGAGCACTTCGAGCACCGCGGTCAGGACCACGGCGAAGACGAGCGGAATCGGCGGGCGTCCGGAATGAAGCTCGGCGATGCTCGGGCGTGGCGGCGAGGCGGGCGGCCCACCCTTGCGTCCCGTTCCCCCCGCAGTCTTTGCCGGACTCATTGCGCGTTCTTGGCGGGTTCGGTGGTGTCGATCTTGACCGTGGCGCTGGCGCCGAGCCGCAGCGGCTTGTCGGCGTCCGGCGTGCTGGTAATTTTTATTCGCACCGGGAAACGCTGGGTGACCTTGACCCAATTGCCGGTGGCGTTTTCCGGCGGGAGCACCGAGAAGCTCGCCCCGGACCCGGCGCTGATGCTTTCGACAACGCCCTCCAGCGTGGTTCCGGGATACAGATCGAGTTTGATGGTCGCCTTCTGCCCGGACTTCACGCGGCCGAGATCGGTCTCCTTGAAGTTGGCGTCGACCCACCAATTGCCGTCCTCGACCAAAGCAAGAGCGGGCGTGCCGGCCTGGACGACGCTGCCCGGTCGAAGATTGTTTTTCGAGACCCAGCCGGACGTCGCAGCGGTGACGTGCGTGCGCACCCGTTCATGCGTCGCCTTATCGAGCGCGGCTGCGGCGGCCCGAAGCTGCACCGTCGGCGTGGTGACCGTGAGCTTTTTGTCCTGCTCGGTATCGAACTCGAACTGGGCGCCGTTAAAAGCCTCGAGCGCATCTTGCCAGGCCTTCAGGGTGTCGGTGAGCGCGGCAGAGGGAGCCTCGCCCTCCTGCTGGGTGCCCTCGGCCTCGCGATATTTGGAGAGCGCGTCCTCGAGCGCGACCCGTTTCTCTTCGAGCTTGGTCGCGGCGCCCTTGAGCGCGTCGGCAGCGGTGCCGGCGGCGGAAGCGGCGGCATCGAACTGGGCGCGGGCATTGCGCAACGCCGCGTCGTAGAGCGAGGGGTCGATGTCGAAAAGGGGATCGCCGGACGCGACCTTCTCGTCGTCCTTCACGTAGACATAGGCGACGGGACCTGAGACCTGCGAGGCAACGCGCACGGTATTGGCGCCGGTATAGGCGTTGTCGGTCGAGGGATAGAGCTCGGCATGGCGCCAATAGAGGAGAACGCCGCCGATGGTCGCGGCAAGGAGCACGAGGAGCACGATCCAGCGCCATTTCGCGGATTTGCCTTTGGTGCGCGACGGCGTCTCGGTGACAGCGTCTTGATTCACTGGTTTTCTCGACCTGGGTTGCGTCGGGGATGGCGGGTCTCTTGAGCCCTCGGGGCCCGCAATACAAGGCTAAGCACGGCAGAATGATGACGAGGCTTAGACTGTATGGATCGTTGGGGCAAGAATTCCCTTGCTGTTTAAGGGTTAAGCGAAATTACCGCAGCGCATCGAAAGAACCGGGACGAAGCTTGGCGGTGTTGACCGGCAAGTGTTTTCGTCGCCACAATTTTCAGACCGCTCGCCCGCGCCCGGCTTGCGTTCCGGCCGCTTCGGCTTAACATACGGGAAGTTCGAGGGCCCTTGGGGAATACCTGGCCAAATCATCACACCGCGCCCTCGCTTCGTCAAATTTCGATCTTGGTGATGCGGCGTTGGACCGAAGGTCCAACTCCGGCTTGGGCCTTGCCGGAAAGGCTTGCCGGAGGACCCGGAGCAAATGGCGCGCAGCGGAGCGCTCAACCGGCTTTCCGTTGCCTGGAGGAACATGAACCGGGAGGAGGGCACGATGACCAAATCGGAATATATCGCGCGGCTGATGGGGCCGGTCTTGCTGATCATAGCCATCGGCATGGTGTTCGGCCTGGTGGTGGAAGGTCCGGGCTATTCGAGCCTGATGAAGGAGTTCATCGCAGACCGAGCGGTAATCTTCCTCACCGGAATTCTCGCGCTGCTCGCCGGCGTCGCCATCGTCAATGCGCATAATCTGTGGGTGCAGGACTGGCGCGTGATCGTGACCATCCTCGGCTGGCTTCTCGTGGTGCGCGGCATCATGCTCCTGGTCTTCCCGCTGACGGTGCAAGTGTTTGGCGACCGCATCGCGGCAAGCCAAACCGGGGTGGTCGCGGGCGCCGCCGTGACCTTCGTGCTCGGCGCTATCCTCTGCGTGATGGGCTACGAGCATTTATGGGAGAGCAAGCCGCGCCGGCACAGCACCGTGAAGGCGGCCTCGGCGGGCGGACGCCGCGGCAAAACTCAGCGCCGGAAACGGGCCTGACGGCCTCTGCCGGCGGCGCCGTTTGACAGGCGGCGCAAGAGGTCTACACTCGACGCGTTCCGAGGGGAGCCCCTGGAAGGGGCTGAGAGTCCGCTGCCTCAGAGACGAGGACCGGCGGAGACCCTTCGAACCTGATCCGGGTCATGCCGGCGAAGGGACGGGACCTTCCTCATGTCCGTTTCTCCGGCATCTCCCTCGAAGGGAGCATGGCGATGAACAAGCCTGTTACACCGAAAGACGTGGCTTCCGCCAACGTCACTACCGGCGCGCTCGCGGGGAGCCGGAAAGTCTATTCCTCGCCGCAAGGCCACGCGGGCTTGTGCGTCCCGTTCCGCGAGATTGTGCTTTCCGAGCAGAGCGGCGAGGAGGCGTTTCGCGTCTACGACACGTCAGGACCTTACACGGATGCCGATGCCGCGATCGATGTCGAGCGCGGCCTGCCCACGCTCAGGTCGGGGTGGGTCGCCGGGCGCGCCGGCGCCAGTAAGCCCGTCACCCAGCTCGAGCTCGCACGTGCCGGCATCGTCACCGAGGAGATGATCTTCGTCGCTCATCGCGAGAATATCGGCCGCGCCGAGGCGACCGCGGAGGCATCCGCGCGGCTCGCCGACGGCGAGAGCTTCGGCGCGTGCCTGCCGTCTTTCGTGACGCCGGAATTCGTGCGGAGCGAGGTCGCGCGCGGGCGCGCCATCATCCCTGCCAATATCAATCACCCCGAATCCGAGCCGATGATCATCGGGCGGAATTTTCTCACCAAGATCAACGCCAATATCGGCAACTCGGCCGTCACCTCCTCGATCGCCGAGGAGGTCGAGAAGATGGTGTGGGCGATCCGCTGGGGCGCCGACACCGTCATGGACCTCTCAACCGGGCGCAACATCCATGCCACGCGGGAATGGATCGTCCGCAACGCGCCGGTGCCGGTCGGGACGGTGCCGATCTATCAGGCGCTGGAGAAAGTGGGCGGCGATCCGGTCAAGCTCGACTTCGAAGTCTATAAGGACACGCTGATCGAGCAGGCCGAGCAGGGAGTGGATTATTTCACCATCCATGCCGGGGTGCGGCTCGGCTATATCCACCTCACCGCGCCCCGCGTCACCGGCATCGTCTCGCGCGGCGGCTCGATCATGGCCAAATGGTGCCTGGCCCATCACAAGGAAAGCTTCCTCTACGAGCGCTTCGAGGAGATTTGCGAGATCATGCGGCGCTACGACGTATCGTTCTCGCTCGGAGACGGGCTTCGCCCCGGATCGATCGCCGATGCCAATGACGCCGCGCAATTCGCCGAGCTCGAGACGCTGGGCGAGCTGACACGCGTCGCCTGGGACCATGGCTGCCAGGTGATGATCGAGGGGCCCGGCCACGTCCCGATGCACAAGATCAAGGTCAATGTCGAGAAACAGCTTAAGATTTGCGGAGAGGCGCCGTTCTACACGTTAGGCCCGCTCGTCACCGATATCGCGCCGGCTTACGACCACATCACGAGCGCGATCGGAGCGGCCATGATCGGCTGGTTCGGCACCGCCATGCTCTGCTACGTCACGCCGAAGGAGCATCTCGGCCTCCCCAACCGCGACGACGTGAAGGCGGGCGTGATCGCCTACAAGATCGCGGCGCATGCGGCCGATCTCGCCAAGGGCCACCCGGCCGCGGTCGCCCGCGACGATGCGCTGTCGCGTGCGCGCTTCGCCTTCCGCTGGGAGGACCAGTTCAACCTCTCGCTCGACCCCGACACGGCGCGGAGCTTCCACGACGAGACGCTTCCCAAGGAGTCGATGAAGCTCGCCCATTTCTGCTCGATGTGCGGGCCGAAATTCTGCTCGATGGAGATCACGCAACAGGTGCGCGACTACGCCGCCAAGCTCGCCGAGAAGGAGCAGGTCTCAAGTAGCGAAGCGATAGACCTGGCAAGGGAACAGGGCATGGCCGAGATGAGCGCGAAGTTCCGCGAAAGCGGCGGCGAGGTCTATGTGGCCGTAACAAAACGGAGCAACAACACGCCGTGAGAGGAACGGTCGCGTACTGCGAGCTAACGCCGAAGGGTAAGGCCGCGGGATGGAGCATGAATGTTAGCCGCGCAATACAAGGTCTGCTTGCGTCGGGTGGCGAGCCTTCAGTTCTTTTGCCTCTTCTGTGACGCGCGCATAGTCCCGATGCATGAGGTCCATCATTGCTAGAAAATGCAAGCGTTCCTTGGTCCTCTCGCTTGAACCCTTCCAGTATGAGGGACGCAGGAATGTGTTCTCTATGTGTGCGAGCGCAACGGCATAGACACCCCCCACAGTGCAGTAGTTCTTTCCAATGTCCTCGACGAATCGTTCCATTAGCGAATAGCTCCCAGGCCAGACAAATGAAGCCCAGAAACCGGCCGTATCCGGGAGTATGGAGAGAAAAACGTTCTGAGAATAGGTTTCGAGTTTATCAAGGTCCTGCAGAAAGTTGCCACTGAGATCGTGGCTTGGATTGAATCCTCCGGCGCTCACGATACGAGGTCTCTCTGGGAAATGAAAATTGCAGTATGCGAAGGCTTGGCAACTTGATGTTTTAAGTGCCGTTTCAAATTGTGACCTAATGTTGTTGAGCTCGCTGAGCGCCGACTCCGCTCCACTAAACGCTGCTGAGGTAACCTCTTGAATTGAGTGCTGCTCGTGGTTCGATCGCCCCCTGTCCAAAGTCTTTGCGAACTTAATTGCGCGCATGTGCGCCTTCTTAAGAAAAACCTCACGACAAAGCGTTCGATATGCAGACAGGATGGTCAGTTCCTGACTGCCATCGAAGTCCCTTCGATCGAGGGGCGCAAATATCTCCCTATCATGATGGCCGCAGAACCCAGTGAATGTTGATGCTTCACGCGCGCTCTTACTTTTGAATACAAACTGATCTTTATGAAAGAGCCGCGCCCAATCGGGCGTGAACGAGAAAACGTGTCCCGATTCGGTGACGGCCCGAAGCGCGCTACGCCGGGACAAGCTATGCGCTCTAACAATATTGCCGGTGCATTCGTGCTTCCAACCATCCGGGCACATGCACTCCTTGTGGTCAAATGATGACGCCATTCCTTCTAGGGCTTCGCTCATGCTGGGACGGCTTTCAAAGCTGCGATTGAGGTGGCAGCGCTTGTACTTTAGACCGGAGCCGCACCAGCAGGGTTCGTTGCGACCTAGCTTCAGGTGGTAGGGGTCGCGAGGCACGATTCGCATTCTGTAGAGGGTTCTGCGAAGTTGGGTGTGAAACCGTGGTAACCTAGACTCAAGTAGCCACTATGCCTGATCTACGTCTACGTTATTCGCCCGAAGAGATAGATCGTCGCTTTTTCAAATACGCTAATCGACAAGTCGGCAGAATTATCCTCGAGAATCGTACGCTGCGTTGGTCAACGCCGGGAACTTTGAATGACCCATACGATATGCAATTCGACCTACACATTGAGGCTGATCGCGAAGCGGTAAAGCGGCTGGCTTTGGAGAACTGTGGGATGCTCACTATGGCCCGCAGCCCGCTCCTATCGGAAATCCGCTTGGGTTTCTAATTCGCGTATTCCGGGGAAGGTTTCCACAGTTTACGCGCGAGGAATTCGACCGCCAGTATGGCGATGCGATTGACGAGGGCCGGGCTCGAATGGAACGAGCTCTACCTACATTTCAACGGGAAGTTCGCAGTCAGATCTCTCGGAGTAAGATCTTATGTCTGTCTGAAATCGCGGATAGCTCGCCGATGTGGGCGTACTACGCCGAACAGCATCAAGGGCTGGTGTTGCGCTTCAGGTCGGTACCGGAACTTGATAGCCCTTGGGTCACCGCGCGCCCGATTCAGTATCACGCCGATATGCCAAGGCTTCTTGATGCCGGGTTCTTAGCCGATCTAGCATCGGGGCGGGCAACGTTAGACCCGACGACAATCTTGAATCGTCTCATCTACACCAAATCGATCGAATGGGCTCATGAGCGAGAATGGCGCATTTTCTCTGGGGATGGACGCGACGCGAATGCGCTCTATGAGGATATACCGTTCCATCAATTAGAACTCGAAGCGGTGATTTTTGGCTGCCGTATGCCAGTCCAGGATCGAGCAGCTTTTTCAAGGCTGATCAGGGAGGAATATCCCCACGCTCAAATCCTTCACGCACAGCGTGCCGAGAGAGACTTTCAGCTGCACATTGTTCCAGCTGCCCGCGAATAAGCTGGCAGCAGGCCGGCATGGCCGAGATGAGCGAGAAGTTCCGCACCCTTGGCGGGGAGGTGTATGTGGCGGATTGAGGCCGTTTGGTCCGCCCGGCAGGCGTGCAATTTGCGGTTTTTGTAGCGGCCGATTCAGGGTATTTTTCGGGTGTGGCCGAGGGATCGAACGGGGGTTCGATTGTTGCCTTCACGCCAGATTGCGGCTCTTGCGATCGCAGCCCTGCTGATCGCAGGGGCGCCTATTGTTTTCTTGTCCCCAAAAGCTAGAGCTCAAGACCCCTCCGCTTGCGACGCCGAGGTTGGGCTTGCGGTACTCGCCTCGCCGGCAGCACCCTGGAAGGGCGCGCCCTTGCGCGTGGTGTTCGCCGCGGAGAAGCCGCTCGACGGCGAGCTTTCGCTGGTTGCGCCTGACGGAACGGTCGCGGCCAAATCGCGCGAGCGGATGGGCGGGCCGCCTTATGTCTGGTTCGCAGAAGTGGCGGCGCCGGCCGCGGGCACATGGCAGGCGACGCTCACGAGCGCGGGCGAGACGGCCGGGTGCGGCACGATCACGCGCGAAATCGCCGTGCAGCGCAAGGAGCCGCCGCGCCCGCGTGCCGGAAAGAGCGTTTGGCCGATCAACACCGCATGGGACCGGGCGAGCGAGAACCTCTATTCGGCCTGGATCGAGATCCTCTTCGACGCGCCGCTGGGCGAAGCGCCGTCGTGGAAGGCCATACATGAAGTGCTGCGCGATGAAACGCGCAACGTCCTCTTCAATCATCTAGGTCTGCGGGAGGATCAGAAGGGGCTCGTCATTCAACCCGATTGCGCCGACGTTCCCTATTTCTTGCGCGCCTATTTCGCCTTCAAGATGGGATTGCCCTTCGGCTACGCGAAGTGCACGCGCGGCGACGGCGGCCAGCCCCCGAGATGCCCACAGTGGTGGAACATCGTAAAGGAGGAGCCGCCGGAGCAGATGCTGGTGCAGCAACAAACGGCGAGCGTGCCCACTGGCCTGTTCGGCATGTTCGGACCCGCAGCGCCTCAACCGCGAACAGCGCGAGCAATAAAGCTGCCCCGCAAGCCGCAAGGGCTCGTGCCGGGCTTCGGCTATTACTTGAGGACGACCGTCGCCAACGCCGTGCACTCCGGCAACGGGCGAACGACGGCCGACGACGGCGACACCGATTACTATCCGGTGCCGCTTGCGGCGGAGACGCTCCGCCCCGGCACCGTCTACGCCGATCCCTACGGGCACATTCTCGTCCTCGTCAAACGCGTGCCGCAATCGGGCGACGGAGCCGGCGTCTTCCTCGCCATCGACGGACAGCCCGACGGCACCGTCGCGCGCAAGCGCTTCTGGCGCGGTAACTTCCTTTTTGCGCAAGATCCGGCGCTCGGCAGTCCGGGGTTCAAGCGCTTCCGCCCGATCGTCCGCGAGAAGAACGGGACATTGCGTCGCCTGACCAACGAGGAGATCGCGAACAACCCCAACTACGGCGATTACTCGCTCGATCAGTCGAAGCTCGAGGTCGAGGACTTTTACGACCGCATGGATGACGTGATGTCGCCCGAGCCGCTCGATCCGATGCGCGCGATGACGGAAGCGATCACGGCGCTCGAGGAGCAGGTCAAGGCCCGCGTCACCTCGGTCGAAAACGGGCGCAAGTACCAGGTCGAGGGCGGCCGCGAAGTCATCATGCCTGACGGCGCGTCGATCTTCGAGACGACCGGCGCGTGGGAGGATTTCGCGACGCCGTCGCGCGATTTGCGCCTGTTGATCGCGATCGATGTGGTGCGCGGATTCCCGGATCGCGTGGCGCGGCGGCCGGAGCGCTACGCCATGCCCAAGGAGAAGAGCGTCGCCGACGTCAAGGCGGAGTTGGAGACCATGCTCGCGCAGGAAGCTGCCGCGCGGAAGTTTTCTTATACGCGCACCGACGGCTCGGAGTGGACGCTCGCGCTCAAGGACGTGCTCGACCGCATCGCCGCGCTGGAGATGGCGTATAACGTCAACGACTGCGCCGAGCTGCGCTGGGGTGCGCCGGAGGAGAGCGAGGAAGCTGCGACCTGCAAGCGGCGCGCGCCCGAGGCCCAGCGGCGGAAGATGACGGACTATCGCGCCTGGTTCAGCGAGCGCCGCCGCCCGCCGCGCGGCTAGGAATCGCCGCGATGCGCGCATTTTTCCGTCGAAGCGGCGGCAGCGTCCGGGTGGAAAGGCAACGCGCCCCCGCCTAACGGGGGCGCGGCCGAAACCTAAGCAGCAGCGCCAGAGCTACGCTCAGTCGTCGTCCTCTTCGTCGTCGTCATCGTCGTCATGGTCGGCATCGTCGTCATGGTCGTCATCGTCGTCATCGTCATCATCATCAGCCGCGACCTTCAAAGCCTGTCCCGTCTGCATGTCGACGCGCACCCTTTGCACGCCGTCCTTCTCAATCTCGACGAAGTAACTGGTGACGCCATTTTCAGAATCGACTTCGGCCTCGATGGCCGTACCGCCTGGGACCTCCTTCTCCGCCGCGGCGATCGCCTCGCTGAGGGTTATCTTGGCCGCCTGCAGTGCAGCTCTCTCTTGAGCGTCATCGTCGTCGGTCTGATGCGCAGACACCAGCGACGCGCCCCCGGCTAGACTCGCGGCCAAAACCGCAGCAAGAATCACTCTTTGCCTGGTCATTAGATTCCTCCTTAACAATCGCATCCATAGTGGGATGCTTTGAGCCCCATGCCCCGCCGGACAGGCTACCCGACAAAGCCTGACATCGAACTGACGGCGGCCGTCAGCGAAATGTCAGTATCGGGCCTTAAACTCCGCCAATGGTCATAAACCCTTGTGCTCACCGTTTCGTCCTGGTCGCGGCTTTTTTGCTTGCGGTGACGACGGCATCTCATGCCGACGACGAGCATGAAATCGCGCGCCGTCTCCTGCAGGAGGGCCGCATTCGCCCTCTCATCGAAATCGTCGAAGCCGTTCGCGCCAAAGTCCCCGGCGAAATTCTCGAGGTCGAATTCGAGGTCGAGGATGGCTCGTATGTTTACACGGTCAAGATTCTAAGTCCCGGCGGTAAGGTGCAAGAGGTCGAGGTCGATGCCACCAGCGGAAAAATCGGCGAGATCGAGGACGACGACTGATGCGAGTTCTTATCGTCGAGGACGAGCCGCGTATCAGTGCCGACATCAAGTCGGTGTTGATGTCGGCGGGCTATATCTGCGACGTGACGGCAGACGGCGAGGACGCCTGGTTCCGCGGCGACACGGAAGATTACGATCTTATCGTACTCGATCTTGGCCTGCCAAAAATGGACGGTCTGGCCGTGCTCGCGCGGTGGCGAGCGGCAGGGCGACATATGCCGGTGCTTATTCTGACAGCGCGTGGCAACTGGCCAGATCGCGTCGAAGGCATCGACGCGGGCGCCGACGATTACTTGACGAAGCCGTTTCGCATGGAGGAGCTGCTCGCGCGTGTCCGCGCGCTCATCCGCCGGTCGGCAGGCCAAAGCAGCGGCGTGATCGAAGCGGGCGACTTGAGGATCGACACGAGGCAGATGCGCGTGCTCGTAAGAGGCTTGCAGGTTGAGGTCTCACCGCTCGAATATCGTCTCATTGCTTATCTCATACACCACCAGAATCGCATTGTTTCGAGTGGCGAGCTTATTGAGCATCTCTACGGTGCGGACGACGCGCGTGACGCCAATGCTTTGGAGGCCCTAATCATGCGCCTCCGCAAGAAACTTGGCTCGAAGGCCATCGAAACACGCCGCGGATTCGGGTACCGGATGGCCGGCAGACAGCCATGAGCTTCGGCTCTCTCCGTATCAGGCTCATCGCAGGCGGTGCCGCTTTCATCCTCGCCGCCGTAATCGTTTCCGCTGCCGGTCTCGCGATCTTATTCGAGCGTCACGTCGTGCGATGGATCGACGAGCAGCTCAGCGTGCACCTCAACCAGCTGGTTGCCGGTGTCGATCTTGGCCCATCGGGGGACCTCGTGGTGGCGCGGCCGCCGACAGATCCCCGCTTTGACCGTCAATTGTCGGGCCTCTATTGGCAGGCCATCGTCGAGCCATCCGGCCCCGTCTTGCGGTCGCGGTCGCTGTGGGACTACGAGATCACCCTTCCACCCGAGCAAGGTGACAGTGCCCTCAAGTCTCAGCATCAAGTGAAGGGGCCTGGCGACCAGTCCCTGTACCTGGTCCAACGGCGCGTCGAGCTACCCGCGCGACTGGGTGGAAAGACGATACGCGCCGCCGTAGCCCTCGATGATGCGGAGATTCAGTCCGCCGTGTGGAGCTTTGCAACCGCGCTCACACCCCTTCTGCTGGTTCTGGGGGCTTTTCTGGCTTTGGCCGCTTGGGTGCAGGTGATGATCGGATTGAGGCCGCTCACGCGCGTCCGGCAGAGGCTGGAAGCTATCGGGTGTGGATCGGAGCGCCGACTCGGCAGCGGTTTTCCCGACGAGATTCAGCCGCTCGCAAACGAGATCGATCTCCTTCTCGACGCCCGTGACAAGCAGATCGAACAGGCTCGGGCGCGCGCAACCGATCTGGCTCATGGTCTGAAAACGCCGCTTCAGGTTCTGGTCGGTCATGCAGAGTACCTAAGGGGGAGGGGGGAAAGCAGAATTGCCGGGGAGATCGAGGAAATATCGACGGCAATGCAGCGGCAGGTCGAGCGGCATCTAGCGCGCGCGCGGATGGCCGCGTACGATGGCAGCGCCTCAACCAATGTCAGCGAGGTCGTTAAGCAGGTTGTGCGGGTCATGGAGCGGAGCCCGGAGGGGCGCCAGGTTGCGTGGTCCGTCAGCGTGCCGCCAGAGCTTAAGGCACGGATCGACCGTGACGACCTTGCCGAGGCGCTCGGCAATCTGGCTGAAAACGCGGCACGGCACGCGCGTTCCCACGTGACGCTTTCGGCAAGGGTGCAGGCGGAGGTCGTGATCATAAGCTTCGCGGACGACGGACCTGGCATCCCCATGGAGCTGCAAAAAGAGGCACTTCGCCGTGGCGGCCGCCTCGACACGGGTGGGCCGGGTGCAGGACTGGGACTCGCAATTGTTACCGACATCGCCGAGACATGGGGCGGAACACTATGGTTGCATAAGCCAAAGAGCGGCTTTGAAGTGTGTCTTCGCATCCCAATCGCGGGGGTGCCTTAGCGTGGCAGACTCGGCGGTGCTTGCGCCGCCGAGTCTTGACCTTGCGAAGCGATCAGCCGGCCTTGCCGCCCTTGGCGTCACAGGCCGATTTCGTCAACACTAAATAGCCCTTGCCCTTGCAGGCGTTCTGACCCTTGCAGGCATTGGAGGCCGTCTTGCAGGCCCCATGGCCCTTGCAGCCATTGACACCGAAGCACTTCACTTTGCTCGCGGCTGCGACGGGCGTCACAGGCGCCGTTGCGCTGAGGACCAGCAGGGCCGCAGCTGCGGCAAGAGACGCGCCCGATCGTGCATTGAGTTTCATGGTTTCACTCCTCTCGGTTCCGCATTTCCGCAGATGTCGCTCCTTCATGGCGGTGCGATGAGCCACCCATTCAAAGGGTGCAATGCAATTAAGCCATCGCGTTTGGCCGACTTTTCCGCTCTCGCACCCGCGGCCCCCCGCATAGGCCTCATTAAGGAGCTGAAGCGCGATGGGCACCCGCCACAAAGCGGGTGCCCAATAAGGAAGCGGGAAGAGATTGTGATTATTAGCGACCATCACAATCCTGCTCGCGCCGTAGTATTAGCGCTGAGTCTGGTAGGGGTTCGGGAAGCCCTGAGCCACGGCTGGCGCGGCAGAGGCGGCCAACAGAGACAGGACGATCAAGAGCTGCTTCATTTCAAAGTCTCCTGGGATGCTTGCTGGCCTTCGGGGTTCAGAACGTTTCAACCGGCTGGCCAGATGTCCGACTGAAACCTGACACGGCATGTTCGCCGGTCGGCCTGCTTTCGTTACCCCGCTCGCTTTCAACTTCTTTTGAACCGCGGTGAAGTGCGACAGCCGTAGGAGGGCCTATTTGGTCTGTAACGAAAGGCCGCCAAGACGCGTAAATGGAGAGTGGCGCGTGCACGACAGAGAGCAGATCTGGGCTGGGTGGATGCGTGCGGCCAACGCGGGCGACGAAATTGCCTACCGTCGTCTGTTAGAGGTCTTAGCGCCGTTTTTGCGGCCAATAGTACGCCGTGGCTTTGCGTCTGCCGGATTCGGGAATTCTGATGTCGAAGATGTCGTACAGGAGACGCTGTTGGCCATCCACTTGAAGCGGCAGACTTGGGACCAAGATCAGGCGATAACCCCTTGGGTGAGGGCAATCGCGCGCCACAAAGTGATCGACAGCCTGCGCCGTCGCGGCCAGCATGTCGAATTGCCTATTGATGATCTCCTCGACGTGTTGTCGGCCGACCCTGAGACGGAACACTTATCAAGCCGAGACGCAGAGCGGCTTCTCTCGATCCTTAGAGGCCGGCAACGCGACGTGGTACGCGCCATCTCCATCGAAGGAATGAGTACGCGAGAGGCGGCCGACCGCTTTAGGATCTCCGAAGGAGCAGTGCGGGTGGCCTTACATCGCGGTTTATCAGCTTTAGCTGTTGCCTACGGAGCTTCGGACCAATGAGGACCAACGAACTAATCAATGCGCTTGTCGCGGATCACGCCGCGCAGCCGCCACCGAAGCCAATTGCGTATCGTCTTATTATAGCTATCGCCGGCGGGCTTGCGATTTCCGCAGCGCTGCTGTTCATGACCTTAGGCGTGCGCCCTGACATCCTGGCTGCTCTTGGCACCTGGCGC